>MDTG01366200.1_pt1 | contig 32409 bp, 32 predicted proteins | sample 811421 | NCBI WGS metagenome assembly MDTG01 (sample SAMN05326645, study PRJNA326480) | marine metagenome | isolation source: seawater | place: Pacific Ocean: South East | collected 2011
CAGTGGTAAAAAAGATAGTAAAAATATTATTATATAAGATATTCTACTCCCTAAAAAACCTGTTTTTGGTAAAATTTTGAAATACTTAAAACTTAAATCAATTAAATTTATGGAGTTTTTATTTAATTTTTCTTTATATTCATCCCATTCGCCACAAGCATTAATAATTGATACTTCACAATCTTGATTAAATTTCTTTAATGAAATAGCTGAATTTAACGTTGATTTTACAGTTCCAACAGGATTTATACATGGAGACCAGTAAAATATATTTTTTTTCATTAATATATAATCCTTTACAATAAATAATAATATTAATAAGTAAATTAATTTTAGTTATTATTAACTTGAAGTATTACAAATTAAAATAGATTAATAAAAGCAAAATGGAAAAATTTATCAACTTCTTAACAAAATTTAAGTCAATATCAAGGCATCACTCAAAATTGACAAATTTTATTGTGCCTGAGCTTACAAAGATTGAGCGAGCAAATATTCTTGAATTTGGTGTTAGTGAAAAATGTATGTCGACAGAACTTTTTCTAAATTATTGTAATCACAAAGATTGTAAACTATTTTCAATAGATGTTATCGACTATTCGCAAAAATTTAAAAATAATAAATGGAAATTTATTAAAGCTAGAGATGATAATTTTGAATATGTAAGCTCATGTGTACCAAAAAATATTGATTTAATTTTACTTGATACAATTCACGAAGCTAAACACGTTGAAAAAATTCTTTATTATTATTATGATTTTTTAAATATTAATTCATGTTTTTTTATAGATGATGTGAGTTGGCTACCATATCTAAAAGATGCTGATAAAAATCATTTTAACGCTGAAATAAATAACCACGAAACATTTATCAAATTACTTGAAATATATAATAATAATAAATTAAATTTTAATATAGAGTTTACTTTTGAGGGAACAGGCATTTGTAAGATAATTAAATTGAATAAAAATAAACTAAATAGGCCAAAAAAAATTAAATCTCGAAATTTTTCTATAAAAAATATTTTACGAAAATTTGTTAGATAGAAGATATAATAGATTTGGCTCTCCAAATTGCATTTTCTTTGTTTGCAAATCTGTATGCATTGAGTCGAAGTCTATTAAATTTATTGATATCAGATTTAATTTTGTTTATTTCTTTTAACCAATGAACATGGTTATATTTTTTCTTTACTAAAATTGAATTCACATTATTTTCCAAAACTTCTTTTAAAACATCTATATTTGAGCAAATAATAAGTTTCCCAGTAATCATGTAGTCAAATATTTTTAATGGAGATGTATACTTCGAAATATCACCAACATTTCCTGAAACAGTAATTCTATTCGTGTAAGGTAATATACATAAATCTATATTCTGAAGTTTTTTTTTTATTTTCGAGTATGGGATATATTTATGAAAAAATAAATTTTTTGAGGAAAATTTTTTCTTTAATTCCTCAATTAAATTTTTGCTACCACCATATATATAATATTTATTCGCTGTATCTTGTTTCGACAATTTTATTAACATTTCTAGTCCACGAGATTTATATAGAGAGCCAAAATATCCAATTTTCAAATTTTTTTTAAAATTTTTATATTTTTTAAATTTTGATTTTATTGATGATGCATTATGCAAAACAAGCAGTTTACTTTTTTTTACTGAATAGGACTTATGGTATTTATTTTTTAATGTATTTGTTGTTGTAATAATTTTTACAACATTTTTATTATTGAGAGACTTAAAATATTTTATTATAAATTTTACAATTCTTCCTTCAATTTTAATATCATCATGTACTTCTAGAATGTGTGCTTTATTTAAAAAACATAATAAGAAAGAAGTAAAAAAGTTTCTAGTAATATATAAATCCTGTTTTTTGTAATTTGAGTTTAATATGGAAAATAATGAATAAAGGTAATAATTTACACCAGTAGGGAATTTATTAAAAAATTTTATAATTTTTATTTTAAATTTACTTCTTACATCATAAAATTTATAATAGTTTAAGTTTCTGTGACCTGAATTAGGTAATATTAATAAAACTTTGTGTCCAATTTTACTTAATGCTTCACAAAGTTTTGCGGTTTGCAGGCTACTTGCATTTTTAGAGGGGGCTGCAGAGTTTGATATGTAACAGATTCTCATTTTATCTCGGGTCATTTAAATAATAATTAAAAACTCCTTTATCAAATTTTTTTTTTGGTTTTAACAATAAAGCAATTCTTCCAATCATTTTAATATAAAAATATTTTTTTAACATATGATAATAAGATCTTTTTTTAAAATCATCCAAAAGAATTATCGTATTAAAATTTTTTTTATTAATAAATTTTAAAAGATTGAGACAGCATGCAACTCTAAATCTTCCGTCGACTAAAATGAAATCTGGATACGTTTTTTTTTTAAAATACTTATCGATAGTTTCTACATATTTTTTTATTAATTTTTTATTCTTGAAAAGGGGATAAGAATATTCGCCAACTGGTCCTATATTGAAATATATTATATTTTTTTTTTTTAAAATTTTAGAAACATTTTTGTGGTATGATTTATCTAATTCCAATGATATGAATTTTTTACGTAATTTATCTGCCAAAATAGTTGATGCACCAGATCCATACTCAAAATATAATTTTGATTTTTTTAGTTTATTTATAAAATAGAGATTTGTTAATCTATCACCGAAGGAAATATCTTTGTCTAGTATGATTGGGGTGTTAAATCTTAATAATTTAGATTTAAACCGGTAAATATTTTTGAAAAAAAACATATTTTGAGAAAATTTATTTTAACTACTAAAAGTAATCATAAAATTGACATGAATTTGATTTGTTTAGTATTGAATATATAACTATTGTAATAAAATTAATAATTCAATAAAACAAAAATATAGCATTTTAAAATAAAAAATAATTTACAATTATTATAGTGAATAAAGTAATAATAGCTGGTCCAGGGAATAGTGGAAGTGGTGCAATTTTAGATTTTCTTAAGTCAAGAGACGATACTTTCGATCCTTTTAATACTGAAGAGTTTAGATTGGTAAATGACCCTGGGGGAATAAGTAGTCTAGAGGAAAATCTTTATAATAATTTTGGCATAAATAACTCTGCTGATAGTTATGCAAAATTTAAAAAATTTTGCGAAAAACTAATTAATTTTAAAAACAGAAATAATGAAAATGTTTATCCAAAAAACTTTGAAAATATCTTCGCGAAATTTTCTAGAGATATCATTAATATTAGTTATAATGGTTTACCAAGATTCCAAAGATTTAATCTTAGTTTTAGTGAAAAATTAAAATTTTATATTCTTAGAATAATTTTCAAAAAAAACTTAGAAGATATAAATATATTTAAAATGATAATACCAGTAGAAAAAGATAAATTCATTAGACTGGCAAATACTTTTATTGACGAAATAATATCCTCGTCTAAAAATTTTTCTAAAAATAAGATTGCATTAATAGATCAGGGCCTCAATATATTTGATGCAAATAATCAAATTAAGTACTTTACAGGTTCAAAGTGTATTTTAACTATCAGAGATCCAATTGGTACTTTTTATACTATATCAAAATTAAAAAAAAATAATGTTGCTCTTGCATACCAGGGACTTAATGTTGAAAAGTTTGTGATTTGGTATGCACATATATATAAAAAGATTAAAAGTATTAATTTTGACCAAAAAAAAGTCTTAGTGGTTAAATTTGAGGATTTTTGCTTAAAACATGATGAAATAAGTAAAAAAATTTTGAATTTTGTAAACCTTAATAACGAGAACTCAAATTTCGATATTACTAATAGTTTAAAAAATGTGGAAAAAATTGAGGAAAAGATCGATAAAAAAGATCTTGAATATATAAAATTACACCTGAAAAATTTCATATCAGAATATTAAATGGACAAAATTTTATATTTAAGTGACTTATCTCTTCCTAACAAGTCTGCTTATGCAGTTCATGTAATGAAAATGTGTGATGCTTTTGCTAAAGACCAAAATGTTGATTTAATAGTGAACCATTGCTCTTGTAGTTGGAAAGAAATCAAAAAAAACTATAATTTAGAAAATAATTTTAAGATTGTAGCCTTGAACAATGTCAAGGTTAGAAATATAATTTTTAGACTATTTAATGCATACAAAACATTAAAAATTGTAAAAAATATAAAATATAAATTCATTATTTCGAGAAATATTTTTTCAAGTATCTTTTTAGCTTGTTTCGGAAAAAAAAATATTCTTGAAGTTCATACAGAACTTACTGGCGTAACTAAGAAAATTTTTTTTTTTTTAAAAAGGATAATTCAAAAAAATTTAAAATTTATCATTATTCATAAAGAACTTCAAAAATACTTAAAAATTCATAGTAATTTTATAGTTCTTGATGATTCAATTAATTTAAAAGAATTTAATAGTGTGAAAATTAAAGCTATTAAAAATAAATTTGTTTATACTGGTAGTTATTTAAAGGGCAAAGGTATAGAAATTATAATTAATTTAGCTAAACATTTTAAAAAATTTGAATTCCATACGTACGGTAATATTGATACTTTTCCAAAAGATATTAAAAAAAAGCTAAGAAAAATAAGTAACTTATACATAAATGATTTTATTACTTACAATAAAATTCCAAAAGTAATTAAATCTGCTGAGTATCTTTTAATGCCTTATCCTAATAAAATTGAGGTATTAATAAAAGATCTGGATGTAAAAGGATACATCTCTCCATTAAAAATGTTTGAATATTTAGCTGCAAAAAGGATTATTTTCGCTTCTTATCAGAAATCTTATAATCATATTCTTATCGACAATTATAATGCTGTTTTGATAAAAAAAGATAGTATTAGTGAATGGAAAAAGAGAATAAAACTAGTTGTAGCAAATAAAAATAAATACAAAATGCTTAAAAAGAACTCTTATGAAACTGCAAAAAAATTTACATGGAAAAAAAGAGCTTTTAAAATAACAAAGTTTGCTAATGAATAAAAAAAAGATAATCGTCACCGGTAGCTGTGGTTTTATAGGTTTTCATGTATGCAGACACTTAATAGAAAATAATTTTAAAGTTATAGGAATTGATAATTTAGATAATTACTACGATGTTAAATTAAAAATTAGAAGATTGAACTTAATGAAAAAAAATAAAAGTTTTAAATTTTATAAAAAAAGTATCTTAGACAAAAGTTTAAATAAATTAATAAGAACAATCAAACCAAGTTTAATAATAAATTTAGCAGCCCAACCAGGAGTGAGGTACAGTTTTAAGAACCCACAAAAATATATAGATACGAATATAAAGGGTTTTTTAAATATTTTGGAAATTATGAGAGAAAATAAAATAAATAAGTTAATATATGCATCTTCAAGCTCAGTTTACGGAAATTCAAATAAATTTCCAACAAAAGAAAAAGATAAATTGAAACCAGAGAATGTTTATGGATTAACTAAAGTGTTTAATGAAAATTTAGCGGAGTTTTATTGCAAAAAATTTAAAATAAATTCTGTTGGTCTAAGATTTTTTACTGTTTATGGAAAAATAGGTAGACCTGATATGTTTATTCCAAAAATTATTAGGAATGTTAAGAAAGGAAAACCTATTTATCTTTTTAATAGCGGAAATCATTATAGAGATTTTACTTATGTAGATGATGTTTCTAGAGTTATTTTTAAAATTACAAAAAAAATTTTGAGTTCAAAAAAAATTAATCATAATGTTTTTAACGTAAGTTATGGATCATCAATAAAAATCAATATATTGGTAAAACAAGTTTTTAAATTAATGAATAAAAAAGTTAAAATTATAAATAAAAAGTTTCAGCTTGGAGATATGTATAAAACGTATGGTGATAACAAAAAGTTGAAAAAATCTTATAATTTTAATAATTCAATAAATTATGAGACAGGAATAAGAAAGCTTTTGAAAGATAAGGACTACTAAACTAGATCCTATATAAAGTGGGAGTCAAAAAATTAAATTTTTTTCTTGGGTTGAGACCTTTAAACTTTGACAAAATTTTATTATTTTCTTTTCTTAAAAAAGAGTTATTTGCATATCCATCTAAACCTGCAAAAGAAATACTTTTAACGTTAGAAGATGTTAAAAATGACAATATATATGACAAAACTAAAGCTTTATTTAAAACGCAATAATTTTCCTCAATTTTAAAATTTTTGTCATCTACAACAAGTCCATAATTAATCTTACTATAATTTTTAAGTATATTCTTTAAATCTCTTTGCAAGCAAGAATAAGGTGTAATAAGTTTCATATTTTTTGGTATTGACTTTATTTCTGTTAATATTCTTGTTGGGTGACAGATTGCTAAATAATTTATTTTTTTCGCAATATTTTGATTTTTTATATAATTTAAAGAAATAACAACAGGTCTATTTTTGTTTATATAAGAAACAATTCTTTTATTAAATTCAACTAATGAGTTGCTATTTCCTAAAATCAAAATTTTTTTGTTATTCACAAAACTTTTGTCAACTTTTTCAAATTTAGTGTAATTAAAAAATTTTTTTGAATTTTTAAGAACAGTTGGATTAAATAGTTTGCATTTTTGTTTTTTTAAGTTGTCGATTGCTAAAATCATTTCATTATCCTCATACCTCTCATCTGATAACATATTTTGGATATACGTAGGATGGATTCTATGTTTTGCTGACAAATAATAATACAAATTTGTGCCCCACATATATTTTTTCTTTAATTCAGAAAAATACTTATCAACAATATCTGTTAAAAAGATCAGATTATTTTTTTTTGATTTCGTGAAGTTTAAATAAGAACACAATAATTCAGTTTTTACATTTCCAGGCCCTCTTCCCATGCCTAAAACAGTAGAGTCAACATAGCTTGCGCCATTTTTTAAAGATATAATTGTATTGTGTAATGCAATTTCGGTATTATCATGAGCGTGAATTCCAAACGGACCATTCCAATTTTTTTTTATTGTTTTACAAATTTTTTTTGTTTTGTCCACACTCAAAGAACCTAGGCTATCTGCAAAATAGAAACAGTCTAAAAATTTTTTCTCAAATTTCTTAAGTATTTTTGATAAAGAATTATTATTAATTTCTGAAATTTGCATAAGATTTATTGCAACAAAATATCCTTTTTTTTTTAGAATCTTTGCAGCCTGAACAGCTATTTCAATTTCATTTTTATGTGACGCAATTCTAACTAATTTAACTTTGCTTTTTTTACTATTCAAAAAAAGCCTGTCTAAATCAATTTTAAGATTTTCTAAGGAAAATTCACCTATATTTATCATTACTGCAATTTTTAATTCTTTTGGTATCTTATATTTGTTTATAAGTTTGTCAGATGTTCTCGCAAATGGTCCTAAATTAGAAGTATCTTTTAAAAATCTAAAACCGAATTCAACGTAATCAATATCTAAATTACTCATTGCCTCTAGATATTTTTTTACAATTTTGTCATTAAAATTCCAAGAATTGTAATAACCTCCATCTCTTAGTGTGCAATCAATATGGTATATTTTATTCATTAATTTAAAATTACGTCTTTATTTTTTATAGTGATTTTGTGATCAATATATTTAGTAATTTCATCAGAGTGAGAAATTACTATCAAAATTTTATTATTTTTTAAAGATGAAATACTCTCAAAAATTTCTTTCTCATTTTCTTTATCCAAAGATGAAGTTGGTTCATCAAAAATAATTAATTGTGCGTCATGGTAAATAGCTCTTGCAATTGCAAGTCTTTGAGCCTGGCCACCTGAAAGTTTAATGGCGTTTTCTCCTACAACCTCGTCTAGATTATTATCTAAATTATGTATAAATTCTTTTAATTTTGATTTCGTTATAGATTCTTCTAGTTTAATTTCATTTATATTCTTGGTCGAGTAATCAAAAGCTATGTTGGACTTTATAGTATTGTCAAACATGAATATTTTTTGAGGTAGCAATGACTGATAATTATTCTTAATCTCATCTAATTTATACTTATTATTAACTAAAATTTCCCCATTATTTTGTTTTAGTAAACCTAATAATAAATTTGCTAATGTGGTTTTTCCCGAGCCGCTGGGGCCAATTATGCCATAAATTTTTCCTTTATTAAACTCTAAGTTTAGATTTTCAAAAATTTTTCTATCCTTATAGCTAAAGTCAACATTTTTAATATTTATACTATCGAGCTCAAAATCTTCCAAATATCTGGATTTATTTTTTTCAAGTTTGTCTGATAGATAATGTTTTTTTAATTCACTATTTAAGATCTCTAGAGATATTTTATGATACCTAATCAATTGATATTGATTAAGTATCTTATTTCCAGAGGGTATAAGTTTAACAGCTGCGGCCATAAAAATAGATAACGTTGGAAGTGTATCAATTAATGCAATATTAGAAAAACCTAAAAAAATTAGAAAAATACAAATTAACAAAACAAAACTTTGTTCAAAAATAGGTTTTGGAATTACTTTGAATATATTTGTTTTTATAGAGATATTTATTTGCTTTGATAAATTAAAAATATTCAGATTTAGAAATTTGTTTTCTTTTTTATAAGTTTTAATTTCTCTTATACTATTGAATGTTTCCAGCATCTCTTTCAAGAACTTTCTACTAAAGCTTACTCTTTCTTTCGAGTACAAAGAAAGCTTTAATTTCGTAGAATAATAAAAAATCAAAGATACAAATAATATTAATAAACTAGCAATAATTGTGAAAATAAAATTAACTTTTAGTAAAAGTATTAATATTGCGACAGTGATTAATATTTCTATAATAACGTTTAGTAATGCATTGAGATAGGTTATAAATCCTTGTACTTCATCAATATTTTTAGACATTATTGAGGTATTACTTTTAACAAAATATTTATATTGCATTTCTAGATAATTCTTAATTAATTTATAAGATAAATCTAAATGAATATTTCCTAGAAATTTAAATTGTAAAAAATTTAGAAAAACAAAAACTAAATTTTTAATCGCAAATACAGAAAACAAAAATATAGATGAAAAAAATAAAAAATTTTCCTCATTAATTGTAATTATTGATTTATAAAGAAACTCACCATCTGTAATAAATTTTACAATTGGGAATAAAAGAGCTATCCCGATTACCTCTAAAAAAATTAAAAGAACTGCAAAAAAAAAATAAAATACTAATTTGCTCTTGAATTTAGGATCTATTAAGTTTTTTATTTTTTTTAAAGTTATAAACATATTTATAGAGAAAAACCATCATCAATAATAATATTTTGCCCAGTAATTTTTTTAGCTTTATCTGAAATTAGAAGTTCAACTAGACCAATTAAATCTTGGGAATTCAAAAGTTTTTTACTTGCACTATAATTTCCATATTTTTTTAAAAAACTTTTGTTTTGATTATCAAATATACCCCCTGGACTTATGGTATTAATTTTTATGTTTTTATTAAGGTACTGTTTTGCCAAAAACTTTGTCATCATAATAATCGATGATTTAACGAGAGCATAATACATGGGCATATTCATTGTAGTTTTTTCATAAATTTCAAATCTTGGTAAAAAAGATCCATATACAGAGGTAAAATTAATAATTGAACCACCGTTATTCTTTTCGAAATAATTAATAAAAATTTTATTTAAGTTATAAAAAGGCTCTAAATGGGTGTTAAATTCTAATGCAAACTCTTTAAAATTTAAGTTTAAATATTTTGTTTTTTTTTTGATATTAGTTTTTGGATAAATACAAACTATAGCTGCATCTATTTTTTTATATTTCTTTATAATCTTGTTTATAATTTTTTCTGATAATTCAAATTTACTAGTATCTAATAAAATATCAGTATTTAAACTTTTTTTTTTATCAATACCAATGATATTATAGTCTTTATTTAAATTTTTTTTTAAGGAAGATCCAATCAATCCAGAGGAGCCAAACAAAATGATATTTTTTTTTAATTTCATATTAGTTTATCCGGTTAGTCTCCTAAAGGTAGAATGCTTAATTTCACCCTTTAGAGGAAATTTTCCGTTTACCAAACATTTTTTAATTTTATAAAAAACTATATTCACTTCTTTTAAATATTTATTTATAATTGAATTATTATAGGCGTAACTAGTAGCGACTTGGGCACCTGCTAAAAAACCTTTTTTTAACATTTCTTGAGTAAAGTAAGTTAAAATTTCTTGGCTATTTTCATAGTCGAATCTTAAATAAGGGATACAATCTTGACCGCTTATAACAATTTTAATGTCATTTTTTTTTGCAATTTCACTCCAGCCTTTTTTTATTCTTTTACCGTAGCCTGAAATTATTTTATTAATATTATGTTTTTTTAATTTTTTTAAAGTAGTATTTGCTGCTATAAATCCCAATCTATCTGTCCACATTGTTGAGCTTATAAAAGTATCTTGGGCTACCTGCATAATTTCTTTCCTGCCAATAATTGCTGAAATTGGGTAACCATTTCCAATTGATTTTCCAAAAATAGCAATATCTGGATTGACTTTTAATTTTAAATGTAAGCCACCATAATTATCTTTAAATCCTGAAGTAATTTCATCAAAAATTAATAGAGCTTTATTTTTTTTTGCAATTAATTTTACTTGCTTTAAAAAACTACCTAATGGTTTTACTCCTCTCATTGGTTCCATTATTATTATACCAATATTATTATTTTTCTTATTAAAAATTTTTTTCAAAGATTTGATATCATTATACATAAATGGTTTAATAGAATTTTTGAAAGATTTTGAAACTCCTTTGGTCTTAAGACCTGGTAACAATTGTTTATCTAAATTTTTTGAATTTGTCATATTCGTTGCAAGATACCAGTCATGCCAACCGTGATATCCACAAAAAGCAATATTGCTTTTATTTGTAAATGCTCTTGCAATTCTAATTGCAACCATACAGGCTTCACCACCAGATTTACAAAATTTTGCCATACCTGACCATTTATGAATTTTTAATAATTCTTTTGCTAAATCTACTTCTTCTGTTGCATTTAAAGTGCACATAGAACCTTTTTTTAAACCAAGAATTAAAGCGTCATTGATTTCTTTGTTTGAATAACCTAGAACGCAAGCGGTAACACCCATGCCAGCAAAATCATAATAAACTTTATTATTTAAATCCCAAACTTTGCATCCTTTAGCTTTTTTATAATATGCCGGCCAATGACCAGGAAGAAAAAGTTCACTTCTTTTAGATAATAATTGATTCCCACCAGGTATAATCTTTTTAGCTTTTTTTAGTAGTTTTTGTCCCCTATTCATTTTTTTTTTATATAATATTTTGCAAGTTTGAAATCATTTAAATTATCTATTTCTAAAGATCTCCAACTTTTTACTATATGAGCTTGCGTTTTATCGTGATAAAATGTCCTTTTTTTTAATAATGTTGAAATTTTTGAAATATATATTGATCCCTCCAAAAAATATAGTGGGTTAACATCCTGTCTTCTCAGAGAGGAATTAGTGAAATTTTTTAAATAAGGTTTTAATCTATTTTTTTTATTAATATAAAAAAGGAAGTTTGGATGTTGAGCTTTTACCTTGGAAACACTCACAATTGTATCAATATTTTTGCTCATAATTTTGTTTAAACAAAAATTTATATCTCGAAAATCCCTTAATGGAGAAGTTGGCTCTAATAATAATAAATAATCATATTCTATTTCTTTGCTTTTATAGTGATCTAAAGCATGTTTTAAAACACTAAATGTAGATGCTCTGTCTGTGGCAAATTTTTTTGGTCTGATAAAAGGGACTTTAGCACCATATTTTCTTGATATTTTCGCAATATTTAACGAGTCAGTGCTTACAATTATATCACTTATATTTTTGCATTTTTTTGCAACCATAATCGTCCATCCAATTAAGGGGTGATTATGTAACTTTTTTATGTTCTTATTTTTTAAACCTTTACTACCTTTTCTAGCTGGAATTACACATAAAATTTTAGGAATTTTTTTGTTAATCAAGAACCTCTAGCCTCCATTAACTTATTATAATCTCCTATATCATATAAATTTTCATGAACATTAAAAAGTCCAATTTTTTTATTTTTTATTTTAACTAAATTAATAAAATCATTCATATCAAAGTATTTATTATTTGGTATAAAACGTAATAGGTCTGGATTTAAAGCATATATGCCTGAGCTTACAAGATAACTAATCTTTGGTTTTTCATTTATAATCATTTTACTCTTTTTCTTTAGATCAATTACTCCGTAAGGAACTTGGATTGTATGTGTATGACAACACATGGTGAAATCATTTTTTTCCTTGTCATGAAAATTTATCAAGTTTTCCATTTTAAGATTAGTATATAAATCTCCATTCATAACAATTATTGTTTTTTTTAATTTTTTTTTTTTTTAAGAAATAAAGCGGTCCTGCTGTACCTAGCTTTTTTTTTTCAGAAAAGTAATTTATATGGAGATCAAAATTTCTCCCATCTTTAAAATAATTTTTAATTTTGTGCTGCAAATAGTTTACAGATATATTAATTTTTTTAAAACCGGAGGATTTTAAAGAATAAATTATACTTTCTAAGAGAGGTCGGCTACCAACACTAAGCATTGGTTTAGGAAAAAAATCAGTCAATGTGTGTAAACGCTTACCAAGTCCTCCCGCTAATATAAATGCTTCATTAGTTAAATCTTTCTCTTTTAAAATATCCCTTCTAGTATAAACACCAATTAATTTTTTTGATTTAGTTAATATTGGGATATAAAAAATATCCTGATGTACAAGAAATTTTTTTTCTACCTCTTTTAATTTGCAACTATCATTCAAGTAAATAAATTTTTTTTTAAAATGATTTTTTATTTTTACATTTAAATTTTTTTGTTTTAGTAAAAGCCGCCTTAAATCACCATCCGTTATTACACCTCTAACTTTTTTATTTCCACTTAAAATAATACATATTTTTTCTTCTGCAGAATTAAGACTCTGCACTACATCTATTAAGGATTTATTTTCATTAATAATGTTTTTTTTTAAAAATTGATATTTTATCATTTTAAAATAATATATTTTCCTAAGACTAGCACATCTAACCCACAAGAATAAAAAGTTCTTATTGCATCTCTAGGAGTACACACGATCGGCTCACCATTTAAATTAAAAGAAGTGTTTAAAAGTAGAGGCACATTAGTCAACTTATAGAATTGATTAATTAAATTGAAAAACTTAGGATTTATTGACTTTTCAACTGTTTGCACTCGAGCGGTGCCATCAACATGTGTTACTGCAGGTATTTTATTTTTCCACTTATTTTTAACAGTCACAGCTTTTTCCATAAAATAAATTTTTTCATTTTTTTGCATATTAAATACTTTATCCGAAAAATTACTCAATACAGCTGGAGCAAATGGTCGAAAACCTTCTCTAAATTTAATAGCACTATTTACAATATTTTTCATTTTCGGGTTCCTAGGATCCGCCAATATAGATCTATTACCTAGAGCCCTATGAGAAAATTCCATATTACCCTGAAACCACCCAACTAATTTTCCTTTTGAAAGATGACTAGCAACTATTTTATAAAGGTTATTCTTAATTTCTAAAAACTTAAGTTTTGATTTTTTAATTTCATCTAAAATTTCATTATCTGTAAATCCAGGTCCAAAATAGTTATGCTTTTCATGATATATTTTTCTACTTTTTTTATTAAACTTATAATCCGCGAGGTATGCAGCTCCTATACTAACTCCTAGGTCATCTGGGTATGCTGGAATATAATTATTCTTGTATATTTTTTTTTTTATCAAGTAAGCCGTTGAATACACAATTCATTGCTGCTCCCCCTGCTAAAACAAGATTATTTGATCTAGATCCACTTGATTTTAATATTTTTAATAAATGAAAAACAATTTTTTCAAATGAGCGTTGCATTGCACCAGCAATTAAATAATGTTTTTTTACAATTTTTTCGTTTCTATTTCTTGGTTTTCCTAACAACTCTATGAACTTTTCGCTAAAGAAATGCTTGCTTCGATCAAATGTGTAATAGTCAAAGTAACTTAAATCTAGCTCAAATCCTGACTTAGTTAGTTTAAATAAATTTTGAATTTTTTTATCAAAAATATTTTCTTTTTTAGAATATGATGAAAGAGCCATAACTTTCCATTCATCAGAATCTGGTTTAAATCCCAAATAATTTGTAAATGTACCATAATAAAGACCAACTGAATGGGGATATTTGATTGTCATTTTTTTTTTAATTTTATTTTTACTTCCTACTCCAAAATAACAAGTATCTATTTCGCCATGACCATCAATTGTAAGTATATCTGAATTTTTAAATGGAGAAGTAAAAAACGCTGAAGCAGCATGACACTCATGATGATTTAAATAAACTATCTTTTGCTTATCAAATGAAATGGTCATGTTGCTGGCTGGTTTTTTTCCTAACAATCTCATTATATTAATAGGTATATTTGACAGCATTTCCCCACGCCATCTCATTTCATTTGTCCACCTCGATGATGCATCATTTATGTTTATTGCTGGATTCCAGGGTATAGTAATTAAGTCAATGTCATCAAGTTCAATTTTGTATTTATTTAAGCACCACTCAATTGCTTTAAACGGAAATGCAGTACTCATTTTTATTCTATTAAATCTTTCTTCCGGTGCCGCTGCTACGATTTTTCCATTTATCATTAAAGCTGCAGATGAAATATGGGTATAAGGATATATAGACAATATCTTCATTTATATTTTTTGATCTTTCATATAATTTTTTTTTGCCTTTTTTCCTAAAATTTTAAAAAAGAGCGAAGGATTTTTTCCTCCTGCTGGACGTTTAACAGTAATATTATTAATAGTAAACAATTCGCCTTTTTTTATTTTTTTTCTTGCCACAATACTTTTTTTTGCAACTTTGATGTTTTTATTCTCACATTTTTGTGGTTTTTTTATGCCATTTCCAAACATCTTTTCAAAGCTTCTAATCATTTGAACCATTTCTTTAAATTCAGGAGGGGTTAAGGACGCTTTATGATCTGGCCCCGCTAAATTTTTATCAAGAGTGATATGTTTTTCAATGAATACAGATCCTAGCGATACTGCAATTAAAGGTGCGCATGTACCAAGTGTATGATCAGAATAACCAACAGGTAATTGGAAGGATTTCGATAAGGTTTGTATTGCTCTCAGATTTGCAAATTTCTCGTTAACTGGATAATCTGTAACACAATGTAGGATACAAATTTTTTTTCTTAAATATTTAATTTTTTTTTTGTTATTTATTTTTACTTTTCCATTTTTAAAATGGTAAATTTTATTTTTGGCGATAAAATTTAAAGTATTTGTTATTTCTTTTAAAGTAGACATTCCTGTTGATAACAAAATTTTATGTTTATTTAATTTTACTTTACTTAACATTAAGTAATTATTTATCTCTCCTGAAGGAATTTTGATTATTTTAGAATTAATTTTATTTGCAAGAAATTCAAAACTTTTTTCATCAAAAGGTGAGGATAAAAATTTTATCCTGTTTTTTTTTGCAAAATTCTCTATTTCATAATAATTTTTTTTACTAAGTTCCAATGGTTTTAAAAGATCTAATTGTTTAATATTTTTTTTTGTATTCTTAATCTGGTAATTTGCCATGTCTGCATTCTCTGTAACTAGATCCTCCGCTTTCCAATTTTGAAATTTTACAAAATCTGCCCCACTTTTTTTTGCTGATTTAATTAATTTCTTTGCTAAATTTATGCTGCCATTGTGGTTGACTCCTACTTCAGCAATAATATTAATTTTTGTCTTATTTGTTATCATAATAATATTTAAAGTCTTTTTTCTGTTTGGCTAAGGAGTAAATTTTATTTGAAATATTTACCAATGAATTTTTTTTGTAATTTAAATTTATTTGTTTTTTAATTTTAATCTTAATAACTTTCTCTATACCTTTTTGTATTAAATTTTTATCCAATTTACAGTTATTTATATTCTTTGATAACTCTCTTCCATTTTGTCTTGATCCCACATTAAGTACTGGTACACCAAATGACGGTGCCTCTATTATTGCACTTGAAGAATTACCTAATACCATTCTGGAAAATTTCATAATATTAAGATAATTTTTTGTTCCTAATGAGTAAAAAAATTTTGAATTTTTATTATTTTTTACAAATTTTTTAATCTCTGAATTAAAAATTGCTCCACCAGGATCTCCATTACTTGCTGTAAAAATAAAATAATATTTTTTAAATTTTCTTAGTGCAGATAAAAAAATTTTTATTTGATGATTATACGATTTTTTTGCATTTGTTTCAGAGTGAAATGTTGTTAGGATTAAATCTTTATCCTTCTCAATACCAAGCTTTGATAAAATTTCTCTTTTTTTTAAATAATTTAATTTTTTAACATTTTCAGCTCCAATAGATCCAAAATTAAATATGTTTTTTTTATTTTCTCCCATCAACAAAACCCTTTTTTGGTACTTATTATTTGTTGTAAAATGATAGTTGCTAAATTTTGTTATTACATGCCTTATTGTGTCATCAAATGATCCAATAGTTTTTTCTCCACCATGAAGATGGCATATTTTTTTATTTTGAAAAAAAGAAGCAATTACAAATGATAATACTTCATATCTATCACCCAAAACGACTACCATATCGGGATTAATATTTTGAATAGTTTTTTTGTAATGAGGTAATGAAGAATGAATAAATTTATTTATATCAACATTAGTATAATTAATCTTTGTGATACAACTAAATATTTTTTTAAATAATTTTCTTTTAATGTATTTATTTGTTTTTCCAAAACTTTTTTCAAAGTGATGTGGCCCCACAACTAGATATATATCTACTTTTTTATAAAGTCTTTGGATTATAGGTTCAAGAAGGCCGTAATCAGCTCTACTACCTGAATAAAAAATTATTTTCCTTTTAGACATTATAAGTGTCAGATTTATAAAGTTTTAAATTTTTTGGATCTTTGAACCAGTTTATTGTTATTTCTAAAGCTTTATAAAAACCTTTTTTTCCTGAATATTTTGGTTTCCAATTTAATATCCTTTGTGCTTTTTTATTCTTTGATAATAATCTATCTACTTCACTTTTTTTTGGTCTAATTCTTTTTTTATCAACTGATACTTTGATATTTTTTTTTAGTATTTTTGAAATCATTTTCAAAGTTTCTTTAATAGTGAAATGTGAACCTGTTCCTAGATTAATTACTTGGCCAATACATTTTGTATTTTTTATTGTTTTAATAAATCCATCAACTGTGTCGTGCACTAATGTAAAATCTCTTGAAGATTTTAGATTTCCAAGCTTAATTATTTTTTTGTCATTTAATAATTGTGAAATTATAGTTGGAATGGCTGCTCTTTGAGATTGTCTTGGTCCAAATGTATTGAATGGTCTAATAATTGTAATTGGAAGATTAAAACTTTTAAAATAAGACAAACTAATTTGATCAGCAGCAATTTTACTTGCTGCATATGGAGATTGTGCATTTAGCGGGTGACTTTCATCAATTGGTATATATTGAGCAGATCCATATACCTCACTTGTTGAAGTAATGACAATTTTTTTCGCTTTGTTAATCTTACCAGCCTCTAAGATATTTAAAGTACCAATGATATTAGTTGACATGTAACTTCTAGGAGATTTATACGAGTATGGAATTGAAATTAAAGCTGCTAAATGAAATATTATATCACTCTTTTTTGTCTCTTTTAAAATTAAATCTTGATCAGTTATATCTCCAGAAATTACATTAATTTTTTTTTTTAATTTTGGATTAAAACTATCAATCCAACCCCAACTGTTCTCAATGTTGTAAGGTACAAGGGCTTTGACTTTATGACCTTTGAGCACTAATTTTTCAACTAAGTGCGAACCGATAAAACCTGATGCTCCTGTGACAAATATATTCATTAAATTTAATTTCTTACAACCTTTCCTTCTAAAATTTTCGCAAAACTATCTTTAAGTTCTATATAATTACCTTTAATATTTTTTGATATAGTTTTTTTGTCATTTAAACAAATAAACTTATTATTTTTTTTAATTTTTTTAATTAAACTAACTTTATATGTTGTTTTGCCTATATTAAAATAGGCATTTGGATAAGGATCATTTAGTGCTCTTACAAAATTATTAAATTTTGTAAAATTAATATTTTTAATTTCTTTTAAATTAAATTTGCTATCTGATGGTTTTCTTCTTTTATATACTTTCTTATATTTTTTTTGTTTCTTAAATTTTAACTCCGCATTAATAAATTTTATTAATATATCTATAGAAATATTAAATCCAATTTTGGTTAATTGGGATAGAATTTTATTTATGCTCAAAGATATGTCTAATTTTCTTTGTTGAAAAATTTCTCCTCCGTCAATTTCTTTATTTATTCTATAAATAGAAACATAGGATTTTTTCATGCCTTTTATAATTTGATGTTGTATTGGTGATCCACCTTTAAAGTAAGGAAGTTTTGATGGATGTAATCCTAAACAAATATAATTTTTATAAATTTCTTTTGGAATTAACCAAGACCAACCGTAACATAATACAAGTTTAACATTATTTTTTTTTAATACTTTTATTATTTTGGAATAATTATCAGGTCTTATTTTTAAAGCATTTTTGTTACTTTTAATTTTGAACTCAGAGTTTTTTGGAAAAATAATAATGAAATTAATTTTTTTGAATTTTTTTTTTAGTTTAAGATAAATTTGATAAGCCCATTTACGATAAATAATAAAAACAATATTTATGGTTTCAGACATGATAAACTTAATTTTTTTGTTAATAGTTCAGCGGATGTAATGAGGCAAATTTTATTTTTTTTTAATCTTAATTCATTCTCGTGTGAGTATATTACAATGTAATTTTTTTGATCAACTTTTTTTTTAAACATTTTCTCTATTTTTTGATTTTTATTTTCTTTAATTCTAGATAACCACTCAATCCTAAAATCAGTTCTAAAAAAATTTAAATTTTTGTAATTTACATGTCCATTTTTTAACAAACTTTCACCTATTTTTTTCGACATTCTGTGAGATCCAATAGATCTATCTGTTGAAAATAAACCTCTTACACCTTTAGATTTCCAATATTTAGATAATTCGTAACTTTCTGAGTAATAGTGAAGTCTTACGTAATTTGATATACTTTTTTTTCCAGCGAACCTATTTATCTCTTCATAAATTCTGTTAAAAGTTTTTATTTGATTAACTTTATTTTGTGAAAAAGGAGGTGTTTTTTTATTTAATGCATGTGGTCCAAAAAAAATCCATCCATTTTTTATTTCATCTTTAATTGATTTTATATCTTTTAAACTTCTTACTTTTCCATTTACTTTTCCCTCATAAAATAAATTACAACATGTTTTTATACGGTATTTTTTCCATAAATAATAAAGTTGTTTAAAGAACCAATGGTTTTGTAATTTAATATTTTTATCTGTAACCTCTATTAAAGATTCAAAAACATCGTCTACTGAAAAATGAAATGTGTTATTTTTAATCACTATAATTTTTTATAATATTTTTGTAATTTAAACTCTCTTAATTGTTTCTCTAAATCCGAACTAAAAAAATCGGGTTTTAAGCATCTATTTGTGAAATTTTTTTTAATACTTATTATTTTAATTTTTCTTTTAAAAATATTTTTAAATATTTTTAACATTTCATATTTCGAGTAAGTTTTTTTAGTTCCGAGCTGATAAAGTTTTGCTTTTTTCTTAAAATTATTTTGTTGAATTATGTATTTCACTTTTTTACACCACTCCAGTGTTGTAACTCCATTCCAAAAATGATTGTTATAACCATATATTTCTTTTTTGCTTGATAAAAACCATGTAAGAAGATTTTTTTTAGAATACAAATTCTTGCCAATTATTGAGACCCTAATTATTAATGTATTTGGTCTATTTAGAAGTGCCTTTTCCCCAAGATGTTTGCTTTTTCCATATATGTCTTTTGCGTCAGGTTGTTTATTTTTGGAGTATTTTCCTTTTTTTAATTTACCGTTAAATACACAATCGGTGCTAGGATGAATTAATAAATGTTTAGTATCAAGATTTTTTTCAAGTAATTTTGGAATCTGATAATTTGAAAACATCATTTTTCCACTATTTTTTGTTTTTTGAGGTATTTTTCCAATACAATTAAAAATTATGTGTGGTTTTTTTGAATTTAATTTTTTTAATTCTGCAACAAATGAAGAGGCATTAAATTTTTTTTCAAATTTCAATATTTTATTTTTTTTTTTAAAATAAAATAAAATATTTTTACCCAACATACCTTTTGATCCAAAAATCACAATAGTATGTTTATTTATTGAGATATTTTTTGACCTCATTTAGAGATAATAATATTTTTTTTAATTGTGAAGATTTAAGCTGAGCTGTATTATTTGAATTGTATTCAGTAAATTTTCTGCTTAAGTTACTTCCTTTATTGAGAAACTTATCATAATCCAAACTTCTTTTATCAGGTGAAATTTTAAAATATTTTTTATTTTCTTTTGCGTTAGCTCTCTCCTCTCGATTTACCAAGGTTTCAAATTTTTTTTCCCCATGTCTAATTCCGATAACACTTATTTTAGATTTTGATTTGAAAATATCTTTTAAAGTTTTCGCTAACAAAGATATATTGGTTGCTGGTGCTTTCATCACAAATAAATCACCTGCTTTTGCATTCTTGTAAGCATATGAGACAAGCTCTACGGCATCTTCTAGAGACATTAAAAACCTGGTCATTGTCCCATCTGTAACAGTTATATTTTTTTTATTTATTATTTGGTTTATTATTACCGGAATCACTGAACCTCTAGAGGCCATAACGTTACCATACCTTGTGCCACAAATTAGAGTCTGCTTTGGTGCGATTCTAGATTTTGCAACCATTACTTTCTCCATAAGTCCTTTTGACATTCCCATTGCGTTAATAGGGTAAACAGCTTTGTCAGTGCTCAAAACAACAACCTTTTTTACCCTAAATTTTATTGCGGCATCTAAAACATTTTCTGTTCCTATAACATTAGTTTTAACAGCCTCAATTGGAAAAAATTCACAAGTTGGTACTTGCTTCAAAGCAGCAGCATGAAAAATATAATCTGAACCAACAATTGCTGGTTCTATAGACTTATAATCTTTCACGTCCCCAATATAAAATTTAACCTTGGGATTTTTTAAATCTCTTCTAAGAGTATCTTGCTTTTCTTCATCCCTACTCAGTATCCTTATCTCTTTAATTTTTTTGTCTTTTAAATATCTTCTCAGAACAGCTTTCCCAAACGAACCTGTGCCACCAGTAATTAATAAAGTAGAGTTTTTTTTCATTTTAACTTTTTCTTTAAAATATTTTCAACTTTTATTTTATCTTTTTTTGTATCTACTGAAATAGACATATTACTTAATTTTAACATTTTTACTTTATATCCCATCTCTAAAAATCTTAAAATTTCAATATCTTCAGTATTTTCTATGATTGTTTTTTTTTTATGTTTGGCAAATATTAACAACATTTTTCTTGGAAAGCTATATATACAAACCTGTCTATATCCAAATATAAAATTTTTTTTCTTGTTAAAGGGTATTGGACTTCTCGACATGTACATTAAGTCATTTTTTTTATCGAAAACTAATTTTGGTATATGCTCGCTAAAGAAATTTTTTTTATCGGATATTTTGGTGTACCCATTTAAAATTTTTGCAGGATGTTTCTTTGCATAATTAATTACTTTTTTTATATCATTTGGTGGCATTAAGGGTTCATCTCCCTGCACATTAATATATAAATCCTTTTTAATTTTTTTTGCAAACTCAGCTACCCTATCTGTTCCTGTCAAGCATTTGCTTGAGGTTATCACACACTGAATTTTGTTTTCGTTACACATTTTTTTTATAATTTTGCTTTCAGTGGCTACATAAATATTATTTTTGTTTGTCGCTTTTAAACAATTACGGATAGTGAGTAACAACATGGGTATTCCGTTAATTTGAATTAAAGGTTTATTTGGCAAACGCGTAGAGTTTAGCCTGGCAGGTATTACTATTGCATAATTCATTTTTTTTTAACCATAAAAACCCCAGGATAAATTTGATCACAATATACATTATGAATATTTGTTAAATTAGATATCAATTCAACCTTTTCTTTCACTTCAGAAAAATTAATACCAGGGTTTTTTTGTTTTGATAATTTAAATGCATTAGAATTAGAAGATCTATAAATTAGGTTTTTAATGAATCTTTTAAAATAAAAAAAACAAAAGAAAAATTTATTTGAAAACTTGTCTTGTTGAATATCATTTCTAAATATTTTTTTTTCCATCAAAAAATTACATATATCATCAGCGGCACAATTTTTGTCAGAATTATGAATAATTTGAGTTAATTTTTCATCAATTTGTTTACGATTTAAACCTGCTTCTGAAATTAAATTCATTTTCTTTATTTCATTAAACATTTCCTCATTTTGAGTAATTTTTTTACTAACCAAATAAGTTAATTTAAATTTTGTAAGTTCAGATTGATCAAAAACTAAATTTATTGGCTCTTTGCCCAACAAATATGCCTCTAATAATGTTGTACAATTATATGATATCATCATATCTGAAGCTAGTATCCATGAGTTTGTATTAAGATCATCGAAAATAAATTTTACATTTTTCAAATTGCTTAATTCACTTTTCCAATTATCAAAATTTTCTGCAGGATGGGGTCTTACAATAATAACCTTATCTATGTTTTGTCTGGAATACTCTTTGAAAAAATTTATAGTTTTTTTCATATTTATTTCCTGATATTTCACAATCTCTTTATAATAATCAAAGTCATTATTTTGAAAAACACCTCTTGCTGCCATATATTCAACCCAACTTTTACTGTTGTCATCTAATATTGCATTATATTTATGGAATGCACTGGTGTATAAAATAAATGAACCATATTTTTTTTTTTATCGTTTCTGCTTCATTGATATAAATTTTTCTTAGAGGATCTTTTAAAATATCCATTCTGCAATTTCCTACTTCAATAATTTTATTTTCTACTCCCTTGTAGTTTTTTAATATTGCATTTTTCTCATCTTTGCCCCAAGAAAAATAATTTTCTACACTATTCAAACAATCAATACTTACTCTTCTACCTGTATCTTTATAATTCATTATAATTGCGCCCTCTTCATCTGAGGCAAATGGAATAAATTTTCTACTCTTAAGAATTTTAGATAATTCAGCTGCTCTTTTATTTCCGCTTTTTAAAATAAACACTCCAGGTGTTAAATAATTTAATTTTTCGATTAACCTAGATTTTTTTCCAAAGACAGTTGGGTATCCTTTGTTGGCAGCTTTAACTGCAAAATAAATTCTAGAGTCAAGTTCTCTTTTTTTTGTTTCAATCTCAAGATATATTCTCATTTTTATCTAGCGTTTCTTACTGGAAAGGAATTGTTTTTAAGATATGATCTTGCTCTTATAGGTGTATTATCTCCAAAATTGAATAAGCTTCCACACGCAACCGCATTAGTTTTTGTTTGTTGGAAAATATCTAAAATATGTTTAAAATTTCCTATACCTCCTCCATATATTGTCGGTAAATTTACAATTTCAGACCATTTTCTTAAATTTTTAATTGCTGGACCTTCCATAGTTCCATCTTTATCTACATCAAAAAGAATAATTTCTCCAGCTCCATTATCCTGAACTTTCTTTAAATATTCATCAACCTTTATATTGCTATTTTTTTTTGAGTTTTGAAAAGTCACGTAGTAATCATCCTGAATAAATTTATATTCTACACCAACCACAATACATTGATTTCCAAAATTTTTTGAGGCTAAGTTAAGAAAATTAATGTCTCTAACAACCTGAGAGGTTATTAATACTTTATCTGAACCAGATTTAAGAAGTTGCTCAATTTGTTCCAGTTTTGAGATTTTTCCCCCTGTAGTTAAAGGTACAAAACAATTTATTGCACAATTTTTAACAACATTTTTAAAAAATAATTCTGTTTGATTTATATTTTCTGAAATATTAATTAACATTAACTCATCAGCAAGTTGATTATTATAAATTTTTATTGCAGATACTGACTCTCCTACATCTTTAAAATTTTCATATTTAATACCTTTTACCAATCTTCCGTCCTTATAAAGCAATAAAGGTATCACTCGTTTAATCATAAGTTGTAAAAATTCTCTAAGATTTTCAATCCATTCTTATGACTCTTTTCCAAATGGAATTGAAAACCAAAAATATTTTCATTTATCACACATGAACAAAAATTACTGTTTATCTTCGAGTAACTTAAAATATTTTTATCTGATGATGGTCTAAAATAATAAGAATGATCAAAATAAAACTCAACATCAAAATTAACATTTTTAAAAATATTATGTTCAATTTTTGGAAAAATTCTCATCCATCCAACATTAGTAGATAACGGATTTTGTTCTTTTGTAAATTTAATTACATCACCACTTATTAAATTTAATCCACTTATTTTTTCAAACTCATTTCCAGTTGTAGATAAAATTTGCATGCCAAGACATATTCCTAACAGGGGTTTTGTTTTAGAAAAATTTATAATCTCATCTATAAATTTTTTTTTTTTTAAAATTTGCATTGCTGATAAATATGATCCAACACCAGGGATAATTAAATGACTTGCTTTGCTAAAATCTTCAATATTAGATACATAAAAATTTTTTATTGATATTGCATTTAATGAATTCGATATAGAAGCAATATTGCCAAGTCCATAATTAAGAATTCCGATCATTACTCTTTAAACCATTCCGCATAATCACTTGTTTTACTAGACACTTTATAATTTTTTGACTTATCGTTTTTATGTGGAAATACCTCCATTCTCTCACAAATTTTGTAGAATTCTTCCTTATTCATTTTTATATAATCAAGAAATATGTCTAATGATGGAGGAATTTCTCCTTCATTCATATCTACTATTTTTTTTGCTTGATCAGTTTTGAGCAAACCTTTTCTGATAAGTTCAGCTGAATTTTGGGATATTCTTGAGTAACCTCTTTTTAAAAATTTAATATAATCTCTTGTGCCCTGCATATAACATTCAATTTTACTTCCAGTTGGGTTAAGGTAATCCGGGACACCCTCTAATTCATCTGTCTTCCAATCATATAGAGACTTAATAATACCAACTTGCTTTTTTACATCCCATTTAATGTAATTTCCAAGATTCAATGGAAAGATTTTCTTTTTTTTAAACTCGTTTACATCAGGAAATGTATATGGCTCCAAATCCCTTAGTTCAACTTTATCTTTATGTCTTTCATTAATCATTCCGACCATGTCAGTCGATGAAATTCCTAATGTTCTTATCATATCGAATTTTTCAATATTTTCAGTCTCAAATTCATCATATTCATAATATAAGCTATGATAACTTTGAGGTTCTCCATATATTATTAATGGAATATTTAAGCTTATCGCTAGTCTCAGTGGATAAGCAAATATACCTGTATGACAGTGCCAACAAAAATCACCTTTACGTTTGAAACTTTCTTCCATTAAAAATTTGACTATTTTCCAATTTGGTGTGAAATCTAAAAAATCCGCACCAATTTTCCTTAAAAATTTTTCAGTATTATTTTTTATATTAGGTCTAAGGAAACCATGATTGAATCTAACAATTAATGGTTTTAATTTTAATTCTTTAATAACATAATGCACTTGGAAAGTACTGTCTTTCCCACCACTAAAAGGAACAATGCAATCATATCCTTTTGTTGACTTATATTTTTTTGCAATTTCTATAAGTTTTTCTTTTCTGTCATTCCAATCTATTTTTTCATTATAATTATCAGTAGAATTACATAAATTGCAAGCATCACCTTCAAAAACAATTGTCTCATAAGTTTCTGGCAAATTACATTTTTTACATTTTTTTAACATTTTAATTTATCTTCTCCTTAATAAATTCTGATGAACTAACAATTTTAAATTTATTATTAACGTAATTCAAATAATCTTTGAACGTCAATTTTGAATAATCAGTATTAGGAAATTTTATATTATTATTAATTTGTTGTAATACACCTATTCCATAATTTGATTTTATTATTTTAAAGTCGAATAAACCAGTATCAGTTATCTCTGCAGCAAGCTTCCACACATCCCCTGTTGATTTATTTTGAAATTTTGGCTCATATTGCATCTCCCAGTTTACAGGCAACATATCGTCAAAAAAAATTATCCCATCGTCATTTACACTTTTAAGAGAATTTAAAAAATCTTTTTTAGATTGTTCATATGTATGTAATCCATCTATAAAAATAATATCAAATTTGATATTATTATCCTCAAAAAATTCATCACTTGTCATTCTATGTGTCCCACCTCTATTAGGATCTACGCCAATCTTATCTGAAATATCAAGTGGGATAGAATTAAATGTGCCATCTAAATCGCAACCTATTTCTAAATATTTAATATTTTTTTTATAAATTTTTTTGTTGATTATCGCAGAGTTAATTAATGCCCTACGGTCAAACTTTTCTCTTTTAAATCTATAGTAACCTTTGACCTTTAATTTTTTCACGTAAGCCAAATAAAAATATTTTAGGTAATTTTTATTAAAAAATGTTTTAGGGATTATATTGTTAAATATTTTTTTTATCATTTTATTTAATTTGATAGTAAGAATATATTTTTATCTATTTCTTTTATTTTGACATTTGATCTATAAATTCTATTCGTTTTTTTGAGGTAAAAATTTAATTCTTTAAGATTAAGATCTCCACCTTTATTTTGAATGATTTCATTATTCAAAAACATATTAGGATTAAAAACAAAAATCTTATCTAATATATATATAATTCCAAAATTTTGTATTAATTTTTTTATTTTGATAAGTATATTCTTAAAAAATAAAATAAGTTTATTATCATGTGGGTGTTTTAAATCATTAAAAGAAATTTTAGTTTTAATGTTTTTGAATTTTTTAGATATTTCTTTGCATATTTCATTGTGACTGTTTTTTTTATAATTTTCTGAGTAATTAATTAATTTATTTTTTCCATCACTCTTGCTGGATATTTTTTTATTTTTTTTTAATGTCTGAATTACAGATTTTTCATCATTAAACGAATTTCTTAAATCAATATTTTTAAAAAATTCTTTATGTCTAGTGTATTTAGATTTATAAAAATTTATGATTTTTTTGTTCATTAACTCTGCATCAAAAAAAGTTGAGCAATGTGTATGAATAAACCAATCACAGTTATAAATCCATGAAGTAGCATGATATTTAAAAATTATGTGTAAGTTTTTTAAATTATCCGGAAATCTTTTTTTTACAAAATTAATATCTTGCGTTGGGTGGGGGCGAAAAATTATTTTTTTGTCTGGAAAACTTTTGGCAACATTTATTACTAAATTAATAAATGATAAATAATTTTTAAAATCGTTTTTTTCGAATTTTTTAAATTGATCTAAGTCTTTATTTTTATTTTTTTTTTGTTGATAAAGTCTACCTATATAATATCTCCAGAGTTTATCACCTCCAACTTGATCAGAGCTAAAACTTGATGAAAAATATATAAACGAGGAACCAAATTCCTTTTTAATAGATCTGATTTCATCTTCAAAAATTATTTTAGCATTTTTTTTTTTAGATAATTCATATTTTGGATTTCCAGATGAAATTATATTTGAGCTATTTCCGGAATATTTAACTACTTTTTTTCTATCAGGTTCGTTTTGAGTAAAATAAATTTTTGTAAATTTTAATATATCTTTTGGTAATCTACCTTTTATTGTTAAATCATCCCAATTCATAATTGGGCTTTCAACATCAAAAGCAATTATATGATCATTTTTCAATTTCTTGTAAAGATTTTTTTTTGTAATTGAAAGCCCTTTATCAAAAAATATTAAATTCTCACATTTTTTTATTTTTTTAAAAAAAAAATGTTTTTTAATTAAGTATATTTTTAATTTTAACTTTTTTATTAATGCTGTTGATAAAAATAATTTTTCTAATAATTCTCTTTTATTTATTTCAACTGGAATAACTATTATCATTAAATTTTTTTACTAAATTAATATGTCTAAACAAATTTTTAATTGCTTGCTTGTTGTTTTTAAACTTCGCGAGCTTCTTACTAAAAATTCCCTCATGTTCAGAATCCCAAAAAGTTTGTTGGAATTTTTTTTCAAAGTATAAAGGATCTGGATCACTTATTTCTGGAGATGCTACATATGTTATTACAATTACATCTCTATATTTACCTTTATGTGGTATACCCGCTCTATGCAGACATTCAGTTGTGTTTACTAAAATCGAGCTACCAGCTTTGCCTAAAAAATAATTTTCATAATCTGTATAATCACCTTTTACAATATCATTTGTAAATCTATTTTTAAAATCAAACATCTTTACAAATTTTTTGGTACCACTTTTTGTTAAATAGGTAAAAGGTCCATTTGAGTCGTTAACATCATTTAAATAAATAAATTGCTTATAGTGCGTTCCAACATACTTATCACAATGAAAATTTTCAGAGTATATGCTTTTATCTTTAAACTTCTCTTTATCAATATTATATGTTCTTCTTATTTGTATGGTAGTTATGTAAACATTGCATTTAAATAGTTTTTTTAAAATGTTGAGTGAATAATTTGTTTTTAATGTTACAAATTTTTTTAAATAAGTTTTTAAATTATCAGTTATTTTGAATTTTATTATTAATGGGTCATTATCATCTAATATTTCTTTAGATAATTCAAAGTTAATATCTTTTATGAATTCTTTATCAATTTCTTTAATGTCAATAAAACCATTATCGAATAGATTCTTTGTAGCAGAATCTGTTATTTTTTTTTTTTATAAAAGTATTTAAAAAATAAGTGTAAAGAGAATATGTAAATAAATTATCTTTTTTAAAAATTTTAACCCCTAAATAATAATTTAAATTCTTTAAAAACTTTGAAATATTCATTTGATTGTAAAATTATATGTATTATTAATTTTAATTAATTCAACAAAAATTTAAGGCTAAAATTTGATGAAGAATTTTTCTAATGTTTCAATTGTTTGCAAAGGCACATTAACTCTAAGATATATATATTACTGTGACTTTGTATGGAAGTTTAAAAATGTAAAAATTTCGAACCATTTAGATTATGATTTTGCTAAAACTATTATTGTAGATAGAAACTCATTAGATAAGATTAAGATTTCCGATAAATTGAAAGATTATAAGATTATAATCTGTCTTTGGAATGGGATGTTTGATTTTGAGGAAAAAAGAATAAAAGATCAATTAAAAAAAATTGAAAATAAAAAAATTAAATTAAATTTTTTTTTAGTTGGTTTCATGGATGAATACCAAAAAAATAAAAATTTACTTTTTTCAAAAAAAATTTTGAAAAAAAAAAGAGATTATAAAATTGAGTGCGATATTAAATATAAACTAATTTATAAATTTTCAAATTTTTACTACTTAATTAGAGCTATCAAATCACCTTTAACTTTTTTAAACTATTACTTTAGTAAAAAAGTAATTTTCATAGGTGGAGGAATATTAACAAAAGAAATAATGAATAATCTTAAAAGAGATCATACTAATGACTTATATCAGGTTATTAAAAAATTCTATGATATTTTTTATTTTAAGAAAAAATATTTAAAGGGTTTAGAATATTTTACTAATTTAATTTATAGTAAAAAATTTAAAAGATTTGATAAATTTAAACAACTTTATATATTTCAGACTATATCAAGATGTATATTATTATATAATCTAACTAAGTTTAATAATTTTTCCTATTTTTCAAGAGAATACAGAATGGGTTTAATGAGATGTAGTATTTATAATAAAAATACATTTTTAGACTTGGGTTCAAAATGTGGATTAGAGCATGTTTATGATAGAAGCTTGTTACTGTATAAAGACCATAAATATAATTCAATTAAAATAGATTTATTTCGAGGAAAGACAAATTTTAAAAAAGCTATCAAAAAATTCATATTTCTAAACAGAAAATTAGAGTATCATTCTACAAAGAACTCTAGTTTAAATGACTTGAAAAAGATATTGAGTATATTTTCAGTAAATATTGGCTAAATAGCAATTTTTTCTATATCTTTAGTATTAAATCCCCTCTTTTTTAAAGATTTAATATCGTCCTGATTGTATATAATTTTATGCCTAAAAGATAAATAATTTGGATCCATTAAATCATGAACCCTAACCTGGAGCGAGAATCGAATAAAATCTGATTTGTTCACACCAGATGCATGTATAGTATTTTTGTTCATAAATATAACGTCTCCCTCCTGCAATGACTCCGAAAATACTTTATATTTTTTTTTCAAATAAATTTTTCTTTGAAAGGAGTGTTTGCTATTTTTTCTAAATTTTTTATAGTTATCCAAAAATCCATCTTTGTGACTAGATACACATACTCTCAAGGGACCAATATTTTTTTTTAGGTTTATCAGTGGTATCCACAAAACTAATCCTTTATTTCCATCTCTATTTTGAAAGTAATATGATCTGTCTTGATGCCATTCTAAATGATGTAACTTATCATTTGGTAGATCCATTCTAATATTTTCACCATTAAATGACATGTTTTCTTGGCTTAATTTTGTTAAACTTTTAAGGTGTTCAGTCAATTTTTTCTCAAGAATTATTGAATATAATTGTAAACTTTTTTGAATACTATCATACAAGGAACCAAATTTCTTTGGCTCTTTTTTTTTTAGTTTGATTAAATTTGAGTGAAAATTTTTATCGTAGATTGATTTGTATTTTTTTCCATTTTTTATATAGAACCTTGATCTGTTAAGAATTGTTTTTTGTATTTTCTTAATACTCGATTTACTTAATAATTTTTTAACAAGGACAAAACCATTTTGATTATAAAAATTTTGTTTACTTTTTGTAGTTTGCATTTTAATACTAATTAATGAAATATCATAATAAAACAACAAGAAAAATATTCAATAAAATACATTTATCTCAAAATGATAATAAATTTTCTCTTGATAAAATTAGATATTCGCTAAATGAAGAAATTTTAAAATTAAGAAAAGGTTATTTTAAAGGTAAAATATGTGCAGATCTTGGATGTGGATCAACTGGGTCAGGTGGCTTTAACCTACTTAACTTAGGTGCAAAATATTGTCATCTATTAGACATGCATGAGCACATCAAAAAACCTATAAGTAAAAATCTAACAAAGTTTAAAGGAAAATTTAAAATATCAATTGGTTCTTTAGAGAAGCTTCCATATAAAAAAGATTTTTTTGATTTTGTTCTATGCCAGGGGGTAATCCATCATATGGATAAAGATTTAAAAGCTTTCAAAGAAATTTACAGAGTATTAAAAAAAGGAGGCCATTCTTACATAACAGTTCATGGCGAAGGAGGTTTGATTAACGATTTTACAATGAAGTTTTTAAGACCTAGATATCAAAATGACAAGGTATTTAAAAAATTTATTGATTCTATTTTAAAAGGAAATAATAAACCATTTGATTTTCTAAAAAAAAATTATACATCAGAAACAAAAATAATTTTTAACCAATTTAAAAAGCTATTTGATAATGATTTAAGATTGACAATAGAAGACCGTCTTAAGGCACCTAAATATAAAACCTATAAAGAAAAATTTTTAAACAAATATTTAAAAAAAATTGGTTTTAAAGAAGTCAAGAGAGTCAAAAAAAAAGTGAAATTTTATAATATTAGGAGATTTGTCGAACCACTTTACAACCATTACGACAGTGAACTAGCCAAAATTTTATATGGTGATGGTATAATTCAGCTAGTGGTTAAAAAATAAAAAAAATACTTTAGACATTTAAAGTCATAATAGATTTTTTTTTGCTAATAAGTTTAAAACCAAGTTTATTATACAATCTTATAGCTCTATAATTTTTTTTATCTACACCTAAATATAATTTTTTTTCTTTTGGATATTTTAATTTAAATTTATTTATTATCTTTGAAAAAATAATTCTGAAAATTCCTTTGCCTTGATATTTTTTGAACATTAGAAATCCAATAAAAACTTTTTTTTCAATTGGCTGAAATTTAAAGTTAGCAACATGAATGTTTTTTTTGAACACGCCAAATAAATGTGCATTTTTTGGAAGCATGTCTAAGTATTCATCTAAATCTTTTTTGGTTTTTCTAGATTTACCAATCTTAGCAAATTGAATAAATTTTTTTGTTTGTGAGTGATTTATTGTTTCAATATATTCTTTTTTTATATGTTTTTTTTGTAATTTTTTAATTCTATAACTCATTTATAAGAAGTTTAATTTTTGTAATTAATATTCAATAAATATTTAATAATGAAAATTTTTTTCAGTGCATAAATCAAGCCAATTAAGCTATTAGTACTGGTCAGCTACACGCATTACTGCGCTTCCACACCCAGCCTATCAACGTGGTGGTCTACCA
>MDTG01327067.1_pt1 | contig 32405 bp, 57 predicted proteins | sample 811421 | NCBI WGS metagenome assembly MDTG01 (sample SAMN05326645, study PRJNA326480) | marine metagenome | isolation source: seawater | place: Pacific Ocean: South East | collected 2011
CCGAATACGGCGTCGAGGTTGTGACCCGCGCCTCCGTCGAGCGGCAATTGGCGGACAAGGAATACCTCCGGCAGGCCGTCGTGGGGTCAAGCACCATCACGACCGTTGAACTCATCAAGCGCAACCAACGCACCCTCCGTGACCCGTTGAGCATCAGCGGCGTTGGGCCACACTACGGCATGGACATGATTCAGGAGCAGGAGGTGGTCGCTTGACCACGCAGGAGCCCCTCGGATGGAATACCCTCGTGGTTCACCCTAACGGGAGCATGGAGGGTCCTTTCTTTGAGTCGTGGATGACCGGCAGGCCATACGGTCCTCAGGAGCGTTTTCATCGGGAGGGCGGATTGGGAGCGCCGAACCTGACGCAGACCATCAAGAACGACGAACTGACGGGAGAGCGTAGCCTGCTGTGCTATTCCCTCGCCCTGCCGTCCGCACCCGACAACCACGTCGCATCGATGATGATGGACGCGACGATCCAAGGGCTTGCCCTCGTCATTTGGGAGGTCATGGAATGAACCGCCCGCAGTCTTCAAATGGGGAAGCCCCCTCGGAGGCACGCCGCAAGGCACAGAAACATGGAGATGAACACATGAAAAACGAAGCACACGAAGACCGAATCGAATACATGAAGGCGGAACTCGACCGCGAAATCGAAGCCGTAGTCAAACTGAAGGACGCGGCGTGGGAGGACATGGCGTTCACAACGAACCAAGCCCCCCTTTGGGAACTCCATGCCCGCCTCAACGGCCTGTTCTATGCCCGTGCCTTGATTCATGGGCAGGAGGAGGTCCTGCAATGCTACCAAACGGGAATGAACCCGAACTCCAACGGAGCGCGATACACCCCGAAGGAGGTGGTCGCTTGACTCGGACCAACGCTCGCACACAGCAGATCATCGGCCTCATTTTCAGCGAATTGGAAGGCATCGCCGGGAACTTGGACTCTTGGGCTCCTGCAACCGTTGATGACCGTTCGTGGGACGAACTCCGCAACGACCGTGACTACATCAAAGCACAGGACATTGTTCTCAGCATCCTGAGAAAGGAGATGAGCAAGAACGCGAACCGGGGCATTGGAGCCGACGCTTACAGCCTCAACGACTTGGAGGTGGTCGCTTGACCACGGAGCAGAACACCGAAAACGCACCTACGCACGTCTATCTGACGGCGCAGACCTGTGGGCTGTGGACTCAACCCGGAGGCGTCAACGAGGTCGCCTCGGTCCAAGAGCCCCGCGCCAACGCGCGTTGGCGCTACCGCTCAGAACTGACTGAAGTGAGCATCAGGAACGCAGCCAAAGGGACTCCTTGCGGCCCGTTGCGGATGGGCCTTAACGGCGCAGGAGAGAAGGTGCAGAAGGAACTCAAGAACGCCCTGTGCGACATTGTGTTCGCCGTCGGGCAGATGCAGGAGAACCTCCCGGTCACGATCCTCGACAGCACCCGTCGTTATGGCGGCCTCCCTGTGGAGGTCGAAGACCTGACGGCCAAAATGCACCGCTCCATTCCCCGAAGGGAGTCCACAAGGACCGCGCACCGTAAGGCCCCGCGCTCCGTTTGTGAGTCGGCACAGCACTACCTCGATGAAACGACCCGCTTCCTCGATGCGGCGCGTAAGGCCTTCCGCGACCTCGACGCTCATCTGTTGCGCGACGATTCGCTGTTGGCTCTCATTGACGCACAGCCCGCCAACCACTTCACCCTCGCCATCCACCAGAACAGCAAGGGCGACCACCAAGGTAATTCCGTGGTCGGCGTCCTCATCCCCATCGAGGAGATCGTCCCGATTCTGGACACGCTTGGCCTCGATTCTGTGCAGCCCCTTCGGGTCATCTCAGACACCTTCGCCCCCGGCGGCTTCCCCATCACTTGGAGGGAGCGCAAGGGCGGTCACACGCTGACGCTTTACCAAGGGCGTTCTGACGCCTTCTTCGCCGCCTGCGAGAAGGCCGTTGAAATCCTCGCTCCTGTCGATGCTTTCGTGCAGGAGAAGGCCCTGAAGATGATTGCCGAGGTCACGGCTGAGGAAGCCGAGGCCGTCGTTCAGAAGCAGGACCGTGGCGAGATTCGGAACGACGATTACGAGCGCAACGAGGCCGCACGCCTCCGCGCCGTGGCCGCGCACCGTGGCCTCCCTCGCCTCAAGGCCTACCTGAGCCTCCTTCACAGCGCCGAGTCGGTCCTCCTCTATGGCGAGCCTAAGGAGGATTTGGTCGCGTGGCTGACGGGTCACATCACCCTCCTTGAGGAGAACACGGACCTGATGATGGACAACGACGACGACAGCCTGTGGTGGAACCGTCCCAACCTCGACCACGATTACGTCGGCCCCGTGACGCGGGAACGCCACCACTACACCATCACCGAGGTTGCTGATGCCCTCAATCACGCAGACACCCTCGACCGTGCGGCCGAGGAGCGCCGCGCCGAGCGCGAGGCCGCTCTCGCTGAAGCGGAGCGTGCCTTAGCCGCCTCTCAGGCGATTCCTGAGGAGATCGTGGACGCCTTCAACGCCGCCGTGGCTGAGGCCGCTGAGGTCATCGAGGACAAGGTGCAGGTGTGGAAACTCCGCGAGAACGCGTGCCTTGGCCGCCTCTTAGGCGGCGGGGTTTCCAACGACGACCGCTTCAACGGCTTGGGCTTGAGGGGCACGGAGGACGACTGCGAGATTCACCACCTCCGCCTCACCGCCGACAGGGAAGCCGCAAGGGCTGAACTCCACGAGGGCGTCTGCGTCGTCACCGCTCCGGCCACCATGACGGGAGCCCTCATGCTTGGACCCGCGCCAAGGTGGGGGCCGGAAGCCCGTGAGACTGCAACGCTCACGCTGACCTACCGATGCTTGCCCTGCAAGCCCGGAACGCGCGAGTCCTTCGCCGCCTTCGGCAAGTCGTGGCTCTTCCCTCGTTGGGAGCAGGCGACCGTCAGCAACGTCGAGGTCGTCCGCGCTTACCCGCAGGATGAACTGCGCCAAAAGAAGGAGGCCTGAGCATGGCGGAAGCGGTGACGATTACGCAATGGGAGATGGCCCGGTTCATGGACGCCCTCGGCTTCGATGAGGCCGACCCCGGCCACCCGTGCGGTGAGGTGTGCTACGAGGCCCCCTACGGCACGCAAGGATGCCGCCTGAGGGTCTATTCGACCATCGCCAACGACGGCGCGAGCCGTGACGTTGGAGCGGACGCCATCCGTGTTGTCTGCGTGGACCCTGAGGGCGACGTGTTCCTCAAGCCGTTCAAGCGCGTTCACCGCGTCGTCAATTGGCGGCGCAACCTGCTGACTCGCATCGATCCCGTCTTTGCCGACCCGTCGGGCTACCGATGGGCGGAGCCAATGGACTGTGACCGCTGTGGGAGCGTCGTCAAGATGCGCGTTGGTCGCAACGGCCCGTTCATGGGTTGCACGGCCTTCCCGAAGTGTCGCCGGGCGTTCCCTGTGCCGGAGGTGGGTGTCTGATGGTTCAGAAGCCCACGAAGATTGAGTGGTTGGAAGAACTCATCGAGGCTGACCTCAGGAAACTGTTCCGCATGGGCGAACGCCACGCTCGGGCCTTCGATACGAACCGCCCGCTTGCTGACGTCTTGTGGGAGAGCGCAATGGACCAGATTCTCACGACGATGGCCCGCGTTCAGGAATACGCAGAAGAGGAATGCAAAGTCATGCGTCGGCGCATCAAGGAGGCGAGAAAGTGATTTCAGGAGGAGCAGACCGCATCGCACCCGTCATCGAACTGCGTTTTGATGGCCCGCTCATGATCCTTGACGACGGCGTGACGATTGTTCGCCGTGGTTGCATCGAAGCGGCGGCTCCACGCCGTCGCAGAATGCGTCGTGACGTGAAGGCCGCTCAGGACTCCGACTACGAGCATGAGCAGGTCCTCCGCATCATGCTGTCCGGTAGCCACTTCATCGACACGCGATACAGCGATTCCTGCTACGACCGCTTGGTTGCTTGGCTCAAGGAGGAGAGCGCATGAGCGAACGACGAAAGAGCATCCTGTTCTTCACCCGTGTCTGTTTCTATTGCACGGGGAGCCTTGCGTTCCTCGTGAACATCGTCATGGAGATGAGCGCATGAACATCTTCGTCTTCGACCGTGACGCCGATGAGGCCGCGTGGATGATGGACGATCTCCGACTCGGGAAGATGCTCATTGAATCAGGACAACTGCTCGCTACGGGTCTGCGGGAGCGAGGAGCGACCGATGAGGTCTTCCTCCGTGCAGGAATCGTGACGTCCAAGGGAACGCCTTGGAAGTCCACCCACCGCAACCATCCGTGTGCCGTGTGGACTCGCGCCACCTACGGGAACTTCAGGTGGCTCAGTCGTCACGCCATTGGCCTCGCTGAATGCTTCTCCTACCGTCGCGGCAAGGAACACGCCTGCGAGCAGGCTGTCCGCAGGATGCACGCTATTGGCTCTCGCTTCTTCCCTGCTGAGACAGGGAGGAGGCTTGACCCGCGCACCCACGACCTGACGATGACGCCATTCGTCCTCGCTATGCCCGACGAATACAAGTCGGATGATCCGGTCGAGTCTTACCGCGCATACCTGCATTCCAAGGAGAACGTCAAGTGGAACGACGAACCTCCCTCTTGGTGGGGGCAGGCTCGATACGTTCAAATGGTGGACTCCCTTCGGAAGACTGCCGAGATGGCTGAGGTGAACTGAAATGAACACAGAAAACGAGACACAAGACAACGAATACCCGACCGAGCGCGTGAAGGTGAAGATTACACAACCTGCAACGCCCATCATTGAGGAGGGCTCATGGGGCTCACGCAGCCTCGGAGAACACGACATTCAGGGGACCATTTGGGTCGGCCCTGAGAACGACGAAGGAAGCGCCCGTGGTGGCTTTGAATGGTATGCAGGCAATGGCAACGACGTGTATGCGTCGGGCGGCCTGTGGTTCCGTGAAGGACGCCTCGTGGACTACGACGGCGTGGCCGGGCGTGCAGACATTGTTTGGCTTGCCCTGAACGAGGTTGGCTTCGACATTTCAAGCATCATCACGAGTCACACGAGCGTTTCCTACGGAGCCTCGCAAGAGGAGATCGACGCTAAAATTCAGGAGCGAGATGCTCGCCTCCGAGAGAAGGGATACACGGTTGAGGTGGTCGCGTGAATCTCACGGTTCTCAGCATTGCTTACAGCGGCATTCCTGAAGTGTGCTACATTGGCGACGAGCAGGGAGCGAAGGCCGTTTGGGACGGTTGGATGAAGGACGTTGAAACCGAATACGCCGAGCGCGAAGACATTCGCAACGAGGACGGAACGGTGTCTTGCGACATGCACGGCAGCGACATTACGACCCGGAACTCGTGGGACCACGGGTATTTCTGCTTCCACAAGAGCGAATACCGCGTGGACTCAATGGACATGGACTCCGAGGCGTTCGCCCGCATGGCTGAGGAGGCCTGAGGCATGATCCAAACCAACCAAGGGGATGCTGTCTTCATCTGCATTGCTGAGAACGAAGACGGTCAGATGGAAGTCATCTTGGAGGTGGTCGAATGAGCGACGTTCAATGGACCATCCGCCGCAGCACCGTTGCGGAACTCTTGGAAGGACATTGCGTGTTCTATTGCGCTGATTTTTCGTGTGGCATTCACACGTTCAAGGCCTACCCTGACCCCGATGAGCCGGCCTTCTGCCCTGCTTGTGACGTCAGGGCATACGAGGTGGTCGCGTGAGTCAGCACAGCCCACAGCACCACCACAAGGAGGTGCAGACCGCCCGGAACAGCATGAAGCAGGTTCAGCACAACATGGAAGGGTTGCTTAACAACAACCCCGACGACAGCCTTCTCCAAAGGACCGTCTTTGCGCTTCAACACGAATTTGACGACATTCTCGCACGAATCGACACGCTCATGATCGGCCTCGGCAATCTCGACCGCTACGTTGCGGAAGACATGAATCAATCCAACGGGGGTGGTCAAATGACGCCCGAAGAACGCATTGCGCTCGTCAGGGAACTGTCGGCAACGGTCCCCGTTTTGGATGGCTGTGAGCCCATGAGCGCCGATGAGGCCGTCCGGGTGTATCTGAACGACAAGGGCGAATGGAGGACGTGGAAGGACCAAAATCCCGACTACGCCGATGATGGAGCAGCACAATGCTGTGAGGCCTGTTCAATGCCCATGAATGAAGGGTTCATGGCTGATGATTCGGGGCCGTGGTGTTCTCCTGCTTGCATGTGGGGTGACGACGACCGCGAGGTTATCGCTTGGGACTTCGCCCTGCTCGGTGACGCCCTGTATTGGACGGAATGGGAGGAACTCGATGATGATGAGGAGCCGTATTTCCTGCCCAAAGGTGAGGCCTGATGCGCTACGAAATCGTCATGGTTGGACCGCATGGTTCCGTGTTCCGTATGCCCTCGGAGGAGGAGCCAAGCCTCGATCATGTCGAGGACCTCATCAAGGCCCCCGGAGGGCACATCAGGGTGCTTTTCCTGCGTGGACTGACGGACATTCCCATGTGGTGCGAGGACTGCGCCCCGGACGTCTCAATCAAGGTCAATCTTCCTGTGACTCACATGATTGACCGGGATTTGCAGCCACGGATGTCCATTCGCGGCTCAATTGTTATGGTCCTCGACCGACGCCACAAGTCGTGGGATTGGGGTCAAACCTTCCTGCGCGGTGTCGCAGGTTGGCGAGCATTTCACCAAATGAATGACGGAGGAGAACAAGAATGACTGAAGAAGCATACACAGAAAACGACATTGGAACGCAGGTTAAGGTGAACCACTTCGGTATCACCTTCACGGATGAGGTCATCAGGAGGACGCTTCCTGATGGTCAGGCCATCATTGGTCCTCGCTTGCGTTGCGCTCAGGTCTTTGCATGGTTCACCATGCTTCCTTCGATGGATGCGGCGAGCGAGGAGACTGAGAAGATGCTCGACATGATCCGCAAGATGGGAGGTGGCGAGGAATGACGCCTCACGGCAAATTTGACCGCATTCTCGTGTGGGTCAGCCATTTCGGGCCGATGGACCGAGGCCTCTTGGAACGATTCGTCAGCACGATTCGTGAGGCCGCTTGGGAGTCCGCCGAAAACGATGATGACTTAGATTCATTCTTCGACAGGGTTGCTGAAGCCTTGTGGGACGATGAGATGGAGGAGGACATCTGATGATCACAGAACGATTCAACGGACACACGCCCGGACCTTGGCGAGAAATCTTGGACCAAGGTTCCGAGGACTTCAACGGTTGGGACGAACTTCAGGAAATGGGCTTCAACGATGAAGCCCGCGCCCTCATCGCAGCCGCACCTGACCTGCTCGCTGCTCTCGTCAGCGTCTTGTCCACGAGGGACAAGCAGCGCGAGCGAAGCACGCGGTTGCGTAAAGAGGTCAAGAGGCTAACCGAAGAGCGCGATGCGCTCTTGGTCAAGGCATCGCAGGGTGTGAAAGAATGATTGACGACCCGTGGGACGCCGACGACGCCAACGTGCCGAAGACCGGAGACAACCGAACCGAGGAGGAACGTCTTGAGGACGTCCGCGCCAACAGCGCACACCTCGATTGCGTTTGCTCCTCCCTGCCCAATGGCCGTGGGTTCTGCACCTGTGGCTCGGACAATCTGTTGATGACGATCTCGACTGAAGGCTACATTCTGTGGGTGATGCACGATGCGTGACTTGTCCAAAGAAGGCTACGAAGCCGTGTCTTCACGACTTGACGAAATCCTCAGAAAGAAGGAGGAGCCCGTGGCTCCTATGCCCGAAGTCCGTGAGCGGAGCGATACCGTCCTTGAGGCGGCTCACGCCATCATTGCCGTGATTGAGAGGAACGATGCCCAAGAGAAGGCATCATCGCCTGAGGACGTCTATGACGAGGTTTTGGCCCTCACTTACGACATCGTGTCTATCATCACGGAGGAAGAGGAATGAGGACGCAACGAATCAAGCCCGTGGACAAGAAATACGGTTCGTGGGAGGACGAGGCTCGATGGGTCGTCAAGTGCAATTTCTGTGATGGCGGTCCAATTCTCATGGGTTGGGGATGGCTCCGACCTGAAGGGGACGGCGTGGAATGCTGCAAGTGTGCAGGTTGCCCGAACACCCGTGGCGAATGCCCCGGATGCGCCCACATCAAGGAGGCCGCTGAATGAGCCCTCTCCGTAAGGCATGGCGCATTGCCGTCGGCCTCATCACCACAGGCATTCCTGAGGACCTGAGAGGTCCCGTTGATCCTCCTGAGGACGAATGGCCCGACCACGGCGATTGCTGTTCATTCGGATAGTCCGGTTATAAACGAAACAGCCAAACAGGCTCGCAGTCGCCTGTTTAGCCCCCAGAATGTTTAATAGGGGATACCCCTTCGTATGGTTTGAGCGGGCACAAACACGCCCCGCGAAGAACAAGGAAGGAATGAACATGAACACGAACAAGAAGAACGCGCGACGGGGAGAGCCGATTTGGGGCCACCTGTTTGCGAGCAAGAAGAAGTGCAAGCGGTGTCGATACAACAAGACCCCGGCCGAATGCCGCGAGGAATTGAGGAACAACGGCAACAACGGATGCAGGATCGAATGCGTCAAGTGTGGCTACCGAAAAACCCGCTTCTTGGCTTGAATTGAATGGAGGAAACGACATGAACACACACACGGAAAACACACAGGAAGAGGACTCGTTGAAGTGGGAATCGTTGAATGATGGACGTTTGCGCGTTTGTCTGACGGCGGACCATCTTTACATCATCAAGCAAACCGAAACGGAGTGGATTTGGGCCGCCAAGATTGTGAAAGTGACGCCTTACGAAGATGAAGACGAAAGCCAATGGGTTAGGGGCTCGCTGAGGGACGCATTGGATTACGTCAAGGAGTCGCGTGGATTTTGGGGCTGCCCCTGCTGCGGGCTCCTCAGGAATGGTGATGCCTGATGCGAGCAGTCAGCATTACGCACGTCGAATACGAGGTCCTCATGCACGTCCTTATGGAGATCAACATTGAAGGGTTGGCCGAATACATGGCGACCGATAGCGTCAGCAAGAAGCGATTTGAGCAAGGCGCAAAGAACGTCGGACTCATGCTCAAGGGCATGATGGCGCGACGGAAGCACCGACTCCCCAAGGACCACCCTGAATACGCCCCCAAGGAGGACTGAGGGTGCTGAGGCAACACCAACTTGAGGAATACATCGATGCACAATACGCAGCAGGACCGCTCCGCGAATGTCCTGACTGCGGGAACAGCAGTCTGATGCACTTTCCCATTCACCGCGTCGTTCCGAACGACGGAGAAGGCCCCTTCGTGGAAATTGGCTTGGTCGGTGGTTGGATGTGCCGTGACGTTGATTGTCGAATGCACATGGATTTCGATCTTGAGCGCACCCCTGCGGATGAGCCTTGATAGGTGAGTCCCCGTTGGTGAGGCCTATGATGCAGCAGGGAAATCAGCCGGTGTTTATTCTTCAGGACGGCACGGAACAACGCCGAGGCAAGACCGCACAAGATAACAACATCGCCGCCGCCATTGCGGTTGGCGATGCAGTCAAGTCCACGCTCGGACCAAAGGGCATGGACAAGATGTTGGTCGATTCCACGGGCGGCGTCATCATCACCAACGACGGCGCGACGATCCTGCGCGAAGCAGGAATCGAACACCCGGCGGCGAAGATGGTCGTTGAGGTTTCTCAGACGCAGGAGGCACGGTGCTACGACGGAACGACGTCGGCTGTGGTCCTCAGCGCGGAACTCCTCCGTCAGTCTCAGGCTCTCCTCGACAAGGGCATTCACCCAACCACCATCACCCGTGGCTATCAGCGGGCGCTCGCTTACGCGCTGAACGAACTCGATGACCTGTCCACGTTGAAGCGACCACCCTTGGCCCTGTTGGCCGCCACCTCCCTGACCGGGAAGAGCGCGGAGAGCAGTCGAGAACTGCTCGCCAACCTGTGTTCCGAAGCGATTGATTGGGCAATGGACGTGGACCGCGTGAACATCGTCCCTGTCGTCGCAGGAGATACCGGAGACACCTACCTGCACAAGGGCGTGGTCTTGGAGAAGGACAAGGCGCACCCCGCCATGCCTGACGTCGTTTCCGAAGCCAAGGTTGCCCTGCTTTCCTGCGGCATCGAGGTGAAGAAGTCGGCCATCGAGTCGCAGGTGCAAATCACAGACCCGGCGCAGATCGCCGCCTTCCTCGCTGAAGAAGAGGAGGGACTCAAGCGCATGGTGAATGTCCTCGTTGAACAGGGCGTGAACGTCGTTGTTTCGCAGAAGGGCATTGAAGACCTCGCACAGCATTACCTCCGCCGTGAGGGCGTCCTCGCCATCGAGAAGGTCACGCGAGGCGACATCGACGCACTTGCCTCCTCAATGGGGGGGTCAATCGTCAGCGACCTCGATGACTTCCGTGCGGACGACGTGTGCGAAGGTGAGGTGACTGTCCGCAAGGTTGGCGACCACCCGCTCGTGTTCTTCCTTTCTCACGCCGATTCCTCCAAGCGCACCTGCACCATTCTCGCGCACGGCTCAACCTCACAGGTTGCGGCCGAGGTCGAGCGTGCGCTTGATGATGCCCTCGGCGTCGTTCACCTGTCGCGGACCAATGAGGCCCGCTTTGTCTGTGGCGCAGGCTCCATTGAGGCGGCCCTCGCCACGCGCATTGAACTCAACAAGACGGACATTGCCGTGGGCCGTGAGCGAATGTCTGTCGAGGCCTTCTCCAAGGCGTTGTGGTCGATCCCCGAAACGCTCGCCACCAATGCCGGTCTTGACCCCGTGGACGTGGTTCTCGCTGTCGAAGCCAAGCACCGTTCAGGCGAGTCCAACGTCGGCGTGAACGTCGAGGCTGAGATTGACGGCGGCTCGATGAACTACACCATCGACGCCGGGCTTCAAGAAATCATGGAGCCCGAGGCTGTGGTCCGTCAGGCTCTCAAGTCGGCTACTGAAGCCGCCATCATGGTCCTTCGCATCGATGACGTCATCCTGATGAACAAAGAGAAGCAGATGGGCCCACCAATGGGCATGTGATGAAACCTCATAACCCATAACTCCGGGTGATGGTTATGCGAACGAAACGTGTAGCGGAGCATCTCGTGAATATCCTCGTGGACGAAGGCCCCCTCTCCTCACCGGAATTGCTTGACCGATTGAACAAGAGGATTCGTGGAGGAACGACGATGCACAGCCTCGGCAACGTGCTTTCCAAGTGCCCGGCTTTCGTCAGGGTTGGAACCGTTTTGCAGGAAGGGATGATCTCAGGGTCCTACAAGGTCGCTGAATGGGACGTGGACACAGGGTCCCTCGACAACGCTTGGACGCGCAAACTCGTCGGAAGATACGCTTAAAGGGGGCTACCCGCTCGGCTAAACTCCAAGGAGAGCCAAGCATGACCGACCTGAAAGACAATATCACAGAACTGAGCCACATTCCTCCTGAACTTGGACCCATCCTGAAGAAGATGGGTTCGGTGGTTCAGGACGAATGGATGACCCGAAACGGCGTCTATCTGAACGCCGACGAACGCAAGGGCAGCAAGCCCCTGTCCGTGATTGAAAACGTGGACATGGAGATTCGTGTCGGCAACACCCGATACATCATTGGCCCTGCTGACCCCAAGAAGCCCGTTGTTTCGATCCCCGTCGGAATGAGCGACAAGACCAACACCGCGCCCATTCCCCGTGATTGGGTCGCGGGTCAATTTGGTGCAGCCCTCATTGCCGTGTTTGACGATGACCCTGAGGTGTTCAACATCGTGGTTGACCGTATGTGCAAGGCCATTGACGCCGCTGCGGTCATTGACGAGGAAACAGGCCGACTTTCCATCAAGCAAGCAGACCTGCCCCCCGTTCGTTATGCCGTTGAGGTTGCAGAAGGCTTGGAGCGGCTGAAGCGCGTCTTCAAGTCCCGTTCGGCAGGTTCCCCGAAAGTGAACTTCAGCATCACCGCAGTCACAGATGAACCGGCGCAGGAGCAAGGGGCCGTGCAGGCGCGAAAGGAGGCGGTTCTTTCCTCCATCATGCCCGAACCTGAGCCTCAGGTAGTGTGTGAGGTGTGCGAGTATTTCAATCAGGAAACCGTGGGCAAAGTGAACGAGCATGGAATGTGCGAAGCGTGCGAGGCAGACCGAACAATTTACCTAACTGAACAAGGGATTTGCACAGTCACCGATTGCCCCACCGAGGGCAAAGTGAACGAGCATGGGCGCTGCGAGGCGTGTGAGGAAGCATCAGGAGTCGCCGCACGAGAGGATGCTGCCGCAGAAGCAATGGCTTCCGAGATCGCGGAGAACACCGTTGAAGCCGTGGAAGAACTCAGCGTGGACATTCACAGCATTATGAACGTCGCCATTGCTTACGACGACAACCCCGCCGGTTCAACGTGGGGCCAAGTCAAGAAGGCGGCGGCTCACCTGACCGACATTCCTGAGGCAGAAGTCCGGAAGGCTCTCGATGAGGCCGTCAAGGCAGGCTCCGTCACCAAGATGGGAGCCCGTCGGGCCACCCGCTACCTGTGGAACGTCCCGACGTGGGCGGAGCCCGGAGCGGACATGATCGTGGAGCCTGAGGCGGCCGAGGTCGAGCAGAAGGCCGAGTCCGCCCGGAAGGACGTCTGCCGCGTTGAGGAATGCGGCGTTGCCCTCACCGATGAGGACCTGAGCCTGACCGGCACGGACTTGTGCGTTGGGTGCTTCTCAGCGCAGGAACTCGCTGACTTCGAGGAGCCTGAAGAGGAGGTTCCGCGAGGGGGTCCCGTTGGACTGCTTGAGTCGAATTGGTTGGACCCGCGACCTCTCGACTACCACATCACCGACGAGGCAGGAACGCTCACCGAGTCTGAAACCAAGACCTGCGCTCAATGTGACGAGAAGCACACCGAAGGACTCCTCAAAGGAACCGCCGTTGGCGAGCGTTCGTTCTGCACCGAGGCCTGTTGGCTCGACTACATCGATGGAAAGCCAATCGGCATTTCCGATTGGGCTTCCGGCCCTGCGGAGCAGGAGGAGCCCTCCGTTCGCTCCGCTAACGTCAGGCACGCCCTGAGCGGCGGAGCCCCACCCCCCCGGAGGGGAGACTGATGCCCGGTGGGCGTCGTGGTGGCGACACAAAGGGCATGGTCAGCGAACGACGGGTCGCAAGAGTCATTCAGATCATGGATGCTCACGGACAACCGTTGGGCGCAAAGACCCTCTCCGAGATGTTCAACAATCGTTGTCGCAAGGGTCAATTCACGTCCCGTGAGATGAGCAACCTACTGTCCCGAAGGCGTCGTTTCTTCTCTTCAAACAACCCACGTCCGGGCAAAGTCAAGACGTATGTTGTGACTGATGAAGCCCTTCGTTGGGAGCAGGAGGCGAGGCGCTGATGGGGGTAAGCCACAACAGCGGCCCGCGCATCACAACGTATGAGCGCAAGCCCAAATGCAGGAGCGCGGCACAGAAGGTGTGGGTGGCTGCAATGTCCGCCTTTGGGGAGCCTCCTGCCTTTCTGACGATGAGCCCTCCTCGTAGGTGGGTTGAGATGCCGAACGGCGAACGCCTACTCACGAAGACGACCATGTGGTTCATTGGCGCACCCGACGGACAAACTCTCGTGTATCGAGGGCCTGCGAAGAAGGTCGCTTCCGAGATCGGAGGGGATGATTGATGCAGAAACTTCCTGAAGCGCCTCGCATTCCAATCGTTGTTGTTCTCCGTAGGGGGACGACCAAAGGACACCCCTCAGAAGGAGTCCTTCATGCGGTTCTCCCTTACGTCGATTTGCCCGAAGAATTGCTTTCCTCCGGACATTTCGCATTTATGCTGACTGACGGGACACGCGGAGTTATCAGTCGTGAAACGATTGAGGAACACACCGAGGACATCAGCCCTTACCATGAGGCAGCAGATGATGTGACCCTGACTTTCAAACAGCATCATTGGTCGCCGGTTTTCATCCCATACGCAATGGTTGATCACGACGCACACCGTAAGAGCAGGAGAGATGACGGACAATACGACTACACGGCCCCGGCCGTCTTTTCAGAACTGAATAGCATTGTCTCTTGCGAGAACTGCGGCCATCCTAATTTGAGCAAAGTGGAATCGTGCGAAGCCTGTGGTTTCTCGTTGAAAGGAGGAACTGTGACTGCCGATTTTGACGTGGACGCTTTGAAGAGGTTTCAGCAGGAATGGGAATGAGCCTTTATGTCCTTCGTCCCGGTCCATGATCTATGCGGAGATTGCTGAGAAGCAGGACCGACAAGGCGGTTCTTGATGCTGCACACGCTATGGCCGTTGAACCGTGGGAAAGCCTGTTGCGAGAACTGCGAGGCGACCGAGGCTTTCTCCTCGGTTCTGAGGAATACCGCGAAATGGACCCACTCGACCGCATGAAGGCGTTGAAGAGCATTGATGAGAGAATCCGTGAAATCAACGAATGGTTGCGGCATTACGAGGAGGTGAGGAAACGTGGACGATGAAGAAGAACTCATCGAGCGCATTCGAGAGATTCTCAGGCAGAATCAGATGGTGACGGCATTCAAGCCCGATCCTTCAAGCCGTGATGAAGGAGCGCGGCTTTGGACAATGCACGTTATCCCCCCGGAGGAGGAGAAGGCAAACCCTCGTTGGTATGCTCTTCACGCCTTTGTGACTTCAAAGGAATACCTCGATGAAATCGAGGAGAAGGCTCAGTCGTTCGGCTTGCAGAAAAACAACAACAGGAGGCCGTTTGGTTGGACAATGCTCGGGAAAACCAAAAAGAGCGTTGGAGGGGCCGACAAGCACTACACTACATCGGTCAGAATGGGGGACATTCCTAATGCTTGAGCAAGAGACGTGCTGCCCCTCGTGCGGCAATCCAAACCCCGTCCCCATTGGGACGCGGAAAGACATTCGGGGGAAGATGCGGCTTGCTCTTCGCTGTATTCAATGCAGGAGGTGGTGGTTCCTTGGAAATGCCTAACCCAACACAACAGGACGTCGAATGGGCGTATCTGCTTTGGAACTCACTTGCTCTCGATGGCGTTTGGAACCTGCCCGAGGTAGGAGTCTATCGGAAAACCGGCGAGCGACAAATCACATTGGTTGAGATTCACGCAGCCGTCCCAAGTGAAGCGGAAGGCTTGTTCTCCCGCCACCATTGGATCATGCAATTGGGCGACCTACTTGGGTGGACCGTTGAAGAAGCGGTCGAACGTGCATATCAAAATGCTGTGGAAGTCAACGTTCCTGAGGACATGATTGGAGATGTTGCAGCCTGCGCCTCTCGGTGTGGCTGTGTCGTCAAAGTCGAGCCGGTGGTCCCCGGTGTGTCCTATTACGAGGTCGATGAAGAATGCACTTGCCCCTGCTGTGGAACTCCTCTTTCGTTTGACCGCGCATTCCGGGGAGTCCACGTCATTGTGGACGACTCGGGTTGGGTGTTGAAGCAGGAGAGGATGCGAGCCTTGGAGGAGGAGGAATGAAACGCGGAGCGGGAGTCGATTACGATAACCGGCTCGTGAGCCAAGTCGATTCGATCCTAAATCCGGGCAAGAGCCTTCATGTGATGACGTCGAAATCTCACGGAATGCGAGTCCTTAATCTCCGAATGAACAGACTCACTCCGTCCTCAACCGGCTATACCGGCTACACGCGACAAGGTTTCATGCTTACGCGGGAGGAGGCTCGTGCCTTGAAAAACGCCCTCGTTGAGATGGTCGATGATGATGACCTTTGGGACGATGATGACGGAGTGGTTCCTCTATGAAGCCTGAACGGATGGAGGAGATTCGCTTTCAAGCGAAGAGAAGGATTGCCGAGATCGTCAATGGCGTGGCCTTTGAGGCAAAAGACGACCTCAACATCGAGGAGGTCCGTGATGCGGTCATCGAACTCGCTTCCTCATTGTTTGATGTGGCTTTAGTCAAGTCGCCTCGCTATCCTATGCCTTTGGCCGCTGATTGTGCTTACGTCGTAATGCACATGAACGGCGTCCGAAGAGGAAAGAGGTTGATTCGTCGCCTTCTGAACGAAACATACGGCAGTTCGTCAGTTATCCTCCCGAAGAGCCGTTCAACGAAGACACGTTGGGTTGAGGAGCCGTGGGCGCGTGAAGCGGTCCTATCTCTCTCTCCTGTTGAAGAGGCGTATGAGGAGATGATTTCGGAGGGGTGACGTGTCTGATGCGCCCTTCCGAATGGTTGCCGAAGTGCTGAGGGTCGCCCCCTCTTCTCGGCGTCGTGGAAACATGGTCGCGGGGTGCTTCGCCAACAGCAGGTTTGACCTATGGCCGATGGCCCACCTGCTCTATTCGCCTACATCGCCATACCGTTTGAGCAACGAAGACCTGCGGGAGGTGTTCTTCGTTCTGACCGGAGCATATCCGGAGGAGGTTTCCGATGCTCCGGACCTCGTGGACTGTTTGGCGAGTCTGTCTGAATCACCAAGAACCACGATCACGACAGGACGTGTTTCACGCATCGTTGAAGACATTCTGAAGGAAGAGAGAACGAACGAAGAGCGAGCAATGCTCCTCAGACCCCTGTTTAACCGGGTGGAGAAACGAGACATGGTTCCGTTGATTGTGAGGCTCAGCCATCATCCGACGGTCTTCCGTCGTGGTGAAATCATTGCGGGACTGACTCGGCACAGCGCGGGTCAGGTGAGCCGGACCTCCATGCGTCGTGCAGTTCTCCTGCGTGGTTTGCGCGAGGTCTGCGGCTTTGCATCTAAGGCGGGTTGGGAAGGCATCCTTGAGAGTCAGCAACCCGTCAATGGGAGAGGCATTGCTGTGGTCCCACCAATCGTGAAAGACCTCGCTGAGGTGCAATTCAACAAATGTCTGTTTGCTCATCCTGAGGGTGAATGGATGACTCTTCACATCAAGGAAGGCAATGCAACCCTATTCGATTCAGCAGGCACAGCGGCCGAGGAGGTTTCATTTGACCAAGACCCGCCGGGGTGGTTCGTCCCCCTGTCTGTGTTGGAACCCGGCGTGTATCTTGTGGAATACGCATGGGGGCGGGACATTGAGGTTATGGTCATTGACCGTTGGGCACCCGTTGGGCCTTCCGAGAGGTCATTCTCAGTCAGGCGTGAGTCGATCCCGACGCTGATTCGGAAACCAATGACCCCTCTCGCAACGAGCGCGAAGGTATCGGAGTTCATCACGGGCAAGACTCCCGTTCTGCTGTGGTCCTCCTTCGCTGACCTGTCCTATGAGAACACGCCTGAGGAGGTGGTTTTGGTGAACGGGCAGCCAAACCGCTGCATCTTCCGTGTGGACGGTGGGGTGTGGGCTGAACGGTCTTTGGGACAAGGGCTGCGCCTATGCAAATGGCGTATTGCTGCTGTTGATGGTGATGACTACCTCGTGGTCGGCACGCTCGACGCCGAGCATGATATGTCCAAGAGGCTGACCAAATCGTGTGAGCAGTCCCTCCCTGTCGAGGGTGAGTTCGCGCCGATGGCTACGCCTGTCTTTGTTGAGGTGGACGTGTTCGGCGCAGGTTGGGGAGAAATCGGCCCCTATGTTCAAGGACGGATTTCCCGCGTCATCGGTTCGGTCGGCAAAGGTGATGTGGTCAGGGTTGAACAGATCGACCTGCTGACGGATGGGATGGAAGATGGAGAGTGCTAAGGATTGGCTGATGATTGGGCTACGGAAGACGATGGCGGGGGTGGGTCTTCTTTTGGCCTACACGGCCCTCATCATTCTGTATCCCATTCACCTCATCGGCAAGATGTTGGAGTGAGGGAGCAGACAATCCAAGCCATTCAGTTCGCTACGTTCCTGAAGGCTGAGATTGTGGTTCAACGAACCAATGAACGCAAATGCGGCTATCTGATTCAGCCGAAGGTATGGTTTCGCAAGATGACGCCCGTAGTCTCCGAAATGCTTGAGGACCTCGGCCTCTCACTTCAGAAGTCCTACGTCAAGGAGGAAGACATTGGGGTGATCCTGAACGCTGTGAGAGGGCTTGAAGACTTCAGCGCGACTCCCGAGGGTATCGAAATGGTTCGCCGTTTCAACGGCCGCCTGACGCAGCCAACCACCTATGATGAGGTCGTTTCTGTTCTATCTCTCCTTGACGAAGAGGCCTTCAAAATGAAGAGCCTTTAAGACCCCTACCCCCCACGGCCTGACTCGGAAGTGAAACCATGACCAAGGTGAACGACACGCTAAAGCGCATTGCAGACAAGAACGGATGGAGCGACAAGGAGGTGAGTGAACACTTCGGCTCTTTCGTGGCCGAATCATTCCCCGAAGTGTGGGCCGCAAGCGGCAACACCCTGCTCGGACTCTCCGAGGACGACTTCGACTTCTTCTCCTCCTCTTGGGAGGTCACGACTGAGCGCCGCACCGGAGGCGGTGGCGGCAAAGGCGACGAATGGGTCGGCATGGTCATCGGGTATGACCGCACAATGGACACGATGGGCCGTCAGCGCGAAGCCGCTGTGTCGGCTGCTGAGTTCAACATGGGCAATGCCCTTCGTGATGGCTGCATGGCCGGAAACCGAGCCGTCAAGATCGGCCGTGTTTCCTTCAGCGAAGGCAAGTGGCGCGTCCACAACGCCGCCGATGCTGTCGTCTTCACCGAGGACGGCAAAGAAGGCGAATTGGCCCGTTGGTGCATTCCCATTCACGGCGGAAACACATACATCGCCATGCTCAAGGACGACGGCAAGTCGCCCAAGATTGCCTCGCTCCCCAAGAGGACGTGGTTCTTCGTCGGCAACCGCAAGGATGCGTTCCTCAAGGAAGGGCCCCAACCCATGATGGAGATTGAATGCTCCTTTGAGGCTGCTGAGGAGGACCTGAACCTCTTCCGCCCCATCCTCTTCCGCGCTGAGGCCGAGCCTGCTTGGAACAACCCGGACAAGACCATTCTCAAGGCGACCTCCATCAGCCCCGACTACGGGCTCGATTGGGTCCCTGAGGAGGCCCTGCCTGCGGCTACGGCCATGTTCTCGCCTGATCAGTTCATGGCGCAGTTCGGCTCTTTCGTGGACCTCGGAGAGGCTTTCGATTACCACATGGAAAACCGCACCATGCTTCAGTCCGGAAAGGACTTCGGCCGCGTTTTCGTGGTGTCCGGAGTCGTGGACTACATCGACCACGACGGCAAGGAGAACCAATGGACCGAGGGTGGCTTCAAGCACAGCATGACGCTCACCTCACAGTCTCTCCGCCGCGACGACCCGAGCGCCCAAATGTGGATCGACGTTTCCCGGCACCTCGTCTCTAAGCACAACGCATTCAAGGTCAAGAAGGCCGATGGGTGGAAGCCCTACACCAAGGGTTCCCGCGTGTGGGTCGTCGTTCGCACCCGAACGTGGACCTCCGACAACGGCGACGTGAACCTCAACCTCGATGCGAAGGGCGTCTATGCGATGCCGCTGCGCTCCATTGTTGCGCCTGACGTCAGCCCTGCGAGCAGCGACTTGTCCAACCTCGACTACGGTGATGCCTGATGTCGGGTTCCGGATTCTTCGGGGAATGGTCCCCGGTGGACACGAACAACCCCGAGGCCATCAAGGAGAAGGCACAGGAGGCTGCCGCCCCTGAGCCCGCTCAGGACGACTTGGACGAGATGTGGGACGGCTTCGATCCCGGTCAGCCTGTCGTTGATGAGTCGCCACAGCCCGTGGCGCAGCAGGAGCAACCTCCTGCTCCCAAGCCCTCTCCTGCTCCCAAGAGCCGTGGCGTGGCTCTCAAGGGCCCCGGTGCAAACATCATCAACGCCGCCCGTGGGAGGAGCGGTGGGACTCACCGATACGTCTTCTGCGGCATTGCTGCACCTCCCGGTGCAGGAAAGACCGGAAGCGTCCTCGACAGCCTCACGGAGGAGGAAATCGCCAACGGCGCTGAGATCTTCCACATTGACTTCGACCTCGGTGGAGAAACGACCAAGATGGCGCATCACGCCAACAAACCAAACATCGTCGTGATGAACCCGTGGGTGTTGCAGGCTTCCTCAAGCCGCGTCCCATACGACTTCCCCGCGACCTATCAGCGAACGCTCGACATTCTCCGTGCTGCCGCTGAACAGGCTGAGGCGCAGGAGGCGTTCAAGCAGGAACACGGACACTACCCCAACCCCTACCTGAAGACCATTTGCTTCGACGGTGCTGACCAATGGCTCAACATCTGTGAAACGCTGATGAAGGTCGAGGACCTCGACCTCGGGCCCGACGGTATCGCTGTGGCCGGTCGCAAGGCCACGACGCAGATCGGACGCTTCAATTGGAACATCAGGAAGAACCGCTACAACAGCGCAATGACGGCCCTTCAGGAATTGTGCCGTCGCGGCATCCACACCTACATTCTGACTCACATGAAGCCTGAATACGACAGCAACGGCAACGAGATTCCCGGTGCAGGCTCGCCTCATTGGTTGAAGGACACCGAAGGTTGGCTTCAGCAGATGGCGGTCATGGAGATCGTGGAGGAGCGCAACGAACGCGGCGAATTGACCGGCGTGGCTAATTCCTACGCCGTGATGACCAAGAACCGCACTTCCCTCAACACCTTCGGGCGAATCCACATTTTCCGGAAGGACGACGCAGGCGGCGAATGGTTTGGTTGGCCGGGCCTGCGCGATGGCTCCTTTGGGGATGAATGAGATGGAACGACTTCACAGCATCGTGTATTCCTACGGTGGCGCGGTGGCGATTGGTTCTTCAGCGAACTACAACTACCTGACGGCGCTTTTCGAGTTCGTGGACAATTCCTTCGGAGCGGCGGCCTCGGAAGTCCAAGTTCGGATTTTTTCAGACAAAAACAACTTCGTGAAGAAGGTTCAGGTTTGGGATAACGGGCTCGGTTTGCCCGAGGAACAGGTCGGGGTCGCCTTTTCTCCGGGTGGCAAGAAGGGAACAGGTTTGAACGAACACGGAATCGGTATGAAGGCAGCGATTGATTGGTTCGGTCAATTGACCCTATTTGCGAGCAAGACATTGGTTTCGGAGGCATACGAGATTACTGAACTCGACCCGGATCAGCATGAGCAGCACGTTGGCTGTTCGACTGATGATGAATGGGCGAGAGGCCCTCAAGGGACCCTCATTGAAGTCGAATGCACGTCTCAGACGTCAATTGTGAGGAATTACGCATCTTCGGCCCTATATTCGGACATGACGAAGTTCGGCAGGAGATATGCTGACTTGCTGACCAATGGAAGGTCTTTGGAACTGAAATGGTTTGTCGAATCCGGGGGCGTTGGTTCTTTCGACGGTTTCAAACTCTTGAAAGCGTGCAACGTCGAACCATATTACGCGGATTACGAGTCGATTCATGTAGTGGGAGAAACGCTGAAGGGGACACACCATGATTGGGAGGTTGTTTTGGAAATTGGAACCATCAAGGATTCAGTCCCTAAGCATGACCCGATCCGAAGAGTCAATGGCGGGGGGGGGTTGGACCTCGTTTTGCACGGCAGGGTCGTTGAAACGAGGTCGAAAAAACCACTTGCGTCTATCGGGGTCGATTTTTCACACCCATCCTACAATTCGCTGTTTGGACGGGTGAAAGTGCTTCGTGGAATTAAAACGACTCCGAAGAAGGACGGCGTTCAAGAAAACGACGGTGCGTTTTCCGAATTGCGTGATGCAATCAAACAGGTGTGGAAGGAGCGCGGGCTTTCGTCTCATTGGGAGAACACGCGAGGGGGAGTCACGGAAAAGGAGATCGAAGAAAACTTGGTCGAATACCTCAAGGAGTCCGGATACGGAGAAGTAGGGCGTCAGAAATCAACGATTTTTGGAACAAAAATGGACGTTGTTGCCAACAAAGACGGCTCGGACTTTGTTTTTGAAATCAAAAGGAACCAAGCGAAGCCGAACGATGTTCTGCAACTCGTTGGATACATGATGGCTACCGGGAGGCCGAAGGGGGTTTTGGTGGCAATGGGGTTCAGCAAGAATGCAATTGACCATGCCGATTCATGGAGTGGCTTCGACATCGAAATGTGGGACTTGACGAGCATGGGCTACCGTGGGCTTGCGATCCGCTGAGGAGATAACATGGAACCATTGACGATCCGACAGCCGGGGTTTCACCCCGTTCCTGACCGGCCTGACCTGAAATCCACCTATCGGTGGAATCCGGGGATGCCGAGGGACGTCATTTTGCGAGTCTCCAAGTCGTCTCTCGTTCAGTTTGGCTTCTGCGAGATGCAGTATTTCATCAAATACGTCCTTGGAGTCAAGGAGCCCGCTAACGACAACATGACTCGTGGAACCAATGTCCACGATGCCGTCGAAGACTTCTATGACGCGCTCGACTTGAGTGATGTTCAGGAGGCGAAGGGTAAGGGCCGCGACCACGTTCGCAGCCTGTTCCTGAGTCATATTCCCGACCACAGCAAGCACAAGGAGTTCCGTGGCGTCGTGACGCCCTCCTCTCCATTTACGCTGAATGAACAGGACCACCTCATCCGATATATGGAAACGGAGGTCGGCCGGTTCATGGTTTCCGACCCTGAGGACTTCATGCCCGTGGTCAACGAGGGCTCATTCAACGCCGTGATGGACATTGAGGTTGGTGACGTCATGGTCCCCATTCACCTAACCGGCATCATGGACCGTGTGTTCAAGGCCCCTAACGGTGCGCTACACGTCCACGAATTGAAGACGGGCGTGTGGAAGGACAAGAAGACCAAATGGGAGTCCATGCGGCAGGAGATGGCGTTTTACGTCATGCTGATGCACAAGGCCGAAGGTAAGGAAATCACCCATTGGGGGTGGGACCACACCGGATGTGAGCCGCATACGTTCCGCCATGTCGAACCTGTGATGGTGTCCTCGATCCTTGGCATGAGGGAAAAATTGCGGTCGCTCGTCCGCGCCCATATGGGCTATCTTGGAGGGGCGGAAGGCCCCTTTCACACCCTCAGCCTTGGGGCTGAATCATTCATCTGCGAGCCATATTGTGCCGTGAAGGGGTATTGCCCCAAATACGGAAGAGTGCTTATGCCCCAAGATATGCTGCCGAAGACGAAGGAGGAGGAATGACCTATGCCGAATCTCTTCCGACATTTCCCCCGCGAAGTGGACATGAGGACGCGGAAGGTGGTTCATAATCGCGCTGAACTGCAACGCTACATCTCCGCCATGAACGGCAAAGAGAACATCACAACCACGGTCTATGGCTTCCGTGAACTGAAACCAAACAAGACTCGTGGTGAATACGTCACCGCCGTTGTCCCTCACTTCGTCATCGACATGGACAAGAACCGTGCTGAGGATAAATTGGGAATGGACTCCGATGAGGCAGGAGAAAGGTGCGCTAAGGAGGCGTGGGAGGTATCAGCAATGCTTCTGCGGGACAACATCATGCACATGGTTTGGTTCACAGGAGGAGGCTTTCACATTTGGGTGGTCCTCGATCAGGAATACGCCCTTGCTCCTAAAGAGATGAACGACTTGATGTTCTCAGGCCGCGACATGATCAATCGATGGGTTCGGGACATGGACCTCATCACCCTCGACCCGGTGGTGTCCTTCCGCCCTGACCGGCACATCCGCATTCCAAACTCATTCAATTTCAAACGAAGCGTTTGGTCTATCCCTCTCGTTCTCGGCAACCTAAGTGAAGGTTGGGAGATGATCCAAGCGAAGGCGTCAGAACCTTCTCCGGGTATTCAGGTGATGGGGTCTGAGGGCATGGTAGTCCCCATCGTCAAGCGCGACCCAAACAACATCTTCTCCAAGTCCTTCGATGGCGTGGAGTTCAATGCTGAGGAAGTCCGGGTTGAGATGGAGAGGGTGGGAAATACCCCCGTTCTCCCGTGCCTTGCAGCCTCAGCGTGTGAGAAAGGGTCCAACCCCGCGCACCAACCGAGGACATACCTGATGATGTATCTGCTTGACTTCTTCCGGCGTTTTGCTCGCCCGCCACAGTCCTCAGACGTTTCGGACGCCGATGTGGTGAAACAGGCACACGCATTCATTCGCAACCTTGAGTGGGCTGACTACAAGCCCAATGTGACTCAGACTATGCTCAATCACGGGGCAGGCAGGTATTACCAAACTCCCACTTGCCCGACCCTTTATGCCGCAGGTCTGTGCGTCGGAAGATGTCCCTATTACGATGGGAAAGGTGTTTGATATGTCTGAAGAGAAGGAAATTGAAGAACTGAGGAAGAAGCGTGCGGCGGCTTTGCTTGCTGCTCACGAGCAAGGAGAGGCCCCTCCCGACGTCTTGCCGTGGTCTTTCCGTTTCAACATCAACAGCGGCTTTCACGAGATCGTGCAGCAAGGACATATGATTGCGATTACGCAAGACGCGAATTGGGCGAACATGGTGTGCGATATGCTCAACCGCCTTACGCTCGCCCAACAGGTCATGGGGGAGCCGGAGTGACCTACATTCTCATTGAGGACAAAGAAGTCCCCTTGTGCATCAAGGAGGACTGCGATGAGCCTTGGGAAGGCAATCTGCACGGTTGGTGCGAGAAGTGCTACATGGCGTGGTCGCGTTCCTATTTTGAAGCCTACGCGAAGAGGAGAGAGGAGGAATGAAGTCGCTGCTCCGAAGGTGGCGGAAGCGCAAGGAGGAGCCTCCACAGAAAATCGTGGTCCGGAGGAACGACAAGTGGTGCGACGATTGCTCGCGCTTTGTCCAAACGCTTCACCCGGATGAGCAAATCTGCGTATCCTGTTCAATCGCAAGGAGGAGAACTCGTGGCCTCCGATGGGCGTATTCTCTTCATCGACAACCGCGAGCGGTCGGGTCTTGAGGCTCTCGTCATCAAATACTGCGAGAAAAACCGTTTGAAATATCAAGTCAGACAGACGATGCTGACCGACTATTCGTTCGGTGCTGTTGGGATCGAAGCCAAGTCCATTCAGGACTACATGGGCAGCCTGTATTCCGGCCACCTTGAACGCCAATTGCAGAACCTCGATGAGAACTACGCGCAGCCCATTCTGCTCGTGCATGGGACATTGGACGATTACGTCGGCAAGGCAAAGCGCAGCGGCAGGAAGGTTCCCTTCGCCCGTGCTTTTGCTTCTTACACGGGTTCTCTTGCCCGTTTCTGCAACGACTTCGACATTTCCATCCTCACGTTCCCGAACAAGTCCACGGCGGCTCGTTTCATCTGCAAGCGTTTCGAGAAGCACGGGACTCTTGGGAAGGCATCGACGCTCAGGGTGATGCGGAGGACTCAGACCGAAGACATGAGGCTCGACGTCTTGATCGCGGCAGGCTGCTCCGAGCAGATCGCCAAGCGACTGCTTGACGCGCACGGTTGCGTGGCTGAAATTGGAGGGCTTGACCTGAAGACTCTCATGGAGACAGAAGGCGTCGGAAAGGTCCGAGCAAAACGCATCATGGACGCTTTCAACAGCGAGGAAGCGCAGGTGCGCGAGAAGGTCAAGATGACCCGCGCATGAGCGTTTATACCGAGGACCCCCTGTGGAACGGAAGGCGAGCATTATGGTTTTGAGCGGTCCATCAGTAAATTTCCAATCGGGACGGAAGTGGAGCGACTACGGTATCGTCAATCTTGGTTCTGAGGGCTCAAAATACATCAGGAACTACATTGAGCGGTTCAACACCGTTTCGTTCTTCAACGAATACGCAGGCATCCTGTCCTTCTTTTTCGTGGCCGGACAGGTTCTCGCCCCGTTCATGCGAATCCCGATCCACGGCGCACACATTGACTGTCGCGTCCACGTCTTTTGGATTCAACAGTCGAGGACGGGGAAGTCGATTGCATACGAGTTCACGGCGAAATTGCTTGAGGCCTGCGGCATTCCCCGTGAGGACTTCACCGCCGGTTCTGACGCGAAATTGATTGGAACCGTGGACGAGCGACCCGTGTATGACGACGAAGGGAAGCCAACAGGGGAAAAGGAACACATCACCATTCCCGGCATTTTGAACGGCTACAAGACGCTGACCTTTGACGAGGGGTCGGTTCTGCTCAACGACTCCAAAGCGTATTTCTCGGACAAAATCCTGTATTTGCAGCAGTCTATGGCTCCGCTCGGGTCAGCGTCGAACGTGATGGTGAAGCACCTCGTCGGCGGCACGGTCAGGACGCCATCAGGCGTCTCCCTGTGGATGACCACGTTCCCACCAAAGGACATCATGGCTCACGTTCTTGAGAAGGGGTTCTTTCAGCGCGTTTTCCTGTATCAGAACGATGTCGGAATTGAGCAACGGCAAACCACGAGCGAACACCGTCTATCAGGAGCCTATGTCCCTGTGCCGGACAACGTGTGGGGCTATGAAGAACTCGCAGAATACCTCATTGATGTCCGCGATGAAGTCCGCGACCGACTCCTGAACATCACCGGGCTCGGAATTGCTGAATACGAGGCCCTCACCGAAGGAGAGCGTGAAGACTTGGCGGTGAACAACGCCTTGCTCCTGTTCAACGTGGGCCCGAACTACCACGCTGCGCTTCTCAACGCCTGTGACGACTACTATGCCCTGATCCGTGGTGTGAAGAACGAGAACGTCAGGGAGACGGCCATGTCGTTCCTTCCAAACGTGGAGAACTACACCATGATTTTCGCCAACATCATTTGTGCCTTCAACCGCACAAACGTCATCACGGCCGAACACGTTCATTTGGCGTCTGAAATCATTTACGACAACCTGCACAACCTAACCATTTGGCTTGAACAGAAGCAGGACTATCGAGAGACGAAGAAGCGCGACTCCGAGATCGAGTCGTGGAAGAAGGCCCACGCAAAGGTGCAGCGTCACTTGCACAAGCAGTCAGGGCGCGAGGTCGTCAAGAAGCCCGACATCGAGAAGGCTTACGCGAAGCAGGAGGCAGTCGCTCTCCGCACCGCACAGCGCCGTATGGACAAGATGGTGGAAGGGCAAGTGTTCAAGCGATTCACCGAAGGAAGGAATGCGTATGTGGCTCTTGAAGTCTGATGAGAAGCCGTTCTCAGCCCGCGTCTGTGAATGGCGGGATGCCGAAAGGGTCGTTTTCATGTCCCCGTTTTCCTCCAAGGTTCACGAGGGCGTGCCGGGAGGTTGGCCTCAGATCATCGATGAAGGAGCCCTCGACATCGTGGCTTTGTGGAAAGGTGGCCGTTTCAGGGTCGTGAAGGTGTCTGAGAAAGTGCCGACGCTGTTCCATAGGAAATACGCCTCCGAGGGGAAAACCGAGGAACTGACGGCCCTCCTGACGGACCCTGAGCAAAAGGTCGTGATGTTCGACGCCGAGAGGTTCGGTGTTCCGCTGATGGAGAACGCCCTCAACATCAAGGTCGAGGCTGAAGTCATCGACCTGCTCCGGATGGTCAAGGAGGCCGACGCCGCTCTCCACGAGGATGCAGGCCGTCGCATCCCGCTGCACAAGATCGCAAACGTGAACAGGAAGTCAGCCTCCGTGCCGCTGTTCCAATACCTGCCGATGTGGAACCTTGAGAGAGCCCGCAATTGGACCATTGGAGGGACGAGGACTGTGGTGTCTTCGCTGACCACCGATCTTGCGCTGATGGTTCAGGCGCTACATGGGATGCACATGAGGGGCGGCATCATGGTGCCCTCCCGTGAGAGGAGCGGAGCCATCTTCAACTCGTTCTCCGATAACGGTCAGGAATCCTGTCCTTGATACCTTCCATTCTCGAAGCAGCGATAGCCGCGTTCAGGATTTGGGCTTGAATGCCCGGATCGACCGAATGCTGCAAACCGGGAACGTCAGACCGATGAGTCGGCATACCGTGGTGACGTTCAAGGGCTGTGATGAAATCAAGTCCGAGGCTGTAAGGGATGACTGAACGGACGTGCTTTTCGCTCAATTTAGGAGAGCCGGGGTAAATCTGACCTGCCGGAACGGGCTTCATTGCTTGAACACCCGACTTTGACCCTGCTTTGGCTTCGGTGAATAGGACGTTTCTCGCACCAACGATGGGGTTATCCTTTGTCGGTTCCAATTTTGGCCGTGGAACAAAAGCGTCGGGCATAACGCCGAACAGGTCGGTGGGTTTCAAACCGGGTAGCCCTTCCAATTGCTGAAAATCCGGGTTTTTGGGGAGCCCGAACAAAGCGCGGTTTGCAGGTTCGCGGTATGAAGCCATATCGATATTTAGCCGGGGGTAAGGTTGAACCTCAGATTGGAAGCGCATTTTTGCACGAGGGTTTTCGATCAGGAAGTGAGGCATTCCCATCGCCACGAGATCGTCAATCATCCCTGTCGTGTGAGAGAGCAAGGCCTTGTTGTTGAGGACCGCCGCTCGTTGTCTTCTCGCAATCTTTTCTGAAACAGGCCTGTTTCTGCTGATTTTCGGCAAACCTTCACGGGCACCCGATTGGTAATACATCATCTCCTCAACGGTTTTTGGGATGTGAACGTCAATGCCGAGATACGGGTCATCTTCCTCACTTTGTCGCCTCAACCACTCAGGTTTCAAGGACTGCCATGCTAACTGATTCTTGAACTCAATGTCGTCCATATTTCGCGCATACCACCTCGGTTTTGTTCCGGTTTTGCCCCTCTCGATGTAGTCGGCCATCCGTTTCTCCTCATCCATCCGCCTTTGCTCAATTTCAGCGGAGGGGATAGCGCCGATTTCAGACACCCTTTCCGGGTTGATTTCATCAAGCAATTCAAGCACCGCATCGTTTGTCCTCCACCCCATCCCTCCACCAACCATAGAGTATTTCGTGCATGGGACTGAGGCAGCCATCGCGTCAGGAACTCGGCCGTCGAACGCATCCACCACATCGTCCGCAGTCATGCCGAGGACGTCTCGGGTGTGATAGTTCCCGCCGGGGTTGATGTTCAACGTGGGCTCTAATTCCCACATTTGGACGTTATGACCTCGCTCCTTTGCAGCGCCGCCCCAACCGCCGATTCCCAAGCGGTCGAAAGTCACCCCTTCGGGTGTTGTGCCTTGACCTTGACCCATGAAGTCGCTTCCGCCGAGCCCTGCGAACAGTTCAGCAATGTCGAGTCGGTCCTGCTTGGACAGGGAGTCCCATTCGACCTCATCAGACAGCAGGGCCTTCATCAGGCCCCACGCTTGATCGAAGGCCGTCATCATCTCACCTCTTCGTTGAGAACCTCGACCCGCCCGCGCCCAATTGACGGCGCATGGCGGGCCTGACGGTGCCCCTGCTCTTGTTTCGCGCATACCGCTTCCGCGTCCTGCCGCGCTTGACCTTTCGTGACTGTGACCATGCCTTGTTTGCCGCCTGACGGTAGGGCCGTGTGCTGATCGTGGATTGCGTGTATCCGTGGAACTTGCCCTTGAGGAGAGCGTCCCACGCCACCTCGAAAGCATCCTCGGACTTCAGATGACCATAACCGTGCTGTGACCATTCAACGCCGAAATTGGAGGCTTCGTCCTCCTCCTTCTGCTTTTTCCGCTTCTCTCTCAAGCGTCTTTCAGTCTCGTCGTTCCGCTCTCGCATCTCACGCGCCTCTCGGTCGGCACGGGACTCAGGAGGCTTCTCGACGGGGAGGGGCGAATTGATGCCGACCTCTTGGAGGTATTTCCTCAGGTCCATCACATCACCAACCTCGGGCGCACGCCCTTCCACAATGAATCGCACACGGGGCATTCCCATAAGAATACACGGTCGCGGGAGCCTGCATAGAAACCATTGATCCGAACCGCCAAAACGGGCTTATCACAGCCGGGGCAGTTCTGCTCAACCTTGTCCCTATATCTGCGGTCCATCATTGATGCCCCGCGTGGGTGTAAGTGATTTCCAAGAGGTTCACATGGGGTCCCGCGGTCGCCCCGTATGTCGTTGAGATGTCCGCCACGGAAATGCTTGAACCCCCGATGGTGTAGTCCGTTCCTTGAATCAACGTGATATGATGTGCCGTTCCCGCTACGTTCTGATATGCACGGATGTCGATCAAGAATTTGCTAACGTCGTCTTCAGACTCCAATGGCTTGAACATGATGCCGCCGGGCGGAGGAGCCCCATAATTGATGACTGCCGGACCCGCGGAATAGGGAATCATCGCTTTGCTGACTCGATGAATCGGAGTCACCTGATAAACGCCTCCGCCCCCCGTAGTTCGGTCAAGCCCTGTGTCCGATTGGAAAAACAGGTGGGTTTGATTAGCCCCTTGAACGTGGCCTCCGTGGAAACCATTTGGGTCACGGGCAAACAGGAAACCAAGGTCGGTGATGGGCAAGTTTCCGGCGTTGAAACCGGCGATGTGGTCATTCCGAGGGTTGGAATGGCTGCCGTCTGAGTGAATGAGCGAAGTCAGGGGCATTGGCCCGGCGCGGACAAACGCCCGTTTGTCCTCAACCCCTTCAACGGTGGACGTGCTTGCACCTTTGCCCATACGAAGAGCAGCAAGCACGACTGATTGTTGGTCGAGATGAGCAGAAGGGGCGGAAGGATACAAGCCGGAGCCGGTATCCACAAACGAACCAAAAATCAGGCCAATGTTGTTCGGCAAAGACGGGTCGATATAGACGAGCATGATGGCCTCTTCGTTGGCCCCTGAAGGATTCGAGATCGCCGTCGATGAGTGTGTGGTGTGGAGATTGGCGGTGTTGGTTCCGACGTTGTATGTAGTCTGAGCCACGGTGTAAAACATTCCATCCACAGCCACGGTTCCTCCCTGCACCGTGATTGACGAGGTGGACCCGAGTGTTCCGCTCGGCGCAACAGCACAGTTCCCCGCCGTAGGGTCATTGCGTGCGGTGTCGTTGTATTTGTTCAGCGTGACCGGCAGAACGCCGTTGAAAAGCCCCCGTTCCACAAAGTTCGTGAGAGTGGGGGACGTGAGGACGTCGGTGTCCCGCAGCCCATCTGACTGATAGGTGACTCCTGTGGCCGTTTTGAGGTGGCCTTCTGCAAGGTTGGTATTCGCCATTCATTCACCGGCCTATCTAAGTGGCCGTTTCAACGAAGGCCGTCCATCAGAATGACGTCGCCGTGGGGGCTAATCCTCACGTTGTCCATGCTACTGATCATCGATTTGCATTCATCCTTTGAGGCGTCACACGCTTTGCAGCAGTCTTCCAAAGAGGCAGCGCCGCCTTCAGACTTCAGACATTCAATCAACTTCTTTTTCTTGCTTGCTTTGTCTTCTTTCAAAAAAGACCAAGCCTCCTCAAATACAAAATTCAACAGTTCCACCTCTTCAATGCGGCACCCTTTGGCGTGAGTTTTCCACCCTTGCTTGTCGGGCCCTTGACGCCGCTCATGCGAGCGCAGAACGACTTGCGGCGTTTTGCCTTCTTCGATCCGGGCTTCAGCGAGGATGGTTTGTCGGTGACGGGGGGCTTGAGGTTTGCACCCTCCTTGCGTTTTGCAGCGGCACGGCCCTTAGCGTTCAGGCCGCCTTTGCGGCTGTGCTTGTTTGGGTTATAGCCGTGGAATGGTTTGTCCTTGGCCTTGGTGAGAATGGCCTTTGCGAGAAGGCCGCAGGTGTCGCAATCACAGGCAAATGACGTGCTTTTAACCATCGTTGGCTTCCCCCCTACTCCCTGTGCTTTTGACCTCTTCCGGCGGGTAGCCGCCTTCTTGTCCTTTTGACTCATGCCCCTGCTCGTTTTAGGGGTGTCGGAAGACACCTTCTTCGATGGGCGGCACTTAGGATAACCCTGAGAAGAAGTATCGGCCTCAGAACGGCCACAGGGCGGGTGTTTCCCATCCTTGTCTTTGCGGCTGACGTCCACCCACTTCTCTTTGAACCAACGTCGCAGGTCCTTCGTCAGAAGGGGTTGAATCTGCACGTCGCTCATTTGAGAGGCCCCGGATTGATTTAGCGATGGCGCTTGCTCGCTTAAGGTGTTCTAAGTCGATACCCGTTTCAAAGCCCCACGCATGGAGGTGCCGCACGAGGGTTTCGGTTGAGAGGTTCGCGCCGCTTCCAACCGCGAACGGACACCCTCCGAGGCCCCCAATGCTTGAGTCGAACTCTTTGATGCCGTGGAGCAATCCTGCACGAACGAGAGATAAGGCCCGGCTTTCATCGCCCCTGTGATGAAGATGCAGCGCGGGCCTGAGTCCTGCATCAAGAGCCATTTCTGCCCATGTTCTGACTTCCGCCTTAGTCCCGACCCCTACGGTATCGGCAAAAACCACCGTATCTCCGAGCATTCCCGCATCTCGGATCAGGGATTTCATGGCGCTTTTCTCCACCTGCCCTGAATATGGAGAGCCAAAAGACATGGAGATATAGACGCGCACAGCCTCTTTTGGATAGTCATTCAAAATCTGAAATAACGAATGCACCATTTCGCTGTTCGTTCGCCTCAGATTTTTCAACGAGAACTGTTCACAGGCTGAGAGAACCACATTGACCTTGCTCACGCCCGCAGCCATAGCCCGGTCGAATCCTCGCTGATTCATCACCAAGGCAGACCCACGCCCGGAGAACACGTCTTCGGCGTCCTTCATTTGCGGCATGATGCGCGGATGAGCGAAGGACACCTCCTCGATATGATCGACACCTGCCGAATATAGCGCGTCAATCAGGTCGCGTTTTGTGCCGGTATCCACGAATGGCTCAATGGCCTGAAGGCC
>MDTG01297541.1_pt1 | contig 32372 bp, 37 predicted proteins | sample 811421 | NCBI WGS metagenome assembly MDTG01 (sample SAMN05326645, study PRJNA326480) | marine metagenome | isolation source: seawater | place: Pacific Ocean: South East | collected 2011
ACCTTCGTGACCTCTAAGAACACCAGTAGAAAAAGTCCAAGCGACTTTTAAGCTACCAACATTACTTTTGTTAATTTGATCCAACTCTGAATAACGATGTCCAGCGTAATCACCAGACTGTTGTACCCATTGCTTAGGATCACCCATCATCTTTTCAAGCTTAGAATTAGCCATTACTGAAAATGGTAATGCTAAAGCCGCAGAAGCGATGAGAGTCTTTTTTAAAATACTCATAGAGTATCCTCCCTAAATTAAGGTTAAAGTTAACTAACTGCGAAAGTTAGCTGAGAATAATTCTCAATGTATATATTATTTGTGAATAATCAAAATTCAAGGAAAAAATGAACACAAGATGAACGATTTGATAATATTTTATTCATTTCCGAGCAAAAATCGTTATTTTTCAGTATTTTAGGAGAATTTTTTTTTTTAAAAAAAGTTGTGGATAACTTTATTTATTTTTATATCATTGAAAGTAGATTAATTATATGTATATATTTATTCTATAATTACAACCTTTTTTTTTAAAATGTATCAATTAAAATATTTTTTATTACTTTCAAATATATTAATTTTTTTCCATGCTGAAGCAAAGGATTCAACGCCCGAAGAAATCACTTGGAAAAATGAACTCAAAGAAGAATTTTTTGCTGGTGAAGAAATCTTAAACGGTGAACATTTATTTTCTCTTGTCACACCATATAGAGCAGAGGACGCGGCTATTGTTCCAATTTCTGTAAAATTTTTTAATTCTCAAGAACATAAAATCTTTGTAGAAAAACTTCATTTAATCGTCGATGAAAACCCAGCACCTTATGTTGCCAATTTTAATATGTCAAAAAAAACAGGTAACGCAGAAATCTCTACACGAGTAAGAATTGACAAATATACTTATGTTCGTGCAGTAGCTCAATATAGTAATGGAAAAAAATACATGGTTTCCAATTTTGTTAAGGCTTCGGGAGGTTGCTCAGCACCTAGCTTGGGTGATATGGATAATGTAATGGCTAGGCTTGGTAAGATGAAGATGAAATTTATAAATACTGGAGCTATAGGTGATTTAAGTAAAGCTCAATTTATTATTAGTCACCCAAATTTTTCTGGCTTACAATTTAATCAGCTAACTAGAAGTGAAATTCCTGCGCATTTTGTTGAAACAGTTAAAATCAGCCAGGATGAAGATATTATTTTAAGTGTTAATGCAGATATTTCACTTTCAGAAGATCCTTCGTTTACATTTTTCTACAGAAATAGTGGTGGACCTATTAATGTAGAAGTCATTGATAGCGAAGGAACAATATTTTCAAATTATTGGTCTTTATAATGTGTTAATTTCATACTATATTTAAAAACACTCTAATTCAGATGCTGCCTGAGCTCTGTATAATCTGTCCATAGTTGTTTTTGACAACCCTACACTTTTGAATGCTTCTTCTCTTGGACTTGCCCCATACTGAAGCCTACTTATAGCTTCTGCCTGAGCATATTCTTCATAAGTCATTCTTTTTGCTATTTCGTCTATTGCACATGAACATTTAGCCATAAAGTCTCTATTATTAGCATTAGAACTCATACATGCAAAAACAAATTCAGACCTAGCTAGGGTTGGAAAGTCATTTTTTGAATATGCATAATTCGCTATAGTATTAAAAATAATTAAAAATAAAATATACCTCATTCATTTTCCTCCTGTTTAAGTTTATACTCTTCTCTTAATTGTTTATTAGTCTTCATACCTAAATATGATAAAGTTTCTTTTACTTTATCTCCATTTATATCATCAATACTCTCAGATTCAATTTTAAAAATCCCTCCAGGAATTGAATCTGAAAGAACAATTGTAAATTTCTTTTTTTGATATCTTGACACTCTGTTTTTTAGTTTCGTTTCAGTAAAAGGTCTAAAAGTAATCTCTTTGGAATTATATACCTCATTATTAAATTCAAAAGTGGATTCTTTAACTTCAGTTGCAGCAATAGCGTGCCTAATTCTGCTTCTAAAAAAAAGCGCGTTACCTCCAGTTAATCTTTGCATGTCTCGAGCATCTCTCTCAAAAAAAAGCATAAAGATTGGGTTGCCTTTAGCGCCAACCTGAGGAGGAAATCTAACTTTATTTCTTCCTTTAAGGTATCTAAATGTTATGTATTTTCTTTTTTCTTCATCAATTTTAACAATGTTTAAAACTACATTCCCAATAAAATTATCTTCTCTAGTGGATTCTTTTTCAAATTTATAAAATAACCTAGAGGGTTCTGTTATTGGTACCAGATGTTCATCGATAAAAAGTGCTACATTAGCTGAGGACATTTCATCAATAAGACTTTTTAAGTATTCTTCTGTCCCCCACTTAATTCTTTTCTCTTCACCATCAACTGCTTTTGAAAAGTCTAAATCTTCTTCTTGAGAAAAAACATCATTGTGGGATGTTAGTACAAAAAAAGATAGAAATAGAAGTAAAAATATTTTATTTATTATTTTATTTTTTTTCCTCATAATGGTATTTTTATGCCAATAAAAAAAAAATTTTCAACCTTTAAAGTAAATTTAAGATAAATGTCATCAGAATTTAAAAAATTTAAAGCAATTTCAACCGGCTCCTGGGTTCCAGAAAATATTCCAGGAAGCGATAAAAATAGTGACAAACTTTACAAAATACTTATAGAAGATCTTACTTTAAATGCTTTAATTGGGATTCATGATTATGAACAAAAGAAAAAACAAAAAATTTCCATAAGTATTGAAATTCAAGCAAAAGAAAAATTTGTTGAAAGCGAAGATAATATAGAAAATGTAGTTTCATATGAACATATTGTGAACAATATTAAATTGTTAATTAATTCCGGTCATACAGGTTTGCTTGAGACTCTAGCAGAAGAAATATTTCAAATTTGTTTTAAGGATATGAGAGTATTAAATGCAAAAGTTAATATAAAAAAATTACAGGTATTTAAAGAAACAAAGAGTGTAGGGGTAGAAATTTTTAGAAAAAATAAGAATATAGAAGAAAAAAAAATAAAATTAAGCTTAACAAGATAGTTGGTCTAAATACATTAATGTGGATAATAAAATTAGGGGGAAGCTGGATATCAAACCCGGATTTGAAAAAACTTTTATTTTTATTGAGGAAACATTCTAATCAAAATATTGTAATCGTTGTCGGAGGAGGAATATTTGCAGATGCAGTCAGATATTCACAAAAATACTTACAATTTGATGATTTATTTGCAAATAATTCTGCAATTCAAGCAACCGAAAATTTTGCAAAAGCTTTACATGAAGTTTACCCTTTTTTAAAAATAACATCAAAATTTTCTGAGCTAGATGATAATTCTTTAAAAATTTGGTTGCCTTTTAAACATCTTAATAAAAACAATAAATTTATTAAAAACTGGGAATCAACTTCAGATTCAATAGCCTGTTGGTTAGCGACAAAGATAAACTGCAAAAAAATTCTTTTTATTAAATCAATAAATTATTTAAACAAAAATAATTATAATTTAAATACATTACAAAAAAAGGGTATTCTTGATAAAAACTTATTATTATATTTAAACAAAGAATGTTTGTTAAAAATTGTAGGTCCTGAACTTATTAATATTTTGAAAAAAAATAAAAAATGGTCTGATGCAATGGATAAAATAAACGATATTATATATGAAAGATCTTAAAAAAATAAAAAGATGGGCATGGGTTTTAACTGGCTCAGGCCATTTTTTTGATGAAAGCATTGATATGATATCAAGAATGGAAAATGTAGATTTGTTTGTATCAAAGGCTGCAGAAGAAGTTTTAGTTATGTACAAAAAAAAAGGTTCATTACCTCAAGAAATAAAAATTTATAAAGACGTAACTTCGAGTTCTGTTCCGGTTGGCCAATTTTATAGAGGCATTTATCATACATTAATTATGGCACCAACTTCGAGTAATACAGTAGCAAAATGTGTTTTTGGTATCTCTGATAATTTAGCTACGAATGTATTTGCCCAATCTGGAAAATGTAGAGTAGAATGTATTTTTTTCCCTTGCGATACAGCACCTGAACTTAAAACAAAGTCACCAAAAGGCATTGTTGATGTATTTCCACGAAAAATTGATTTAGAGAATGTGAGCAGATTAAAGAAGTTTGAAAATACTTTGGTAGTTGAAAGCTTTGAAGAATTAAAAAAGGAAATATATAAAAGAACAGAATGTCTGAAGAAATCTTATTTATAACTGGAAAATTAGCAGAAAGACAGTTGGTTAGAATCTTAAAAGCTATGAAACCAGAATTTTCATATAAAATTAATCAAATTGGGGTAAGTGTAGCTGCTCTGATGTCAGAAAATTTAATAATGAGAAGAGTCGAAAAGGATAAAACTATTACAAAAATTATCGTGCCAGGAAGATTTAGAGGCGATTTAAACAAACTATCAAGTTACTTTAATGTTCCTGTTGAAAGAGGACCAGATGATTTAAAAAATTTACCCGATTACTTTGGAATGGACAGTTTTAAAGAGGAATTATCTGAATATGACTGTATGATTTTTGCTGAGATTGTCGACGCAACTGAATTAACTGTTGATCAGATATTACAAATAGCTTTTAGACATGCTGACGATGGAGCAGATGTTATTGATATTGGTTGTATGCCTGATGTTCAGTTTAATCATTTAGAAGAAACAATTAGTAAATTAAAGGATAATGGATTAAAAGTATCTGTTGATTCCGCAAACTCAGACGAACTTTTGAGAGGAGGTAAGGCGGGTGCAGATTATTTACTCAGTATAAGTGAAAAAAATCTGCATATTACAAATGAGGTAGAGTCGATTCCAATCTTGATTCCTTCTAAACCAGGAGATTTAAAATCGTTAGAAAGAATAATTGAAGTTTTTATAAAAAAAAAGAAAAGTTTTTTTGCAGATCCTATTTTAGATCCGATTCATTATGGTTTCGTGGAATCATTAGCTAGATTTAAAAAAATTAGGACTAAATATCCAAAAATTGATATTTTAATGGGGATAGGCAATTTAACAGAGCTAACAGATTGTGATTCAGTAGGAGTAAATACAATTTTAATGGGTATGGCATCTGAATTAAATATCAAAGCAGTCCTGGCTGTCCAAGTAAGTAATCATTGTAAGAATTCAATTAAAGAAGCAGATACAGCAAGAAAATTGATGTTCTACGCAAAGCAAAATCAGAGGTTACCTGTAGGAATAAGTAAAGAATTATATTGCTTATCTGACAAAAAAATAAATAGACCCGATCATAAGGAACTTAAACATGTAAAATCACTGATTAAAGACAAAAATTACAGAATTGAATTATCGGAACAAGGAATAAATCTTTTTAATTCAGAAATTTTTAGAGTAGGAAAAGATCCATTTGATTTTTATGAATTTTTAAATGTTGAAAACGATTCAAGTCATGCTTTCTATTTAGGTGTTGAATTGGCAAGAGCTCAAATTGCATTTCAATTGGGTAAGAATTATTATCAAGATAACGAATTGAATTGGGGTATTGCCGCTGAAAAGAAATCTGAAGATTTGTTTAGAAGACCTAAATTAAAGTCAACTCAAAGAAGAAAATGATTTTTGAGAGTATAATAACTTCTATCGATAAAGTGGGCAGGACAAATGTTGCACCCTTCGGGATTAAAAGAAATGGAGAGTTTGTTTACATCTCCCCATATATTCCATCAAAAACTTTTGATAATCTAAAATTAAACAATGTTGGGGCAGTTAATCATGTAGATGACTCAGAAATTTTTGTTAATTGTATAATTGGAGAAAAAAATTTTTCATTAAAGAAGTGCGTAAAAGTATCTTGTTTTTATCTAGAAAAAGCTCTAACTGTTGAAGAGTTTATGGTCGATGATTTTTTACCCGATGAATTAAGACCAACATTTAAATGTAAAATTATAAAAACACATAAATGTAAAGCTTTTATGGGTCACAATCGTTCAAGAGCAGCTATCATAGAGGCTTGTATTTTAGCGTCGAGGATACAAATTTTGAAAGAAAAAAAAATTTTTGATGAATTAAATTATTTATCAATTGCAATTTCTAAAACATCCGGGAAAAAAGAATTAAGCCTGTGGAAAAAATTAAATCAGCATATAAAAAAACAATTAAAAATAAAAACGAATAATGACTAAATTACTCATAAGTGTAAAAGATTTGCAGGAAGCAAGGATTATTTCCTCATACACGAATGTTATTGACTTTAAAAATCCTTTTATCGGTCCACTGGGAAGTTGGAAAAAAAAAGAAATATTATCTGCAGTAAATTCTTTAGGTGACAGGTATAAACTGAGTGCGACTATCGGAAATATTGATAAAAATTCAGAAATATTACAAAAGATTACTTCTTATGATAACTTAAGACTCGATTACATAAAAATAGGAATTTTTAGAGATTCAATATCAAATTTAAAATCAATAATAAGTATAGTAAATTCTCAAAAGTTAAAAACGAACATAGTTTTTGTTTTTTTTGTTGAAAATAAAAACTTAATAAATTTTTTAAGAAATAATTTAAATTTTTTACATAAAAATAATGTAAAATTTTTTTTACTGGACACCATGAATAAAAGTTCAGGAAATCTTTTGACTCATACTTCAATAAACTTCCTAAGAAAACTGATTGAATTAAGTAATCACTTCAATATTAAAATTGGTCTAGCCGGAAAAATTAAAACTGAAAACATTAAAGAACTGATTAAAATAAAACCTTTTATTATAGGTATAAGAACTGCTGTGTGTAAAAACACAAATAGAAAATTATCACTATCAACTGAACTTGCAGAAAAGTTATATCATAAATTCAATTCAGAAATTAAATATGCACAGGCAGTTGCAGGAACGTGATATGATGCAAATTTTTTTTGTATGTTGTTTCCCGTAAATAAATCTTCAAAGTCTCTAATTCTATATTTGTTTTGTGCGTAATTTTCTAGAGCTTTTTTACCAATTCCACATGGAATTATAGTAATTTCTTTTTTACAGTCATTTTTTTTAAGAAGTATCTTTGCTGTGTTAAAGATTTTATTTAATTGATTGTCAATTAATTTTTCGCAAATTTTTTCTACAAATTTTTCATTAGAGTCATTTAGGTCCATACCAAGATTTCTAGCGACTCTTCTGAGACTATTTTTTTTTGAATTGCTTCTACCATCGCATGTAGGGTATAAATCCATGTCTTGTTTAATAAAATTTTTCACGCGATACAAATCAGATGTATTTGAAAAAAACTCAGGTATAATTTGGTAAGTTCTATTTTTAATTTTGATTTCATTGGAAATTCCTGACAAAGGTGTTCTCGTAAAGCCTGTGTAAACAAGTTCATGATTTACTAGTCTTGTAAAATCATCAAAATACTTATTTTTTATAATATTATTTTTTATTAAAATTAAATCTGTTGTGGTAGAGCCAAAATCAATTATCAAAGCCTCTGATAATCTTGTTGAAACAAATTTTGCTGTAGCGTACCAATTCATAGAAGCAGCAGATAATGGTCTAGGACTTTGTGTAAACATTTTCTTTTTGTTTGTAAAAAAAAATTTGTGCAAATTTATTTTTTTCAAGCATTTTACTATTTTGGATACACCTTCGCGTCTTGTTTTGAAATTATCACATAGTTCAGCTGTCATTGTAATAGCACATAGAGTTTTTTTATTAAAATTATTTAAATAATTTAATGCACTATTTAATTTTATTATACCTTCCCAAATTGGAGTTTTATGTTGAGAAACATATGCAATTTTTTTATTTCTATCAAGTCCAACAATTTTTAAGTAAGCACCACCTATATCAAGACCAAGATAACAAATTTTAGAAAAGTCCATTTTTAAAATAACACTTTTATATTATTAACTTCGATTTTGTTATTTTTATTTATCATTTTTCCAGTTAAATAAAAATTTATAATATTTTCAACCATAGTTTTTCCATACACCATTTCTAAATAACAGAAGCTGCTTGTAAACCTAGGATTAATTTCAAGAATTTTCCAAATATGATCTTCCCGTATTAGATCTATACCAACATGACCGAATAATCCTAATTTTTGAGAAGAAATCATATTGACTATTATTTGGAATTCTTTTCTATAGTTTTCAAATTTTCCGATATTAAGACCAATTTGATAATACCTATTGCGTTTTTTTTTTTACTATTTGCTGATTACAAGATATTAACAAATTTTGAGTTTTCGAAAACAATACCGAAATACTCGCTATTTCTGTTTCATGAAAATATTGGATCAAAAACTTATAATTTATATTTTTTATTTGTTCTTCAAGCTCCTGAAAACTCTTGCAAAAAATAATTTTTTCTGAACCAGCACCATATTCTGGTTTTACTATATATTTTTCAGTTTTATTTATTAAATTTTTTAAATTTTCGAACGACAAAACATAAGGAATCTTATTTATTTTTAAAAATTTGGATGTTTTTATTTTTGAAGAAAACTTTTTAATACAACTCAAGGATGGGTTTAAAATATTGAACTTAAAACTTTGAAGTTTGACAAAAGTTTTTTCGTAAATTTTTTTACTTTCAGGCGCAATTAGTATTAGATCATATTCATAAGAATCAAAATTTTTTAAAACATTAAAAGAGCTATTTTTTTTATTTATAAATAAATAATTAACTTTTTTTTTGATTCTACTTTTATATTTTCATTTCTCAAAATATTAATTTCTTTTACTTTTTTTGAAGAAGCTAAATACTCGGATAGTCTATCAACCATTTTGATGCCTTGATCCAGTAATGAATTTTCTGTATTTTGTTTTTGTTGAGAAGTTAAATATTCAAAAATAATTATTTTTTTCATATATGAAAGTAATTCCAGCTATAGACATTAAAAAAGGAAAAATTGTAAAAGCTTTTGCAGGATACAGGATTAATTACAAACCACTAATAATAAATAAAAAAAATTTTTCTGACACTAGAGTATTAATTAGTATTTTATTAAATTCTTACTCGTTTAATTTAATTTATATTGCTGACATAGATTCGATTTCTGGAAACAGAGTAAATTGGAAAATAATAAAAGACCTATTGAACTTTTTTCCAAAAATAATGTTTTGGCTTGATTTAGGTTTTAATTCTCCAAGAATTATTAGAGAATTTTCATCTTTTTTATCAATGAATGTAAGAAATTGGAGACCTATTGTCGGCACTGAGTCGTTGAAGAGCAATAAAATAAATCTCGGAATATTTAGCGAGTTTAATCCTATTTTTTCTATTGATTTCATAGGAAATGAATATTCATGGATCAAAAAAATAAGTAATAGTAACATTAGCTCAGAACTTATCTTGATGTTTTTAAGTCAAGTTGGGGGCAGGGGCGTTAGGTGGTCAAAAATTAATAAGTTTAAAAGTTTTATTGACCCTAAAAAATGTTTTGTTGCTGGTGGAATTAAAAATCAGAACGACATAAATATATTAAAAAGAAAACAATTCAAAGGTGTTATTATTTCTTCACTCATTCATGAAAAAATAACTAGGGACAGCAGTCCCTAGTTAATTATTTATCAAATATTGAGAACAACCTTGAAAACCAACCTCTTTTCTTTAATGAGTTCGATGGCTTCATGTTGGATGTATCTCACTTAGCAGCAAAAGGATGTTCAGCTGTATCTCTTGCTTCTACGACATCATTAGTTTTTGGCTCACCAGAAACGGCTCTCTCAATAGCTTCTTTTGTAGCTGTGTAATTGTATTCTTGAATCTTCTTATCATCTTCAGCTAACCAGTGAATAAACACACCAACTGAAATAAAAAGATCGTCAGCTTCATCTGCAGGAATTGTTCCTTCAGCTACGCAATCCATAACCGCCTTAGCAACGCCATGTTGTGCAGGACCAAACATCTGAACAGCTTGTTTAGCCCCTTTAATTGTTACTTTATTAAACATACATGTTGCTGGTTTAGCCATAAGATTTGGTGCTACTACTGCTAGAAGTGATGTGAATCCGTCTTTATTATTAGTTATACTATTCGCAAAGGCAGTTTCAGCAGGTGTTCCGCGTGGACCAATAATAAGATCAATATGAGCAACTTCGTTGCCATCTCCTACTAAAGATTCACCTATAAGCATTTTATTTATTTTAGCCATTTTTCCTCCAATGTTAAATAAGTTAATCTAAAAAAATTTATTTAGAAATGAAGACTATATCTGTAATTTTATCTATTAGCAAGGTTGTAACAGTTAAATCTGCACATGTTCCAGGATTAACATGTTTTCTTTTTAAATAACTATCGAAATTTAATAGTAATTTGTGTGAAAATTTAGATTCCTTTTTGGATATTTTCTTTAAAATGAAAAATGCTTTTTTAGTAACTACCGATGCAACCAAATCACCAAATTTTCTTTGAATATGACTATCTTTGTCAGTGCTTAAATAGAACATATACAAGCATTCAATAGCGTATTTGTAGCTAAATTTTTTTTTTAACTTTGTAAAATATGGTATTCCTTTTTCAAATATTTCTTTATACAAATCACAGTATGATCTTGAGATTCTGTCGTGTTTAGAACCTAATTTCATTAAATTCCAAAACTCAATTTTTTTTTCTGATAGATTACTTAAATTTCCTTTTTTATTAAAATTTTTAAGTCCACCTGGATTTGAATTAATAATAGCCTCAAATATTTTGTGTGAATCGTCGTTTTTTATTGATTCTAATTTATTTTTTAATGACTCCCGAAATTTATGGATATTTTTTTGACCTTCCAATGAAGCTTTTATGACAGGTGCACATAATAAAATAATCCCGAGGTTGTAGTTAGAATTTAGCTCTAACAAACAATTTTTAACACTTAAGTATATGGTATTAGGAAGATTTAAATCTTGAATTAAAATTTTTGACGAAATATAAGCAGCTCTCTTAAATTTTGATTTTGACATCCCTTTAATTTGTGAGATTTTATTGACATTACCTGGTTTCAGTAAATCTAACTCTAAATAGCAACATGATAGATAGGTTTTTCTAATTTCCTCTTTATTTTTTTTCAGCATTAAATTCTTTCACAATTGATAAAAAGTCATTAACAAGTACTGCTGAGATTTTTTTTTTTTCAACAGATTGAGTTGCTTTCCATGCTGGAATACTATTAACTTCAAGTAAATAAATTTTATTTTTGAAAACTTTAAAATCAATTCCTCCATATCCAAGACCAAATATTTTTGAAACCTTGATACTTGTTTGTTTTAATTCTTGACAAATTTTAATCTTTTCAACTTTACTTCCTAATGCAACATTAGTTATCGGACTTTTAGAGATTCTTTTGACGGCAGAAATAGGTTTATGATTGCTTATAATCACTCTGATATCGGTAAAAATCTTTTTTTCAAAATTACCAATATATTCTTGAAAATAATAGATTTTCTCTGAAAAACTAGAGTGTTTCAAACTTTCCAAAATTTTTATACCTCTTCCTTGTGAACCGAAAATTGGTTTTACAATTATATTTTTTTTTCTTTGAAATAGAATTTTTGTTTGATTTATAAAATCTTCCTTATTAGAAAATACCCAAGTGTTTGGTATCAAAATATTAGCGGTTTTGGCTATTATCGATGCTCTTGCTTTATCAACTGTTTTTTCAATTGTTTCTGCTGAATTGTGAATGTATACTCCAATATTCTTAAGTGAATGTAATAATGTGAGTTTAAATGTAATTTCTTCCAGCGAACCTTTTTGAATAAATCTAACCCAAATTCCATCAAATTTTTTATTTTTGTTTTTAAACAAAACTATGCTGTTTGAATTTTTTAGCTTTACAGATAAATCTGAAAATTTGTATATTTGAACTTTCTTTTTTCTTTTTCTGAGTTCCTTTGATATTTGTTTTGAGTGCCAGTCGTGTAAATCACTTATTATCGCAAAGTTATTCATTTACGAGAATGACTTCTTCATTAGTTCTTCATTAATCTCTCCATGTTCGAAAGATTTTCCTGTTTTCAGGCAATTAATAATTACTCTTGCAGGACTAAATAATGAGCCATCAATCTTATAAAAATCTCCTTTATATGATTCAAAAATTTCTTTGAAAGGTTTACCGTAATCGTTTGAGTTAATACTAGGAAGCTTTTCAGATAAATTTTTAACATTTTCTTCATTATCAAAAATTGATAAATATACCGTACCACCATAAATTATGGCATCATTTGTTCGACCCATACCAGAAATCATATCTTGGGCTATCGGAGGTATGGGAGCTGTTCCTATGCCATCAATAATTTTCTCCACAGGAAACTTCAACTCATGAGCTTTATGAATTGCTACTTCTAAAACTCTAGCCACGATTTGAATATTACCTGCCATACTAGTTGTGGGTGCAAGAATGAGACAAAGATTTGATGGTTTTACCTTACAATCTTCGCAAATCTTAATTATAATTTCTTTTGGAGGAATTTTGTCAACTTCTAAAACTAAGACTGTTTTTTCACTATTATCCTTATATTCTAATTCTTTAAAAATTTCTTCTCTTTGAGCTAATGATCTGGCAGGACCAGAGCCCAATGAAAAAAAACTTTCATGGTTTAAACTCCATCCAGCATATTGACAACCTAAACATGCCAAATGAGGATGACTAGAATTTACATTTATATTCCATTTACTATTCAAGCATAGACTATTTGGAATTATTTCAACTTTGCCTAGTCCTCCAAGACAAATTTCAGATATTAAAATTCCTGCAGCCAGGCTTCCCTTGGCTCTAATACCAGCATCTATAATTAGACAGTCTAATGGACCTGAAGATACCTCTATTCCATATTTAAATTTGTTTGATAATAATTTATCAACAAGTATTTCTGTTTCTTTATTAAAGCTATAACTAATCATTAATATTCTTTTTATTTGTTAACTTATTTAAAATAAATTTTGATAATTTTTCAACTCTTAATCTGGCACAGGTTTGAGAAAAAGAAGAACTATGAACAACACAGATAGGCTGATTATTTTTGATAATGCAGTCCTTTGTGGGTAACTCAGAAAAATTTTTAGATCTTGATAAATCTTCCACAATTTTAAATTTGTTTTTGTCAAACATTATTGTTTTATCACTATAAACTATGGAACTACAATAGAACTTTTTTGAGTTAATTAAATATTTTTTTTTTTTAAATAAAGAATTCCTGTAAATCCTGTATAACATATTTATTGCTAAACCAGGCCGAGGATTAATATCTATAACAAGAGGAGTATTCTTTTTTATTAAAAAATCTATACTGTTAAGACCATTAAAATCTAATAATTCACAAAGTTTTTTTAATATTCTTTTAATTTTCAAAAATATTTCAAAATTTAAATTTGTAGAAATAATTCCACCTAGCAAGAAAGGGAAGTTTTTTATGGGATATAACCACTGATTGCAGGCTAGAAGTATTTTAGGTTCAGAATTTAATACTTCAAACTGAATAGAAATATTATTTCCTCCTGAAAACTTTTGGTAAAAAAAATCCTCATTGATTTTTTTATCAAATAAACATGCTTTTTGAACTGAAATACCTCCAGCTGAGTTTATACTTTTTACAAGCCATTTTTTTGGTTCTTTTGGTTTATCCATAGACCATTCTGGAATATGTATTTTTTTTGATTCAAGAAGTGGAAAAATGTTTTTCGGATTATTCAAGTTTTTTAAAGTCTTAAAATCATTTCCTAAATTAATTCTATTTGATATTAAGTCATCATGTTTAACTTTTTCAGCTATCCCGGAACCTAAAAGTATTTCTTTTTTTTCAAGCTTGTCAATTTGGGTAATTTTTTTTTTTATATTCTTTACAGAAAAATTTTTTAAATAAATTGCTTTGTGTGAAAATTTTTTTAAGGAAAAACTTCTATATTTACATATAGCAAAGACCTTGTATCCTTTTTTAAAAAAAACCTTACTTAAATCTTCACATGCATTAGCAACAATGATTATACTTCTTTTTTGCTTATTTATTTTAATTTTAAAATCTCTTGAGATACCTCTAATGCTTGTTCAAAATTTAAGAATAAAGGACTTTCTGTCTGACACATCATTTCAAACATTTTGTATTGAGTTTTTACCTTTACATCACCGGATATGAGCGGACCAATTGAAACCGCTCCTGTTTCATGTTCAATGTAATTATCTTTTAACCCAACTCCTTCGATTCCTGCTGGAGGCACAGCATTTACATCAGCTATTACTTTTAAAGACTCGCAATCTTGCATTTGTTTTAGATTAATAACTTGTGTTCCTGCTCGAGCAGCACAAAAAATTATATCTGCATCTGTCAAGAAAGACGAGTTTAATTCATCTGTTGAGCCATCACCAGGAATTATCTCAACTCCAAATCTACTTTTGTATTCTTTAGCTTTATTTGAAACATTTTCGATACCGTCATAACCAACAATTGTACATTTTGAGCCAAACTTAGCACACAAAATAGATGATATTCCTCCAACTATTCCTTTACCTCCATAAATAATTATATTTTGCCCATTAAGTGTTTCATTGAATTTTTCTTTAAGTGCTTTCTGAGTGCATGCAACCATTGCAGCAGCAGTAGTGAATGAACCTGCAGGATCTGGAAAAACGGAGACTTCAAAAGGAGGTACCATTGAACTTTTAGCCGCATCCATCATATCAAGCGCAAGACTGGCATCCTTTCCGCAAATAAAAATTCCTGTTTTTTTTGTATTAGAAATTGACCTTGAAAAGATGGCATCTTGCACCAGAGATTTTACATCAGCCAAATTAACTTTTGTGTATGGTATAATTACATCATATCCAGCATCACATGCCATATTCACATCAAATGGACTTACATTTTCTTGAGGGCTTAGCATATGGAGTATATTTTTTTTACTCATTTATATTCCTTTTCTATGAAACCATTGTTTGTTGCTTTGGTTTTTATGATAGTTATGTTTTTAATATTATTACAGTCCAAAAATTTATTTGTTAAGTTAAAAATTTCTTTTTGAAAAAATGAATTCTCACACAAAACAAAACCAGTTGGTCCCCAGGAAGACTGACCAAAGCCATTGATACCAATTTTTTCAAAGTATTTAAAAATTTTCTGAATCTTCTTACTAGTATACATTCCTCCTTGTGATTTATCAAAAATCTTAGCAGTATTTTCTTGTATTTTTTGAATTCCGATGCAAAAGAGTTTAAAATTTTTTTCTAAAATTCCTGGCATAACATTTAATACTAAAGATCTACAATTTTCATTAGAGAAATTCTTTTTAACTTTTTTAATTTTTTGAAACTCATCGATTTCTTGTTTTCCATGAATACCTATTAACTCATTATCAAAAATTAATAATAACCTCCACTCATTCGGAAAAGTTGAATTAAATATAATTGGCGGAACAGTTTTCGAATTTTTTTCTTTGCCACCGTCAATCAAAAAACCTCCATTTTTGAAACAACCTATTCCAATTCCTGACCTATTGCCTCTGTTCATTTTAAGAGCAATTTTCTCTATATTTGTATCTCTCTGGAAATATTTATTTATTAAGTAACCAAGTGATAATGCTAGTTGAGTCCCCGAACCCAGGCCTATATGAGATGGAGTATTTTTAAGTACATCAATTTTAAATGGTTTTTTTTTCCAAAAATTTCCCATTTTTCTTAAATATAATTCTGCAATTTCCTTTTTTTCTCCAGAAATTATAGTTTTTTTTGACTTTTTTAAACTCACCTTGGTATCAAACCCCGAGATTGCGAGACCTAAGCTTCCAAAGTTCCTACTTGAGAAAGGATCTAACTCTAGAAATCCCAGATGAATACGAGCTGGACTTTTTATACTTAAATGTTGCATGAAAATAATTTTTTTATTAAAAAAAAATGTCAATATTGTAACCTATAATAAGTTATAATCTATTTTGGAAAATATTTTTAGGAAAATTTATGAAAAAAGAAAAAAATACTGTTTTTACATCTGAACAAATTGAAGAAAAATTAAACACTGAACTAGTGGGTTGGAGTTATGATGGAAAATGGATAAGAAAGACATTTAAAACGCATAGTTGGAAGTCAACAATGATGGTCACAAATACAATTGGACACATAGCTGAGATAGGATGGCATCATCCTGATTTACAAGTTTCATATGCATTTGTTGAAGTAAAATTAATGACACATTCTGAGAAAGGTATAACAAATCTTGATTTTGCTTTAGCTAAGAAGATTGACGAAGTAATCTATTGGGATCCTAAAAAGGATGATAGTAATTTAGAGGGAACACCCGAGGACCCAAGATTTGCTTATATTAAAAAATGAATTTAGAAAAAACAAAGAACATTAAACTTAATGTAATGCCAAAAATTAACGGTAAGAACGCATCTTTATCTGAAGCTATTACAAAAATTAGACATTTAATTACAGAATCAAATGATATTCATGTAAATGGTTTAGGCTGTGACCTAAGAGGAATTGATAAAATATTAAAATTTTCTGAAAAAAATTATACATCAGTCGATCATATGGATGGTGATAATATTTCAAGTTTTTATAACCATTTTCAGAGATTTGGCGGTTCGATTTGTTCGTTTGGTGAGGTATCGAAAAGATCTGATTTAATTATTTTTGTTGGAGATAATGATAATTTATTTAAACATTTTTGTAAAAAATATATTTTTAACAGTAAACGAGAATTAAAAACATCTCTGTTAAATGTAATTTCTACAAAAAAAAAATTAAATTTTAAACATAATCATTTTAAGATTAAAAAAAACAAATATGAGTCTGAATTAATGAATTTAGTTCAAAATTTTAGATTATATAAAAAAAATAAACAATTAAATAAAAAAGATAAATTTTATTCCCTAATTAAAAGAATGGCTGTTTCAAAATATGGTGTTGTTGCATTTCAGTTCGATAATGAAAATTATTTTTTGAATCAAAAAATAGTTGAATTTAATAAATTGATGAGTTTTGAAATGAAATTTAGTTTACTTCCAATTGGTGGTGAGAATAATTCTGCAGGTGCTATTCAAAGCTCCCTTTGGAAAACTGGATATCCTAATAGATACAAATTTACTGAAAATGGTCCAGAATATAATCCAATTAATTTTAGTGCAAATAAGTTAAAAAAAAAAATTGAACTACAAATTTTTATCTCATGTTTTGATAAAAATCCTAAGCTGGAGTTATTTAAAAAAAATATTTTAATCGGGAATCCAAATACTTTTAAAAATCATAGGTTTGATGTTTTTATTCCAGTCTCAACACCTGGAATTGATCAAACAGGTTTAGTATTAAGAAGTGATGGAGTTTGTACAGTTAAATTAGATAAGTATATTGATTCAAAATATAAATCAGTAGATGAAATTTTCAAAATGATCGATGAGAATAAATAATATTGAAATTTGGGATACCTTTGCTGAGGCGTTTCCTATGAAATGTTCAAGATTAATAATAACAGCATATAATCTTTACTGGGCCAAACAAGCTGCTGAATCTTTTTGTGGTTTTGCAACCTCGGTAATTGCTTGTGGATGCGAAATTGGTGTTGAGAAAATCTTATCCAAAAAAGATACTCCCGATAATAGACCTGGTATTTCACTGTTAATTTTTTCTATGTCATCCAAAGAATTAGAAAAACAAATTTTAAATAGAGCTGGACAATGTGTAATGACTTCGCCGAGCTCAGCATTATTTTCAGGAAATAAAGGTGATATCAAGATTAAACTCGGAAAAGCACTTAGATATTTTGGTGACGGTTATCAAATTTCAAAATTAATCAATAAAAAAAGATATTGGAGAATTCCAGTTATGGACGGAGAATTTTTATGTGAAGAATTTGCATATCAGATGCAGGGAATTGGTGGCGGTAATTTTTTAATTTTGGCTGATAACACAGAAAATGCTTTAAAAGCAGCTGAGGAGGCTGTAAAATCTATGAAAAAAATCAAAAACACCATTCTGCCTTTCCCAGGAGGTGTAGTTCGTTCGGGTTCCAAGGTTGGTTCTAAATATAAAAACTTGATCGCTTCAACAAATTTTGAATATTGTCCCTCAATTAAAAGTATAGTGAATAGTAAACTGAAAAAAGATATTGGAGCAGTGTTAGAAATTGTTATCGATGGTTTGACAGAAAATGATATAGCTGATTCGATAAGAATAGGAATAAGCTCTATTTTGAAAATGGGTTCAGATAACGGTATCAAAGTAATTTCAGCAGGTAATTATGGAGGAAAGTTAGGACCATATCATTTTCATCTAAGAAAAATTATTGAATGAAAAAAATTGAATTTAACCCAAAAATAAAAATAAAAAAAATTTTAGATATGAGAAATTTTTCAATATTATCCAATGGTGATTTTAAACCAAATAAAATTTTAAATTTAAAAATTATGTATGATGGTAAAGAAAAAAGAATATCAGATTTATTTGAAGTCAAAATTGATAGTAAATTTAAAAATGTTAAAAAAACTGTTTTTATTATTAACAAAACAAATCATTTTTTTGAAAATGTTGGGTACTATTGGAAAGAAAATAAGTTAATTGTTAATGGAGATGTTGGCTCATTTTTAGGCGCAAAGATGAGTGGAGGAATTATAGAATTAAACGGAAATTGCGAGAATTTTTTGGGAGCAAATATGTTTGATGGAGAAATAAAAATTAATGGTAATGCTATGGATTATGTTGGCTCAGCCATCTTTGGAGAAACCATTGGAATGTCTGGAGGCTTAATTATTATAAAAGGAAATGCTGGAGATTTTTTAGGCAGTTTTATGAGAAGAGGTCTAATTTTTGTTGAGTGTAATGTAGGCTTTAAGTGTGCAAAAAATTTAATTGCAGGTACAGTTATAATAAAAAAAAATGTGGAAACCTGTTTTGGTAATGCAATGAAAAGAGGCACTCTAATTTTAAAAAAAAATCCGAAAAAAATTCCTGATTACTTCGTCGATTGTGGAATACAGGAATTTAACTTTCCAACATTATTTGAGAAATTTTTAAAAAATAAAAAAATTAAAAATTCTAATAATAAAATTTATAGAAAATATATAGGAGATAGAAATAATATGGGCTTGGGAGAGATTCTTGTTGAAGAATTAGTTAAAAAATAGATTTAATTTTCTTTGCATGACTTCAATCAATTTTTCTGGACCGTCCTTTTTTAGGAATGAACTAAATTCAGATTTTTTTGTTGAAATTTCACTAATTGATCCTAAATAAAGCACATCAAATACCTTCCATTCTTCTCTTTCATTTAAAGCTAGAATATAATTTATATTCACAGGCTCATTTTCGTTTACAATTAGAGTTGTTTTGACCATTATTTTTTTAGGAGCAAATTTTTCTGTATCATTTAATTGAAATTTTAAATTTCTAATACCAGAGAATCTTTTTGAATAGTTTAATGTAATGTACTCAAGAAATAAATCCTGAAGGATCTTTTTTTGACCAATATTTAAAGAAAACCATTTTTTCCCATATATGAACTTTATCATTCTTTTGTAGTCATATATATTTTCTAAAGATTGTTTTAAATTTTTAAACTTTTTTAATTTGTTTTTCGAAGAATTGTTGTTATGTAGTAATACTGTATGAAGATTTTCAACAACATTTGAAGGTGAGTCAGAAGCACTCAAGCTCGAAAAAAAAATGCAAGCGAGTATCAAAAAGAAAAAAAAATTTTGTCTTATCTTAAAAAAGTTGTAGTTTAAAATGATCATCGATTTTATTTAACTTTTATGCGTTTTAGATAAATATGTCAAAAAGAATTTTAATAACTGGAGCAAATGGATTCCTTGGATCTCATATTGTACTTAAGGCAAAAGAAAAGAAATATAAAATTAGAGTTTTAGTTCGAGATAATTCCGACTTGACAAATCTATCAGGTCTTGATGTTGAATACCACAGAGCAGACTTGAGAAATCTTCAATCATTAAAAAATGCGTGTGAAAAATGTGATGAAATTTTCCATGTTGCGGCTGACTACAGGTTATGGGCAAAAAAACCATCAGAAATTTACGAATCTAATGTTTTGGGTACTCATAATATTTTGGAGATTGCAAAAGAAAAAAATATTAAATTAATTTACACTTCAAGTGTTGCGACCCTGGGCATAAATCAAAATGGTGAAGCTAATGAAGAAACCAAAGTTGATTTAAGTTCTATGATAGGTGATTATAAAAAATCAAAATATATAGCTGAAAAAATGGTTATAGATTATATTTTAGATGAAAGAGTTAAATGTATAATTGTAAACCCATCTACTCCGATTGGACCAGGAGATATTAAACCAACTCCAACAGGAAATATAATTTTTCAGATGCTAATTGGTAAAATGCCTGCTTATGTAAATACAGGATTAAATATAGTCGATGTTCGTGATGTCGCAGAGGGGCATTTTTTAGCATCTGACAAGGGTAAAATTGGAGAAAAATATATTCTCGGAGGGGAAAATTTACTATTTAAAGATTTTTTGAACATGATTGCTGAGATTGCGAATGTGCGAAGTCCAAACATATGTCTTCCTACAACTCCATTATACCCTCTAGCTTTTTTGAATGAATTTATTGCATCATGTTTACCTAATTATGAACCTATGTTAACTTGTGATGGATTAAAAATGTCGGAAAAAAAAATGTTTTTTTCATCTGAAAAAGCAAAAAAAGAACTTGGATATAGACCATCTAATATAAAAAATGCTATAAGTGATGCAGTTAAATGGTTTCAGAAAAGTTTTTAAGAATGGAGTAATCTTTTGGAAACATTAAAAGTTTTTTTAGCGCAACCTAGGGGATTTTGTGCTGGAGTTGAAAGAGCAATTACTATAGTCGAAAGAGCCATCGAGCTCTATGGTGCCCCAGTCTATGTAAGGCATGAAATCGTTCACAACAAAAGGGTTGTTAATAATTTAATTTCTAAAGGAGCCATTTTTGTAAAAGAGTTAGACCAAATTCCTGCGGGTGCAGTTACTGTATTTAGTGCTCACGGGGTTGCTCAAAAAGTTGAGGATACAGCAAAATTAAGAGAGCTTCCTGTTTTAGATGCAACTTGTCCTTTAGTTGCAAAAGTTCATAAAGAGGGACAAAGATATTCTGCCAAAGGTTATGAAGTTGTATTAATAGGTCATGAAGGTCATCCTGAGGTTGTTGGAACTATGGGTAGAATTACCGGTGATGTTTATTTAGTTTCTAACACTGAAGATGTTGAAAAATTAAAGGTTAAGAACCCATCAAAGTTGTCATACATTAGTCAAACCACTTTATCAGTTGATGATACAAAGGTTGTGATAGAAGCTTTAAAGAAAAGGTTTCCTGATATTGAGGGACCGGATGTTAAAGATATTTGTTATGCGACTCAAAATAGGCAATCGGCTGTTAGAGATTTAGTGGTACATGTTGACTTAATGCTTGTTGTCGGAGCGAAGAATAGCTCTAATTCTAATAGATTAAGGGATCTCGGAGAGGAATCTGGTGTGGATACTTATCTTATTGAAACTGCAAACGATTTGGATAGTAGCTGGTTTAATAATCTTGATTCTGTTGGTATTTCGTCAGGTGCCTCTACACCTGATGAGCTAGTGAATGAAGTTATAGATAGAATTTCGTCATTTAGAAAAATTAAAATAGAAAAAAGACCTGGAATTGAAGAAAATGTAGTATTTAAATTACCTAAAGAACTTGTCGATAATGAACTTTCTAATTAAACTTTACAATTTTTAAAAATATTTTAACTTAATAATATGGCAATACCTTTAATACAACAACTAAGAGTAGGTTCTTATATTTTAAAACAAAAGTTACTTGGAAAAAATAAGTACCCCCTAGTACTTATGCTAGAACCTCTTTTTCGATGCAATCTAGCCTGCGCAGGTTGTGGAAAGATTGACTATCCTAAGGAAATTTTAAATCAAAGATTATCCGTTAAGGAATGTGTCGATTCTGTTGAAGAATGTGGTGCTCCGATTGTATCAATTCCTGGAGGTGAACCACTAATTCATAAAGAAATGCCTGAAATAGTTGAAGAACTAGTTAAAAGAAAAAAGTTTGTATATTTGTGTACGAATGCCATCCTAATGGAAAAAAAGATTAAAGATTACAAACCGAGTTCTTATTTTACTTGGTCTGTTCATTTAGATGGATTAAAAGCCGAGCACGATAAAGCAGTATGTCAGGAAGGAGTTTTTGATAGGTGCGTTTCTGCAATAAAAAAAGCAAAAGAACTAGGCTTTAGATGTAATGTTAATTGTACAATTTTTGATAACGCCAAAGATGAAAGTATGAAGAACTTTTTAGATTATGTTACTGAACAACTAAAGGTTGATGGTATAACTATATCTCCTGGTTTTGCATATGAGAGAGCTCCAGATCAAGAGCATTTTATAAAAAGAACAAATACCAAAAACTTTTTTAGAAGATTATTTAAATCTAAAAATTTTAAAAAATGGGACTTTAGTCATTCGGGACTATACCTTGATTTTTTAGCCGGAAACCAATCTTACAAATGTACACCCTGGGGTAATCCAACAAGAAATATTTTCGGTTGGCAAAAACCTTGCTATCTTCTTGGAGAGGGTTATGTAAACTCATTTAATGAATTAATGAATGATACTGAGTGGGAGAAATATGGTACTGGTAATTATGATAAATGCTCAGATTGTATGGCTCACTGTGGATACGAGGCTTCAGCAGTCAAGGATGTATTTTCTAGTCCATTAAAAGCAATTTCTGTTGCTTTAAAAGGACCAAAAACCCATGGTTTGATGGCAAAAGAAATAGATTTAAGTAATTCACGAGAACCTGATTTTGTATTTGATACCCATGTAAAGAAAATGATGGATGAAATTCATGCTAAAGATAATGTAAAAAATATTAAAAGTTCAAATAGTCAAGACGGACAAGCACCTATTCCCTCTGCTGGAGCTGCTATTAATCCATTAGGAAGTTTGACAAAAAAGTAATTCTTGAATATTTTTATTTTGTAAGTTTATTTCTTACAAATTTTTTAAACAAACAAAGATGACAGTTTCAACAAATCAACAATTATCTGTAGCAAAATATATTGCTAAAAAAAAATATGAAAATATCAAACGTTTTCCTTTAGTTTTAATGCTTGAGCCTCATTTTATGAATAACTTAAAATCGCCTGTTTGTGGTAAGTATGATTTCCCAGAAGCAGTATTGAAAGAGTATTTAAGTCCTATGAAGTGTGTTTACGCCGCAGAGGAATGTGGAGCACCGATTATTGCAATTTCTGGCGGAGAACCATTGATGAGTGATGATATGCCTGAAATAGTTGATGATTTATTAAAAAAGAAAAAATTTATTTATCTTTCTACAAATGGAACATTGTTATCTAAGAAAATTTATGATTTTTCACCTTCTAAATATTTTACATGGGCAGTAACTTTGAACGGTTTAAGAGAGGACCATGATAAGGTTATTGGACAAGAAGGTGTTTTTGATACGGCTATTCACGCGATTAAACTTGCGAAAACAAGAGGCTTCAGAGTAACAATTAATTGTAATATCTATCTTTATCAAAGAGTAAAAAATACAGTTGAGTTTTTAAACTTTATTCATAAAGAATTGGAAGTAGATGGAATAAATATCACGCCTGGTTATTCATATGAAAGAGCAGAAGATCAAAAAAATTTTCTTAACAGAGAAAATGTTAAAAAGATATTTCGAACAATCTTTAAATCCAAAGATTTCAAAAAGTGGGATTTAAATCACACAACTTTTTATCTTGATTTTTTAGCAGGAAATAGAATCTACTCATGCGCTCCATGGGCAATGCCAACTAGAAATATCTTTGGATGGCAAAAGCCATGTTACCATTTAGCAGAGGGATATTATAAAACATTTGAAGAGTTAATGGAAAAAACAGATTGGAAGCAATATGGAACTGGTAATTATGAAAAATGTAAGGACTGCATGACTCATTGTGGCTATGAAGCTTCTGCTATTTCGGAAATATACGAAAATCCAATTAAAGCGATTTATAAAAAGTACTCTGGGATTAAAACAACTGGTCCTATGCCTGAGGATATTAGTTTAACGTCGTCTAGACCTGCTGAGGACATATTTGATAAATTAATTGAATCAAAGATGTATGAACTTGATTTAATGTAAGTCACGAAAAGATAAGCTTAGCAATTTTTGCTAACCTTCTTTTATTTGTAAAATAATGAAAGCCTAACTTTATAAGTTGATTCAATTTTTTGGGGTTTTTAATAGTTGACAATGCTACTTGTGCTATTATGAGTTTTCCATTTTCATTTAAGGACTTAACAATAAATTCAGGTAATGAAAATTTTAAATCATCAAAAACTAAGCGTACCACTACAAAAGGAATTTTTAATTTTTGACATTCTTCCTGAATAAATTTTGATTCCATGTCAATTATAGAAGCTTTGAATTTATTTTTAATTTTTCTTTTTTCTCTTTCTGAAAATATCACACTTTTAGTTGTGTATAGATTGTTTTGATGTATGGTAAAACCATTTAATTTTTTAATGTAACTTTTTCTTATTTTTTCTGATATTGGATTTTTTTTAAATTTATTTACTGAAATATTTTTTGGAATTACTATTTCACCAGTTTTAATTTTATCATCAACTGAACCACAAAACCCAAAACTTACAACATGATCTATTTTATCTTTTTCTAAATTTTTTAAACAGTTTTTTGAATTTCTTGATCCATATCCTATACAACTCTGAACCGGAAGTTTAGATAATGTTTCAAGCTCATTTTCTAAACCAACAATAACAAAAATTTTCTTTTTAATATTATACACCTGATGAGGTTTTTAAATAATTTGATTGAATTAAATTTTTGTATCTTGAAATGGCTAATAAAGGAAAATATTCAGAATAGCCGTGATACTTTAAATAAAATACTTTTGGAAAACCGACTGCAGTGTATAGTTTTTCTTTCCATCTTCCATGAGAAAAATTATTTGATAAGTAATTTATACCTAACTCAACTTCTTTAGATTTAATTTCACCAGCTGAAATTAGGCCCAGTATTGCCCAAGCTGTCTGCGAGGGAGTGCTATCTTTGACAATTTTTAAATTTTTATTTTCGTATGTAGAACCATCTTCTCCCCACCCGCCATCTTTTCTTTGAGACTTCTTAAGATAGTCGACTGCTTTGCTTGTTATGAAAACCTTTTTATCAAAATTAATAAGATTAATCGCTGAAAGTACTGACCATGTTCCATAAATGTAATTGGTACCCCACCTTCCAAACCAACTGCCATCTTTCTCTTGTTCATTAATTATATATGTTATAGCTTTTTCTATTACTGTTGAGTCCTTTTCATTATTGATTTGACCTAAAAAACTAAGGCATCTTGCAGTAACATCTACACTGGGTGGGTCAAGTAAAGCTCCATGATCTGCAAATGGAATATAATTCAAATATTCGAAAGAATTATCTGCATCGAATGCACCCCATCCACCATTTTTTGACTGCATACCAATAATCCATTTTCTGGTTCTGTTTATTGATTCTGTAACTTTTTTTGATGGAGATTTCTTATTATATCTATCCAGTAACATTCCAATTAAAGCCGTATCATCAACATCAGGGTAAAAATCATTATTGAATTGAAAAGCCCAACCACCTGGTTGAACATTTGGTCTCCGAACTGCCCAATCTCCAGTAACTTTTATTTCTTTCTTCAACAACCATTGAATGATTTGTTTAATATCTTCATCATTTTCAATTAAGGCTTGACCAACCCAACCAGTATCCCAAATCGGAGAAAGACAAGGTTGGCAATATGCACTTTTATCTTTAATGATAAGTAAATTGTCTATCGCATTTTTAGCAATTTTTATTTCTTTATAATGATCATTCTCTTCATCAATCTTTAGAGCAATTAAAGCATTAACCATTGCTGGGAATATTCCCCCAAGACCATCTTTTCCATTTAGTCTTCTTAAGACCCAGGAATAAGCTTCTCTAATAGACTTTTTTTTATTTTCTTTGGGAAATAAATAACGAAACTTTCTAATTGCACTATCTAATATCAAAAAAAAACTAGACCAAAAGTTTTTGTTCTTTTGTAAATCGTATAAATCTACATTTTTATCATTAAAAAGTTCATCAATCTGTGTTGAATTTGGGTTGTTAGCTAAAGGTTTTTTTTCCATTACAATCAAAAGTGGAACTAAGACTGTTCTAGACCAGTATGAAATTTTATCTAGATGAAAAAGAAACCAGTTTGGCAAACGCATTATTTCTATAGGCATTACAGGTATTGTTTTCCAGCTGATTTGTTCAAATAATGCTAAGGTGATTCTAGTAAAAACATTTGAGTTTTCAGCCCCGCCCATTCCCAGAATTAATTTTTTTGCTTTTAACAAATTTTTATTTTTGCTACTCTCCCCAGATAGTTTAAGAGCAAAATACGCTTTAACGGTAGCACTTAAATTTGATTTGCCCTTATGATATAAAGACCAACCTCCCTCTTCATTTTGCTCATTAAGAATATAATTTTTTATTTTATTTTGTAACTTTATGTCAATATCACCTAGAAAATGCATTAAGATTATATATTCTGCTGGAATTGTTACATCAGCCTCTAATTCAGATACACTAAAGCCTTCTTTATCAATCTTTTTTTTTTGATAGTTAATAGATTCCTTAATACTATTTTCAATATTTTCTAAATTGATTTTCATATTTTAATTTATATTGATGATTAATTTAGTAATTTTTCTACAGATTTTTTTCCTGAAAGTATAGAACTTTCAATAGTTGAGGGAAAATTTTTTTCAGTCCAATCTCCGCAGATTATTAGGTTTTTTGGAAGATTTTTAATATTTTTTACTAAATTTGTATTTTCAGGAGATTGTTCATATGTAGCCTTCTTTTCTTTTAATACTTTAAATTCAGGAACCTCATCTTGAGATATTTCTAATGTTTGCTTAACTTCAGTCCATACCTTAGAAGCAAGTTCTTCACTACTCAATCTCAGCAAACTATTTGCTGAACTTATAGTAATCGATACATAGTCTTTCTTTAAAAAAATCCAGTGTGTTAATGAATTTATGACTCCTATAATGGGAGGGCTAAATTTTTTCATCTTAATATTTTTTAATTTAAAATGTATGTTAAGAATTGTGTTAAATTCATGTGGAAGTTTTTGATCCGGAAGAAGTTTTGAAAGTCCATTTGGTGGTATGCTTGTGATTATGACATCATCACTTGAAATATCAATTACTTTATTTGAAAGATGAATTTTTTTTATTAAATTATTCGAAATATCAAATTTTTTAACTAGAGAATTAAAATTAATATTTACTTCATTTTTTTTAAGAAATTTTATAGCTGGATTAATTAATGTTTCATTCCAGTTGTTTTTTGGTTGATAAATCTGACAATACTCAGAACCTTTCATGAAACTTTCTCTTAAAACTATCCATAATAACTTTGCTGAGGCTTTATCACATGGTGTATTCAAAATTCCGAGTGTAAGTGGTTCCCAAAAATTTAAGAATAATTTCTTTTGGTCTCCAACTAAATCTGCAACAGTGTCATTGTTGTTGCAAAATTTTAATTTTAAAATTTTAAGGTAGTCTAAAAAACTTGTATTTGGGACTCGTTTTTCACTTTTAAAAACCCACCAGGGTATTATCCCTTTATTTGGTTCAATAGACCATTGGTTATTATTTTTAATGTCGTAAAAGTTGAATCTTGATTTATATAGATTGATGCTATCGGATGATTTTATTAAGTCACAAAATTCTAAAAAATTTTTATTCGCTGATAGAATTAGATGATTCCCGTTATCTATCTCTAGATTAAGAGATTTATCATGATAAGAGCGACATCTCCCACCCGCGTTTCCAGAGGCTTCAAAAATGGTAAATCCTTTCTTTTTCCGAGATAAATAACATGCAGCTGATAATCCTGATAATCCCGCACCTATCAAATATATTTTTTTAAAATTTAAAATTATAACTCCTTATCATTTTTTTTATTATTATTAAAAATTTTTCAATTTTATTTAATTTTACCTTTTTAAAAGTTAAATTATTACTTTTACATATTTTTTCAAAAGTTTTTTCATAAATTTCTCTCATTAACTCAGATGCTCTGATTTTTTTTGGGTCTAAATCTAAGGATAAGTCTTTAGAAAGTTTATAATATTCTTTTGTCTCAGCTATCAATTCATCAATTATCTTTCTAAACTTTGAGGTGTTAATTAACTCTTTTGGAGAGAGTTTATCAAGTTTATATTTTGAAATGTAATCATATGGAACATAACATCTATTCCTCTCACAATCTTCCCTCAGATCTCTCAATATATTTGTTAATTGAAAAGCTCTACCAAGGTAAATAGCGTAATCTCTTCCAATGGGTTCATTTATTCCAAATATTTTTACTGAAATACACCCAACTGCCCCTGCCACCCTGTCACAGTATAGTTCAATTTTTTTTCTTGATGGAAAAACTATTTTCTCATCAACATCCATTTTCATTCCGTCAATGATTGAAAAAAAGTCCCTTTGTTCCACACTAAATTTTTTAATTAACACTAATAGCTCTCTTGTTAAAAAATCGGATGTTTTATTTTTATAAACAAGTTTTATTTTTTTTTTCCATATGTTTAGATCATTTGATTTTTCCAATCTATTTTTCGAACTATCAGCAATATCATCAACAAACCTACAAAAACAATAAAGTGCAAACATAGCCCTTTTTTTTTCATTTTCTAAAATATTCATACCCCAATAAAAAGAGCTCCCAGATTTTTTAACAATTCTCTTAACTGTTAATTGATCATTAATGGACATGATATTAAAAATTTTCTATTGAGATACTATGCGCTTTCTCTTGATTCTGTGGAAATAGTTGGAAGACCAAGTGCTTTTAGGACACAATTCGAGATTTGATTAGAGTTAATACCACAAGCCTCATTTTGATCATCCGGCTTTCCATGAGGAATAAATTCGTCTGGAAAGAATAATGGTCTAAATTTTAAACCATTATCTAAGAGACCTTCTGAAGTAAGAAATGACATTACTTGTGCTGAAAATCCTCCAATAGAACCCTCCTCAACACTGACAAGAATTTCATGTTCTTTTGCTAATTTAGTAATAAGCTTGGTATCGATAGGTTTCGCAAATCTCGCGTCTGCAACAGTTGTAGAGAGTCCGTAAGCACCGAGAGTTTTTGCTGCTTTAATTGAATCATTTAATCTTGTACCAAGAGATAGTATGCAAACTTTATTTCCTTGTTGAATTATTCTGCCCTTTCCAATTTCCCAAATTGAAGGTTCATTATCAATATCGACACCTATACCCTCTCCCCTTGGATATCTGAAAGCTGATGGTTTATCGTTAATAGTAGCTGAGGTAGCAACACAACTTGCCAGTTCATTTTCATCACTAGGTGCCATTACAATAAAATTTGGCAGTGTGCACAAATAGGCAAGGTCGAAGGAACCAGCATGTGTTGCTCCATCAGCGCCTACCTGACCAGCTCTATCTATTGCAAATCTTACTGGTATAGATTGAATTGCTACATCATGAACGACTTGGTCATAAGCTCTCTGTAAAAAAGTTGAATAAATCGTTGCATATGGTTTTAGACCTCTTGTCGCCATTCCTGCACAAAAAGTAACCGCATGCTGTTCAGCTATTCCAACATCAAATGTTCTAGATGGAAAAGATTTCTCAAAAATATCTAGTCCAGTCCCTGAGGGCATTGCAGCTGTAACAGCAACAATTGACTTATCCTTTTTAGCTTCATTTATTAATGCTTGGGCAAAAACCTTTGTATAACTTGGAGCTTTTGATGTAGTCTTAACTTGTTCACCTGTAAAAACATTAAACTTTCCTACACCATGATACTTATCGTCTGATTTTTCAGCTGGTTTATACCCATATCCTTTTTTGGTCACAACATGCAGAAAAACAGGTCCATCCCAGTTTGAGTTTTTCAGATTTTTTAGAACTGGTAGAAGATGATCAAGATTATGTCCATCAACAGGACCAACATAAAAGAATCCTAGTTCCTCAAATAGAGTGCCTCCAGTAACCATACCTCTCATATATTCTTCAGCCTTAGCTGCTACATTTTGAAACCTTTTTGGAAACATTTCAGCCATTTGTTTTGCAATAGATCTTGCTGATTGAAATGTTTTTCCAGATAAAAGTCTCGATAAATAAGCACTCATTGCTCCAACAGGAGGAGCTATTGACATATCATTATCATTTAAAATTACAATAAGGTTTGCGTTCATAGAACCTGCATTATTCATAGCCTCATACGCCATTCCAGCACTAATTGCTCCATCACCAATAACGCAAATAACATGATGTTTTTCTTTTTTTAAATCTCTAGCTACTGCCATTCCTAAACCTGCACTGATTGAAGTAGATGAATGTGCTGCACCGAAAGGATCAAATTCGCTTTCTGTTCTTTTTGTAAACCCGTAAAGTCCATTGGGTTGTCTTATAGTTCTTATTTTATCTCTTCTGCCTGTAATTATTTTATGTGGATAACATTGATGACCAACATCCCAAATCAATTTATCTTTTGGCGTATTAAATACAGAGTGTATAGCAACTGTTAATTCTACAACGCCAAGCCCTGCTCCAAGATGTCCCCCGGTAACTGAAACTGCATCAATAACCTCATTTCTTAATTCGTCTGATATGATTTTGAGCTCTTTATCACTAAATTTCTTTAGATCTTTTGGAAAATTTATTTTGTCTAAAAGTGGGGTTTTAATTTTCATATAATGGACTTAATATTTTTTTTATTTAGTATTAAACTTAATAGCACTTATTATCCCCCTAAAAAAACAAAAAATCAAATCAATATAGTTTAGTTTGACTTTTTTTTTTAAAGGATCGTTGATTCCTAGCAAAAAGGTCAATCTTTTTGCAATAAAGAATATTACCAAGGTTTCCATTCTCAGCCTAAAACTTCCAATAAGCTTTATTTTAGAATCTGAATTTCTTAATAAATTCCTTACTTTATTGATACAATTATTTTTAACTTTAATAAAGGCTTTTCTATTTTTCATTTCTAAAAATTCTTTTGTTTTAATATTTTCCTTTTTGAACATATTTTCTGGAATGTAAATTCTATCAAGATTTTTGAAATCGTCTTTACAATCTTGTAGATGATTCAGTATTTGAAGCGAATTACAAAGATTATCGCAACCAATATAAATTTCTTTCAGATTTTCCTGTATTTGATGCAAATCAATTACAAATCTGCCAACTGGACTTGCACTGTGGTTACAATAATCAATTAGTTCTTTCCAATTTGCGTATCTTTTTTTTGATGCATCCTGTGTGAAAGCGATTAAAAGTTTTCTTGGATAGTTATCATTGAATTTTTTTTTCGTTTGAACCAGTAAAAGCTCATTAATAAAAGAATAATCTGAATTTTCATTATTTTTTAATATTTCATCGAAACGATTTAGTATTTTTTTTTTTTAAATGAAGTAAGCTCAATGTTATCTGCTATGTCGTCGGCAGTTCTTGAAAATTTGTAAAATATCCTAGTGTAATACCTATTTTCTTTTGAAATTAAGAATGATGCTACAGGAAAATTCTCATCATGTAAGGTTTTTTTACTTAAAAATTTATTTATTTGTAGTTCTTTTCTTTTTTTCATCTTTGATAAAATTTTTATATGTTCTATTTTTCCAATTATTACCATCTTTGAATGCATAATTATAAGCACTACTTATTGTCATCAATAGATAAAAAATTGCAGAAATTGGTAAGGTTAGTGTATATAAAAAATTTAACTTATAAAATTTAATTGTGGGATAGTAAGAAATTGTCATTAAGAAAATTGGAATAAAAATAAAAAAATACAAATATTCTTCAAAATTTTTAAAACCCAATAAATCACAAATTAAAATCATCGGGCAAATTATATATATTGTTAGCATCCCCAAAGAAGAGACTAACAAATAGATATAAGAGTTATTTAATTGTTCAAATGCGCACCTGGAGACCATACGCCAGATTTCCTCTAAATCTGAGTAGACTCTTACACTTAGAACTTTTGAAGAAATTCCAAGCCAAATGGTACCTATTTTTTTTATTTGTTTGGCCAAATTGCAATCGTCTATTATGTAACTTTTGATTTTATCCATTATTTTATTTTCTCTAAAAACGGAACTTTTGCAAATTATACAACCACCGGCGCCGGCGGCAATTGAGGAATTTTTGTTATTAACTTTATTGAAAGGAAAGAGCTTTTGAAAAAAAAAAATGAAAGATGGAATAAGAAGTTTTTCCCAAAAAGTTGAGCAATGTAATTTAGCCATGATTGAGACCATTTGTAAATTTTCTTTGTTTATTTGAACATAAAGATTTTCTACTACATCATTTTTTATTATTATATCAGCATCCAAAAACATTAAATATTTATTTTTTTTATTTTTTAGAGCTGTTATTA
>MDTG01196393.1_pt1 | contig 32361 bp, 26 predicted proteins | sample 811421 | NCBI WGS metagenome assembly MDTG01 (sample SAMN05326645, study PRJNA326480) | marine metagenome | isolation source: seawater | place: Pacific Ocean: South East | collected 2011
ATCTGACGAGAAAGAGACCAAAAAATCTGACGAGAAAGAGACCAAAAAATCTGAACAAGATGAAGTAAAAACCTCAGCTAAAACTGAAGAAATTAAAAAAGAAGCAAAAATAAAATCTTCAGAAGATAATATCGAAAAGACTGAGGGAAATCAAAATGAGAATAAAACTGAAGAATAAAATAAAAAATTTACCTTATATTGTTTTTTCTTAGAGACCAGATTCTACTAGGTAATCCCCAAATATAAATAAATCCTTTAGCCGCTTCATGACTAAAAGAATCTTGTGTTCCATAAGTAGACATAGATTCGTTATAAAGACTTGAATCAGATTGTCTACCAATAATTGTTGCGTTGCCTTTATGAAGTCTTATCCTGACTGAACCATTAACTTCTAATTGTGTATTATTAATAAATGCATCTATAGAATTTTTTAAAGGGCTAAACCATAGACCTTGATATACCAAATCAGACCATTTTATTTCTAATTGAGCTTTAAATTTCTGAACATCAGGATTTAAAGTTAATGTTTCTAATTCTTGATGAGCCTTAATTAATAAAAGTAATCCAGGTGTTTCATATATCTCTCTACTTTTAATACCTACTACTCTATTTTCAATCATATCTATCCTTCCAAAACCATGTTTACCAGCAAGTTCATTAGCCTTACGAATTATAGAAACCGGATCTAATTCAATATTATTAATTGATATTGGAACACCCTTTAAAAAATGAATCTCTATGTCTTCAAAATTACTTGGAGAATTATCTATTGAAGATGTCAATGCAAAAACGTCTTCGGGTGGAGCAACATTAGGATCTTCTAGAATTCCAGCTTCTATACTTCTACCAAGTAAATTCAAATCTATTGAATATGGTGAGCTTTTTTTTACAGGAGGTTGAACACCATATTTTTCTCCGTAAGTAATTGTCTCTTCCCTGCTCATATTCCACTCTCGTGCAGGTGTAAGCACTTCTAAATCGGGAGCTAAGGCAGCAATTGCTATGTCAAAACGCACCTGATCATTACCTTTACCTGTACATCCATGAGCAACAGCTGAGGCTCCAAGATTTCTTGCTGTCTTAACTAAATTTTGTGCTATCAATGGTCTAGCCAAAGCTGTAGACAAGGGATAACGGCCTTCATAAAGTGCATTAGATTTAATTGCTTGAAACGCAAAGTCCTCGATAAATGGCTTTACTAAATCACATATAATTGACTTTGACGCCCCAGCTTTATAAGCCTTTTTTTCAATATCACTAAGTTCATCACCTTGACCAAGATCTGCAGCAAATGTGATCACCTCAGAAACGTCACATTCATTTAAAAGATAAGGAATGCATACACTTGTATCAACACCCCCCGAATACGCCAAAACAACCTTTTTGCTCATTCGTAAAATTTGAATATATAAATAAATCTTAGACCTAGTTATTAAATTTTAAAAAAATAAAAAAATTAATAACTATTCCCAGGGTTGTTTTATTGATCTGCCAGACCTTTTTTCTCTAAAATTACCTATTATCCAAACAAACAAGTAGATTAAGGAACTAAGCCCGAATAACACAAGAGTATAAATTAACCATGTTTCGATATTTAATCCAAAAACAATGCCATCAGAAACATCTGAATTACTTGTAAATGCAAACAATTTAAAAATCAAGGAATCCATATAAATTACTAGAATAAAAAATAAGAAACAAAATAAATATTACTTTTAATTATCTTTATTTACTGGTATGAGTAGCCAAAAGAATAATAAGACTGGCGGTCCGTAAATCAAAGACCAAAGTACAGCTGATCTTATTTTAAAAGGTTCTGGATGTGTTACACCCAAATAACGAAAAGCAAAGCTAACTATCAAGGCAAATCCCCAAGTTACTAACATTAAAGATATCTTTACAGACAATTTCTTAGAAAAATTCTTATTATGCATTATGTTAGAAACTCATGGAACTAACTTAATATGAGTGAAATTGAAAAAATTGATCTAAGTGCTCTTGACGACATCAATCCAGCATTAACAAGATACACTCGCTCTGAACCTGCTCCTGTACTCCCACTTCGAGAAGAGCCTGATTTACTGACTTGGTTAGAATCAACCGGTAGATTAGTAGCTGATGAAGAATCAGGAGATCAAGAAGTTAGCACTATTGAAGAAGAAGAATTATCTGCTCTGATGGGAGAAAAAGAAGATTATAAAACTGAAGAAGATGAAACCTCTGACGATGAATGGGAAGAATAGTTAATAAATCCTTATTCAACTAAATAAATGAATAAGGAAATAAAATTTCTGTTAATAACACTATTCATAAGTTTACTGTCCCTAATTTTCACGAGTTTAAACTACTTGCTCATCTTAGCTTTTTCTTCAAGCTACATTTTATCCTATATTTTATTTAAATTTTGTATTAAATATTTTAATAGGCTTAAATTTAAACAGGTTATTAGACTTGATGGCCCTATAAAACATTTAAAAAAATCTGGAACACCAAGCATGGGTGGTCTCATTTTTATAATTTTCTCTATAATATGCTCATTATTGATAAACATAAACAAATTAGATGATAAACCATTTTTAGCTGTAATAATTATTACATCTTTATTTATGTTTATTGGACTCGCAGATGATTTAAAAAGCATAAAAAGCAATAGAAGCAAGGGGCTTTCAAGTATAGAAAAAATAATCTTTCAATTTATATCATGTTTAATATTTATATATTATTTATTTATAAATAGTTTAATTAATTCAGAAATATCTTTATGGAATAATTTAATTTTTGATTTTAATATATTAATTTATCCTATTATTATTTTTGCCTTAATTGCACAAAGTAACTCAATAAATTTAACAGACGGTATTGATGGTTTGGCAAGCGGATGCTCAGCAATAATATTTTTTGGTTTATCGTTTTTAATTACATTTAATAGTGAAAATAATAATAGTTTAGCAATTTTTTGCGTTGTAATGGCAGGGGCTTTAATCGGATTTTTTATACACAACAAGTATCCCGCAAAAATTTTCATGGGAGACACCGGTTCCCTCCCACTTGGAGCCGCTATGGCAGGAATTGCAATACTTACCGATAATTTATGGCCTCTTTTAATTATGAGTATTATCCCGGTTCTAGAGTCACTATCAGTAATTATTCAAGTAAACTTTTTTAAAATTTCAAAAATATTTAATCAAAAAGGTAAAAGAATTTTTCTTATGGCACCAATACATCATCATTTTGAGCTAAAAGGATATTCAGAAAAATTTATTGTTTTATGGTCCTTAATTATCACTGCTGTTTTCACATATATGAGCTTACTGCTAACATTTTAATAATGGCACTTTGAATTTGAGTTATTTCACCTGGAAAGAGGAAGGTTTAACTAACGACTGTTCTACACTTGAATCAATGGCGTCACGGTTTGAAGAGTCAGCAAGATTGATGAGGAAACTGGCTGATGACGGTTTTACCTTAAAGAAGAGTTACGACAAACAACTAATTATTCATAAAGATCCAAATATATTTAAAGAGTGGGGGTTTATCAGTGAGGAGAAACCATATAAACAACTTTTGTTAATCCCCAATAATGATGATATAAATTAAATTAAGCGAAGAATAGAGTTATATTTATATGAGTTTTTATTAAATAAAAATGACAACCCTTCCAAAATTAATAATGTTACTGGGTAGTGGAGAACTTGGAAAAGAATTTTGTATTTCTGCTAAAAGATTAGGTTGCAAAGTAATAGCTTGCGATAGATACAAAAATGCACCTGCGATGCAAATTGCAGATATTTCAGAAGAATTTGATATGAACGATAATAAGGCTTTGACAAAAATAATAAATAAATATAAACCAGATATAATTGTTCCAGAAATAGAAGCTTTAAACGTTAATACTCTTATTGATGTAGAGAAAACTGGCATTACAGTAATACCGAATGCAAAAGCAACAGCATATACTATGAATAGAGATAAAATTAGAGATCATGTAGCAAATAAACTTAAAATCAAGACAGCTAAATACATGTATGCAAATAATATTGACGAATTAAAAGAGAATGCTAAAACATTCAATTTTCCAATTGTTATTAAACCTGTAATGAGTTCATCAGGTAAAGGACAAAGCTTAGTTAAATCAGCTAATGAACTTGAACAAGCTTGGGATTATGCAATTAAAGGTTCAAGAGGAAATTCAAGTAAAATTATTATAGAAGAGTTTATCAATTTCGAACAAGAAATCACACTCTTAACAATTAAGCAAAAAAATAGTGATACTTTATTTTGCGAACCCATAGGCCACGAACAAAAAAATGGAGATTATCAATTAAGTTGGCAACCTGCACAGATTAATGATCAACAAATTACAGAAGCAAAGATAATGGCAAAAAAAATTACAGAAAGTCTTGGAGGCTATGGACTATTTGGTGTTGAATTCTTTATTTGCAAAGATCAAGTAATCTTTTCAGAATTATCTCCAAGGCCACATGATACAGGTTTAGTAACAATAATAAGTCAAAAGTTAAATGAATTTGATCTTCATTTAAGAGCGATATTGGGATTACCTATACCAAAGCAAATTATATCTAAACCCTCTGCATCAAAAGTTATATTAGCCGAAGAAAATCTAACTAATTTTAAATATATAGGAATAGAAGATGCTTTAAGTGATGAAAATATAAATGTTTTAATCTTTGGGAAACCAATAGCAAATTTAAACCGTCGAATGGGCGTAGTTCTTGCTATAGATGTTGATATTGAAAATGCAAAAAATAGAGCAAACTTTGCAGCATCTAAAATCAAAATAATTAATCAGGAATCAATTTAGTGATTCAAAAAATATCTATAATGAGTAAACTCTGAAGTAAAGGAAGAACTTACATCGGACTCAAAATATACCCTCTTTTGAGTCCTAAAAATTTCTAAAGAAGGATCGTGATTCATGGGAATAACAGTAGTAGTCATTCCATTAACAAGTTCTGCATCACCTTGCTGACTTGCAATAACAAATATTTTTTCTAGAGGCAATCCCCAGCTTAAAGAAAGAAATCTTATTGCCTCTGATCTTGATGCACGTAACGGAAGTATATCTAAATACCAATGACATCTCAAGAAAGGCATCGCCTGACAACCTTGTTGACGTAAACGATTTCTAATTAAAGGCAAAATAGACTCACCTGGTTCTTTTAATAAGTAACTAACTTTATAAAGTCCCTGCTGATCATCTGATTGCATTTCTAGGTGATCTGAAAAATCAGATAATACTTCTATAACTAATCTTCTATCCCAATCAATATCAATAGATGATTGATACTCTTTATCTTGCTTTTGATTATCAGAATAATAAATTTCTGTACCTGCTCGACATATCCAAACTTTAGGCACAGGTAAAGACAGTTCTGAAAATCTATATTTAGCCGCTTTGTAAGATCTACCCGTAATAACACCAAGATGACTATTTTTAGAGATTTTACTATCATTTAATCCAAATCTCAAACTTTTTAGACTAAGAGAATCTGGATTATTCTCAATATTATTGTCTAAGTCGAACAATAATAGTCGTTTTGACACATTATCTCTACTCTTTATAGTATTAGAGGGAGAAATAGTTTTTGTATGTTTTTTTAAGCTTTCATTCATACAAGCTAAATAATTTAAGGAATGGGCGTCCCAGCTAAAATATTTTGCAACAGCATTTACTCCATTATTACGCCAAGTCTTCCATTTATATTGTTTTGAACTTGCAAGTTCAAGAGTATTCTGAAAGCCTTCTAAATCAGTAACATCTGCTAATAGTCCATTAGAACATTTAGACAATATATCTCTTGGGCCCCCATCATCAGTAGCAACTACTGGCAAACCTGATGCTGCTGCCTCAAGAAGAGTCAACCCAAAAGGTTCAGTTAGTGCAGGATTTACAAATAGTCCCTTATTCTCGGCAGCCCACCTATAAATTAATGGAATTTGATTCCTTGAATGCTTTTTAGGATAAGCGACCTTGCCATATAAGTCATACTTATCAACTAATTCAAAAATTTGCTGAAACACATCTTTTTGTTGTTTATCTAGTTGTCTAAAATCTTCTCTGCAACCAAGAACTAATATCAAATTATGTCTTTGTCTTAGCAAAGAAGATCTACCAAAGATTTCAATAAGTGCTGGAATATTTTTTCTTTGAACTGCTCTAGAAATAACTAATAAAGGAGGAAGGGAAGAATCTCTTAAAAAAGGATTAAATAAATTATTAACTTGATTTAACTCACCTTCAACGCCGTTAATATGGAATTTTTTAGAATCAACTCCAGGTGGAATAACTTTAATAATATTGGAAAAAGATTTACCGTATCTTGAATATTGTTGTTCGGCTTCTTGTCGAGTACTTGTTATTACAAGCTTTGAGTGAGATAAAGCAACTTCTTCTCCTTCTATTCTTCTACTAATAGAGAAACTTTGTTCGATTTGATCATAATCATAACCAGCTGCAAGCATCCTTCTCTGTTTCTCTCGACCTAATGAATGACCTGTAAAGACAAGAGGAATTCCTAGTCTCCTTGACACCAAAGCTCCTACATATCCTGCGTCTGCATAATGAGCATGAATCCAATCAGGAAGCCTTTCTTTTTGCTGCAAGTGATGAACTAAAAGATCTGCAAATTCGTCTAAATAAGGCCACAATAATTCTTTTCTTATGTACCTTTTTGGACCAAAAGGTAATCTTATAATATCTGCAAATTCATTGATTTTCTCTAAAGATTGAGAGTAATCTTTGGAGACCCTTCTATCAATTATTAATCTAGTTATTAAATCAACTTTCTCCACTTCTGGCCTAACAGAAAGACTTTTAATTAGTTCTAAAACATAAAGCGTTTGACCTCCAGTATCAGCATCTCTGCCCAACTCAAGGTCTTTAGAACGTATTAATCCGTGAAGATTCAAATGTAGGAGCTGTAATCCCATAGTCACAATCTCTACTACAGGGACATGAATAAGAGATTTTTTGTCAAAAAATACTTAAGAAATAATTATGAAATTTCTAAACAAAATATTATGAATTTAAAATCTCTTGGTATCAAAGAGGTTAAAGAGAAAAATTTAAAAAATTTAAAAAAATATATTCAATAGTAATAAGTTTTATATCTAAATAAATCTTATTTAATGTAATTTAGGATTTCAAATTATTTAGGTGGATGTAATTTTAAAACATTTTTTAAATATCTTGCTGTGTGACTTGTTGGATGTTTGGATACATCTTCTGGCGTGCCACACGCAATAATCTCTCCTCCTTTATCTCCACCATCGGGCCCTAGATCAATGACCCAATCAGAACAACGAATAACATCAAGATTATGCTCAATAACAATAATCGAATTTCCTTTGTCTACTAATCTTTGAATAACATCCATCAATTTATGTGTATCATAAAAACTCAAACCGGTAGTGGGCTCGTCTATTAAATACAAAGTTTTTCCAGTTGCTCTTCTTGATAATTCCGTAGCTAACTTTACTCTTTGGGCTTCTCCCCCAGATAAAGTTGGTGCTGGTTGACCTAACTTCACATATCCTAATCCAACATCTAATAAAGTTCTTAAACGATCAGATGCTTGTGGAATTGCCGAAAAGACATCAACAGCTTGCTCTACAGTCATCTCAAGAACATCAGATATAGTGAAACCTTTATATCTAACTTGTAGTGTTTCTCTATTAAAACGAGCACCTTTACAAACATCACACTGAACATAAACGTCAGGCAAAAAATTCATCTCAATTACATTTACTCCCTGACCCCGACAAGCTTCGCAACGACCACCCTTAACATTAAAACTAAATTGACCAACTTGATAGCCTCTAGCCTTAGCCTCAACGGCAGCAGCAAATATCTGTCTTATAGGGTCAAAAGCACCTGTGTAAGTAGCTGGATTAGAACGTGGCGTTCTACCAATTGGGGACTGATCTATAACAATTACTTTGTCAATAGCTTTAGCACCCCTTAACTCACCTAAACCTTTCGGAAAAGGTACTTTAAGCCCAAGAGTATTAGTCAAAGCGGGATGCAATAATTCATTTATTAATGTACTTTTGCCACTACCACTAACTCCAGTCACAGAAACTAAACGGCCTAGAGGAAAATCAACTGAAACATTCTTTAAATTATTTTTATCACAATCAATTAAACGGACATTTTTCTTACCTTCTGTTCTCCTTTTTCTTGGAGTTGGAATAGAACTTCTTCCACTTAAATATGCACCTGTTAATGATCTTTCAGCAGATAAAACATCATCTATTGAGCCTTTAGCAATAATTTCTCCACCATGGATGCCAGCACCAGGACCAATATCGACTAGATAATCAGCAGATCTAATAGTATCTTCATCGTGCTCAACAACAACAAGGGTATTTCCTAAATCGCGCAACTTTTTTAAAGTAGCTAATAATCTATCATTATCTCTTTGATGGAGACCAATACTAGGCTCATCTAATACATATAATACACCTGTTAAACCAGCCCCAATCTGTGTAGCCAAACGAATTCTCTGAGCTTCTCCTCCCGACAATGTCATAGCTGGCCTATCCAAACTTAAATAGTCAAGACCAACATCCATTAAAAACTTTAAACGTAATCTAATTTCTTTTAGAACTAATTCACCTATTTGTGTTTGTCGAGAAGTTAACAAACTCTGAGAGTTAGTAGATTTATTTAAACCCATCAAACTTTCAACTACATTTAGAGTTTCAGCAACACTAGTAGATGTTAAATCGGTAATTGAATATGGCCCAATCTTTACGGCTAGAGCCTCTGGACAGAGTCTTTTTCCTCCACAAGACTCACATGGTACGAGTTCTAAATATTTTTCTAATTTTTGCTTTACTGACTCTCCACTTGCATCTTGCAACTGTCTTTCAAGTGTTGGCAAAATACCCTCAAAAGGCCTTTTGAAACCTGAACTTTTACTATAACGACTGTCAACTTTAATTAAAATTGGTTGATCACTACCATTTAAAAGAATATCCTTTTGTTCATCTGTTAAATCTTTCCAGCAAGATTTAATTTCAAAACCAAAAGCTTCTCCAACGGAAAAAAGAAGAGAAAAATAATAGGAATTATCTTTATCACTCCAAGGAGCAACTGCCGCATAAACAGGCAAAGAAGTATCTGGAATAACTCTTTCTACAGTGAATTTCTTCAAGAATCCGATCCCATGACATTCAGAACATGCGCCATATGGACTATTAAATGAAAAAAGTCTCGGTGACAACTCTTCAATTACTGCTCCATGAACAGGACATGCAAAATTTTCAGAATATAAACGTTCTCTTTCAACATCTTCAGGTAATTTCTCCCCCTTTTTTGGAACAACTTCAACTATCGCTAAGCCATCTCCTCTTTTCAGAGTAGTTCTCAATGAATCATTTAAACGCTCTTGAATACCTTCCCTCGCAATTAATCTATCAACAACAACTTCAATTGAATGAGTCTGATTTTTATCCAACTCGATATTGTCAGACAATTCTATAACTTCTTTATTGATTCTTACACGTGCAAAACCCTCAGCTGCTAAACCTGATAAAAGTTTCGCATGAGTGCCTTTTTTTCCTCTCACTACAGGAGATAAAAGTTGATATCTAGAACCCTCAGGTAGAGTTAATATTTGATCAACCATTTCATCAATGGTCTGAGGTTTGATAGGACGAGCACATTGTGGACAATGTGGATCACCTGCTCTCCCATACAAAAGCCTTAAATAATCCTGAATTTCAGTAACAGTACCAACTGTTGATCTTGGATTATGACTTGTTGATTTTTGATCAATTGAAATTGCTGGCGATAAACCTTCTATTGCATCAACATCTGGTTTATCAACTTGGCCAAGAAATTGCCTTGCATAAGCAGATAAACTCTCTACATAACGCCTTTGACCCTCAGCAAAAATAGTGTCAAACGCGAGAGAACTTTTTCCACTACCACTAACACCAGTAAAAACTACAAGTTGATTTCTTGGCAATGTTAAATCAACATTCTTCAAATTATGCTGACGAGCTCCTCTTATCTTTATGAATTGCTCAAGGGATACGTTTGTTAATGGAATTTTTGTCACCTTGTATAAATAATCAATAATAAAAATATTAGTCTCTAATTCTAATGAATAAATGGTCTTTTATGCAGCCTTTTGTTCTAACAAGCTGTCCGCATAAAGATTTGCATCATAATCATCACCACCTGCCATATTAATCAACTCATCTTTTAATTCGCCTGGAGTTTCAAGATAATTTGCAGAAGATTGAGATTTATTGGTTGTTGTGATCTTTTTTACAAGTAAATGATGATTTGCAAAAGAAGCAACTTGTGGCTGATGAGTTATACAAAAAACCTGAGAATTTAATGACAAATCTCTTAAGAGTTTTCCCACCGAGGCACTAATCTTTCCACTAACACCTGAATCTATCTCATCAAAAATAAATGTTCGTTCATTTTGAAAAGAAGAAAGGATAGTTTTGATTGCGAGTATAAATCTAGACATTTCTCCACCTGATGCAGCTTCTTCTAATTCTCTAAGGGGATAACCAGGATTTGCGCTAAACATAAATTTAATATAATCACAGCCATTTTTTGTTGGGTTAATTAATTCAAAAGAAACTTTAAAAGTAACATGATCTAAAGCAAGATTAGAAAGAGACTTTAAAACTAAAGTCTCTAATTTATATGCTGCATTCTGCCTAGCTTTTGTTAACTTTTGATTATAATAATCTCGATTATTTCTAGCAAAAAGTTCTTCCTTCTTCATATTTTCTAAATTTTTTTCAAGACTATTAGAAAATAAATTATTTTTTATAGAGTTTTTATCATTTATCAACTCTTCAAGTGATTTATTATATTTCTTTTCAAGATTTTTTAAAAAAAATAATCGTTCTTGGGTTTCAATAAGAGTTTCAGGACTAATATCCAAAGATTGTTGATAATCATGGATAAACGCACCAAAATTTTTAAATGATTGGTAAATTTCAAAAAGATTATTGTAAAAGTTATCTAAATCATTATCGTGCTTTTTAATTGCATTTAAATCATAAATACATGAATTTATTTGATCACTAATAGACAGGTTTTGATCGTCACCATAATTAACTTTATAGGAGATTTTCTTAATAATATCAGAAATATCTTGTATATTAGATAATTTATCCTGAATTAATGAAAGTTTTTTTATTTCATGTATGTCATCTATATTAGCTTTTTCTAATTGGTCTAAATAATCCTCAATTTTTGATTTCTCTTCATTAAATAAATCAAATTCTTTTTGCATAGAAATTAATTTTGATTCTAACTTTTTCCACTTTTCCCAAGAACTATTTACTTGAAATTTTAAATTTTCTATAGTCTTATCAGCTAATTTATCGATATAAAATAATTTCTCTTCCATTGGAATTATCTTGTTTGAAACTCCCTGAGATGTTACGTCAATTAAAAGAGGTCTAATTTCTAATATTTGCTTACGATTTACTATTACTCCATTTATTCTAGATCTTGTTATTATTTTATTTTCTCTGAAACGCCATTCTTTAGTAATTAATAACTCACCATTATCAAAATCAATTTCATGATCTATTAACCAATTTCTTAATGAATTATTTAAACAAAAAGTACCTTCTATCAATGATTTATCATTACCAATTTGAATATTTTTTGACGAAGATAAAGATAATTGACCTCCAAGCAAAACATCTAAAGACTTAAAAAGGATGGATTTACCGGAGCCGCTCTCACCAGTAATTGTTGTAAAGCCTTTCTTAAAAACTAATTCATTGCTCTCAAAAAGAACAATATTTTTTAATTTTAAGGCTGTAAGCACTTTTTTTCTAAGTATATGTCTGAAGAGTAGCTAGACTCTCGTAGAATTAGAAGGGGCAAAAGTCACTTTCCGTTATATGACTAAAGAACTTGATGACTTTATAGAAGCATCTGGACTGCTTGAATACGATCCTGAAAAAATCACTCGTATTTATAGAAAAAATCCCACAAGACTGTTAAGAAGACTATGGCAGACATTAGTGCCAATATTTGTTTTTTTATCAAGTGTTTTATGGGAAAAATTTATTGGGAATTTAAAAAATGAATCCAAGGCAAAAGCAAAAGCCAGGGAATTCACAAACTTACTTGTAGAACTTGGCCCGGCATTTATAAAAGCAGGACAAGCTCTATCAACTAGACCTGATATTGTTCCAGCGTTAGTTTTAGAAGAATTAGCACAATTGCAAGATCAATTGCCTGGTTTTGATGGTGAACTTGCTCTCAAATGTATTGAAGAAGATCTAAATAAAAAAATTAATGAAATATTCATTGAAATTGATAAAGATCCCATCTCTGCAGCTTCTCTAGGTCAAGTCCATAAAGGGATCCTGAAAAACGGAAGTAAAGTTGCAGTAAAGGTTCAAAGGCCAGGATTGCGTGAACAAATAACCTTAGATCTATATATAGTCAGGAATATCGCGAACTGGTTAAAGACAAATATCAAATTTATTAGAAGTGATTTAGTTGCATTAATTGATGAACTTGGTAAAAGAGTTTTTGAAGAAATGGACTATCTTAATGAAGCAAGTAACGCTGAAAAATTCAAAGAACTACATAAAGACAATCCTAAAATTTCAGTTCCATATATATACAGAAATGAAACAAGCAAAAGAGTCCTTACAATGGAATGGATAGATGGAACTAAATTAACTAATATTGATGACGTTAAAAAGCTTGGAATAGACCCTCAAGAAATGATAGATATAGGTGTTAGCTGTAGTCTTCAGCAGCTATTAGAACATGGTTTTTTTCACGCTGATCCGCATCCAGGAAATATCTTAGCCCTTAAAGATGGAAGATTATGTTACTTGGACTTTGGAATGATGAGCGAAGTAACTAGAGAATCAAGAACTGGCTTAATAAGGGCAGTAGTTCATTTAGTAAACAGAAAATTTGATAAATTATCTAAAGATTTTGTGCAATTAGGATTTTTATCAAAAGAAGTTAATTTACAACCAATAGTACCTGCTTTTGAAAGTGTTTTTACGAGCGCATTAAAAGTAGGTGTAAATAAAATGGATTTTAAAAGCGTTACTGATGATATGTCAGGTGTAATGTATAAATTTCCATTTCAACTCCCACCATATTATGCACTTATAATTAGATCTCTAATAACACTTGAAGGTATAGCTTTGAGTGTAGATCCAGAATTTAAAATACTTGGTGCAGCATATCCATATTTTGCTAAAAGATTAATTGAAGATAACGACCCAGAATTAAGAGAAAGTTTAAAGGAAATGCTATTTGATGGTGATGCATTAATGTGGGATAAATTACAAGATCTTATTGGAAATGCGACTAAAGATAATGACTTAAATATTGAAGAATTAATAGATCAAATTATAAATTTCATATTTTCAGAAAATGGTAAAGGTTTGAGAAATGAAATATCGTCAAATGTAGCAGAAAAAATTGATGATTTGAATTGGAAAACTTTACAAAAGATAAATAATAAGTTACCTAATAAATTAAAGCTTAAACGAATTAAAAAAATTCTTATAAATGAAGAAATAGATAAAAATAACATAAATAAAGTTCTTGATGTCGTATATGAATTACCTGGGTTTAGGAAAAAAATTATCTTAAAAAAATTACCTAGAATTATTGCAGAACCTGCTACAAGAGAAATGAGTTCTAATATTATAAAAAAAACAAGTGAGAAAAGTATGGTTAGATTAGTTAAATTTGTAGCTGGAGTAAAACAATAAATGAAAAAAATTTATTTTTCTTTTGTCTTCTTATTATTTCTAGTTTTTCACAATAGTTTTAATAAATCTTTTGCTGCAGAAAATATAATGATCTATAAAAATATTTTTAGTAGAAAAATCAGTGTAAGTTCACTGAAACAACTAATAATTACACAAGAATCTACAGGTTCATTAAAGAAAATTATAAATTTAACTGGTCAAAACGAAGAAGAAATTATTAATTATTTAAATCAAGACTTCGAATTACCTATTGTCATAACTAGTAAGCTTATTAATAGCAAAATAGGTAATATAATTCTTTCAAGAGTTACTAAAATTATTCATGTAAATAATATTTTTACGGAAGATATAAACAAATCAGCAATTAGAGCAGGAGTAATAAATGGTATTGCAAAAGGAAATGGAAAAATTAATTTAATAACATTTTTGGAATCATATCCCAACAAAGATATTGCAATAAATTATAGTGCTTTAAGTAAGGTAATTAATAAGGTTGAATCGATGTCAGATCTTGTAGAATTTTTTACAGGGTCACCGTTAGAAAAACTTAAAAGTAATCCTTCTTAAAATGCAACTTTTTTCATCAATAAAAAATAAATTATTAAAAAAACCAATAAACAAAAATTGGCCTGGGTTAATAGAAGCATATAGAGAATGGCTCCCTATATCCAGCAAAACACCTATTATAACTCTTAAAGAGGGATCTACTCCACTAATTTATTTAAAAAGTATTTCTGACTTAATCGGGAAAAATACAAAGGTATACGTTAAATATGATGGATTAAATCCAACTGGATCTTTTAAAGACAGAGGGATGACAATGGCAATAAGCAAAGCAAAAGAAGAAAATTGCGAAGCTGTTATTTGCGCAAGTACTGGTAACACATCAGCATCTGCTGCTGCATATGCAAGGAAAGGAAATATGAGAGCTTTTGTCTTAATACCTGATGGATATGTCGCCCAAGGAAAACTTGCGCAAGCACTTGTCTATGGAGCGGAAATAATAGCTATTAAAGGAAACTTTGATAGAGCTCTTGATATCGTAAGAGAAATATCAGATAAGTATCCTATAAAACTAGTCAATTCAGTTAATCCGTATAGATTACAAGGTCAAAAAACAGCTGCTTTTGAAATCATTGAAGAACTTGGTGATGCTCCAGAATACTTATGCATACCAATGGGAAATGCTGGGAATATTAGTGCTTATTGGATGGGTTTTAAAGAATATAAAAATCATAAAAGGTCCTCAAAACTACCTGTAATGATGGGGTTCCAAGCAGAAGGGTCAGCTCCACTAGTTAAAAATAAAATAATCACTAATCCGGAAACGATTGCAACTGCAATTAGAATTGGAAATCCTGTAAATAAAGAAAAAGCCTTAAATGTAAAAAAAGAAAGTAATGGACATTTCGATTCAGTAACTGATGAAGAAATTATTGAAGCTTATAAACTACTTGGGTCTAAGGAAGGAATTTTTTGTGAACCAGCTAGCGCATCATCAGTTGCTGGCTTGTTAAAAAGAAAAGATGAAATAAAAGAAAACTCTACAATTGTTTGTGTTTTAACTGGAAATGGATTAAAAGATCCAGATTGCGCAATTGAAAAAAATGATTCAAAATTTTTAACGGATTTAGAACCAAATATCACCTCAGTTGTAAAAGCAATGAATATTTAGACGAACCAGATGAGAAAGTGTCTGTAGTAAAAGGAGGTTTGATATTGTGCAAATTTGTGGAAAAAGAGAAAAAAAGGCAAAAATTAATTAAATCTTTTTCCACAAAAATACAATCATGTGGAAAAGCCATATCTTATGAACAGTTGATAATTTTATATCCACAGGTTAGAAATTTATAAAAACAGTGGCTATATATCATTTTGAGATTTTCCACATTTTCCTCAGGACCTATAACTAATATATTAATTAATTTATTTATAAAATATAGATGAATAATGAAGGAAAAATATCAATTTTTATAGACCTATTGCATATCTGAATCACCTATGAAACTCTTAAGGTTGAGATTAATCATTTCTTTAAAAAAATATTAATGAGACTAACTTGTTCTCAAACTGATTTAAATTCTGCTTTGCAGCTTGTCAGCAGAGCTGTTGCTGTTAAACCTACTCATCCTGTTTTAGCTAATGTTCTTCTTTCTGCAGATCAGAGCACAAATAGACTTAGCTTTACAGGTTTTGACTTAAGTCTTGGAATTCAAACTTTTATTTCTGCTTCTGTCGACGAGAGCGGTTCTGTTACTTTACCTTCTAAATTACTAGGAGAAATTGTTTCAAAATTATCTAATCAATCTCCAATAATTTTTGAAACTGATGAGTCAGGGGAAATTGTTTTTTTAAAAAGTAAAACAGGAAGCTTTCAAGTTAGGGGAATGTCTTCAGATGAATTTCCGGAATTGCCTTTAGTTGAAAGTGGAAAGTCAATTAAATTAAATCCTGCAGATTTTGTAGCTTCTTTAAAATCTACTCTCTTTGCTAGTAGCACAGATGAAGCAAAGCAACTTTTAACAGGTGTGAATTTGAATTTTGAGGCTAATAGTATGGAATCTGCTGCGACAGATGGACATAGACTTGCCGTTTTTAATTTAGCTAACTCATCTGAAGATGATAATGACGATAAATTTTCCGTAACTTTGCCATCTAGATCTCTTAGAGAGGTTGAGAGATTCATAGCAAGTTCTAAATCTTCAGAACCAATTAGTTTGTTTTCAGATAAGGGACAAGTTGTTTTTATGGCTGCCGATCAAATAGTAACAACAAGGACCCTTGATGGAGAATATCCTAATTATATTCAATTGATACCTGATCAATTTACTAACTCTATTGAATTTAATAGAAAGGATCTTATTGACTCTTTAGAAAGAGTAGCTGTCTTAGCTGATCAACATAATAATATTGTAAAAATAAAAACAAATATTTCATCTAAGACTGTTTTAATTACTGCTGATGCTCAAGATGTTGGTAGTGGTTCAGAGTCTTTGCCAGTTAAAATTTTAGGTGAAATTGATCAAATAGCCTTTAATGTTCGTTACCTATTAGATGGTTTAAAAGTTATAAATACTAATGATGTTATTTTAAAATGTAATTCTCCAACAACACCAGCTATTTTTATACCATCAAGTGAAAAGCATAATTTTACGTATTTAGTTATGCCTGTTCAGATAAGAAATTAGTTTGAATAATACCCAAATATTACTATCAGATTTTTTTCGTCACAATGTAAGATGTGATAGTGGATATGATCATGGTGTAGGTGAAATGGTTTGGATGCATCCACCTGTTCACAGAGTATTAGGTTGAATAACTAAATTCTCTTCGTTAACATTAAAACGAAATGTTTGGAGTTTGAATCAATTTAAAGGTATTAATTTCAAAGAAGTATATGTAAAAGGAAAACCTGCTGAGTCTGATCTTGTTATATTGGAGAAATTCCCTACTCTTATAAATGCAAATATTTTAAATAAATCAGGTAGCAAATTAGCAAGAATAGTTGATTTGATTTTTGATTACAAAACAGGAAAGATTTCTAGTTATCTTTTATCTAGGTCAAATCCCAAAATACCAGGAACTAGTAGGTGGTCTTTAACTCTTAATCATATAAATGATCAAAATCCAGGAATGGTTTCAACTGATATTTTAAGTTTGGATGATTTGCCAATAGTTAAATCAAGTATTAAGGAAGAAATGTTGAAAAAAAGTAAAGGATTAAGAAATCAATTTCAACAAATCACTGATATTGCGGGGCAAAAGCTTGAAGGGTGGTTGGAAGAATCACCTTGGGAAGAAGAAAATAAGCTTGAATCACTAAGATATCAAGAGGGTAATTGGGTAGATGATGATTATGAAAATTATGGTAAATTTAGAAATTCTGATAGAAAATATGGATATCAAGAAGATTCTTCTAATATCAAAAAAGATTATGATCCTTGGATTTAGTTACTTATGAATATTGATAATAATCAAGATTTTTTAGAGATATTGAATAAAAATAATCAAGTACCTGATTATGACGTTCTAGCCGCTTTAAAAAAAGAAGGTTTGAATAAAGAAGATTATTTGGAGATATTTAAACGACTCGACCGCTGTCCTAATCGAACAGAATTGGGAATGTTTGGTGTTATGTGGTCTGAACATTGTTGTTATAGAAATTCTAAAAAATTACTTAGTCAATTTCCTACTAAAGGTCCAAATATATTAGTTGGTCCAGGAGAGAATGCAGGCGTTATTGATATTGGTGATGGTCAAAAATTAGCTTTTAAAATTGAAAGTCATAATCACCCATCAGCAATAGAACCTTTCCAGGGAGCAGCAACAGGTGTGGGAGGGATACTAAGAGATATTTTTACTATGGGAGCAAGGCCAATCGCTCTGCTTAATGCATTGAGGTTTGGTCCATTGGAAGATAAAAAAAATGTTTCCCTTTTAGAAGGGGTTGTTTCAGGCATTGCTCATTATGGTAACTGTGTAGGCGTACCTACTATTGGAGGAGAACTTGTTTTTGATGAAAGTTATTCAGGAAATCCTTTGGTAAATGCAATGGCGTTAGGTTTGATGGAAACAGATGATATCGTTAAATCTGGTGCAGAAGGTATAGGTAATTTAGTTATTTATGTTGGGAGTACTACCGGGAGAGATGGAATGGGTGGTGCAAGCTTTGCAAGTTCTGAATTAACGAAATCGTCTATTGATGATAGACCTGCAGTTCAAGTAGGAGATCCATTTTTTGAAAAAGGTTTAATAGAAGCATGTTTAGAGACTTTTAAAGATGGTGATGTTGTAGCTGCTCAAGATATGGGAGCTGCAGGTTTGACTTGTAGTTCATCTGAAATGGCTGCTAAAGGAGATGTAGGTATTGAATTAAATCTTGATTTGGTTCCAGCAAGAGAAGAAAACATGACTGCATATGAATTTTTATTATCTGAATCACAAGAAAGAATGCTTTTTGTTGTCAAGCCTCATCTTCAAGAAAAAGTAATGAAAAGATTTAAAAAATGGGGTTTATATTCAGCTGTTGTTGGAAAAGTTATAGAGGAAAAGTTTATCAGGGTAATTCATAATAATGAAATAGTTGCTAATATTCCAACAAAATCTTTGGCAGAAGATACCCCTGTAAATGATCACGCTTTACTAGAAGATATACCTTTAGAAATTGAGAAGCACTGGGAATGGAAAGAAGATTTTTTAGTTAAAGATTCAATAAAAGGTATAAAACTAGGGAATGATATCTCAGATTGGAATAGTATATTACTATTAATGTTAGACAATCCTACAATTGCCTCAAAAAAATGGGTCTACTCACAATATGACTATCAAGTTCAGCTAAATACACTTGAGGGCCCAGGTAAGGCTGATGCTTCTTTAATTAGAATAAGAGAACAAGATTTTAAATATCCTAAAAAAAACACAAATAAATCTGTTGCTGTAGTAGTTGATTGCCCTAATAGATGGGTTTTTTTAGATCCTGAAAGGGGAAGCATTTCTGCGGTTGCTGAATCAGCACGAAATATTAGTTGTGTTGGTGCAACTCCTTTAGCAATTACAAATAATCTTAATTTTTCCTCGCCCGAAAATAGTATTGGATACTGGAGGTTAGCTAAATCATGTGAAGGTATTTCAAATGCTTGTAAATTTTTAAATACTCCTGTTACTGGAGGGAATGTCTCGTTATATAACGAGACTAAATCAGTTAATGGTGATATTAATCCAATTCAACCTACACCCGTAATAGGTATGGTTGGTTTATTGAATGATTTCAAAAAAAGATGTGATATATCTTTTAAAAACAATGATGATCTTATTTTTTTGCTCGGTGTCCCTTTTGACTCTTTAGATTCTCCTGATGAAAGAGTTACTTTATCGGCTTCCGCTTATTTGGAATATATTCATAATAAATTGACTGGTCGACCACCTTACCCTGATTTGGTTTTAGAAAAAAATATACAATTTTTACTAAGAGGATTAATTGATTTGGAAATGTTAAATTCCGCCCATGATATTAGTGATGGTGGCTTGTCTATTTCTCTTGTAGAAAAATGTATATCTTCCGGATTTGGTGCTCATATAAATTTACCCTCTATCAATTCTAGAATTGATAGGATGCTTTTTGCTGAGGGAGGTTCGCGAGTAATAGTATCAGTTTCTAAAAATCGGAAAAATGACCTGGAAAAATATATAGATAAGTTTAATGCAGATAAAAAGCTTGATTTAGTTCTAACTCCTTTAGGAAAAGTTACCTCAAATAAATTTCTCTCAATCATGCAGGGTGATTCACAATTAATATCTTTATCACTTTCTGATCTCAACTCTTGCTTTGAGAATGCTCTTCCACGTAGAATTCAATCACCTTCAATTTAGTATGTAAAAAAAATTCTACTCAACTATACAATTTATTTAGAGGGATTCAGGATGTGCGGAATTGTAGGTGTTTTCTCTACTGAACAAGTAAATCAACAAATATACGACAGCCTTTTGTTGTTGCAGCATCGAGGTCAAGATTCTACAGGTATAACAACAATGGATAATAGTGTTTTTCACGTCCATAAATCTAAAGGTCAAGTTAGAGAGGCTTACAGAACGAGAGATATGAGATCGTTGAGAGGCAATATTGGTTTGGGTCATGTAAGATATGCAACTAAAGGAGCAGCTGATAGAGAGGAAGAAGCACAACCTTTTTATGTAAATGCGCCATATGGAATAGTTTTAGTTCATAACGGCAATTTAACCAATACAAGAAAATTAGAAAAAGAGCTTTTTAAAGTTGATCGTAGACATACAAACTCATCAAGTGATACTGAGATGTTGCTAAATATTTTTGCTACGGAATTGCAAGAATCATCAAATGGAAAAGATTTAATGCCAACTGATATTTTTAAAGCAATAAGTTCTTTGCATAAAAGAGTTGAAGGCTCCTATTCTGCGATTGCTTTAATAGCTGGTTATGGACTTGTAGCATTTAGAGATCCTTTTGGAATAAGACCTCTTGTAATTGGTAAGAGAGACTGTGAAAATTCTTCTATTACAGATTGGATGATTGCAAGTGAATCATTGGTTTTAGAAAATAATGATTATCAAGTTATGCGTGATGTTGAACCTGGAGAGGCAATTTTTATATCACTTGAGGGCGATATGCATTCCTTCCAATGTTCAAGTAATCCACAACTTTTCCCTTGTTCCTTTGAGTATGTCTATTTAGCAAGACCAGATTCTGTAATGAATGGTATTTCTGTTTATGAGGCTAGGTTAAGGATGGGAAATTTATTAGCAGAAACACTGAAAAAGGAAATTAGATCTGGTGATGTTGATGTTGTTATGCCTATACCTGATTCTTCAAGACCAGCAGCTATGCAAGTAGCAAAAAAACTTGGAATTGAATATCGAGAAGGTTTTTTTAAAAATAGATATGTAGGTAGAACTTTCATAATGCCTGGACAGTCTTTGAGAAAAAAATCTGTTCGTCAAAAATTAAATGCAATGAGTGCTGAATTTAAAGGAAAAAATGTTTTAATTGTTGATGATTCAATTGTTAGAGGAACTACATCAAAGCAGATTGTTCAAATGGCAAAGAGTGCAGGTGCTAATAAAGTTATCTTTACATCAGCTGCTCCTCCGATTAGATATGCACATGTTTATGGAATAAATATGCCATCAAGACACGAATTAATAGCTCATGGAAAAAATATTGAGCAAATATCAGATGATATTGCGAGTGATAAATTAGTTTTTCAAGGAATAGATAATTTAAAGAAAGCAATAATTGATAAATCAGAAGTAAAGAATCTTGATTTATCTTGTTTTACAGGAGAATATATTACCGGAAATATCACAAAAGAATATCTAGAGTGGGTAGAAAAAGAATATTTATCTTAATTATATAATATTTATAATTGATATAGCCTCTTTTAAATATTCTTTCTCATTTAGTCCCAGAATATTTTTATTAATTATATTATATGAAAAATTAATTAATTCATTTGATCCTAGTTGACCATATCTATCGTTATTTGTCTGATAAATTATTGAACTAGTTGATAACAATGCAAAACAAATTTGAAAATTATCTTTAATTTGTTTTTTTGAGGAAATTGGAATTACACCAAGATTACCTTTGCTAGATAATTTAATTTTCTGTAAATTTACTTTGCATAAGTCACCATTTTTCGTAAGCAGAATTAGATCATCATTACATTCTCTTTTAGTTGTAAATGCATTTACAATTTTTTCACTGGGAAATAAATTAATTAACACTGAGCCTTGTGCAAGTTTTCCCATTAAAGGTAAATCTATTTCATCTATTTTTATTTTTAATATTCGACCAAATGTAGTTACAATAGTTAGCAAGAATTCATTTTCACAAATCAAAGCACTTTTAATAATAATATTTTCTTTTAATTTTAATATTGACGATGATCTTCCAGATGGATCATTGACTTCATTTAAAGATATTCTTTTAAATTTTCCATCACTAGTTAAAAGGCCTATACTTAATCCATCTTTTTTATATACAGGTAATATGTTCATCAAATCACTGTGTAATAGATTATTTGGTAAAAATTTATTAATATAATTTGGATTTTCTAAAGCAAATTCCCATTTTATCTGACAAGTTTTTCCATCTTTAGTTACACAAATAATGTTTGTATTTTGATCTATTTTATAAATTAATTTTGGCAACGAAAAGTCTTTTCCATTTAAAAATGTATCTTTAATATTAATTTTAGAGATGCTCTTCTTGTTTGAGATTCTTAATTGATTATTCCAATTTATCCTAATAAAGCTATCTTTTGGTATTGATTCAAGAGCCCTTTTCCTTTTACTTTCTTGATTTTCTTTTGATTTGGTATTTGTTTCCGCAAGCAAAGCATCTCCATCTTTTATTAGCTGACTTTTTCTTTTAATACCAAATTTCTTTTTAAGAACTTTAAATTCTTCGCTCATTACTGATAATAAATTATTTCTATCGTTAAGTATTTTCTCAAGTTCAAATTTTTTAATTTTAAGATCATTTTGCTCTCCTTTTAAAGAATTTTTTTCTAAAGATGTTAATCTTCTTAAAGGCATTGCTAAAATACCATCACCCTGTGAAATATTTAAATTATATTTATTAATTAATTGGTTACGCGCTTCTAATGCATCTTTTGCTTTTTCAATTAAATTAATTACATCTCGAAGGTTATTTAATGCTATGGTTAATGCTTCAATTATTTCAAGTCTGTTATTAATCTTATTTAAAGAATTTCTTGTTCTTCTTACTATTGTAAATTCTCTAAATTCAATGAAGTGTAATAATAATTGTTTTAAAGATAATTGCTTAGGTTGATTATTAACCAGAGCTAATAAAGTTGCTCCATAATTGCATTGCAAATTTGTTTTTCTATATAATTCTTTTAATATTTTTTCAGGATTAGAATCTCTCCTTACCTCTATAAGTATTCTCATTCCTGATCTATCACTTTCATCTCTAATATCTGCTATCCCGTTTACTTTTCCATCGTTAACTTGTTCTGCCAGTTTTTCTATCCAGCCTGATTTGCTCACTTGGTATGGCAGTTCAGTTATTACAATTCCAGTTCTTTTGTGTTTACCTTTCCCTGGATTAACCTCCTCAATATGTGCAATTCCTCTCATTGCAATACTTCCTTTTCCTTTTAAATATGTATCTTTTATTCCGCTGGTAACTAAAACCTCTCCACCAGTTGGGAAATCAGGTCCTTGAATTATTTTAAAAAGCTTATCATCAGCTAAATCTGGATTTTTTATTAGCTCTATTAATCCACTTACAACTTCATTAAGATTGTGCGGTGGAATACTTGTTGCCATTCCAACGGCAATGCCTGTACATCCGTTTAAAATTAAAAAAGGTAGTTGTGCAGGTAATACTTCAGGTTCCTGTTGAGATCCGTCAAAGTTTCTAGAAAAATTTACCGTATCCGAATCAATCTCCTTTAAAATCGCATCATTTGATATTTCAGCAAGTCGTGTTTCTGTGTAACGCATTGCTGCTGGTGGATCATCATCTATTGATCCAAAATTTCCATGACCACTTAAGACAGGATACTTGCAGGTAAAATCTTGAACGAGTCTAACTAATGCATCATAAACAGCTTGATCACCGTGTGGATGATATTTTCCTAAAACATCTCCTACAACTCTTGCGCATTTCTTAAATGGCCTATCTGGAGTGAGTCCCAGTTCATGCATAGCAAAAAGTATTCGCCTTTGAACAGGTTTTAAACCATCTCTAGCATCAGGTAATGCTCTTCCAACGATTACGCTCATAGCGTATTCGAGGTAAGAGCGTTGCATCTCTTGATGCAGCGAAATTGAATTTAGGCGCTCTCCATCCATCAAGGTTTTGGGTGATAAGTATTTTTTTAGCTTCTTTGAGATTACTTATCTATACATTTCCTACCATTTTTTTTGATTATGGGCCATTTTTTATATTTGATCGTTCAAGAGCTTCGATAGTAGCTTTCTCTAAGAATTTTGAATTTAAAAGCTTTTTGGTAGCTTTTTGAAGATTTTTTCCCCAAAGTTGATCCTTTTGATGTTGTTGAAGTGCATATTTAGGATCTTGTGATAATGCTTTTTTGGCTAACGAGATTGATTTATCGTTATTTCCTTTGGAATCAAAAATTGCAGCTGCTATTGCCAGCATTGGTTCAGCATCTTGTGTAATTTTAAGAACTTCTTCCCATAAACCTATTGCTTCCTTCTTTTTTCCTATTTCATAATAAATTAATGCTTTATTATTTATTACTTGCCAAAAGAGTGGTTTTATTTCTATTGCCTTATCATATGCTTTAAGAGCTCGAAAATAATTTTTATTCATAAGATTTAAATTTCCTAATTGAAATAATCCAGTTAAATTGTTAGGTTCTATTTTAAGTCCTTTTTTTACTAGATCAATTGCCTTAAAACGGTTTTTTAAAATTATATTTATATTTGCTTCTCTAAAAATATAAGATGCTTTTTTTATATTTATTTTTTGTGCATTTTTTAGTGAAATAATAGCATTGTAGTAATCATCAGTTTGAATTTGTGTTTCTGCTAATAGTGACCAAAGTTGTTCATTTTTATAATTTATTTTTACTGCTAATTCTAAGATTTGTTTTGCTTTATTGATTTCCCCAAAGTATATAAGTCTCTTTGCTGTTTCAGCTATTTCATCTGCTTTTTTTTTGAAATATTCGTCAGTTGGAAGATATATATTTGGGATAAAAGCTTTAACTGAATATTGGTTTGATATAGTTATTATTAAAATAAGCTTATAAATTATTAAATATAATTTTTTATATTTTATTCTTTTCATTATTTTAACGAACCTTTATTTTTTACTGCTGCTGATATATTTCTTTTCCACATCCAAGGTTTAATTCTTTTTAAGGATGACCCTTTAAGTTTCTCTTTCCATGTATTTTCATCCCATTTAAGTGCTTCAGAAGCTTTAATATTTAGCAACCAATTTTTGGGTTGAACCTCAATATCGTTATTACTTTCTATGTCTTTATTCCATGGACAAGTCTCTTGACAAATATCGCAGCCAGCAACCCAATTGCCCATTTTTTTTTCGATATTGCTTGGCAATTCAATATTCCTATTTTCTATAGTGTGGTACGAAATGCACTTGTTTGCATTAATTACAAATGGTTCAGTAATTGCATCGGTCGGGCACAAATTAATACAAATATTGCATTTCTCGCATTTAGGCATTGCTGGTTTATCAGGCTCTAATTTTTCTGTTGTTAATAAAAAACCAAGTACCATCCATGAACCTGTTTTGGAATTTATTAAATTAGAATTTTTTCCAATCCAACCAACCCCAGCTTCTTCCGCCCAAGCTTTTTCTAGAAGTGGAGTAGAGTCAACACAAATTCTCCATCTACAATCCGGGCTTTCTTCTTTTAGCCAAATTCCTACTCTTTTTAGTTTTTTCTCAATAATTTTGTGGTAATCATTTCCCCAGGCATATCTTGCAATTTTGAGAGAATTAGGTGCTCTTTTTTTATCTACAAAATAATTTAAACCTACAACTACCACGCTCTGCACTCCATCAAGAAGACTTTCAATATTTTGTCTTCTTGGTGCTTGCATCCAATTCATTTCTGCTTGATAACCTGCGTCCAGCCATCTTTGAAGAGCAGCTGTTCTTGTTTGTATCCTTATGCTTCCAGGCACGTTAGCGATGCCAATAGGATTAAATCCTTCTGCAAAAGCTTTTTCTTTAAGTTTTTCCGTAAGTAAAGCTTTGTTATCAAGGATCATTACAAATTTGTTTATTTAAAATGAGCATTAATTTTATTTATTTTCTACATTTAAGTAGTGTAGACAGCATATTTCAGGATTTTGTAAAGAAATTACAATCAATTTTTATTGCAGAATAAAGAAACTTATTAAGATTATCTATTTACATTGAAATTGATAATTTGTTTAAATACATATATACAACGCATCAGGCACACATTGGTGCAGTCCTCATCAAGACAAGATCTATCTCTAGCATCGAGATTACAGCAAGATCTAAAGAATGACTTGATTGCTGGTTTACTAGTGGTCATTCCATTGGCCACTACAATTTGGCTTTCAACTATTTTTAGTCGTTTTGTACTTGCTTTTCTTACATCAATACCTAAGCAATTAAATCCCTTTATCACATTAAATCCTCTATTACAGGATTTAATTAATTTAGCTTTAGGACTTTCTGTTCCTCTTTTAGGGATTCTTTTGATTGGGCTTATGGCAAGAAACTTTGTAGGTAGGTGGCTTTTAGAATTCGGTGAAGGAACTTTATCCAGGATTCCCCTTGCTGGAAGTATTTATAAAACTTTAAAGCAGTTGTTAGAAACTTTTTTAAAGGATAATTCGACGAGATTTAGAAGAGTTGTTCTTGTTGAATATCCAAGGGAAGGCCTTTTTAGTGTTGGTTTTGTTACTGGCGTTGTGGGTCCATCTTTGCAACCTGAGCTAGATCAAACACTTTTAAGTGTTTTTATTCCTACTGCTCCAAATCCAACAACAGGATGGTACACATTGGTTCCTGAAAAATCTGTAAAAGATTTAAATATTTCAGTTGAAGATGCATTCAGGACAATTATTTCTGCAGGAATTGTTAATCCTGACGAACGAAATAATTCGGCAAATCCAAGTTTTTCATCTTTATTTTCTCAATTGAAATCAGCATCAGTTCCACCAACTGGCTCTCAGACTTAAATATTAGATATGATTCAAACAAGATCTTTATCAAGAGAACTTGCGTTATTACTTCTCGAACAAATTTCTGATGAAAATATAGAATCTCTTGAGGTTTTATCCTTAGATAAGATTTTAAATAAAGCAATTGATACATTAATGCATTATTGGCGAGAAGAACTTGATAATTGCTCAAATTTAATTGAATTAGCCCAAGATGATTTAATAGGTGATGAAGATAATGAACTTAGAAGTATGCAAAACAATAAAACAAAAGATTATTTAAAAAAATGTTTAAATAAGGAAGAATTAATATTAAATAATTTATCGGATTCTATAGAATTAGTTAGGATTATTGCATTAAGTGATCATATTCAAATAAGAGAGGAGGCTTTGAAGCGTGTAAAACTTATTAAAAATAACTTTAATAATATAGATGATAAATTAAATAATGTAATGGAAGGTTGGCGATTAGGAAGGTTACCTAAAATTGATAGAGATATTTTAAGAATAGCATTTGTAGAATTAAATTATCTTAATATACCAATTGCAGTAGCGTGTAATGAAGCTGTTAATCTTGCTAATAAATATAGTGATGAACAAGGTAGAAAAATGATAAATGGAATTTTAAGGAGATTACAGGATAATTTATTTTTAGTAAAAAAATGAAATTATGACTTACAACGAATTTACAAGATCATCATCTAAGCAAGGTAATAAAGATGACACAAATAATTCCAGTGAAACTATAGATTGGGCAAAGGAAGCTTATGAAAGACTAAAAAGAGAACAACAGGAAAGAAAAGCAGCAAATAAGAAGAATTCTGAGGAAATTAAAGATAACGAAGATAAATTAAATTCATCAAAAAAAGAAATTTTTAATGATAATTTAGAAGATCAAAATAATATTAAATTAGAAAATATTGAAAAAAAAGAGATTCAAAATCAACAATATGCAGAAGAAAATAATAAAGAATCAGAAATTAAAATAGGCGATTTCGATAAAACTTTTACTTGGTCTGCAGAAGTTTTAGCTGCCCAAGGTAAAAGACCTAGTGATATTTCTTTAGAAGAGATTGATTGGCTTTCTAGGCTTAAACAAGGTCTTGAAAAGTCAAGGAAAGAATTCGTCACTGATTTGCTTGATAAATTTGGAGATGATCCTCTTACTCCTGAAATAGTTGATGAACTTGAAACTTTATTGCTTAGAGCTGATGCTGGTGTAAAAGCAACAGATGAAATTTTAGATTCATTACGAACTCGTTTGAATGAAGATGTTTTAGGAGCTGAAGAAGGTTTGAGATTTTTAAAAGAAAAACTTTGTGAAATCCTTGACAATCCCATTAACAAAAGTGGACAAAAATTATTGGCTCCAAAGAAAGGAGTTTTAAATATTTGGTTGATTGTTGGAGTAAACGGAGTTGGGAAAACTACAACTTTAGGTAAGTTAACGAACCTTGCTGTGAGAAGTGGTTATTCATCAATGATTGCTGCAGCTGATACATTTCGAGCCGCTGCAGTAGAGCAGTTAAGAGTGTGGGCAAGTAGAAGTTCTGCGCAATTAATTGCAAATGAAACAAGTAATGCCGATCCTGCTGCTGTCGTTTTTGACGCGATAAATTCAGCTTTATCTAAAAAAGTTGATTTATTACTTGTTGATACTGCAGGTAGATTGCAAACAAAAAATAACTTAATGGAAGAATTAAAAAAGATTCGAAAAATTATTGGGAAATTGGCTCCTAACGCGTGCGTTGAGTCATTATTGGTTTTGGATTCAAGTCAAGGTCAAAATGGTTTAAGGCAAGCTTTAGCTTTTGCAGAAGCAGCCCAATTGACTGGAGTTGTGATTACAAAACTTGATGGGACATCAAGAGGTGGTGTCGCAATGGCAGTGGCCTCAGAAACGAATTTACCAATTAGATTTATTGGTGCTGGAGAAGGTATTTTAGATTTAAGGCCTTTTAATAGTTTTGAATTTGTTGAAGCGCTTTTGGCCAGATAACAAATCGCGGTTAAAAATGTAAATCTTTGCTATTTTTTAACTCAATTAATTAATTACGTTGATCACTAACTCAAGGTCACCATTAAATTTAAGCCCTTCAACTTTGAGAGAGCAAAATACGGATATTGCTTCTACTTCTTTTAGAGAACTTTTAACAAGTTTATCTAAAGAACAAAAATCAAATCAGGAGCTGCTTTCTTCTTTGAGTTTTGTTTTAAGAAGTTTTACAAATATTCAAAGATATCTTGAATTGGTTCCAGTAGTTGTTTCAAAATTTTTATGTGTTGAATGCGTTTTAGTAATTCCCTTTGCAGATAATGGAAAAATCCGTAGAGATCAATTAGCTACGAATAACTTTATTGGTCAAGATGATTTAATTCGAGAAGTATTGCTTTTTAAGCAAGGTATGAATAATGGTTTTTCGTTTGATAAAAATAAAATAAAAAAACTTGATAATTTAATAAAAAAAAATATTAATAATTCAAATATGATAATTTCTTCAATTAAGTCTAGGGGGAGAGAAAGAGGCAGACTGTATTTATTTGACTTTAACAAAAAAACTATATTTACAGAAACTTATAACAAATACTTGCAAATAATTACTGATATAACAAGTGTTGCTTTAGAAAATGATTTACTTTTTAAAAAGATAAAAGAGCATGAAAGAGTAGATCGTCAAATAAGTATAGGAGGTGAAATTCAAGGACAACTTTTACCTGATTCATGTCCAACTGTCGAAGGAATTGAATTAGCAGCACTGTGTAGACCTGCTTTTCAAGTTGGTGGAGATTATTACGACTTTATTCCTACTAGGCCTGAGCTTGACGGGAGACGTCTTGAAAGGGGTAAGTGGGCTTTTTTAATAGGTGATGTTATGGGTAAAGGTGTTCCCGCAGGCTTGTTAATGACAATGCTTAGAGGAATGTTAAGAGCTGAGGTTCTAACTGGCTTGCCACCTGACCGTATTCTCCATGATTTAAATCAGTTAGCCATTAACGATTTAAGTCAATCTAATAGATTCTTAACTCTGTTTTATTCTGACTATGATCCAAGGTCAAAAAAATTGAGATATTCAAATGCAGCGCATAATCCTCCTTTATTATGGAGATCTAAATCTAAAAAAGTTTTAAGATTAGATTCATCCGGTTTATTGATAGGTCTTCAGAAAGATTCTGAATATATTTCTAGAGAAATTTTTTTAGAGCCTGGTGATGCTTTGCTCTATTACACAGATGGAGTAACAGAAGCTCAAGGTTATACGGGAGAAAGATTTGATGAGAAAAGATTAATTGATGTATTTAATTGTTTTGCAAAAAAAGATCTATCAGCTCAAGAAATTCTTCAAAAGCTTTTTAAAAAATTAGATGGTTTTATTGGTCCAGAAAATAATCTAGATGATGATGCATCAATGGTTGTTTTAAGGGTTAGCAAAAATTAGCTTTTATTTGAACTATTTAAATTTCAATATGACAAGTATTTCTATGCTTGCTTAAGGTAGATAAGGAATTGGAATTTTTACATTGAAAGACACATGGAGTAAAAGATTTGATCAGGGCTTAAATCCTTTTATTGAGGAATTTAATGCATCGATAAATTTCGATATTGAACTTTTTTTTGAGGATATTGAAGGATCAATTTCTCACGCAAAAATGCTTGAAAGAACCTCTGTTATTTCTCAAGACGATCTTGATAAAATCGAAAGTGGCCTGATTTCTATACGTCAAGAATTTCAGGATGGATTAATAAAATTTTCAATAGAAGATGAAGATATTCATTTTGGTATAGAAAAAAAACTAATAGAAAAAATTGGTGATGTAGGAAAAAAGCTTCACACAGGTAGAAGTAGAAATGATCAAGTTGCTACGGATATTCGTTTATGGGTGAGAAAAAAAATCGTTATTTTACTCTCGTCTTTAAATGAGCTTCAAAAAAGTTTATTTAATCATGCTGAAAATAATTTATACACTTTAGTCCCTGGATATACTCATTTACAAAGAGCACAACCTTTATCTTTATCTCATTATTTATTAGCTTATATTGAAATGTTTGAAAGAGATAAGGAGCGATTGTTAGAAACAAAAAAAAGAGTAAACATTTCTCCTCTTGGTTCAGCAGCATTGGCAGGAACAAATGTTCCAATAGATAGAGAATATACTGCAAAATTATTAAATTTTAGTGACTACTCAAGAAACAGCTTAGATGCAGTAAGTGATAGAGATTTTGTTGTTGAGTTTATTTCTCATTCATCTATAATTATGGCTCATTTAAGCCGTTTATCTGAAGAGATTATCTTATGGAGTTCCGATGAGTTTTCTTTTATAAGTTTGACTGACAGATGTTCAACAGGAAGTAGTTTAATGCCTCAAAAAAAGAATCCAGATGTCCCTGAGTTAATAAGAGGTAAATCTGGAAGAGTTTTTGGAAATTTAATTTCTATTTTAACAATAATTAAGGGGTTACCGCTTGCATATAATAAAGATCTACAGGAGGATAAAGAGTCTGTTTTTGATACTTTTATTACCGTAAATAATTCTTTAAAAGCAATGACAATTTTATTTGAAGAAGGATTAGTTTTTTCTTCAAGTAATTTGGAATCTGCGGTCCATTCTGATTATTCAAACGCAACTGATGTTGCAGATTATTTAGTAAAAAAAGGTGTCCCTTTCCGAGAAGCCTATCAACTTGTTGGGGAATTAATTAAGGAGTGCTTGGAGAAAAATTTGTTGCTTAAAGAGATAACCATGGAAAGATGGCATGAATTTCATCCATTCATTGCAGAAGATATTTACAAAAAAATATCACCAAAAGAGGTTGTTGCGTCAAGGATAAGCGAGGGAGGAACTGGATTTCAAAGAGTTAAAGAGCAAATAACTTACTGGAGAAAGAAACTTGAAAAATAAAATATTCCACCTTTTTGTTTGATTTAGGTACTAGAGTCTTATAAGTAATTCTTTTGAATTACATTGATAAGGTCATTTTGACCACATTGCTATTTATTTTTGGTCCAAGATTCAAGTGAGTATTTTTGTTGGTAACTTACCTTTCCGCGCTGAGCAGGAAGATGTTGTTGAGTTGTTTGCTCCATTTGGAGAAGTAACTAATTGTTCTTTACCTCTAGAGCGCGACACTGGTCGTAAAAGAGGTTTTGCTTTTATTGAAATGGCTGACGAGACCTTAGAGGCCTCTGCTATTGAAGGCCTTCAAGGCGCAGAGCTTATGGGCCGTCCCCTTCGCATAAATAAAGCTGAGCCACGTGGTGGCGGCGGCGGTCAAAGACGCGGTGGCGGCGGCGGTGGCTACGGCGGCGGCGGCTATGGCGGTGGCGGCGGCTACGGCGGCGGCGGTGGCTACAACAATTCCGGTGGCGGCGGCTATGGCGGTGGCGGCGGCTACAA
>MDTG01309795.1_pt1 | contig 32339 bp, 9 predicted proteins | sample 811421 | NCBI WGS metagenome assembly MDTG01 (sample SAMN05326645, study PRJNA326480) | marine metagenome | isolation source: seawater | place: Pacific Ocean: South East | collected 2011
ATATTGTTAGTATTATACACAGTCTTTTGTGTATGTCAATTAGTATTTAGTAAAAGTGGCCAATTAAAACAAGTTTTAATGAATATGATAAATACCTATGCAGGAGATAAAATGGCTAAATTTTTTAAATCAGTAAACGGATTTTTAAACAATAAAATCGGCAAAGAAATGGGCAAACTTGACCCACGTGTTTCTGGATTAGTTGGTTCTATATTTCCAGGTTTAGGCGGAGGTATAGAAAACTATCAGGACAATGCATTTTTGTCTGCAATACGAAATAGTAGTGAGGCTCTTAGAGACCAAGTTGCTAGTGCAGGTGCGGCAACAGTAAGTGATGGTAAAGGAAGAGGAGTAGAATCATACGATTGGAGAGCCAGATTGAGACCTAAAAATGGTGGCATAGAAGCATTTTATGGCAAAAATGATCCAGACGGCACTAACGTCTTTTTAATGGACCCTCTAAGAAAGATGGGCGGTATGGTATGGCAAACAACACCTCAAATATTTCTAGCAGGAACTGTGGATTATAACGAACATTTAGGCCATGGAATGAACTATCCTGTTTATACATATAATAATAGCAGACCACCCCCATTACCTGTAACCGCAGAATTTTATGCTAATGACATGTATGAAGCACAATACTTATTAGCCGTAATGCATTTTATAAGAACATGTACAAAAAGTTATTTTGGAGAATCGTCAATACAAAATCAAACCTTTGGTACACCGCCTCCAGTACTAGTATTTGAGTACATGGGAGAGCATGGATTTAATAAAGTTCCAGTAATCATGAGAAGTTATTCAATAGAATTACCTGATAGTGTTGACTATATACCAGTTGTATCTGTAATGGGCGGAGAAGAACAAACAACATTTGTACCAACTAGAACAAACATAATGGTGGATCTAGCACCTGCATATACACCTAAGAAAGTCAGAGAAAAATTTGATTTAGAAAAATTTAGATCAGGCGGTTTATACAAAGACGGATTTATGTAATAATGGCAAAATATAATAGAAATTCATTTATAAGAGGTCCAAAACTATTCCAGGGAATGTTTTTAGACATGAATGATTTACCTTTCTTAGGCTCTAATATTGGTGATGAAGTTTATACTATTGAAGAAGATTATAATGAAAGGCCTGATTTACTGGCATCTAAATTATATGACAGTTCAGAATTATGGTGGGTATTTGCAACCAGAAATCCAGATCTAATAATAGACCCGATAAGAGATTTTAAAACAGGAGTCACTATAGTATTGCCATCTGCTGAAAGTGTTATGAGAGCAACAGGAGGTTAAGATGGCTGATGATCATACCACCTATGTTCCTGGCCAGCCATTTAAAGGAACAAAGAGAAAAAATATCCGTGGATCAACGTATGCTCCCTTTACTGAAGAATATAATACATGGATAGAGAACAGAAATACTTATCTTTTTAAAAACCAGGATTTTTTACCTAAAGGTAAAGTAGGAGGTTTTGATGTAGGCGTTGAAAATATGACGCAAAAAGATGCTGATTCTTTTTCTGGTAACTTAGTACTATCTGAAGATGCGGCAAAAAGTCTAATAGACCAGGCTGACAAAATTGAAAGTTTAGAAGACTACAATACATTTTTTCAACAAAATGCAGAAGTATTTCAATTTATGGACCCTGACGATTTTGCGGCCATACAAAAGGATTTTGAAGAAAAAAAATCTGGATTTAGTGAAAGTTTCATTAGAGAACAATTAAAAGATGAAGTAGACCCAAATGCAGAAAAAGGAGATGCTTTACTTTACAAAGCAGTCCAGCAAGGAAAATATTTACCTCACAGAGTAGCAGGAAATATTATGGACGATTATCAGGTACCTATGTACTATTTAAGATTTTTTGTAATGAAAAAAGATGCTGTTAAAGAAATGCATGCCAATTTAGATGAAACCGCAGTAGAAAAAATTACATACAAAATTACACCGCCTGATCCAAATGATATTGTTGTTATTGCAGAAACAGGCGCAACAGACCTTACAATAGATGATTTAGAAATAGAACATTTTAAAGAAGGTATAGATAGATTTGCAACAACAAGTTTTAGTTGGACTATAACAGAACCAGGAAGTATTACTCTTTTAGACAGATTAGCCGCGGCTAGAAATTTTTGCGGATATGTAACCACTGACGGAAGTGCTAAAGGAGAAAGTCAAACAGGAAATATTCCTGCGGCTAATGGTATTCCTTACTTTTTGGAAGTCAGTTTAAAAGGTTTTAAAGATGATGTAAATGATGTAGATGAAGGTAGTGGTACAGCAGAACATATTATAGGTCCATATATTTATGAATTAGGCTATATTAAATTTGATATGAACATAGGTCCTGAAGGTGCAGTATATAACTTTAGTGCTCACCCTAAAGACAATGTTGCTAAATTTAGTACATATAATAGAACAAACGGTGCATTTGATGTAACTGGAGAAAGCATTACACAACTTTTAAAAAGTCTAGAAGAAGGTATTAATAGTTCAAATATAAAGGCATTTGAGGATTTAAATGTGCCTGAGAGCGAATTACCAAAATACAGTTTAAATTATGAGGGACTGGTTAAGAATCCTTTCTATGGCAACGAAACCATTAGAAAGGGAGAATATAGAGGACAGAGTTACGAAGGCAGGATAGAATTTTATAACGCAAATGATAGGCCAGGTCAAGATGAACTTAGGGATCGTGTTGCTACTGGTTATTATGAGGATATTGGAGAGATTGGTTATGACGAAAATTATTCTCCTGATGGAATAGATAATTTTTTATATATAGATCCAGATAAAGTTAATGCAAAAGGAACAGTTTATAATCCTGTAGGTGAAGGCGACAATATTGAGTCAACTTATACAAATGAATACGGTATAGGGATTACATCAGGTGTAGGAAATGATGTAGTTAATACACTATATGGTGATACAGATAGGTTGCAATATATGATTAGAAGCAAAATGGAATCTGAGGACGATGATGAAGTAAGACTTTCCCCAGAGGAAATGGACGAAATAAGAACTATTTTAAGTGTGCCACAATATGTTACTATAAGAGTTAAAAAAGGCACAGTTATACAGGATATAGTTGAATCCATAATGAGTTTGAGTTATGATCTTGTTAATAAAGCAACACGGCTACAAGATCCTGAAAATCCAGACGGAGAAGTTAATAAAGAACAAGCATTTGTAAATTGGTACACAATAACTGAGACAGTAAATTATGACTATGATAATTATAGCGAAAAATTAGGCACTTATGTACCTAGTTTAGAATATAGAATAAGACTTACAAAAGAAGCCAGAACAGATGTTGGACTCTCACCTAAAGAACTTAATATTAATTTAAATAAAGAAGAAATGGCAACCAGAATAATGGACTTGGGTATAGCAAAAGAATACCTATATTATTTTACAGGGTTAAATGATCAAATTATAACACTAGATATGAGTTTTAATGAAGCATTTGCCTTAAAGGCTCCGGTATTTGGTAGGCAGGACTTTAAAGCACAATTGGCCTATGCAAGTGCAAATGATATAAGTATGGATGAGGTTGATGATATAACTTTAAATCCTAGTGTGTTTAATGCAAATGATACAGAAAGACAAAAAGAAAAAGCAAACGATTTTTTAAAAGAAATTTCTGGAGTTTTATCAGGTGGAGGAGAAGCCGCAGACAGTTTAAGAAATTCAATATCAACTATTGCAGATGAAATGTATTTAGGCGGTGCATATGATAATGGTGATGCTGTAGCAGAAGCAATTACAGGAAAAAATCAAGAATTAAAAACAGAATTTGCACAAAAACTAGCACAGACAGATTTGGGCAGACAAATTGTAAATGCCTCATTAGTAAAATCTAAAATTACACCACAAGCAAACACTTCTACATCTTCTGATCAAACTAGCACAGAAGGAGATAGTACTGTAGCAGTAAATAATGTTCCACTTTTTGCATCAGAAATATTTCCTGGACTTGAAGGTATGACTGATGATCCAAGAGTTGCAGAAGAATATGCTTCACAATTAGATGATTTTATAGCCACAAAAATGCAAGTAGTAGCAACTCAAGGTACTCATAGTATGCAATTAGGCCCAGTTGCAGATGTAGAAAGAGGTTCTATTAGAGCCACATCATTTGCACATCTTATGAATGCTTATAGAAGTGGAGCAGTATCAAATTTAAAAATTAACATGGAATTAAGGGGTGATCCATGGTATATGGGAAAAGGCAATTTTTACGATGGAAATAATGACGAAGGTACTGAAAATGATACTCCAGTTTCTGAATATACAGATCTACTAGGTGCGGCATATAATAGTGGAAGTAATCAGTTTTTACTTATGATTGAATCTCCTAGAAAATTAGATTTTGATATAACGGATGAAGACCAGAATACAGGCTTTTATAATTTTGGTCACCTTAATTATACTATGAGCGGCATTTATATGGTTACTAGAGCGATGTCCAAATTTAGTGATGGCATGTACACTAATGATATTGAGGCTGTCAAAATGCCTGGATACGAAACGGCTAAAATAGAAAGTGTAAGAAAAGTAGTTGAAGGAAAATTACAAAGAGATATAGACAATATTGGAAAAACAATGAAAGTTGGTACAGGGGGTACTGAAGATTTACCTCCAAATATACCAGCAGAAGGAGAGGGTGATTAATGAGTGGATTACCAGGCGAAATAGATAACGATTCCCAACATAGTGGTGGAAATGCAGATGCTATTAAATCAGTAGAAAATTCTGGTATTCATATAGGCATCATAACCAGAACAAAAGATTATAGTGCATCTGGATTAATTGTAGTTGCTATGCCTATACTAGGTGCTAAAGTTACAAATGACCCGGAACCACCACCTGGTGCACCACTTAAACATGGAGAAATAGAAATTAAATGGACATCTCCATTTATTGGTATGACCAATTCTACAGAGAATGATTTTACAAATGCAAAACCTAGTGATTATAAATTTGCTCCTACAAGTTATGGAATGTGGATGTCACCACCTGATAGAGGAAACAGAGTTTTAGTATGCTTTCTTTCAGGTAACCTAAATGATGCATATATTATAAGTTGCGTACCTGGTAAGACAGCCATGTTACCTGGTAATACAGGACAAGCCTTAAACTATAATGAAATTGGAGTTAATTTACCAACTACAGAAAAATCATTAATAGATCCTATTACTCAGGAAGGTACAGATCATCCAAGACCTGTATATTTAGACGCCGCAGAACCTATTGTAAAACAAGGTCTAGTTCATGACGGTGTTAGAGGCACAACAAGGTATGGTGTAAAGTCTGCAATGATACCTCAAACATTTGGTATTTTAACACCTGGTGCACAATCTCCTAATCCTGATGATCCTGAAAGTTTTAGATTACCTGGACATAGTTTTGTAATGGACGACACTCCAGATAACAAGTCAATAAGATTTCGTACAAGTGGCGGGAATCAAATATTAATGCATGATGAAGAAGGTATAATTTATTTGATTAATAAAGATGGTACAGCATGGATAGAATTATCTAAAGATGGTAGTATAAATTTATTTGGTGAAGGCTCTATTAACATGAGAGCAAAAGGCAGTTTTAATTTAAGAGCAGACAAAGACATAAGCATAGAAGCAGGTAAAAATTTAAAATTAAAAGCCGCAGGTGATATGTTAAAAGGAGAATATGTAGGTATGCCTCCTGGTTATGATGCTAAAATGCATACTGGAGCCATAGGTTCTGGAGGTTCTGTACACATTGAATCTGTGAGTGGCACAACAATACAAGCCGGCACTAATGCTGTTTTAGATGCCCATACAGGAGATTTAAGTTTAAAAGCGGCTAATAGATTAGCCGCAGATGGAAGAAAAATAGATATAATCAGCACAATAAAAAATCCACCTACAGGTGACGTTGATGTTATTGGAGGCATTAACATAAGTTCTGCAGGAGGTCCTGTAGGGATACTTGGCACAACAGGTTTAAATTTGGTGGGTACAGCAGGTATAGGTTTAGCAGGAGTACCAATTTTATTAAATTCACCTCCTGGTGCCGCAGGTGTAGTACCACAAATAGGATTACCTGGAAAAGGTGCTAAAAGTATGAGTATGATTGATCATCCTGATTTCAAATCTGACCCACCAGCATTTGACATGGAAAATCCAGATAATTTACTGCCAGGTAATGGAGACCGTGAGGAGTTAGATGGAGTACAAAGTATTGTAAATGTAATGCCAACTGCTGAGCCATATGCTGGACATTATGTATCTTCAGTAATGGCAGATTCAAATACAGCAATGATGGAAGAAACAACTGACGGAAGTTCAGATGGAGATGTTGAAGCAACATCATCGAATGACCCATTTGCAGGATATAAAACAGAAATTAAACAGGTATTAAAACAAGTTCAAGATAAAAGAAAAGAAGAGGATATGGCCAACTTCTTAAAAAATATGTCTAAAATAAACATACCTGGATTAGACCTTTTAAAATCTATTGATCCTAACGATCCAAACTCTCTTGCAAATTTAAGTAATTTTGACTTAGGACCATTAATGGGAGAGATAGACTCACTTATGAATTACGAAGGATACTTGCAGGGTTTGTTAGGTGTAGAATTTCCAATAAACATTCCAACTGTAAACTCTTTAATAGGTGATTATGTTATAGGTTATGGTATAAATTTAGACGAATACATGTATCAGATAGAACAATTACAAATGGATTTTAACGGAATTATGGCAGACGCTTCTGGTCTTATGGATATGGCAAATAATCCTATGGGAGCAATTAATAGCATAGCAGGAGACACTATAAGTGATGTCACCAAATCTCTTGGTGTTGATAATATTAAAAGTATTGGTGATGTAAGTAATTTAACAAACACCATAATGAACAATAACAATATTGGTTCCGATTCATTAAACAGTATGGTAAGTGATGTATCTAATGCACTTGCTCTAGGAGATGGCGATGGCTAAACCAGATGAATTTACAGTTTTAAAAGAAATAGTTAAAGGACTATTGAAAAACGGTATTACTCCAATTTTTGATGGTCCTAGTATAATATTAATGGACAAAAAAGGAAACAAAGTTATTGATTTTAGTAATGGATTAGGACCAGTAGGTTTAAATCTTACAATGATGTCTAAACTACAATCTGCTTCTAAATTTGTAAAACAACATGTACAAGTACCTATTTGTGAAAATCAATTACTAGCATTAGCAAGTTTTTGCAGTCATATAGGACACAATAATTTTGCTAAAAGTGGTGTATTAAGAGAACTTAATAATAAAAATTATAATATTATACCACAGATGCTTCAAAGATGGAGAACTGGTCAAGTTGGAACTTCGCAGAGACCTAAAGTTAGACAAGATTTTATTCACAGGAGACAGTTTGAGGCAGAACTTTTTACAACTCCTGATCTTGTAAAAATAGAATTCGATCCAGATGATATGGACACAAAAGTTACTTGGAAACAATTAACAGCAAAGTTAAGACGATTAACAAGAGAAGCACTTCAAGAATTGACAGCCAGACAGGCTAAAGGAGAACTTTTAGAGTTTGGCGATCTATCAAATTTAATAAAATTAGCGACACAATTAGAAAATCCTTTAGACGAAATAGTTATAGGCGGACCTGTTGATCCAGGTTTTAGACCTCCAGAAGTGCCTATGCCAGGTGTTAAATACTAAGTATTTTTTTTAATTTCGTTTTGTAAATCCTGAATTTTCACATAAGCACGATATTTTTGATCTTGCTCATCTTTAATATTTTGTTCAAGTAATTTAATATGATTTCTTAAAGACTGACATTCATTATTTTTTTCTACTAACAAACGCCTTAATTCCTCTTCTAAAGTATCGTTAAGTGATGATATATCTGACATTAATTTTTCCTAAAAATAATTTTTTCTAATAAATCTGTTACATTGTTATTTAACAAAACAGCACTATGACCTGCTTCTATAAACGTAGTTTCAGACATTTTAAACTTTGGTGGCGTAGCACTTTGGCTATCGCAATCTATCATACCATCGTTTGCTTTGCCACCTAATCCTGCAACAGGATTAGCACCTTTAGTACATACAATGTTTGTATGCATACCAGAAAATCTTTTTTCCTGTAATAGTGCTAATACTTCTGCACCTGGCTTTGTATTTTTAAACATTAATGAATTTCTCCAAAAATATCCAAAAATTCTTGCTACAGGTGTACCCTGCCAAGGAGTTGCTATTGTTACTAAATGTTGAATTCTGTTTGGATATACACTAGCATACCAGGCCGCAAGTAATCCTCCAAAACTATGGCCTACTAGATATATAGGTTCTTTTCCAAATTCTCGTTCTATTTGACGTCTAATTGAATCTACAACATCGAAAGGATCATCTTCCATACTATATTCTGGAGAAATAAACTTATGCTCTGGCAATTTTAGTGTATAATAATTAAAATTATCTGCACATGCATTAGCACCATGTATGTAAACCACATTAGTCATATCTATATTATACATATTATTAAAAATAAGTCAAGCAATTATAACTAGTTTTAACGAATATGATAAATAACAATATGGCAACAATATTTAAAGGTTTTAGTACTGTAGATAAAATAAGGGCACCATATTCTCTTTTCGATCAAGAATTAATAAAAAGAGATTTGCTTAATGAATTTTATACTAGAAAAGGCGAGCGCCTAATGAAACCTAACTTTGGGTGTATTATTTGGGACCTTTTAATGGAACCTGAAGATACTATAACAGAAGATGAAATCAGAGATGATATAACAAGAATTGTTGATAAAGACCCAAGAGTAGATATTCAAGATATAGTTTTATATACTGCAGATCATACTGTAAGAGCAGAAGTACTTTTAAGGTATGTACAGAGTAATAATGAAGATATTTTATATTTAGAATTTCTAAATAACAATGAGAACGCATAATGGCATATTCAGAAAGACAAAATAATTTATTTGCCGCAGAGGATTGGAAAATTGCCTATAAGGCATTCTCGAATGTAGACTTCACGTCATATGATTTTAATACGTTAAGGCTTGCAATGGTAAATTATATACGAAATAATTTTCCAGAAAATTTTAACGATTACATAGAAAGTTCAGAATTTATTGCAATTATTGAATTAATTGCTTTTGTTTCACAATCATTAGCATTTAGAATGGACATGAACAGCAGAGAGAATTTCTTAGAAACTGCTGAAAGAAGGGACTCTGTTTTTAAACTTGCAAGAATGTTAGGTTACACACCAAGAAGAAATGTACCAACATCTGGACTTGCTAAAATTGTATCTATACAATCAAATGAACCTATTGCAGATAGTTTAGGAAATAATATAGGAAATAAAAAAGTATTTTGGGACGATGTTAATAACCCAGATTCTTATGAGCAATTTATAACAATACTAAATTCTGCATTAAGCAATACAAATAGATTTACATCTCCAGCAAAAAGCGGAAAAGTAAATAACATAAAAACAGAAGTTTATAGAATTGTAAAACAAATTGGATCAAATTTGGCATTTCCTTTTAGTATAAAAGCAGGTGGAACAACAAGAAACTTTGAAGTTGTTGATGCAGATTTTATAGATGGTTCATATTTTTATGAAAGACATCCTGATCCAGTAAATAGTTTTGGATTAATTTTTAGAAATGATGGTTTAGGTATTAGTAGTGTAAATTCCGGATTTTTTGTAATGTTTAAACAGGGCGAATTACAATCTGAAACATTTAATTTTACAGCACCTATACCTAGCAGAACACAAGATATTACAGTAAATAATATAAACCAAACAGACTTATGGTTACAAGAAATTAGACCGTCTGGATCTGTAATAAGTAAATGGTCACAAATTCCAAATACTGTAGGACAAACAGTAAACTTTAATGCACAACAGGCCAATACAAGAGACTTATATGCTGTTGAAAGTTTATTTGGTGATCAGGTAAGACTTAAATTTACAGATGGTAATTTTGGAAGGATTCCAACAGGTGTTTATAGATCTTGGTTTAGAACAAGTGACGGTGAGAATTTCATAATTCAACCTGAAGAAATGAGAAATAAAACTATAACTATTCCTTACACTAATAAAATGGGAAAAAATTATAATTTATCAATTACATTTAGTTTACAGACAGCAGTTAATAATGGATTGCCTACTGAGAGTATTGCAAACATTAAAAAGAATGCATCACAGGTTTACTATACACAAAATAGAATGATAAGTGCCCAAGACTATAATGTATTTCCATATAGCAAAAGTAGTAATATACAAAAATTAAAAGCAGTAAATAAAACACATGCAGGACATAGCAGATATATAGATATTAATGATCCTACAGGAACTGTACAAAATATAGAATTGTTTGGAGATGACGGATATCTTTATAAAGAATATAAAGAATATTCAACTACAACAACAATAAGTCCTAATAATACAGCAAATAATTTTGTAGAAAATACCTTACCAAATATATTAAAAAATCAAGGACTTAATAATTACTTGTACGAAACTGCAAGAAAAAAATGGGTATCTTATAAAAATAATTCGTTTGATTTAGAAAGTTTAGATATTACTTGGAGACCATTGCCTGTTGCAAGTGTTGGAAATACAGGATATATGACTGAAACTTCAAGTGTTAATTCTGCAGGTTCGGAATCAGTGCTTACAAATACATATGAAACTTTTAAACAAATACAAGAAAATAACTTTATAAAATTTGTGAATCCAGATAATGTATCTGAATATAAATGGGTAAGAGTTACAAAAGAAGAAAACGCAGGACTTTTAACAAGTGGATTAAGCACAGCGGTAGGTCCTTGGACATTAAGTGCTGAGGTAAACAGTGGCTGGAAAGCACATGAGGTAATTGTAACTCTAAGGAAAAAATTACAAGGTAGTGAAGTATCTGCAGTACAAAGTCAAATAGAAAATAAAAAGACATTTGGAATAGGATATAATCCTACTTTTGTAAGTTCAAATTTATTAGCAGATACTTTTTATGTAATAGAAAATGAAAATTTAGATAAAACAAATCCTTTTGATGTTTTAGATACAGGTAAAAAATTAGGCACTCCAATAGACAGCAGTTGGTTATTATTATTCACTTATGTGCCTATTGACGAAAATTCATACAAATATGACATAACAATTAGAGGCGAAAATTATATAATTCAAAGTAATAGTGAAATTAAATTTTACAATATTAATAATGTAAAAGTTGTAGATTCAAATAATAAATCTAATAGTGATAAAGTTAGTATTACCACACTTAATAATAAACCTGGGAGTAGTGAAAGATTTAGATGGTACAATAGTAATCCAGGCGTAGACAATCTTGGAGATTCCTGGTATAGTGAAGAAACAGGAGCATACATTACACCTGCATCAAGTTCTTATAGCATAGGACTTCCTTTAAGATCAAGAGATACTAAATGGTTTGATGTTGGCTTTAATTGGGAAAGTAATTTTGGTATTTTAAGAACGCCTACAACAAGTTCAACAACAGCAGAAGTAATAGCATTAAATACTTTTGTAAATGATGTATCAGTTCCGGTAAACACATATTTTGATGACGGTACTGCGGCCGCTTTAACTAGTAATGTTACAGTAGCAAACAATTTAGGAAGAGTATCAAAAATACCTGGTAATATTACTATACCATTTACAAATGCTACTTTTGGTTATAATATTATTAACAACGAAGGAAATGTAATGTACAGACAGTACAATACAGGAACCAGCACAGTAGAAATTTTCCATGCAAATAGTACTGGAGTTACACATAGTTTTGGTGTAAGTGGTGCCTCTCATAATGCAAGTTCTTTAGGCAGATTAATTTTAGCAAATGTTGACGTTGCATCTGAATCAGGAAATTTAATTTATACAGATTTAGAAAATCAAAATTACTTATATACTGAAGACTCTAGTGGGCAAAGATTTACAGATAAGATTGTAGTAAATTATGAAAATTTTAAAGAAAGATTGACACAAAATATTAATTGGCATATTACTGGAACCGTTAGGCAACCAGATGGTTACACTGATTCATCCAAAGTTATTGTAGCACCATTTGATACAGACAATGATCTAGTACCAGATAGACCATTACAATTTTCAGAGTTTGTAGATGAAAACGATTTAGTTTATTTTGAACAATATACTGACTTTGATGGTTACACATATGAAAAACCTTCCAAAGGAGAAATATTAGATTTTAGAGGTGAAACAGAACTAGTTAGAAATGACTCTTCTAATACAATAAGTCCTGGCACATATAATAATCCAATATCTTTTGTAAATACTTCATGGATTGTTGTAGACACTTATGCAATGGTTACAACATACTTACAAAATGATACAGCAAAATTAAAAGGTGTTAAAGTATATGTTGTAGAAGATGATAAAGTTTATTTACTAACACCAAATAGCACTAACACAAGTCAAATGAGACCTGTAGAAACAACAAAATATAGTGTTAGACAAGGAAGAGGTGAAACACAAAATACCCTTTTACCAGAACAATTACCTATGGTGTTTAAATGGGATCACATAGCGGATAAAGATGTTAGAGTAGACCCAAGTATTAGTAATGTTATTGAAATGACAATATTAACTAAAACATATTATAATGAAATTTTAAAATATGTAAATGTGCCTGGAACATCATATCCATTACCACCAACTAATACACAATTAGCAACTCAGTTCGAAAATTTAAATGAATTTAAAAGTGCTAGTGATACCATAATTTATAAAAGTGGTGTATTTAGAAGAATATTTGGTACAGATGCGGAACCAGATTTACAGGCAAAATTTAGAGTAGTAAAATTATCAGACTCTGTAAGTGATAATGAAATTAAAAACAGAGTAATTGGTGCAATGAATTTATATTTTAATGCAACTAATTGGGACTTTGGAGAAACATATTACTTTACAGAATTAAGTTCCTATATACATCAAAAGTTAGAAGGCGTAATAGGTAGTATTGTAATTTTACCGCGAAATAGTAAAGGACTTTTTGGTGATTTATTTAGTGCTAAACCTGAAGCGAATGAATTGTTCATAAACACAGCAAAAGTAAGTGATATAGAAATTGTAAGTAAACTTTCCAGAACAACATTAGAAGTAGAAGATACAGCAAATGTTATAGTAGCAAATGATGCCATATCAACTAGTGGCCCTTATGCAATTAATGGGTATTACCCATTATATGCAGATGAATCAATATCTAATGCGGCATCACCCACAGGCTCTAGCCATATACACAAATTTTACGGACAAATATTTTATATGCCTGATGGTTTAGTGCATAATAAGACTCAATTCCATGGAAATTATACAGGAAATAATAATGAGCCTTCAACAACAACAAGTAGTAGTTCATCAAGTAGTAGTTCATCTTCAGGCTCATCAAGTTCTGGAGGTAGTTATTCAGGCGGTGGAGGTTCCAGTGGCGGAGGCGGCTCTGGCGGCGGTGGCGGCGGTGGCGGCTACTAAAAGGTAAAAATTTATGGCTGAAAAACTTTTTAAAAAATTACCAGATATATTACAGACAAGTGCTGTAAAGAATTTCTTTGATAGTACTGTAGAGCAACTCTTTAGTCCTGCTAATGTTGAAGTAATAAATGGTTATATTGGAAAGCAAAAATCAGAAGACTATAATGTACAAGGTGCGTATTTAAGAGAAAGTACTGCTAATAGATTACACTATGCTTTAACACCAGCAATAAACACAATAAATTCAAATACTGGTGTAAGTGAAAATTTTATTTTTTATGATGAATTAGTAGACACAATTAAAGTTAGTGGTGTAGATACTATTGATCATAATAAAATTTTTAGCACTGATTATCAAACATTTTTACCGCCAATAGATATAGATAAATTTGTAAACTTCCAAGAGTATTATTGGAGTAATAATGATCTAGATGCATTAGTAGTTTCAGGAACAATTAGTGAGCCTATAGATATAGATAACGATGTAATAGGTAAAAAAGAATTTTTATCTCCAAATGGTATAACATTTAAAAATGGAATGTGTGTAAACTTTTCTGGAGAGTTTGTTATACCTCAAAATAGAACAGGAATAGACTTTTATGTTGAAGGTGTAGGAGACTCTATACAACTAATACCAAAGATACAAAATGTTGCTTCAGGATATTCTACAGCAACATTAACTACATGGGATAATACAATTTTTACTGAATTAGACAGTAATGTAAAACATACTGCTGGTAATATTATTAGTGTAAATATTGATAATGCAGGTAAAGGATATTTAGATCCAGTAGTAACATTTACTGGTGCTAATTCAACAGTAGCAACTGCAACAGCAAATTCAAATATATCCGGATCTTTAACAGATGTCACAGTGACAGCAAATGGCTTAAGGTATAGTGCACCTATAGGAATTGTAGTTACAGGTACTGAGGTAAGTACTTCAATAAATGCAGGAAACACTTTAGTTACTGAATTAAACAAAGACCAGTCAACAGTACTTAATCCTTATAATAAAATTGCATTAAACGACAGTAGTAACATATTTTTAAATCAAGAAGTTTTAGTAAACAACAAAAGAACAACAGTAAGCAGTTTATCAAATAGTTCTATAATATCTATAAACACTATTGCTAATAGTTATGATACCAATAGAACAGCAGGTGTTTATTCTGTTTCAGGAACTAGTTCAGGTTCTGGAACATCTCAAAATTTTAGTATTACTGTACATAGTGAAACACTTATACAAAATATAATAAATGTAAATGATCAAAAATCTAGTTGGAGTGGAAATTCCACAATAGTAAATGCAAGAACAAATATTTCTAAAATAAATCTTGCTACAACAGGAGGTACAGGATCGGGTGCCACTGTTGATGTAGTTTATGACTCTAGTGCAAATATTACAGTTAGTATAAACAATGCAGGACTAGGTTATCGTAGAGGAGACACTCTTACAGTAGCAGGAAATCTTATAGATGGTGTAAGTGGACCAAACTTAACATTCGATGTCTTAGAAATAGAAAAACCTTTAGGTGTAAGAACACTTGGAAATATTACAACAAGTGGAACAGTTGCGGACGGAAATTATTTAATTGACATGGCTAATACCATTGTTTTAGGAAATATAGCAACTTCAGGTTCAGGTAAAGACGCAATTTTTAATGTTAGTGTTAGTTCTGGTAGTGCAACTATAGATATAGAAGATGGTGGTATAGATTTTGTTGAAGGCAATAATGTTACAATTTATGGTAACTTGATTGGTTCTAGTAATAGTAGTACTATAACATTTACAATAGACGATGTCATAGCACCTGGTGATACCACAATAGATATTCTAAGTGGTGGTACAGGCCATTCAGTAGGCGATACTATAACCATTACAGATTCAGATTTAGGAAATGGCGGTGGAACAAATTTAAGTTTTAATATTGCCAGATCAGGAGATGTTTTAGGAATAGCAGATCATGTAATTTTAGATCAAGGCTCAAATTTACAAGTCAAATTTATTGCAAGTGGCTTTGAAGCAACTGTAAGAACAGATATGTATAACTTTACATCTAATTCCAGTGGAACATTTACAACAGGTGTTTCGTCTATGGCACTTTCAGGTGTAGATCCAAACACAGGAGATTTTTACTTAGGTGGTAATCCTGACAATGCATTAAATTATGGTTGGGACTTAGATGAAGATGGAGACGGCACAGGCGATGCAGTATGGGGAGGAAGAACATCACAAGCAAATCCTGATTACAATGTAATTAAAAGAGGCGCCAAAAATAGAAATATTTGGAGTAGGGTAAACTTTTGGCATCATAAACAAAATTTTCTTGATGCAAATGTAAGTGTACCAGAAAAACAATACAGAGCAGTAAGACCTATTATAGAGTTCAATAATGATATGGAACTTTATAACCATGGTAGTAACTTTATAGGTGAAATATTAGTAGTAGAAAAAACTAGAAAAATAAGCGATCTTAATGGCTCTCCAGTAAGCATATTAGTTGATGGATCTCCATTAGCCGTAGGTGCAACACTTATATTCCCTAATGAATCAGTTACTAACTCAAAATTTGTTTACAAAGTAAGCCACAGTAATGCAACAATACAACTTAATAAAGTAGGAGACCCTAATCTTAATCCTCCAGGTGCAGAAGAAGGAGACGGAAATTTTGTGCCATTAGAATTTACTGAGGGCGATGTTGTTAATGTAAAAGCAGGTGAAACTACAATAGGTACTGAATGGTATTACACTGATGGAAAATTATTACAAGCACAAGAAAAAACAAAATTACATCAAGCACCTTTATTTAATGTATATAATGATGCAGGAAATTATTTAGGAAATACTAGTATATATGATAGAACAAATTTTGCTGGTAATAAAGTATTTAATTATAAAGTTGGTACAGGAACTAACGATAGTGTTTTAGGCTTTCCTCTTTCATATAAACAATTTTACAGTAGTAGTGAAATACAATTTGAAAATTGTTTAGAAACAAATAGAACAATTTATACTGACAATGATGTAAAGACTGAGGTACCAGGTTACTACTATTTTAAAACTACTACTGGAGATTACCATAATAATTGGTTAAGTAGTAATGAAAAATCTAGACAGCCAATAAAAACTTTATACTATATTGATAGATTTGATGTTAATGATGAAAATTTAATTTATTTTGTAGGCTGTTTACCAGATGTAAAATTAAATACACCTAGTGGATATGATATTGTTGTTGAAAAAAATGGCACAATATTATCTGATTATACATATACTGAGAAAGGATTAATAAAATTTAATTCATTTACATTTGAAGAAAACGATGTTATTGAAATTACAGCATATAGTAAAACTGGATTAATAAGTGAAAGAAGTATTAGTAAATATGATATACCTATTTCTTGGGACAGAAATACACAAAAACTAGATATTAGTACTATATCTGAGCCAGAGTATTTACAACATTTTTCAAACTACATGAAGTACACCAGTAAATTTAGTGGTGAAAGTTTAGGCACAAATAATTTTAAAGATTTAGTCAAAACTACAAGTAGTGCTACAGATATTATTAAAACAGATGAAAATTTATTATTAGGTGCATTTTTACTTGATGATAAACCACATAATCTTTACAATGCTATAGAATTTAATCATAAAGAATATATTAGATATAAAAATAGACTAAAATCAGAAATCATAAAATATCTAGACACAGTAGATCCTGATCTTTATACTAATGAATTTATATTGGAAAAAGTTTTAAGAAATGTAATAAGTTATAGTGTGGGAAATGATGTTTTCCAACAAAGTTATACAATACCTTTTGGCGATAACTATGAACAAGAAGAAAAATTAATAAACTCATTAAATGATACAAGTTATACATTATCATCTTACACAGATTTTAGTTTATTAGAAAATACAGTTCAGGTTTACAAAAAACGAGGGTCAACAACAGAATTATTAGATATAGATTTGGATTATACTTTAACTTCTAATTCAACAGCATCTACAAATGTAATTACACCAAGTTCTACACTTGATTTACAACTTGCTGACACATTAATTTTTAAAATCTACAATAAAGATAGAGATAGTGCAGAATGTCCTCCAACTCCAAGTGTTTTAGGACTATATCCTCTACATCAGCCTGAAATAATTACAGATAATAGTTTCTTGGAGCCTATAGAAGTTTTAATAGGACACGATGGTAGTAAAACTGCAACAAAAGGCAATAGAGAAGATGATATTTTATTAGAATTTGAAAAAAGAATATTTAATAGTGCAAAAAAAGAATTTAGACAAGCAAATAGTTTACCTGAGTTAAGTGTTTTTGATATAAGGGCAGGTAAATTTAGAGAAAATAATTTTTCTCATGGTCAATGGTATGATTTACTTAGGACAAACTTCACATCTTGGGCACAAGAAAATGAAGTTGACTTTGTAAAAAACGAATTTTACGATAGTAATAAAGAATTTACATGGAACTATAGAGGTTCATCAAATGTACCAGGACATTGGAGAGGCTGGTATGAATATTACTATGATACAGTAAGGCCACATACTCATCCTTGGGAAATGCTAGGCTTTTTTGAGAAACCTACATGGTGGGACACCCAATATATAACAACTACATATACAAATTATGGAAGTAGTAATACTCCTATGTGGGAAGATATAGAAAATGGTTTAATAAGACAAGGACCTAGAGAAAATTTAACAAATGATGTTTACAAAACAAATAATAAGTTTTCTAGACCTGGTCTTAAAAATATTTTACCAGTAGACTCTAGTGCAAACTTAAAAAGTCCTTACAATATAGACACTACGGGAAGTACAACAAGAACAGAAACATATACTAACACTATTGGTAACACAAGTATTGGTTATAATACTACAAGTTTTATAAATGGCGATGGAGTTAATGTAAGATTCGATGCATCTAATGTTTATGTAAGTAGTAAAAATTTACCAAATTACGATTTGACTAAAATAGATACTGCAGAAGGTTCATTACCATGGAAAGCACTTGAATTTATATATACAATACCTAGAGTAAATTTAAATAGTATTACACAAAGCAATACTGCATTAAATACTAACAGGATAGGTGTTTTAGTAAATGGACTATCGCTACATAATCCTAATAGTGGTATTAGTTTTGAAAATAATAATGTATGGACTTACAACACAGGGTTTAGACAAAAAACAAATAGAAGTAATGGATTAATTGCAACAACAAACAATGAAGGTGTTGTTACTACAACTGTACCTACTGCTGAAATGAGTAATACAGAAGTATGGGGTAATAGTACAACACACTCAGGAATAGTTGGTTGGGCATTCGATGGATTACCAATTTATGGTCCATATGGTTACACAACTTATCATGCAAATGGTATAGTTGATAATAACAGTATTACAAATATTAAAAGTAGTTTTGAACTTAAACCAGGTTCTAGAACTGTACATCCTAACGGTGCTCATACAGGTTTATTTTTAGAAGATTATCAATATAGTGCGGCTTTGGAAAGCCAGCCAGGAAGAACAGGTAAATTTAACACTAGATATGGTGTAACACCAGATTCTCCTAGCACTCCAATTAGATTTTATGTAACAACAATAGATGATAATGGTGAACCGATGTTCCCTTATGCAGTTGGAGGTGGTACAACAAGCGATAATACATATAATGGCAGATACTTTGCAACACCTTTAGACGTCACAAACAACAATAAAGGTACTACAGTTGAACCATCAAGTGTTACTAGTGCAATATCAAGTAGTTTTGCAGTAAATTTACAAAATACATCTGCAGATCTAGATAATGAGTGGAGATTCGGTGATGGTGCACCAGTAGAAAATGCTTGGAAGTACAGTTCCTCATACCCATTTGCTATTTCAACAGCATTATTACTTGCAAAACCAGGAAAATTTGCAACAGCATTTGCTGACCCTATAAGACAAGTAAAATCAGCATTAGATCCTAACTCTACTATAGATATTACAAGCAGAAGAACTTGGAAATACAATGACAGCAATAATTTTGTAATACATGGAACATTTGATAGTGATAATAATTTCCAAACAAATATTGGATACACGCAATTTATAAAAAGTTGGTTAGCATATCAAAATTATGATATTACAACATTGTTCAAAGAGCCTTTACTAACTGTAAATAACAAACTCAGTCATAGAATGTCAGGATTTGTTGATAGCGATACTGCAACAATTAAATCAGATCAGTATAGTACAACTGGAAACGCAACTAGTTTAATTATACCTATAGAGAATAGAAACATATCTATACATGATAGTGGATACAAGTCAAGAAACAATTATACAGGTATAATAATTGAAAAAGTGCAAAACGGATACAAAGTAAAAGGCTTTGATACAACACTTTCATACTTTAATATATTAGAAAGTAATAAATTAGGTCCTTCTCAAACAATAGAAAGAGGTGGCACACCAGCAGATTATGTAAATTGGTCTACTAACAAAGCATATCCTTACAATACTATTGTACAATATTTAGGTGTTTTTTACAAAGCAGACAATGATATATTAGCAAGTGACAGTTTTATTGCAACACAATGGACTAGATTACCATCATTACCACAAGTAAATGGTGCCAGAGGTGTATTTTACACTGAATCAACAGGAATACTTAAAAGAATAGACTATAACACAGAGTATAGTTCAAGTCAAGATGTATTTGATTTATTAGTTAGCATTGGTAGATATCAAGAATCATTAGGATTCGACTTTGGAGATTTTGATGATAGCATAAATGCAGTAAGAAATTGGAATTATTCTGCAGAGCAATTTCTATTCTGGGTATCAGGCGGTTGGGAAATAGGTAACACATTAGAATTATCTCCCGGTTCAAACAAAATTAAATTTAACAAGCCTACAGAATTTGTTTCTGAAGTAAAACGTGTAGATAAAAATCAATTTAGTATTTTAGATCAAGATGGTATAGCAATAAATCCTAAAGAATGTGAAATACTAAGGGACGGAAACGAATTTGAAATTATACCACCACTTGGAAAACAAATTTATAATATAACATTATATACAAAACAAATAGAGCATGTTTTAAGTTTAGATAACATTACAGACTTTAACGATACTTTATACAATGATTTATATAATCAAAGACTTGAACGTTTATTAATAAAAGGTAAACGAACACTAGGTTGGTCAGGAAGATTAAGTTCAGAAGGTTTTGTTATAGATAAAGGAGAGTTACAGCCAAACTTAGACAATATTACATCTACAATGGGAGAATATCATAGACTAGGATTTATACCAGTAGATAAACAAATTTACAATGTATCTAGAGGTTTGATAGGCTTTGAAAACAAATCATATTTAACAGAATTAGGTATTGTAGATGACGATCAAGTAGAATTTTACAAAGGTATGATTCAAAGTAAAGGTACTTTAGACTCTATCAGTAAAATTTTAAATAGTAATGCTATTGTACAAGGTAATGTAAACATTTATGATGAATGGGCATTAAAGGCAGGCTCATTTGGTGATTTAGATAATAATCAGAGTATAGAATTAAGATTAGAAAAACAGGAAATCGCACAAGACCCACAATTAGTTAAATTAGAATTTCCAGAAGATATTACAGGTATTGTAAATGAAATAGTTATTACAGAAAGAAATACAAGTTATTTCCAAATACCTGAGATAGAAATATCAGCACCAACTAAAGAACCTAAAAAACAAGCCAATGCTGTTGCAAGTTTAAAATCAGATGGTACAATAGACACGATCACTATTACAGAACAAGGCTCAGGATATGAGGAAGGCAACACAGCATTAACAGTTTTGACATCAAATCTAAATGTATCTAAAAACGAAGTAACATTTAATTATGTAAGTGCATTAAGTAGTGCTAATTTTCCAGTAGCAAATGTTTCAGGCGTAGCAAATATTACAATTATAGATCATTTTGCAAGTAATACATCTGCACAAACAATTAACTTGTCAGGAGTTACTGATGTTGCTAATATTGTAACAGCAATAAACAACAATGGTGTAACAAACGCAAATATTTCTGCTACAGCAATACAAGACGGCTCAAATACAGTACAACATGTATTACAAATTAATGGTAGTGACTTTACTTTAGGGGGCTCAGGACTTGCTAATCTAAATTTAACAGGTGCAAGGTATCAACCTAGACAAAGATATGGTATAATTACTGCAAATAACACAATAGTATCAGATGTAATAGTTGCTGTTGACGATGTTAATGTTCCAAGAACAGAAGGTAATGTAACTTATTGGGAGTATGATGCTGGAGACAGATTCCAATTTACAACATCAACACTTACTACATCAGGTAGTTATGATGTAGACATATCATCACTTACAGGTATTTTAAATGGCAGTAGTGTACTATCAAATGATAATACAACATTAGTTGAAGGCCAATATCCTTATGTTGATGTATATGTAAACGGAAACAAATTAAATAATACCCCTAGCCAATCTCAATATAGTGTACCTAATAATACAACTGTTAGGATTACAGATGTAACTAACCTATCAGAAGGAAATCTTTCGCCACTTGCTAACATCTACATTGTTGAAAAAGCAACTGTTGATTTTACAGACAGTTATCAAGGTGATCTACCTAAAAGTAATTTAGTAATAAAGGTTCAAAATAATGAAGGCTTTAGTGTACAACTAGCAAGTAAACGCATATTTGAAATTACACCAGATATTAAAAATGATGAAGTAATTACAATAGACATAGATGATAAAAACAGGTTCCTTAAAAAGCCAAGTGGTGTTAGAACAAACATGTTATGGCCATCAACATCAAATATAGATTATACAGGTGTAAAAGATGCTGAATACAATAAAATACCTAATGCAGGATATGTAGACAGAAAACATGTAACATATCAGTCATTTGGTGTAATAGATCTACCACAACTATTTAATAATGATAGAATATTTAAGCCAAGTGCAAATAACTTGGTGCATGTAGCAAAAAGTGAAAATAAAGATTGGAACATTTACAAATTAAGAGAACCACAAGATTTAGGTGTAACATTCATAGAACAAGAAAGTATAGACGAGACTGCTTACTTATATACAACAGTAGACTTGTTTAATTATGTTGATAGTAATCAATTACAACAAGCAGATTTATCAAGATTTTTAGACTATACATTAATGATTAAAAATGCAGAAATATCTGATAATGTAGTATTTTGGACTAACCAAGAAGTAGTAGACAAAAAATCTGCATTAATAAAAAACTTTGGCGCAATAAGTATAATACAATCAAATGTTGATACGGTTGGAGTTAGTAATACATCTCCGTTCTATAATGAATTTACTGCAATAGCACCAGCACCAAGAAGCAAATTTGTAGGAGATATAGTTAAAGCAGATGCAAATAATGTTGTTACTATGTCTACTGAGATCACAACAATTAAAAATGGTGATACAATTGAATTAGTAGATATGAGTAACACAAATACGACTCATAGTGCAACAAGTCTACAACATTTAGATACTGCTAATGCAACTAGTGGATCATCAGGTGCATTTTACGATAGCAAAATTACAATTACAGCAAGTAATTCTGCAAATGTATCTAAAATTGTTTCGAATTTTACAGAAGTAGAAATAGCATTTACAGGAGCAAATGTAGGAGATTACTCTTCGTCAGAAGTTACGAATATGAGATATATACCTTCAAATGTTGACTATGCAAATGGTACTTTTGATATACATACAGATGATATAAACTTCCAAAGTTATTTTGGTAATGTTGCAAACACTACAATTACTGGAGTTACAAATGCAATTTCAAGTGTATCATTTACAGTTTTTGAAAAGAGTAATGTGCATTTACAAACTGTAACAGCAAGTAATGTAAACCTAAATGCAGGTACATTTACATTTATACAAAGTAATGTTACTGCTAATGCAAGTAATGTATTAGGACGACTTTTATCTAAAACTAAATTTACTGTTGCAGAGCATAACTTCTCAACAGGAGAAATAGTAAAAGTACTCTCTAATAATATCAGAGGATACTATCAAATAGAAAGTGCAGGACTAGATACATTTGTACTTAATGTACCATACCATGCAAATTTAAGTAGTACAGGATACATACTTACTCCTGGATTGCATATTAAAACGTCAGAAGATCATAACATTCCTGTAGATTACAATGGCAAACGTGTAATGATACACCAAGCAGATAATTCATATTACAACCAGGTTTACAAAGTAAGTTATGTAAAAAGTAATACAGAAATAGTTTGCGAAGAAGTTTACGCCTGGAACGCCAAAGAGACAGATGTAAGTCCAAGTTACACAGGAACTGTAAACGGTGCTGTAACAGACTCTAACAAAATTAAACTTACATTAGGAAGTGTACCTAGACAACTTGGTAGATTAATGATAGTTACAGGCTCAGGAATTACAACAAGAGTAATTGTAACAAATATTGACAATTTATTTAAAACTGGAGAGTTTGAAGTAGATCAAAAAATTACACTTGCAGATGGAATAACATTGACATTTGAAAAAGAATGCGTAATGACAACTTTAGATCATAATGTTGTAAAACTTAATAATACAAGTATTAGGATAGACGATATTTCATCACCACAAGGTATTTTAGAATCAATTAACAAAACACAGGCTATTAAGAGCGGTATAATAAACAAAAGAGGCAATAATTTTGGTTTAGGTATTCCAATGTTAAAAAGACCTAATTTACCAGATGGCACACCTTATAGCAGGTTTGCAGGTAAATCTCCTTATGTAAGAAACGAAGATTTAAGTGAGGATATGACTAGAGGTCTTGTTAAGGCAGGACATTTAAAATATAATACTGATACTAGTAATTACAAACCATTTAGTAAAGATTCAGTTACAAATACAGTTAGTGATAGATATGGTAACCCAGTTTATAACAACACAGGCCATGGTCAGCAAAGTACAATTAATGATTATAGAGGACAACCAACATATTATACAGGTGGAGATGTTCAGCCATCTGCTAGAGGTATGCAATACGCAAACAGTACTGGTCCTATTATTGATATACCTGTATTTTCTCCAGATAATGAAAATACTAATTTAAATGCCGGCACCGATCCCCAAAGTCCCATATTTACAGGTCAAGCATTAGAAGATGCTCCAGACAAAAGATGTGGTCCAGATGCATGTGCAAGTAGAAAATTTAGAGGCAAGCCTTTAAATGAAGTAAAAGGTAGTGGACCTATAAATTGGGGAGTAACAAATTTTGCTATACAAAATTCAGGTAGCATAACAGTAAGTGGCTCAATATCAGGAAGTGGTCATGGTAAAAGAAAATGGACTAGTGATTACTCAGGATACTATAGTCCTGCAGGACAAACTGGTGGAACTGGAGATGGTGGTATCACAAGACGTGCAATAGCAGGTGCAAAAACTTGGTCAGATAATGGTAGTACACAAACTTTTAATTTACCTATTAAAGTTACAGAAGGTGGTATAATTTATATACATGCTTATCAGGAAGGTAAAGGAAGTTACAGTACATCTAAAGTTAGTGTTGCTACAACAAGTGGAAATGTAACAATAGATAAAACAAATGTAGTAGCAAAATATATCGGCAGGGCAGGAGAAGGACAAATTACTGGAGGCTCATCAGGTGTTATAAGAGTAGCCATGGAGGCTGGATCAGAAATAATGGTTACAGGTACCTCAAAAGGAGGAGGCAACCACTGGCATGCTATGGAGATGCATGTATCTGGTAGCAGAACTGGATTAAGTAAGTTAAGTGAAAGAATAGAAAATGCAAACTCTAGTTCAGGACAGGGAACTAATCCAGGTGTTGGAACAGGAGACTTTGTAATACATCATTACAGCGATGATAAAGGACCAAGAGAGATAGAAGACTATTATTTTGAATCGCCAGGAAGTGGTACAGCAGTAATATTATTTGAACATTATAGTGGATACGATGCTATACAAGTATTCCAGGGACAAGATAAAGGTTCTACAACAAGTTTAATTGCAGAAAGTGATGCTAGTCAATTAAGGAGATTAACAAATACAGAAAGACAAGAACTGAAAAATCAATTCGCTGTAAGTACAGGCGGCACAATGACTGGTTCAGGAAATTATGCAAATATAGATTATGATAATCATTCATTAGGAACGCCAACACAGAAAAGTCACCATGTAGGAAATAAACAAATTGCCGTTGCTTATGCAGGTGCTTTAGAGTTTAACATAGACTCAACAAAAGGCAAGCATATAATGATTAGAATACCTAAAAACAGTTATGTATTTGATCATATACTAAAATTACCAAATGCAACGCCTCCACCAGACGATCCTGCACAAGACCCTAATCCTGTAGTACCATGTGGACAAGCGGCATCAATACCGTCAGGTCCAGCAGATAATACTACACAACCTCCAGGTAGTAATACTTCTGGAACAAGTGGTAGTAGTAGTAATAATAATTCAGGATCTACAACACCTGTAAATAATCCAGGCGGTGCAAGTGGCGGAAGTGTGTCACAATCAAGCACAAATTCAGCAGGTGGTAGTACAACTGTGCCACTAGGAGGTTCAAGCACTGGCGGAGTAGGAGTAGGACAATCTGTACATAATGTTACTAAAAAACAAAATGCGTATGCTAAAATTACAAATTCGTTTCATAAATCATTTGGATTAGGTAAACATCTACATTTGGTTAAAAATCCTCCTTACTATATGGCACAAACATCAGGATTTTTTAGGCCTGCAATGACAGGACTAGGATTTATACCTAGTATATTTAGGAAAACTGTTAAATCAGTTACACAAACAAATTATGGAGTACCTATATCATTAGCATCAGGAAGATATGTTAATAACCAAGTACAAAAAATAAGTGGTGGGTTTGTAGTGCCTCTTGCACAAAGACTAACTAGTAATATACCATTAAACAGCAGACCTCTTAGAAATTTAGATGCACAAGAATTACCATACTATAATGCACTAGATGCCAACAGGCAAGCATTCGAAAAAGGAGGTATGTTCCATAAATTTACTCCTAACAAAATTAACGGAGATTACAATTTAGGTAATGGAACATTCCTAGATATAACTGGCGCAACTTTGACAGGTGCTGATATGGGATTCGGCATAGGCGAGTTACTTTACTATACACAACCATATAATGGATTAGGAATAGAAAATGATGCTCCTGCAGATACAATGCCTATTACACCACCTGATACCTTGCCAGATGGACCTGTAGTAATGAATGATCCAGATATTAGATATAATCCTAATATGCAAATCATTTTACAACCTAAGATAGGAAATCAAAACGGCGGGCCTCCAATAATTATACCATTATATAAACCTAAACCAGGTCATACTATAGATTTAGGTAGTTTGACAGGACTTGATCCAGAGGATACTATAAACATAAATGGTAGAACTGTTGGACCATTTAAAGGTACAAGCCAAAGTGCTATAATGCATGCCATAAATTGTGTAGATGCGACAGGATTTGAAGCATTTCCTATAGGAACTGATCATATTAGAATTAGTAGTTGTAGTAATGTACCACTTACAATTAAGGAAGGTTGTTCAGGAGGTATTTACAAAGAAGTATTAGACTTCCATATTAATAGATCATTTACGGACCAGGAAGTCAGTAACACAGCAGTTATAGGTGCTACAACAAATATACTTGATGCAAATGGTAATGTTGTTGACAATGTTGTATCGTATCCATATTTAGATGTTGACGGTGGTATTATAGGTTATGCAAACTCAACTGCATCATCAGGTACAGTATTATCTAGCAGAGTTGTTAGTACAGGTGGTAGTGGGTATTCAGTAGGCGACAGATTAAGACTATTAGGCGGTACACCAATTAAAGATCCATTTACAGGTGTTAAAGAAATATGTATTAAAAATCCTGGTGCTGGTTATAGTTTACCAGAAAATGTTGTTGTAACCATTGGAGATGGCTCAACACCAGGAAGGAATGCAACTGTAAGTAAAGTATTGTTTGATTCAAATAACGGAATACAAAAAGTTATACTTGCAAGTGGCGGAGAAGAATATGACGTCAACAGACCACCAAAAGTTACAATCCAAGATTTAGGCCAGATAGGAATTCCTAGTACTTACTCTAATGCATTAAGCAGAGGAGATATTATAAGATGGGAAGATCATGGTATTACTGCACTAGGAAGTATAGGCAGTATAGATGCAAATATTGTTGCAGGAGAATATTTTATAAATGATGTCGCAACAAATGAAAATGTTAATTTTACAAGCCATAGTACAAATTTAGAAAGTCAAGGTGCATCATTTAAAATTACAATTACAGAAACAGATGGTGTTAAATCTGCAACTGTAGATATAGTTAAAGCAGGAAATTATTGGGAAGTTGGACAAACATTTGCTATAAAGGCCAAAGCATTTAACGGTGTTGAAGGAGCAGACTTTACATTTAATGTTGCCGCAACATTCCCAAATATGTTATTTTATGGACAACTTTCACAAGACTCAACTGATATAGATACTCTTGGAGAAGCATTAAGACTAGGAATAATTAGTATTAAAAACGGATTACTTCAGCCACAACAAGCAAAATTAGAAGCAGTATTACAGAATGATCCAAAAGCACAAATACCAAGAGTTGCAAAATTTGAAGTTACAAGTGTTGACCCTATAGGCGGTATAACAAGTGTTAAAATTTTAGACAGAGGTATATATAAGGTATTTCCAAGTGATTTAACAAACGGATTACCGTTAGAATACGATCATGTATTATTAGGAGATGAGGCAGGATTCGATGGCGATGGTACTTATTCTGGAGGTTCAGGTTTAGGACAATATAATCCTTTAGATTTATCTTCATTGTCCTCTCCAGGTGCATACGACCCTATTAATAATAAATTACTAGGAGGTAGTGGTGCTAGAATATTCCTAACATCAAGTGAAATTCCAGATTGTAGTGAGCCTGGAGGAGCCAAAAAAGCATTAGGATTACCTGATGTAATATCAGATATAGATGCCGCGGCTGACTTAGCCTCACAAATACAAGCAGGTATAGGCGATGCAGGATATGGTCCTGATGATTTCTTTGTTGATGTAACACCAATAAACAACGACGTATCACAAATTGACTTAACTAGTCCAATATTTGATGGTATAGGCATAGATGAATTGACACCAGGTACACTAGATAAATTAGGATTACCGCCAGGTGATTATAATATTGCATCACTTTGTATCCAGGCAATTATAGAAACAAGATTAAAAGATGATAATCCAGTAGTACTTAATAAATTAAATCAACTTGCTGATAATTTAGGTTTAGGTTTAGACACGGACGGACCTACAGACGTTATAAAATTAATATGTATAGACACAATTGGTGATGGTGATGGTGATAATGGCCAAGATGCGATTAGTATTTTTGGTGATGGCGATGTTTCTTTTATAAAAGATTTGTTCCAATATGAATTAAGAACATTAACTGGTGAGCCAGTAAGATTATTAAATGAAACTATTTCACAAGAAGCAGATGTGTTATATATGGAAAGTGTTAGATATGGTAAAAATTCAGATGTCACTAACGCAAATTTAAATTACTCTACAATCGATTCTAACATTAGTACATATGGAAATATTTGGATAGATAATTACAATGACACAGGTAAGTGGGCATATTTAGAAAATGGAACTGTAATTAGAGAGCAAGAAAATTTAACAGATCCTAAATTTGTAGACAAAATAATTACATATGATAATGATTCTGGTTTAAAACAACATGATATTCATATGTACGATCCATTCAAAGGTGTCATACCAGGATTTATAGATAATGAAATATCATTTATTGGCGAGGAAGATCCAGTTGTCTATAATATAAATAGATCTAATTTCTGTCAACCAGAAATGATAGGTAAAGTTTGGTGGGATACCAGTACAATTAGGTATAATTGGTATGAACAAGGACCTACTAGAGATAGATGGTTAAATTGGGGTAGTACATTCCCTGGAAGTACAGTAAGTTTATATGAATGGACAAAATCAAATGTACCACCACAGCAGTGGACATTAGATGGTACACCAAGAAATGCTTTCATTACTAAAAATGAAAAAGACCCAATTACAGGTAATGAGATTACATACTATTACTATTGGGTAGGAAATAAAAAAGTACTAATTGATTTTGTTAAAGATCAACAAAATAGAAAATATTCTACATTTACATTAGCAACATATCTAGCAAATCCATTAAATTATGGACTTAATATGATTAGTTTTGTAGACAATCAATCGTTCGTATTACATAATATAGCACAAATTTTAAATGATAACAATGATAATTTACAAATAAACTTTAGTAGAAATAGAAATCCAAATGGTAAAAAACATAACTCTTGGTTGTTAGCAAGAAAAGGCGATAATAATAGTTTAATACCACAAGACTTATCAGATAAAATTATTGATAGTTTATGCGGGTACGATGCAACAGGACAGACAGTACCAGATACTAATTTAAGTGAAGTACAAAAATACGGTTCATCGTTTAGACCTAGACAAACAATGTTTAAAGATGTAAAAGGTGCAAGAAGAGAAGCAGTACATTTTATAAATGGTTTGTTTAAGTCAATAAAAATGAATACTGAATTTAATAATTGGAACGAATCATTATCTACATCTTCTAATTATTATAGTTATAGCAATTGGTATGCTGTAAAACGTACAGATCCTGTAACAAAACAAGTAGAATATTATGATGAAACATTTAAACCAGTATATAGAGTAAACAGCACAACTGACTTTAAATCTTTAAAAGACTTACGAGACGGTTCAATAGTACAGGTTAAAGGATCTAGTTCAGATACTAGTAAACTTTACATATACAATGGAAATTTAGATGAATACAAATTAATTAGTATAGAAAATGAAATAATACAAATCAAAGACACAGCATTTACTGACAATACTAATACTATGCTTGATAAAGAATTAAGAAGTATTTTAAACATAATTAAAAATGATTCATTTAATAACAAAGCACACTGGAATAATTTATTCTTTAGATTATTAGAATATGCATACGGTGAGCAACCTGGAATGGATTGGGCATTCAAAACAAGTTATGTATATGTAGAGAAAGAAGAAACAGACCTTATACAATTTAAAGGATTTAAACCTGATAATTTTAATAAAGTTTTAGAGTATATGAACGAAGCAAAGCCGTTCTCTAGTAAAATAAGAGAATATAAAGACGGTAAGCAAACACCAATCGAATATATTAAAGATCAAATGATAAGCGACTTTGATAAACCACCATATGCTGATTTAGTAACAGGTACAGTAAGAATATTAGATGACAATGCAAATGCAGACCAACAAATTATGTCAAATAGTAATATGCATAAACAATATTACAGCATATCTAATAAAGGCTCAGCACCTATAAGACAAGGTAAAACAAGTTTAATATTTGACAGAACTAACTGGCAACCAACACAATTTGAATGGAATCCAAATAATGCTACAGCAAACTCTAGTATTGCAACCAATATTGCATGGCTTAAATCAGGCAGTAATACTGACGTATCAAAAGCAGGAAATGTAAGAGCGATAGATAGGATAATTAAATTTGATCCTACAAATATTAATACATTTACTACAGACATGGAAACATATTTAACAGGTCAAGGTTACGATGCCGGCTCAGGTTCTAATATTACACTTATTAGTAATGCTACAATCTTGTTAAATGCCATAGAAGCAGGAGGCTTAGATAAAACACTTAACGATGCTAGAAATAAGGTTGGAGGAAACTTTATAGGCGATATTTTAGATGCTAATGTATTTAACAAAGTGGTTGAAGGATATGATCCATCAATAGATTATCAATCATTCTTTGGTTATGATTCAGAAGCATTTGATACTTTAGCAAGTGATATAAGTGCAGAAGTAATAAATTACAGTGGTACTTTTGATACATCATTAGTAAACTTTAGAAGAAACGACCAAACATATGACGGTTTCGATGGTGCTACGTTTAGCAGAATGCTATATGGAGAAGATAGACCTGAAGAACTTGTACAAATAGATCCTAAAGAAAACTTTGTTTTAACAGTTACAACAAGTCCTTATGCTAACGCAAATACAAGTAGTAATATAGTTGTTGCAAATGCACAACAAGTGGTTTATAGGGTACATAGAGATATGAACGGGTCATCAGAGTTTTTAAGAATCAGAACAGGTACTACACTAACTGCAAATTTAACAATGGAAGATAGAACAATTAGTGTAGCAAACGCAAGTGTTCTACCAAGACCTACATTAGGAAATCCTGGTGTGCTTTGGGTAGAATCAGAAAGAATAACATATAAGGAAAGAGATATATCAAGTAATATAATTAGTGGAATAACAAGAGGAACAAGAGGAACAACAGCAGAAGATCATATTGTAACAGACGTTTCAGGAGGTGCCATAACAGTAAATGTGTATGACGGCTCATCTGATCAAGCATTTACAGACTTGGTTGGACAACCAGAAAGCAATATCTTCCTAGATACAGGTGCTGTAAGTTTATCAGACTTTGACAAAGCAAATGCAAGTAGTGTAAGTAGTATAATGAAGTTCCTACATGACAAATAATAAAACTAGTTATTTACAAAAGTGATAAATAGTTACATGAGCAAAGATATGAACCAAGAAGTAGATAACAAAAATACGACATTAGAAAGTCAGACTACAGATAA
>MDTG01340379.1_pt1 | contig 32329 bp, 28 predicted proteins | sample 811421 | NCBI WGS metagenome assembly MDTG01 (sample SAMN05326645, study PRJNA326480) | marine metagenome | isolation source: seawater | place: Pacific Ocean: South East | collected 2011
GCGCGGGCTGGCGCGGTAGGAGCACTTCCTGCCGGCCCTCGTGCACGCGCACGAGGGCCCGCGTCGCCCGCGCGCGGGGGAGCTCGGTGAGCGTCTGCGCGCGTGCTCGCTCCCCGCCGCGCCAGCCCGCCCCGCCCCTCTCCGCGAACGCGGCATGGACCGTGAAGTCGAGCGCCAGCACGGAAAGCGGACAGCGGAACGCGGAACGCATCCCGACCGCAGGGAGGGATCCCCAGCGGCATGGACCGTGAAGTCGAGCGCCAGCACGGAAAGCGGACAGCGGAACGTGGAACGCATCCCGACCGCAGGGAGGGATCCCCAGCGGCATGGACCGTGAAGTCGCGCGCCAGCACGGACAGCGGACAGCGGAACGCGGAACGCATCCCGACCGCAGGGAGGGATCCCCAGCGGCGTGAAGTCGCGCGCCAGCACGGACAGCGGAAAGCGGAACGCGGAAGGCATCCCGACCGCAGGGAGGGATCACTCCGGGAACTGGAAGACGAGCTCGTCGTCGCGGATCATGCCGAGCTCGTCGCGGGCGACCCGCTCGATGGCCGCCGGGTCGCTCTCGAGCGCCTCCACCTCGCGCTGGAGCGCCCGCACCTCGCGCTCGAGGCGCTGGTTCGTCGCGTCCACCTCGCGGAGCTCGTCGCTGAGCACGCGGTAGCGGGGCAGACCCTGCTCGTCGAGGATGCGCAGGGGCACGGCGACGATCGCGACCACGAGCAGCATGAAGGGCAGGAGCCAGGCGAGCGTGTGGGCCGCCGTGCGGAGCTCCCCCTCCGGCTCGGGCGCCGCGCTGCGCGCCCGTCCCCGCGGGCGCAGGCTCCCCCGCGCCGCCGAAGGCTCCCGCTCGCGCGCGTCTCCAGGCACGGAGGGAGAGTCCCGATCCCGTGGGATTCCGTCCAGTTTCCGGTGCATGCGGCGCCCGCCGATGGCACCATCCCTCCGTGAGGCGCCGCCGCGGGGCGGGGGCGCGAGGACGAGACCCTTGGCCGAGCTGACGTACCGCGCCCGCCGCATCCTCTACGCCACGGTCACCGAGTACATCTCGACCGGCGAGCCCGTCGGCTCGCGCAAGCTCTCGAAGCGCTACGGCATCAACCTCTCGCCGGCGACGATCCGCAACGTCCTCGCCGACCTCGAGGACCTCGGCTACGTGCAGCAGCCGCACACCTCGGCTGGGCGCGTGCCCACCGAGCGCGGCTTCCGCGTCTTCGTCGACGCGCTGGTGCAGATGCGCGAGGTGACCGCCGAGGACCGCGCCGCCGTGCTCGACCGGCTCCAGCACCTGGCGCCCGGGACGGACGTGCTCCACCAGGCCGGCGAGCTCCTCAGCACGCTCACGGGCGCCGCCGCCGTGGTGACCGACCCGCAGCCCGAGCGCGAGTCACTCGCGCAGCTCCGCTTCATGCCCCTGGACGCGAGCCGGCTGCTGGTGGTGCTCGTCACGCGCCATGGCGGCGTCGAGAACCGCGTCGTCGACCTCGCCGGCGGGGTCGACCCGGCCGAGCTCGAGCGCGTGAACAACCTCATCGAGGAGCTCCTCCAGAGCGACGCGCGCAGCCTGGTCGCCGTGCGCGACGCGCTCCTCGCCGACATCGACGCCGAGCGGGGCACGATCAAGCAGCTCCGGGAGAAGGCGCGCTCGATGATCGACGCGGCCGTCGAGCGGGAGGAGCCGGCGAAGGTGCGCATCGAGGGGCAGGGGCGGCTCTTCGACCGGCCCGAGTTCCTCGACGCCGACAAGATCCGCCAGTACCTGCGCGCCTTCGACGACAAGGAGCGGCTGCTCGAGCTGCTGGAGCAGACGCTGGCCTCGGGCGGCGTGCGGGTGTTGATCGGGTCCGAGACGCGGCTCGAGCACGTGGACGACATCAGCCTGATCTCGAGCCCCTTCAGCGGGAGCGGCTCGGCGAAGGGCTCGCTCGGCGTGATCGGGCCGACGCGGATGGACTACGCGAAGGTGGTCCCGCTGGTCGGCTTCACGGCGCGGGTGATGAGCGAGATCCTCGGCGACCACGACGTCGACTCGGAGGACGAGGGCGAGTGATCAGTCGGCGGCGGCGTCGTCGCCGTCCACGGGCTCGTCACCCTGGGTGTCGTCGGACTCCGCCTGCTCCCGCGCCCGGCGCATGGCCCGGGCGAAGTCCGCCAGCACGCTCCGCGTGTCGAAGGTCAGTCGCCCTTCTTCGCGGAAGAAGCGCAGCGATAGGTGCCAGCCCGGCTGATCGCTCGTCGGCAGGTCCAGCTCGATGCCGTGCCGCGCCAGCCTCTCGCCGAGCCGGCTCGGCGTCGGCTCGCCCTCGGCGGGCCGGAGCCGGAAGGGTGGCGTGTGAAAGCTCTCGGCTGCCCGGGTCACGCACGCCCGGAGCTCGGCGCTCTCGGAGCGCGCGACCACGTCGTGGAGTCGCCCGTCTCCGCGAACCCAGGCGTCGAAGAAGAGCTCGTCTTCCGCCTCCGAGCACGCGCCGATGGCCTCGACCATCGCGTGGAGGGCGGCGTCGATCTCTTCGGGGTGCGGGGCGCACTCGGGGCCCTCTCCGCGCGCGAGGGCCGCCCGATCCTCCGGGGTGCAGAGGCGCCACGCGGCGGGCCTGGCGGTGTTGTCCGGCCCGCCGGTATAGCGGGCGCGGTCGGCGCCGCAGACGGCGGGCAACATCATCCCGAGCGCGCCGGTCAGCGCGCGCATGACGGCGAGCGCCTCGTCCTCGCGCTGCTCTTCGGCCATCCGCTGCATGAGCGCGAACCCCCGCTCGGGCATGCCGTTCATCGCGGCGACTTCGAAGTAGCTGTCCACGTGGTTCGGCAGCTCGTCGGCGGGGAGGGCCTCGAGCCACTCGAGCAAGGCCTTGCGTCGCCGCGCGTGGAAGAGCGCCGGCAGCACACACGCCGGGTCCCCGCCCGCGCGCGCCTGGGCCAGGTCCTCGTCCCGGCGCGCGTACCAGTCGGCGTCGTGGAGCTCGACCGCCCGGCCGAGGCGCGCGTCGGCCGCCCGATGAAAGCGCGCGCGCGTCACGCGCCAGCCGTCCGGCTGGCGCTCCAATCGGTAGCGGCCCACCTCGACGTGGGCTCCCTGCGAGGTTCGGAGCTCGACGTCGACGACGCCGTCCTCGGTCACGTCCGCCGTGGCGGCGACCGTGGGAGCGTCGAGTGGTCGGCGCGCGGCGCGCAGGGCGGACCGGTCGTCGAAGCCGGTCGCGTCGAAGGCCGCGCGCTCTTCGAGGAGCCGGTCCAGCGTCGGTACGCGCCGGCACGCCGGGGGGACCTCTTCTTCCGCGAGAGCCTCTTCGGTCAGCGCCTCCACGGCCGCGCGGGCCGGTGCGCCTCGAAGCCGGATGTCGAAGGGGTCTGGCTCGCCGTGGCGGGCGAAGACGACGACGGGCTCCTCGGCCCAGATCGCCATGCGGAGCGACGGGTTCATCTTCACCCGTGCGTCGCACTCGGCTTCGATCAGCTGGGCGACGATGGGCGCGGTGTCGATGGGGGGTGAGGCCGGCCCGACCGGCGCGGGGGGGGGCGCGCCGGCGCAGGCGGCGAGGAGGAGCAGCGTCGCGGGGAGGGGGCGGGGCATCGCACGCCCTTCTTCGCGTGACGGGGGGGTGTCGTCAATGCGCGCTTTCGCGCATGGAGTCGCGGGGGCTCGCGCGGCGCTCGAGGTCGGGCGAGCGCGTCAGCACTCGCCTTCGCGGCGCGCGCTCACGCCGTGCATGTGGGCGTCGCACTCGTTGCCGTAGGTCCGGCCGTCGCAGCCGCAGACGGGGCGGTAGATCTGCGTGCAGGCCTCCGGGCGCGGCTCGCAGCGACCCGGGCGGTCCGTGGCGCCGCAGTCGGCCTCGATCGGGTGGATGCACTGGAGGCCCTCGCCGCAGGGGGTGGCGCCCCGGGTGCCGCAGAGGGCGCCGCGCTCGCCGGGGGCCGGCTCGTCGTTCGCGGTGGGGCCATCGCTCGGGGGGTCGTCGGCGGGCGGCGCCGTGGGCGGGTGCGGGATCGGCGCCGAGTCGCCGAGGAAGGGCGCGCAGTAGCTCGGGCAGGGGGTGGTCACGCACTGCACCCGGGCGCAGCCGCTCCCGGCCGGGCAGGCGCCGTCCGGGCCGCACTCGACGCGGCACTCCGCGCCCTCGCAGCCGAGGGCCACGGCGAAGGAGGCGCCGGCGGGGCCGCGGACGGCGACGTGGTAGGTGCCGTCGGCGGGGAGCGCGTGGGCGCCGGCGCCCTCGGCGACGAGCGGGTGCGTCGCGTGGGCGCGGTCGGTCGGGCCGTGGAGCGAGATCGACACGTTCGGGGGCGCCTCGAGCGCGAGCGTGACGGTGGAGCCGCCGCGCCCGGCGAAGGCCCAGGCGAGCGCCGTGTCGCGGCCGAGCGCCTCCTCCTCGACGCGCCCGCCGTGGTCGAGGGAGCCGCGCACGCGGAGCACGAAGGCGCGGGCGGTGGGCTCGGTCGGCGTGGCGCCGCCGCTGGTGTCGTCGGCGCGCTCCTCGGGCGCCGCGTCGCCCTCGACGACGACGCAGCCGGCGAGGCCGAGGAGGAGGGCGGAGGAGAGGGCGAAGAGGGTGGGGCGCATGGAGCTGCTCACTAGGAAAAGGGCGCGGTGAAGAGGGCGCGGTGAAGAGGGCGCGGTGAAGAGGGCGCGGTGGTAGCACGGCGCGCTCTCCGGGGAGAGACGGGCGAGCTCCCCGGAGCTTCCGATCGCGCGCGGGTGGGGCTGGATCCAGGCGAAAGCGTGCGCCTTCATGGGCGTCTTCATGGGGGCGGGTCTCCGGTCCTGCTGCTTTTTTGCGCAGTCACCCCTCGGCCCCGTACCACCGGGGGGCGGGGGAGCCCCCGCACGGAGATGCACCCCTCGCGATGACGACCCTCGTACACGCCGCCCTGACCTTCCGGCGCACGGTCCGCGGCTCCTACGGCTTCTTGGCCGCCGCCGCGTTCCTGGTCTGCCTGCTGCTCGGCGTCTTCGAGGGGCCCCTCGAGCGGCTCCGCCTCGAGCACGCTGTCGTCGGCGTCGCCTGGCTCGCGATCTTCGGCGCCCGCTTCGCCGCGCGCTGGAAGAAGGAGGAGGCCGAGGGGCCCGCCTGGATCGACCTCGAGCTCGGCCTGCTGATCCTGGTCGCCGTCCACGCGGCCATCCAGATCGGCGGCGGCCTCGCCTCGCATGGGTACGCGGCGCATTACGTCGTCGTCGCCTTCCTCGCCTCCTTCGCGCGGCGCCCGATGGGCCACGTCCTCGTGCTCTGCGCGGTCGGCCTCGAGGTCGGCGTGCACCTCCTCGCCGAGGACCGGGCCGACGACTGGCTGCCGCTCGCGCTCCACGCCGCCTTCACGCTCTGCTTCGGGCTCATGAGCCTCCTCTTCACGCGCGTGGAGATCGCGCGCGTCCGGGAGGTCTCGCGGCGCGAGCTCGAGGACGAGAAGGAGAAGGTGAAGACCGAGTCGCGCATGTTCCGCCTGGTCTCGGCGCCGAGCGCGGCCGGGGCGAGCGACGAGGAGCGGCTGGTGCGCTCGTCCGTGGAGGAGCTGCACCATCAGGTCTACCACGTGCTCACGCTGCTCCAGCGCACGCTCGGGCTCCACACCTGCGTGCTGCTCATGCGGGACGACGACGGTGACGGGCTGCGCATCGTCGAGCTGGTGACGGAGAGCGATCACATCGCCGAGGGGCCCTTCGGCGCTGGCGAGGGCGCGGTCGGCGCGGTGGTGAAGCGGCAGATGCCCATGAACCTCCGCAACCTCAAGCCGGGCTACAAGGGGCTCTGCTACTACGAGGGGCCGGCGCTCGTGCGGGCCTTCCTCGGCGTGCCCATCCTCGACGGCGGCCAGGTGCGCGGCGTGCTCTGCGCCGACCGGATCGACGATCGGCCCTTCACGGAGAGCGAAGAGCTCGCGCTCCAGGAGGCGCTCGCGCAGGTGCTCCGGGCGCTCGAGAACGAGCGGGTCTTCGTGCAGCTCGAGCGCACCAAGCGTGAGCAGACGATCCTCTACCGGGCGTCGCAGGCGCTCGGCGCGGCCCTCGACGAGGGGGCGGTGATCGAGGCCGGGCTCGAGGCGGCGGGGGACATCGCGCCGCACGACTTCGCGGCGATCTCCTTCTACGACCCGGACGACCGGCGGCACCGCGTGAAGCGCGCCATCGGCGACGGGGGCGAGACCTTCGAGGGGCTGACCTTCCGGGACAACACCTCGCTCACGGCCATGGCCGTGAAGAACCGGCACTACCTGCCCTACCGGGGCGACTTCGACGCGCGGCAGCAGACCGTGTTCACGAAGCGCGCGAACCTGCGCGGGATGAAGTCGCTCCTGATCCTGCCGCTGGTGGTGCGGGAGGACGCGATCGGGACGATGATCCTCGCGGCGCGGCGAGCCGGGGCCTTCGGGCCGGCGATCCGGCCGACGCTGCAGCTCCTCGCGAACCAGCTCGCCGTGTCGCTCTCGAACGCGCAGGCGGTCAAGCGGCTCGAGGAGATGGCGACGACCGACGGGCTCACGGGCTGCCTGAACAAGCGGGCCTTCCTCGAGGAGCTCGACCGGAAGCTGCGCTCGGCGACGCGCTTCGGGCGCCAGCTCAGCCTGATCGTCACGGACATCGACCACTTCAAGTCGGTGAACGACACCTACGGGCACGCGACCGGCGACGTGGTGATCAAGGAGCTCGGGGCGCTGCTGAGGCGGGTGAAGCGCGAGACCGACATCGTGGCGCGCTTCGGCGGCGAGGAGTTCTGCGTGCTCTGCGAGGAGACCGACACGGAGGGGGCGCGGTTGCTGGCGGAGCGGGTGCGCGAGGAGCTCGGCGGGACGACCTTCCAGACCGAGCTCGGGGAGCTGCGGGTGACGGCGTCGCTCGGGGTGGCGACCTACCCGGAGCACGCGGACGACGGCGGGGGGCTCTTCGAGGCGAGCGACAAGGCGCTCTACGCGGCGAAGCACGGCGGGCGGAACCAGGTCTGCGTGCCCGAGTGAGCCCGGCCGCTGGCGCGGCGGGCTCGCTCGGGGGGTGCGCTCGCGTTGCTCGCTGGAGCCATGTGGACAACGCCGACTGCGCGACGCCCAACTCCCCGGCTAGGGCCGTGGCCGTCATGGCGCCTGGCTCAGTCCGTGGCGTCGCGGCGCGCGACGTCGCCCACCGTCTGCCAGTCGCCCCAGTGCGGGCCGTTCAGCGGGGCCCCGTCGTCTCGCAGTGCGGAGCCTTCGGAGACGGGCAGCGCGAGCAGTGCGATCACGCGCACGAACCAGCGGTCTGAGCTGAGCGCGTCGCGCAGCGCGCGGGTCGCGGCGTCGCCGAGGTCGGCGAGGCGCTCGGCGTAATCGTTCAGCTCCACGCTCGCGTACTCGCCGTGTTCGGAGAGTGCTGCGAAGAAGCGCGGCACGGCGCTCGCGTCGACGCGCGACAGCAACAGCGAGCCCAGGCGCCAGCGCAGGCGCCAGCCGAGCGGGCCGTCGGCGGCGGTCGGCAGCTCGCGCCACAGGCGCTCGGTGATGCGGGGGTCGTCGATCTCCGCCAGGCGATCGAACGCGTAGTCGCGCACCGACACGGGAACGTTGGCGTCGAAGCCGAGCGCGATCAGGGCGTCGACGTGGCGGGCCGCGGCGCAGCCCTCGAGCGCGACGAGCGCGCGCGTTCGGAGCTGATCGTCGGGGTCCTCGGCGCCGATCGCCATCAGGCGGTCCGCGACCGCGCGCTCCGCGCAGAAGAGACGCATCCCGAAGAGCACGCCCTCGAGGAAGTTGCGACGGTTGAGCTCGACCGCGGCCTCGAGCCGCGCGGGCGGGAGGTCCCGGAGCCCACGCAGGTACGCCCCCTCGCGCAGCCGCTCGCGGAGCCAGGTCTCGAACGACTCGCCGCGCAGGGCGGTCTCGGTCTCCAGCAGGCGCGCCGCGGCGCGCGCTCGCAGGGGGCCGTCGGCGAGCAGCTCCGCCGCCGCGCCCAGGTCCGTCGGGCCGCGGCGCGGTCCGAGCGCGTCGAGCAGCCGCGAGCGGTCGTCGCCGAACACCGCGAACGCCTCCCTGATGCCCGCCCGCCCGAGATCCCGCCGCCGCGCGACGTCGCGCACGTGCCACGCGAGCACCGCCTCCCCCAGCTGCGCGCGGACGTCGGCGCCGACGTGCGGCGCGAGCGCGACCGCGTGGTCCTTCGCCGTCACCTGCACGCGCTCGGGGTCGCCGTTGACGTTGGGGTCCTCGTGCAGCGCCTCGGTCACGCGCTGCGCGATCGCTCGCTCGATCGCCGGCTCGGACGCCTCGCGCACGGAGTCGACGAGCAGCGCCTGCACGTCGTGATCGCGGTCGAGCGTGACGAGGGATCGCGCGGCCGCGGCGCGCACGTCGAGCGGCTCGGCGGGGTCGCGGACGATCGCGGCGAGCTCGGCGGGCCCGTCCACCGTGCCCCAGTACAGCTCGACGTGCTCGAGCGTGTGGTGACACGGCGCCTCGGTAGCGCAGGCCGCGAGCGCGAGCGCGACGACGATGGGAGCACGCCTCATCGGATCCCCGCGCTGAGCTGCGTGTTCGGGAACAGCCCTCGGTCCTGGCCGGCGGCCGCCACGGCGGCGCGCGCGACGTGCTCGAAGGCGACCTCGGGGTCGGCGGTGATCGTGATCGTGTCCTCGTGAGGGAACAGCTCGTGGATGCCTCGCAGGCACCGCCGGAGCTCGTAGACGTCGACCGCGCCGCCCGGCGCGGGGAGCGTCGGCTCGGAACCCGAGGTGATCTGCTCGCACCCGGGCGCGAGCCGACCGCCCGAGCCCGAGACGATCGCGCCGTCCGAGGTGAGCGCGAGGCTCAGGCTCAGGGGCTCGACCTCGACCTCGGCTGCCTCGAGCATCTCCTGCATCGAGGCGACCCGAAAGCCCGGGAGCGCGAGGGCGTGCGCGCGCTCGACGTCGCCGACGCGCACCACGATCTGCAGTCGCTCCACGCCGGCCTGGCCGGCGGTGTAGACGATCTCGGCGACGGTGCGGAACGGCGTGGACGGTCGGATCTCGAGCCCGAGCTCCCGCGGGAGATCACCGAGCCGGATGCGCTCCTCGAGCGCCGCGTGGAGCGCCTCGATCAAGTACCCCTCCGGGCCGCCCATCCGCTCCTCGGCGGGGACGCGCCCATGGGAGTCGAGCGGCACGAGCGCGTCGACGTCGTCGCGCGACAGGAGCCACCCGAGGCGCATCGGGTCGGCGTGCGACAGCTCCACGTCGAGCTCGGCGCGCGTCAGCGACGACGGAACGTGGCCCTCGCGCACGCCGATCCCGCGCTCGCCGACGCGCACGCGCAGGTACGTCGTGGGCCGCGCGAGCCCCTCCCCGAGGTCGGCCTCGAGCACGGGCACGGCCGCGCCCGTCGCGTCGGCGCGCCGAGCCTCGAGGCGCTCGAAGAAGGCGGCGCGCTCGCTCTCGGGGGTCGGCAGCGGGCACGGCCGCGAAGGCGCGCTGCCGCACGCCGCGAGCGCGAGGGCCGCGGTGGTCGTCGCGAGGGGTCGCACGCCGCGTCCATAGCCGACGCGCCGCGCGGAGTCATCTCGCGGCGCTCACGCGGCGACCCCGGGCAAGGCGCGCGCGAGCCGCCGAGACAGGCGTCGCGATGATGACGACATTCATAGCGCCCTCACACTTCGGGCGCGAGGAGCTTGGCGGCGCGGTTGCCGCACTCGCTGGTTCCGACGGGTCAAGAGCGGGAGGCGGGACAACCATGCCGACACCTGGGGGGGCCGCTTGGCGGAGAGGGGTGGGGTCGGCGGCGCGCCGGCTCGACCTGCCGCTTCGCTACGGGGTCGGGAGGCCGGCGTCGGGCGGGGAGGCGGCGTCGGCCGCGGCGTCGACGCCCGCGGCGTCGGCGTCGGCCGTGGCGCCTCCGGTGACCTGCTGGTGCTCGGCCCAGGTGCCGCCGACGGCGATGGCCATGACGATGCAGCCGAGCAGGAGGACGGCGCAACCGAAGGAGACGGCGGCGAGCTTCAGCGGCTGGCGGGCGACCCGGTCCACGGCGAGCGAGCCTCACAGCTGGTGCGCCGGTGAGCAAGCACACGTGGGGGGCGCGCGCGCTGCGGAGATCGTGCGGCCATGCTCGTCCGCGCGTCCGTCCCGCTCCTCGTCGGCCTCTCGCTCGTCCTCGGATGCGGGGACGATCGGCGGCCCGGGGCCGACGCCGGGAGCGGGGTCGACGCGGGGGGCACGCCGAGCGCGGACGCCGGCGGCACGCCAGGGAGCGACGGAGGCGCCACGGGGAGCGCGGCCGTCGGCGATCCGTGCACGAGCGCCGCGGACTGCGCGCTCCCCGGCGCCGAGTGCTTCACCGAGAGCTTCGGATCCGTCTCCTGGCCCGGCGGCTTCTGCTCGAAGGCCTGCGGCGGTGACGACGCTCCCGAGAACGAGTGCGGCGAGGTCGCGGGCTGCGCCTCCATCGGCTCGAGCGGCGGCGGCATGGGCATCAGCGGCATGTTCTGCTCCCCCCCCCTGCTCGAGCGACGCCGAGTGCCGCCAGGCCGAGGGCTACCGCTGCCAGATGCTCCTCGGCTTCGGCTTCTGCGTGCCGCCCGGCCTCTGAGCGCGGTCTGGCCGAGCATGCCGGCAGGCCCGCGGCGCGGCGGACGGGCACGCGTCGCCCCTTCCGACTGGCGAGCCGAGCGCCCGACCTGCGGAAGCGAGGTCCGTACGCCGCCACCCGGAGCGCGGGCTCGACCAGCCCCCTCGGAGGTGTGTCGACGGACGGGGGAGGCCCACCCGAAACGGATCCTCGGAGTCAGTCCGCGGCGGGGCGCGCGCTCGGCGGGCCGAGGGGCGCGCCCGCGAGGAAGTCCTGGACGAGGTCGGCGCGGAGCATGGCCTCGGTGGGCTCGAAGAGGGCGGCCTCGAGGAGGGGGCCGGGCGCGCGCACGCGGAGGGCCCAGAGCGCCTCGGGGCGGCTGAGCCAGAGGTGGCCCTCGGGGGTGAAGGCGACGTCGAGGGGCGCGCGGCGGAGATGGATCCGCGCGAGCGTGAGGCGCTGGCCGTCGGCGAGGCGGAGCACGGTGGCGCGGGTGCCGTCGGTCCAGGCGACGAAGCCGTGCGCGAGCTCGAGGCGGCCCGCGGGCGGGCAGGGGCCGAGGGGGCGGGCGGCGGCGCTTGCGTCCGGATCGACCGGGACGAGGAGCAGGCGGCCCTCCCGGCAGACGAGCGCGCGTTCGCGGTCGGGCGTCAGCGTCCGGAGGCCCTCGAGGTCGACGCGGCCGGCGAGCTCGCCCGAGCGGAAGTCGTACCAGAGCATGGCGCCCGGGATGAGCACGCTGATGCGCTCCCCGTCGAAGGTCGGCCATCCGCCGGCCGGGAGGCGGATCGCGTGGAGGCGCCGGTTCGTCTCGAGGTCGACGAGGACCAGGCTCGCGCCGCGCACGATCGCCAGCCGCGTGCCGTCGACGGCCAGCCGCGCGCGCCGGTTCGGGCGCGGGCGGAGGAGCGTCGCGCGGGGTCGGAGGTCCGGCCCGAGGCGGAGCACGCGGCCGTCCCGGAGCGTGGCGACCCAGGTGCCGTCGTCGAGGAGGAGGTCGCGGACGACGCCCTCGGCCAGGCCGACCGCGCGGCGCCGGCCCAGGTCGAAGACGCCGAGCGCGTCGCCCGGCGGCCCGTAGCGGAGCGTGAGGCGGCCGTCCTCGGCGAAGGTCGCCTCGAGCTCGCAGTCCAGGTAGTCGCCCTCATGACCGAAGGCGCAGCGCACGGGCCGGTGGAAGGCGCGCGGCAGGGGGATGGGCTCGGCGTCCTCGTCGGCGAAGACGATCGCGACCGGCGCGTAGCGCGATCCGTCCTGCCACACGACGGCGACGCCGCGCTCCCCGCTCTCGTCGACGAGGACGTGGCTCTCCTCCTCCGACTCGTACTCGAGCCAGGGCGGCTCGCCCTCGTCCTCCGCCGGTGGGCGGGGCCGGGGCGCGTCCCCCGGCGGGAAGCGCGCGGACCAACCGCGGCCGTGGAGAGAGAGCCGCTCGGCCGCGAGGGAGACGGACCAGGCGGACTTCTCCGGCGTCCCGCGGCGGTGGAGCAGGGGGCGCGCGCGGCGGCGGTCGACGGCGACGAGCTGGACCGGCCAGCCGGCCGTGAGGACGTAGCGGCCGCGCGGAGGGACGCCGTGGCGCCCGAGGGGGAGATAATCGGGGACGGGGACCTCGAGCGGGCGCCGATCGGGCGTGCGCACCACCAGGGTCCCGCGCGTCGTGGCGTCCGGATCCAGCAGGTAGGGCCGGGGGCCTTCGAAGAGGTAGGCGTCGCGGGCGGAGCAGGGGGTGGCGTGGCGCGTGTGCGCGCCCAGGTCGTCGCCGGCGTAGACGTCGACGTGCTCGCCGCGGCAGACGACCAGGTGGCCGGCCGGCGACCATCGGAGCGCGAGCGGGGGAGCGTCATCGGCCGGGGAGAGCGCGCGGGGCGCCGGGTCGGCGTCGCCGTCGTCGGCCGGGGCGCGGGTCCAGACGCGACCGCCCTCGCCGGCCCAGGCCAGCCGACCGTCTTCCCGGGCCGCGGGTAGCGGGTCCTCGCCGGCGTCGGAGAAGCGCGCGACCTCCCGGCCGGTCAGGGCGTCGCGGAGCACCAGCGCGCCCTCTTCGCGGACGGCGAGGCGGTCGGCGTCTCCGGCGACGCGGAAGGGTACGCCGGCGAGGGGCCAGGCCGGTCGCCGGGGGCGCAGGGTCGCCGGCACGAGGGGCTGGATGGCGTCGCCGGCCCAGAGGAGGAAGGCGGCGCCGTCGCGCGTGAAGCCGAGGCCCTCGGCGCGCTCCGGGAGGGGGCGGCTCGCCTCGCGGCCGTCCGCGCCCCGGGCCTCCAGCCGCTCCTCCTCGGGGCCGAGCTGGACCGCCCAGGCGCCGTCCGGCGAGAGGCGGAGGCGCGCCCCGTCGAAGCTCGGCGGGTCCCAGAGGCGATCGCGCCGCAGGTCCCAGACCACGCCGCCGTAGACGTAGCCCGCGTTGGGGTCCATGAAGTGGGCGGCCGCCGCGGGGCCCTCGTCGGCCAGCCGGAGCTCGGTGACGGGCTGGGTGCGGGCGACGCGGCGGTAGGCGCGGACGTGGCCGCTCGGGACGTCGAAGAGCAGGAGGGCGCCCTGGTCCGTGCCGGCGAGGACGCGGTGAGGCGCGGGAAAGGCGAAGGCGACGACGGCGCCGCGCACCGGAGCGCGGGGCACGACGTCGAAGCCGGCCCCGCGGAGGCGCGGACCGGGACCCGTGGCCTCCGCGTCTCCCTCGGTCGGGGCGGCAGGCGAGGGGTCCGCCGACTCGGCTGGGCGGCTCTCGCTGCCGCGGGCCTCGTGACGGTTCTCGGCGCCGCGCTCGTCGGCGCCGCGCTCGTCGGCGCCGCGCTCGTCGTCGCTCCCACCGCAGGCTCCGAGCCCGACCAGCAGGAGCAGCGCTCCGGTCCACGCTCTCCGCATCCCCCCTCCTCGTGAGGGGCCAGCGTATCATCGCCACCCCGAGGCGCTTCGGGTCAGCGCGGAGGCGCGGCCTCGAAGACGCCGGATGACTCGGGCGCGAGGTGGGTGTCCCACCAGGCGCGCGCGTGCTTCGCCGTCCAGCCGGAAGAGAGGCCGGTGGCGCGGAGCGCGTCGCGCAGATCGGCAGCGCTCGCGGGGCGGTCGGCGGGCGCCTTCGCGAGGCAGGCGAGGATCAGCGCCTCGAGGTCGCGGGGGATGAGCGCGCGGGTGCGCGTCGAGGGCGGGGCGGGCGCTTCGACCACGTGCGCGGCGGCGACCTGCATGGCCGTGACGCCCTCGAAGACCGGCGCCCCCGTGAGCAGCGCGTAGGCCACGCAGCCGAGCGCGTAGAGGTCCGCCCGCCCGTCGACGGCGTCCCCGGTGGCGACCTCCGGGGCCATGAAGGCGGGCGTGCCGGCGACCTCGTCGACGCCGGTGAGCGTGACCACCGCGTGGTTCGTGTCCTTCACCAGGCCGAAGTCGAGGATCTTCAGCCAATCGACCTCGCCGCCGCGGCGCGCGAGGAAGAGGTTCGCGGGCTTGATGTCCCGGTGCACGAGGCCCCGGCGATGGGCGGCGGCGAGCCCGTCGCAGGCCTGCTCCATGAGGTGTGCGACGCGGGCCGGCGGGAGCGGGCCGAAGCGGTCGAGGAGCGACTGGAGGTCGATCCCGCGGAGCAGCTCCATCACGTGGAAGAGCTCGCCGTCCGCGGTCATGCCCACGTCGAAGAGGCGCACCACGTGGGGCGACTCGATGGCGGCGGTGGCGCGGGCCTCGCGGCGGAAGCGGGCGACGGCGCGGGTCTCGTCGCGGCCGAAGGAGCCGGGGCGGAGGAGCTTCACGGCGGCCTCGCTCTCGAGGACCACGTGGCGGGCGCGCCAGACGTCGCCGTTCGTGCCCTGGCCGATGGGCTCGAGGAGCGCGTAGGCGCCGGCGCGGCGGAGCGCGTCGGACGCGTCGGCGGGCCCGTCCGGGCTGCGGAAGAGGCGCGAGAGGGCGTCGATGGAGTCGCGGAGGCCCATGGATAGGCGTCGGGGAGAAGGGGCGAGAGGTGTGCGTGCGGGGAGGCGGAGGTGGGGAAGCAGCACACGTGCCAGGTCGGCGGCTTGGAGGAGGGGTGCGGCGCGGGCGCCGGGATCGTTGCAGAAAACCTGCGCCTCGCCTCGGCCTGGTCGCGTCTCGGGCGGCGCGGGCGCGGCGTGGGCGTCGCGAGGTGGCTACACCAGGGCCCACCCCGGCGCATGTTGTTCACATCGCCCCCACCCGTGCCCGTATCAGGGTGCCGGGAGCGTCACCGGCGCTGGGGAGAGCGGGTCCAGCGAGAAGCGCTCGAGCAAGGCCGGCAGCGTGGTCGGCGTGGGCGCGGGGAGGAGCCCGAGGCTGTGGGCGAGCGTCCCGAGGAGCCGCTCGGGGCTCCAGCCGGCCTCGCGGTAGTCGGCGACCGCCACGCTGCCGTGCCGCTTGGCGAGGCGCTCGCCGTCCTCACCGAGCACCAGCGGCACGTGGAGGAAGGACGGCGGCGTCCAGCCGAGGGCCTCGTAGAGGGCGATCTGCCGGGGCGTGGAGGGGAGCAGGTCGTCGCCCCGTATCACCTCCGTCACGCCCATCTCGTGGTCGTCCACCACGACGGCGAGCTGGTAGGCGAAGAGCCCGTCGCTGCGACGCACGATGAAGTCGCCGCCGACCCGGCCGGCCTCGTAGGGGCCCGCGAGCGCGTCGACGAAGCCCGGCCCGTCGTCCATGCGGAAGCGGATCGCCGGGTCCCGCTCGGGGTGGCTGGGCCGCTCGCGGCAGGTGCCCGGATAGCGCGGCCCGTCGTCGCCGTGGGGGGCGGACGCGGTGGCGGCCTGGACCTCCTTGCGCGTGCAGGTGCAGGGGAAGACGCGGCCGGCGGCCTCGAGGCGCGCGAGGGCGGCCTCGTAGCGGGCGGTGCGCGTGGACTGGTGGAAGGGGCCCTCATCCCAGTCGAGGCCGAGCCAGGCGTGATCCCGGAGGATGCTCTCCTCCGAGCCCTCGCGGACGCGCGGCGGGTCGAGGTCTTCGATGCGCATCACGATGCGGCCGGCCTCTCGGCGGGCGCGGAGCCAGGTCACGAGCGCCGTGCGGGCGTGGCCCAGGTGCATGGCGCCGGTGGGGGAGGGAGCGTATCGGGTGCGGTACTCGGCCATCGGTGGGGGCGCGCGGGGCTATCGAGGCTCGGGGGGCGGGTCGGGAAGCGGTGTGTCCGGTGGTGGGAGCTCGGCGGCCTCGAGCGCGGCGAGGTAGGTGCGGGCATGGCCCTCCGCGCGGACGTCGAGGGCCATGAGGGTGAGGGCCTGGGCGACGAGGGCCAAGCCGGCTGCCCGGTAGGCGGTGCGGCGGGCGGCGACGGCCATGGCGAGGCCGATGAAGACCAGGAAGCCCTCGACGATCTCGTAGACGTCGAAGGCGGCGATCACGTCTTCCACTCGCTCCCGCTCCTCCAGCAGGGCCGCGGCGGGGGTCACCTCGAGGTCCGTCTTCAGGTTCGCGACCTGCGCCTCGGTGGTCACCAGGACCGCGCCGCCCACGGCGAGCTCGACGAGCCCGAGGATCACGAGCGGCACCGCCGCGCCGCGCCACGGGCGGCGCTCGCCGCGCGCCAGTCCGAGGAGCCCGAGCGCCAGCACGATGGCGGTCACGCCGGCCGCGACGAAGAGGGTCGCCCCGGCCTCCTCGGAGGCGAAGTAGGCGTCGATGGCCGGCTCGAGGTCCACGCCGCGCGAGCATAGCGGTTTCGCGCCGGACGGAGTCGCCGAGCGCGAAGGAGGGGGGAACCGGAGGTCGGGGCGTGCAGCGGATGCGCCACGTCTGACACGGATGTCGGGGTGTGAAACGGGGGCTCACGGCGCACTCGGGGGAGGTGGGCCGGGGCTGCGACGATCGTGGCGCATCGAGGCCCTCAGATGGCACCCATCCGCGCGGGATCGAACGCGATTCGCCATGGTGTGAGACTTGCAAACTTCCTTTCTCACGTGACCCGCCTGCTCGCCGCTCCCCTGCTCCTCGCGCTCGCCGCCTGCCTCGCGCTCGGTGGCTGCCAGAGCGAGCTGCGCGCGACGGGCTCGGCGGAGGGCGTCGGCCTCGAGCGTGGGACCCTCGCCGTCCGATGGGCCGAAGCCGGCCGCGGGTTGGTGCATGGTGAAGGGCGCGTCGAGAGCGGCGCCTTCTGGGTCGCGCTCCCCGATCGGCCGCCGCCTGCCGCCTTCGAGGGGGGCGTGGCCCTCGGCGAGCTGGTGCTCCTTCCCGAGGGGGCGACGGTCCGCCTCGGCACCCCGCTCGAGGGCGAGCGCGGCGTCGACGGAGAGCACGCGCTCGTCTACCGCGACCCGGAGCTCGAGGCGCCGAGCTGGGCCGAGGCCTTCCCGCCCGGCCTGAGCTGCGCTCGCCGCGAGGTCTCCACCGACGGGGCCGCCTGGGCGCTCACGCCTTGCGAGGGGCTCGCCCTGCGCTTCGCGGATCGAGCCGGTCTCGCAAGCCGTCTCCCGCGAGATTGAAGCCGAGCACGGTCGCGGCGATGGCCCCGCCGGCGACCAGCGCGACGTGCGGGTAGCGGAGCAGCACGCCGCTCCCCTGGTCCAGCAGCGCGCCCCAGCTCACCCCCTCGCTCGGTCCGAGCCCGAGGAAGGAGAGCGTCGACTCGGCGAGCACCACGCCGCCGACGCCGCTGGTCGCCTGCACCACGATCGGGCCGAGCAGGTTCGGCAGCACGTGCCGACCGAGCACGCGGGAGCGCGTCATGCCGAGCGCGAGCGCCGCCTCCACGAACTCGCGCTGGCGCAGCGCCATCGCCTCCGCCCGCGCGATGCGCGCGTAGAGCACCCAGCCGGGCACGCAGAGGGCGAGAATCACGTGCGACACACCGGGCTCGTCCACGACGGCGAGGATGGCGATGTTCAGCACGATACCGGGGAAGGCCTGGAGCAGGTCGGCGAGGCCGCTCACGGCGTGGTCCACCGCCCCGCCCGCGTAGCCCGCCCAGGCCCCGAGGAGCGTCCCCACGCTGGCCGAGACGCCGACGACGACGAGCGCCACCAGGCCGGCGAGGCGGGCGCCGTGGAGCAGGACGCTGGCGAGATCGATGCCGTTGTCGCCCGTGCCCAGGAGGTGCGCCGCGCTCGGCAGGGCGTACTGGTCGGCGAGGTCGATGGCCTGGGGATCGGCGGGCGCGAGCCAGGGCCCGGCGAGCGCGAGGAAGACGAAGAGCCCGACCAGCGGGGCGCCGACCCGGAGGCGCGCGCCGAGGTCGCGGACGCGTCGAGCGGGAGCTGAGTCAGTCGGTCGACTCACTCCAGCCTCACCCGCGGATCGGCGGCCGCGTAGGCCAGGTCCAGGAGCACGTTCACGACGACGTAGGTCGTGGCGATGACCAGCACGCAGCCCTGCACCACCGGCATGTCGCGATCGAAGAAGGCGTTCAGGAAGAGGGTGCCGAGGCCGCGGCGCTCGAAGATCTTCTCGACGACGACCGTGCCGCTGAGGAGGGCGCCGAGCTGGGCGGCGCCGACGGTGAGCACGGGGAGCGCGGCGTTGCGGAGGGCGTGGCGGAAGTACACGCGGCGCGGGGGGAGGCCGCGGGCGTGGGCGGCGAGCACGTAGGGGCGCGAGAGTACCTCGGCGAGGGAGGCGCGGGTCTGGCGCGTGAGCGAGGCGGCGAGGGCGGTGCCGAGGGTGATCGCGGGGAGGACCAGGCTGGCGAGGCCGGCGGCGTCGTCGCCGGGGAGGGGAAGCCAGCGGAGCTGGACGGCGAAGAGGAGGACCAGGAGCGGGCCGAGCCAGATGTTCGGGATGGCGAGGCCGAGGACGGCGACGGTGCTGGCGAGCCGGTCCGGGGCGCGGCCGCGGAAGCGGGCGGCGAGGACGCCGAGGGGGATGGCGAGGAGCCAGGCGACGAGGAGGGCGGCGAGGGCGAGGGCGGCGGTGCCCGGGAGGACCTCGGCGACGAGCTCGGAGACCGGGCGGTCGCCGCGGAAGGACTGGCCGAGGGAGCCGTCGGCGACGTCGCCGAGGAAGCGGCCGTACTGGAGCGGGAGCGGGTCGTCGAGGTGGAGGTGGGCGCGCATGGCGGCCCGGTCCTCGGGGGAGGCGCGGTCGCCGAGGATGACGTCGACCGGGTCGCCGGGGACGAGGCGCACGAGGAGGAAGACGAGGGTGACGACGCCGAGGATGGTGAGGAGGGCGCGGAGGAGGCGGCGCGCGAGGTAGCCGAGGCCGCTCATGGCCGCCGCTCCGCTCGCCGGGCTCGCTCGATCTCCTCGGGGCGCACGGTCTCGTGTGTAGTGGGCTCGGGCGATCGCGCCGAGAAAACGGCAGCGGGGGCGGCCCGGCGGAACAAAGGAGGGGGCCCGCGCGCTGCCCTCGCGACGCCACGTGGCGGGCCCTCGGCCCGTCCCCTATGCTCCGCCGCCCATGCTCGCCCCCTCGTCCCGGCTCCTCGCCTCCGCGTGCCTCGCCCTCGCCGCCCTCGCGGGCTGCGCCCCGGCCATCGGCGACTCCTGCGAGAGCTCCGTGGACTGCTCGGTGAACGGCGACCGCATCTGCGACACGGCCCAGCCGCGCGGCTACTGCACGGTGTCCGGGTGCGAGCCCGACACCTGCCCGGACGGGGCGCTCTGCGTGGAGTGGCGGGGCACGCCGGACCGCACGGCCGTGCGCTTCTGCATGAAGAAGTGCGGGAGCGACTCGGGCTGCCGCGACGGCTACTCGTGCATGGGCACCGAGGACCCGCGCTTGCTCGAGGGCTACCCGGACGACCTCGAGAGCGAGCCGATCGCGCAGATCGTGGACCTGCGCGAGGGACGCACCGAGAAGTCGTTCTGCGTGGCGGACCCCGACGCGATCTAGCCGGGAAGCCCGAAGGGCGCCGGCCCCCGTGCCCGTCCCACGTGGACGAGGCCAGGCCTGGAAGCGCCCCGCACCGGCGCCTTTGGCGCCGGACGCCGGGGTTCGTGGTAGGTCGAAGCGTGCGCCTCGTCGCCCCGCTCCTCTGCCTCCTCCTCGCGCCCGGCCTCGCCGGGGCGCAGGACTGGGACGCGATCGGCGCGCACGTGCGCGCCCGCCGGGACGCCGACGCGCTCGCGGCCCTCCGTGGGGCGAGCGGCGCCGACGCGGCGTACCTCCGCGGTCGCCTCCACGAGCGCCGGGGGCGGCTGGCCGACGCCGCCGAGGCCTACGGCGCCCTCGCCGAGGCGGACGCGGAAGCGGACGCCGCCGCGCTCCCTTCCTCAGTCCGCGCCGACGCCCACTACCGCCGCGCCCACCTCCTCGCCCGGCTCGGCCGCTGCGCCGCCGCGCGCCCGCTCCTCGAGGCGATCTCCGCTCCCCCCCGCCGCGCCGCCGTCGCCGAGGCCCTCCGCGCCGAGTGCCTCCTCCGCGAGGCCCGCACCGACGACGCGCGCGAGGAGGCCCTCGACGCTCTCCGCGCCGCCATCGCCACCAACGGCCGCGCCGTCGACGTCTTCGCCCTCCGCTGGATGCTCGCCGAGACCCTCCTCGCCACCGGCGACGCCGACGAAGCGCGCCGCGAGCTCGTCGCCCTCTGGGTCGATCGGCCCGCCCACCCGGAGGCGCCCCAGGTCGAGGCCGCCCTCGGACCGAGCTTCGACCCGACCGCCGAGCAGCGCCTCTCCCGCGCCAGGACGCTCCTCCGCCGCCGCATCCCCGCCGACGCGGCCGCCCTGCTGGAGGGGAATCCGCCCCGAGACCGCGCCCTCCGCGCGCGCTGGCTCCACACCCGCGGCATGGCCCTGTATCGCACGCGGCACCACTACGCCGAGGCCGCCGAGCTCCTCGCCCAGGCCGCCCGCCTCGGGGGCGCCACCGCGCTCGAGGACGAGTTCCACGCCGCCCGCGCGCTCTCCCGCGCCGACCGGGATCCGCAGGCCATCCGTGCCTACCGCCGCTTCGTCCGGTCTCATCCCCGACACCCACGCGCCGCGGACGCCGAGTTCCTCGCGGCCTGGCTCGAGATCCACATCGGCCGCGCCCGCGGCCGGCGCAGCATGGACCGCTTCCTCGGCGGGCCGCGCGCGCGCCTCCGCGCCAACCGGCGCCGCTCGGCGCTCTGGCAGCTCGGCCTGACCGACTTCGAGCGCGGTCGCCACGCCAGCGCCGCCCGGTATTTCGAGCGATACGCCTCCACCGGCTCGGGCGCGATGGTCGCCGGGCGGGGTCATTACTGGACCGGTCGCGCCGAGCAGGGCCGCGGCCGGAGGACGGCCGCGATCGCCGCCTACCGGCGCGCCCGCGCCATCGACCCGCTCCACTGGTACGGGCTCTGGGCCGAGCGACGCCTCGCGGAGCTCGGGGAGTCGGACCCGATCCCCCTCGACCCGGCCGCGTCGGCCGAGCCCCTCCCGCCGCCGAGCCTGCCGGCCGAGGCGCGCTTCTTCCGTCGCCTCGGGCTCCAGGCCGATGCCCTCGACGCCCTCCGCCGCCACGAGCGCGCCGTCCGCGCCGCCGCCCCGCGCGGCCGTGTCACGGAGACCCGCGTCGCCGCCTACCGCATGCTCGACGGGACCGAGCGCGCCTACCGGCTCGCCGCCCTCCAGCACACGCTCCTCGGCCAACGCCCCGAGGGCGCCGCGCGCTGGGCCTGGGACGCCGCCTACCCGCGCCCGGAAGAGGACGCCGTCCGCGCCGCCGCGCGCGAGAGCGGCGTCCCCTGGGAGCACCTCTACGCGACCATGCGCCAGGAGAGCGCCTACGACCCGGACGTCGTCAGCCACGCCGACGCCATCGGCCTGCTCCAGGTGCTCCCCTCCTCCGGCGCCCGCGCCGCCGCGCGCCTCGGCCTGCCCTTCGAGCGCGACCGGCTCTTCGACCCGGCCTTCAACGTGCGCATCGGCGCCGCCGAGATCGCCGCGCTCTGGGAGCGCTACGAGGGGGTGCTCCCGCTCGTGATCGCCGCGTACAACGCCGGCGCCCATCGGGTGGACGAGTGGGTCGGCGAGCTCGACGGCCCCACGGACCTCGACCTCTTCGTCGAGCGCATCCCCTTCGACGAGACCCGCGGCTACGTGCGCCGCGTCGTCAGCCACTTCGCGCGCTACCGCTACCTCGAAGACCCGGACGCGCGCCCCGAGCTCCCCGCGCAGGTCGGCGGCGAGTAGCACGGCCCGCGGAAACCTGGTGAAGCTCCCGGCGCGCGAAGTCGTGGCTCCGAACCGGGCGAAGCCGATCCCTCGTGGTGGGGCCTGGCCAGCCGCCGTCGGCGGCCCGGACCGGGACCGGAGCTTCCGGGTCGTCACGCGGGTGTAAGCGCCGGTCGGGCTGTGCCGTTGCTCGCCCGATGCTCCGCCTCGCCGCCGCCCTCGCGCTCGTCGCCGCCCTCGCCTTCGTCGCCGCGCCCGCCCACGCCAGCGCCCCGCCGCGCGTGGAGCCCCTCCCCGCGGCCGGTCCGGCCACCCCCTCGGCCTCGCCCGTCGCGCCGGGCCAGGCCACCCCCGCTCGCGCCGCGGCCGCTCAGGCCGTCGTCCCCGCCCATCGGCCGCCGCCCCGCCGGCAGCCCCGCGAGCAGCGGGACCGTCGCTGGGGTGGCTGGGTGGCCTTCGGCGCCCAGAGCGGCCTCTTCCTCGGTGTCGGCGCCGGCCTCGGGCTCTCCGCCCGCGATGGCTCGCGGCGGGCCAGCGGCATCGTCGGCGGGGTCGGCAGCTACGTCCTCGCGGCCGTCGGCGCCAACCTCCTCGGCCGCCAGGCGGAGCGGCTCGGCTGGCGTCCCGAGCTCGGCCACGCGCTCGCCGGCCTCTATCCGGGCATGCTCGAGGGCTCGCTCGTCGGCGGGCTGATCGTCCAGGAGACCGGCCTCGAGGGGCGCCCCGCTCGGGCCGTGCTCCTCGGTTCGACGGCGGCCTTCTCCGTCCTCGGCGCGCTCCTCCACCGCATCGCGGGCGAGCGCTCCGGCACGCGCGTGGGCCTCTTCTACGCGCTCCTCGTCGGCTCGCTCAGCTTCCTCGCGCCGGCCGCCATCGCCACCGATCGACCGAGCGTGCTCACGCGCGGCCTGGCCGGCGTCGGCGCCGCCGGGCTCCTCGCCACCGGCCTCGCCCCCGTCATGCGCTGGTAGCGCCCGCTCGCCGGGGGGCTGGAGGCCCGCCGGTGGCTGCTCGAGTCGCCACCGGCGCCGTCCGTTCACGGCGTTTCGTGGGTGAATGCCGGGCCTTTCGCGATCGTCCGCGCTGGCCCGAATGGTGCGCGACCTCGCCCCGGTGTCTCTCGCGCGCCCCGCCCCCCTCCTGCTCGCCGCCCTCGTCGCGCTCTGCCCGCTCTTCGCCGCGCCGGCCGGCGCTCGCGGGCAGGCTTGCGAGCGAACCGTGACCCGCACGCCGCTCCGCTTCGGCGCGGACGGCGGCCAGGTCCTGGTCGAGGTCGTCGAGCGCGACCGCTGCTTCCCCGACGGCGTCTCGGCGCACGGCATGGAGCGGCGGCGCACGGGCGATCTCGAGCTCCTCGAGCGCACGGAGCTGCTCCGCGGGACGCGCGACTGGAGCGACCCCTCGACCTGGCGCGAGCGGGCGCCGGCCGAAGTGGAGGCGGCGATCCGACGGCGCCGCGGGCGCTACCTGCGGGCCCACGCCGAGGCCTTCCCCTTCCGGGCCGTGCGTCGCGACGCCGCCTGGGAGGGCGAGCGGCTGCGCGTCGGGGGCCTGGAGCTCGCGGTGCCGCGGGCGCTGATCCGCTACGCCGCGCCCTACTCGGAGGAGCCGCCCGAGGTGCAGGTCTGGGTCGCCGAGGAGGCGGCGCCGCGCGTGCTCGCCGTGGGCACGGTCGAGCGGGCCGGGCGCGATCGGCTGGTCGTGCTCGAGCGCGGCTGAGCCTCGGGCGCGGCTGAGCCTCGGCCGCGCAGCTCGAGAGCGTGGGCGCGACGGGCCCGGACCGTCCTCCCACGACCGCCGGATGGCGGGGCCTGGCCGAGCCGCGGTCGTCGAGGGGGGCGCGAGCCGTCGGCGCCGCGCGGGCGCTCAGCCCTCCAGGAAGCCGATCTCGCGCGCCACGGCCTCGGCGACCGGCAGGACCTTCTCGTAGGCCGCCGCGTTGCACGCGAGGATGCCGCCGCTCGTCCGCAGGTCGTCGCTCTTGTACTGGTAGGGCGCTCCGTCGAGGCGCACGAAGCGACCGCCCGCGCCGCGCAGCACGGCCTCCGGCCCGCAGGCGTCCCAGAGCGACGACTTGTCGCTGATGTGCACGTAGAGGTCGGCGACCTGCTCGGCGATGAGCCCGACCTTCAGGCCGACCGAGCCGCTCTTCATCTCGCTGGTGATGCCGAGGCGCTTCACGACCATGTCGATGGACTCGGCCCGGTGCGAGCGCGAGACCACCAGCCGGAGGTCCTTCGCCTCGGGCGTGTCGCTCACCTTCAGCGCGCGCTTCTCGCCGCCCGCCTCGAGCCACGCGCCCTCGCCGACCACACCCGTGTAGAGCTTGTCCTTCGCGACCTGGTAGACGACGCCGAGCTTCGCCGCGCCGTCCACGGCCAGCCCGATCATCACGGCGAACTCGCCGTTCTTGGCGATGAACTCCTTGGTGCCGTCGAGCGGGTCGACGTACCAGACCCGGCCGGCGGCCGTGCTGTCGCTCTTGTCCTCGCTCTCCTCGGCGACGATGCCATCCTCGGGGAAGGCCTCGCGGAGCGCCTTCACGATGAGCGCGTTGGCCTGGCGGTCGGCGTCCGTGACCGGGTCCCGCGGCGACTTGTAGGCGACGGAGAAGTCCTTGGCGTAGACGCCGCGGATGATCTCGCCCGCGTCGCGGGCGATGCGGGTGACGGTCTCGAGCTCGCGCTGCATGGGCGGCGGGATACCACGCCCGGGGCCGATGACCAGGCCGCCGCGGAATAGGAGCGGCGCCGGTCTGTTGCGGAGGCGACCCCGCGATGGCTCCCCCCAGGGGACGTCGCTGCGACGCGAGGGGTCCGCGAGGAGACGCCGGGCGCTCGCCCGGCAGGAGGAGGTACGCGTGCATCGATGGAGGCACGGCGTGTGGCTGGCGTGCGCCTGGGCGCCGGCGCTCGCGCTCGCGCAGGAGGCGCCCGTGGAAGGGCACGGGGGCCAGACGGAGCGCCCGGTGCGCGGCGAGGACGTCGAGGAGGAGGGCGAGCCCCCGAACGGCGGCGCCGAGGCCGACCCGCCCGAGGCATCGGAGGGCTCGGGCGACGGGCTCCGCCTCTCCATCGACGACGCCGCGCCGCCCGACGCGATCGACGCGGGCGTGGGCGCGAGCGACCCGGGGCCGGCGGCCGGCGAGGCCACCGCTGTGTCGCGGGGGGAGCCGCGCGCTCGCCCAGGCGCGCCCGCCGATCCCGGGACCGACACGCCGCGCGGAGACGCGCCCGCCGGCGCCTCGCGCGAAGACGCGGCGCCGGAGGACGATCCGACGCGACCCGTCTCCTCCGAAGCCGACCCGGACGCCCGCCCCCCGGACGCCGCCTCGAGCGACGCCCCCGAGGACGACCCGGGCTGGCGCGATCGGCTCCGCTCCGTCATCGATCTCCACGGCGACTTCCGCCTCCGCCTCGAGCGCTGGCAGCGCTTCCACCTCGGCCTGGAGGACGGCCCCTTCGACCGCTTCCGCGCCGCCACCGCGGACGAGGCCCCGGCCGGCGGCTGCGGCGGCGAGCGCGAGACCTGCGGCGGCTCGACCCTCCGCTTCGCCACCCTCCGCCTCCGCCTCGCCCCGCGCATCCACGTCACCGACGACATCTCCGTCCACGCCCTCTTCGACGCCTTCGACGACCGCGTCCTCGGCGCCGACGCCGACGACCTCTCGCTCCCCGAGACCCAGCGCGCCGCCCGCGGCGCCGTCGCCGTCCGCCGCGTCTGGGCGCGCTTCCGCCTCCGCGGCGTCGGCGAGCTCCGGGCCGGCCGCATGGGCGCGCGCTTCGGCCTCGGCCTGGTGCAGGACGACGGGATGGACCTCGACGACGACGCCAGCACGGACGTCGATCGCATCGAGGCGCGCGTCCCGCTCGGGCCCCTGGTGCTCCGCGGCGCCTGGGACTTCGCCGCCCGCGGGGACGTGGGCGCCGGCCGCGCCGAGCTCCCGCGCGTGCCCTTCGACCCCTCGCCGGAGGACGACGTCCGCCAGTGGACCCTCGCCGTCGCGCACCGCCTCGCCCCCGCCGAGGCCGAGGCGCGCCTCGCCCGCGGGGACGTCCTCCTCGAGGGCGCCGCCCAGCTCCTCGGTCGCCGCCAGCACCTCGCGCCCGTCGAGGAGGGCTGGGCCCGGCGCGGCGCGCGCGTCTACACGCCCGACGTCTGGCTCCGCCTCCGCTGGCGGGGCTTCCGCGCCGAGCTCGAGGCCGCCGCGCACGTCGGCCGGGTCGAGGACGCCACCGACGAGGGCCGCGGTCAGCGCGTCGACCTTCGCCAGCTCGGCGTCGCCCTCCAGCTCGAGCAGCGCCTCCTCGACGACCGGCTCCGCCTCGACCTCGGCGGCGTCTACGCGAGCGGCGACGGCGCCCTCGGCGTCGCGGGCGAGGCGGAGCTGCAGGACGCGGGCGCCACCGCGAGCCGCTTCGCGATCCACCCGAGCCACCGCGTCGACGAGATCCTCTGGCGGCGCCTCGTCGGCCGCGTGCAGGGCGCCTGGGTCCTCCGCGCCGGCGGCCGCTACGACCTCCTCCGGGACGCGCGCGGCCGCGGCCTCGGCGTCACGCTCCACGGCGTCTACAGCCGCGCCTCCGCGGGCCCGGGCGATCGCGACCTCGGCCTCGAGGTCGACGCCGGCCTCGAGTACGGCACGGAGGCCGCCGACGGTGAGCCCGGCGCCTACCTCGCCGTGCGCTACGGCGTGCTCGTCCCCCTCGCCGGTCTCGACGGCGAGGGCGAGGGCGAGGGCGCCAAGCCGGCCCAGGCCCTCCGGGCGATCATCGGCGCCCGCTTCTGAACGAGCCCCCCCGCACGCTCGCCGCTGCCCGTCAGAGGTTCGTGCGAGGCTTCTATCCATGAGCGACCCGACCGACCCGGGCGGCCCGCGCGGCCCGCACCACGGCATCGACTACATCGAGATCACCGTCTCCGACATGGCGCGCGCGAAGCGCTTCTACGGCGAGGCCTTCGGCTGGCGGTTCACCGAGTACGCGCCGAGCTACGTCGGCTTCGTGGACGGCGCCCGCGGCGAACGCGAGGCGGGCGGCCTCACGCTCGGGGAGGTGGTGCGCGGCGGCCCGCTGGTGGTGCTCCATTCGCGCGACCTCGAGGCGACCGAGGCTGCCGTGCGCGCCGCCGGGGGTGAGATCGTGAAGCCGATCTTCGACTTCCCCGGCGGGCGCCGTTTCGAGCTCGAGGACCCGGCGGGCAACCGCCTCGCCGTCTGGTCCTCCTGAACGGCGACCCGACTCGCGGCGGGCCGAGCCGGTCCTCGCCCAGCCGGACATGCGGCGGACATGCGGGGGCCCGGCCGGCGCGCCACCCTACGGGACGCCGGCCGCCCCTCACGCGGCGCGAGCTCGCGCGAGCGCGCCGAAGTCGACGCCCGTGAGCGCGACGCTCTTCTCCCAGAGCGCCGCCGCGTCCGCCTCGTCCCGGGCGGCCTTCGTGCAGCCGACCTTCACCGGGTAGCCGCGCCACTCGAAGAAGGCGTGCGGGCCGTAGTAGTCGCCGCCCTCGGCGGCCGGGTCGGTCGCCGCGCGGAGCGTCGGCAGGGCGCCCTGCGGCTGGGGCATGGCGAAGACGTGGTTGGCGAGCTCGAAGAGCTTCACGTGGCGCTGGAGCTCCGTGCCGGTCCAGCCCGGGTGCGCGGCGAGGGCGAGGGCCCCGGCGCCCGCCGCCTCGAGGCGACGCTGGAGCTCGAAGGTGAAGAGCAGGTTCGCGAGCTTGCTCTGCGCGTAGGCCGCGACCTTGCCGTAGGAGCGCGTCTCCCAGCTCAGGTCGGCCAGGTCCAGCTTGCCCTGCTTGTGGGCGATGCTCGAGACGGTGACGACGCGCGCGCCGGGCGTCGCGAGCACGAGCTCGAGGAGCCGGCCGGTCAGCGCGAAGTGGCCGAGGTGGTTCACGCCGATCTGAAGCTCGAAGCCCTGCGCCGTGCGCGTGAGCGGCGGCATCATCACGCCGGCGTTGTTGATCAGCAGGTCGAGGCGATCGAAGGCCTCCCGGAAGGCGTCGGCGAAGGCGGCGACCTCCTCGAGGTCCGCGAGGTCGAGGGCCATGAAGCGCACGTCGGCGTCCGGCGCCGCCTCGCGGATGCGCGCCACGGCCCCCTCGCCACGCTCCGCGCTCCGGCAGGCGAGCACCACCGTCGCGCCCTTCTCCGCGAGGGCCTTCGCCGTCTCGTAGCCGATGCCGCTGTTGGCGCCGGTGACGATCGCCACCTTGCCGCTCTGGTCGCCGATGTTCGCGTGGGTCCACTTGCCGTCGTGCATCTCGTCTCCTCCCCGGTCGCTTGCAGACCGGCGGTCACCTATTTGCTGACTGGTGGTCGCATAAAGCCGGGGAGCGTAACGAGAGGGCCCGCTTTTTTCGCATTTCGACGGCGAAACACCGGTCGTTTGGTGCAGGTCCCCTTCTACCCAGGTGGATCACGCACTAGGTTGCTTCCGTGGACTTCGAGCGCGCCCGGCAGCCCGAGCAGAAGGCCCAGCGGCGCGAGGCGCTCCTCGACGCGGCGGCGGCCCTCCTGGCCGAGCGCGGCCTCGGCGACGTCAGCCTGAGCGCCATCGCCCGGCGCGCGGGCATGAGCAAGGCGAGCGTCTACCGCTACTTCGAGAGCCGGGAGGCGATCTTCCTCGAGCTCCTCGCGCGCGACTACGAGGCCATCGCCGAGCGCTTCGAGGCGGCCCTCGTGCCGCTCGCCGGGCGCGGCGATCTCGACGCCGTGGCCGAGGCGATCGCCGACGCGCTCGACTCCAACCCGCGCGCCCTCGAGCTCTTCGCGAGCATCGCGAGCGTGCTCGAGCACAACGTGAGCGCGGACTTCGTACGTGAGTACAAGCGGCGCACGGTGCGCATCGGGGCGCGCCCGGTCTTCGCGCTGCACGCGGCCGTGCCGGAGCTGAGCGTCGAGCGCGCCCAGCGGCTGATGCACCTGGTGCTCGTCTTCGCCGGCGGCCTCTACCCGACGGCGCACCCGGCGGAGCCCGTCGCCGAGGTGCTCGCCGAGCCCGAGTTCGCGCCGCTCCGCCTGGACTTCCGGGAGACCTGCGCGGAGCACGCGCGCCTGCTGCTGCGCGGCGCCGTCCAGGGCGCGCCGCGCTGAGCCGGCCGCGCCTCCTCGCCGAGGGCCGACAGCCGAGCGACGCGGGGAAGCCGAGCCGAGCGCCGCGAGGAGGCCGAGCGCAGCGGGGAAGCAGCGCCGAGCGCCGCGGGGAAGCCGAGCCGAGCGACGCGGGTGGAAGTGCGAGCGCCGCGAGGAAGCCGAGCCGAGCGACGTGGGTGGAAGCGCGAGCGCGGCGGGGAAGCAGCGCCGAGCGCCGCGGGTGGAAGCGCGAGCGCAGCGGTCCACATGCGGGCCGAGAGCGAGCCCGCCAGGCTCTCCGAAGCGGGCGACGCTTTCGCGCCGATTGAGCTCCAACCCTTGCCGGGGCGGTCGGGGACCGGCATTCCGTCTTCATGGAGCTCGTCGCCACGTTCGCCGCGTCCTTCCTCGTCTCCGCGCTGACGCTCGGCATCTCGGCGCGCGTCGTCGACGGGATGAAGATCCGCGGCGCGCTCGGCTACCTGACCGTGCCGCTGCTCTTCGCCCTGCTCGAGACGCTCCTCGGCGGGCTCCTGACCTTCGCCCTGACGCTCGTGCTCGGCGTGCTGATCCCGGTCCTCGGGCTCCTGCTCGGCTTCGTCGCGCGCATCTTCGTGCGCGCCTACCTGATCCGCCTGACCGGGCGGCTGACGAAGCGGCTCGAGGTCGACGGCTGGGGCATCGCGCTGAAGGTCAGCGTGCTGGTGGGCCTCCTCGCCTTCGGCGCCGAGCTGCTCGCCCGCGCGGTGTTCTGAGCGACCGCACCGGGACGGCGAGGGCCCGTGCCCGTGCCCGTGCGTGCCCGCAGGTCGAGTGGGCGCACCGCACGCGCGGAGAGTCGCATCCGAGGAGTGCGACGCCCCGGCGCAGCGCGAGCGGGAAGTGACGGCGCGAAGGGTCGCTCGCCGCACGAGCCCGCGTGGCGTCCGCGCGCGAAGCGTCGTCGTCGCGCGCCTACTCGAAGCGCGTCCAGGTGCCGTCGACGAGCCGCTCGTGCGGCTGGAAGCGCGCCTTGTAGCTCATCGCGTCGCAGCCCTCGATGTAGAGGCCGAGGTAGAGCCAATCGAGGTCCCAGCGCTGGCAGAGCTCGAGCTGCTTGAGGATCGAGTACGTGCCGAGGCTGAGCTTCGGCAGGCTCGGATCGTAGTAGCAGTAGACGGCGCTCATCGCGCGCTCGCCGCGGTCGGTCACGGCGACGGCCACGAGCCGATCGTCGCGATCGAAGTAGCGGAGCTCGAAGGCGTCGCATTGCCGGTCGACGAGGAAGCGCTGGTAGCTCAGCGGATCCATCGGCGTCGCCTCGGGCCGCGCGAGCCCGCGGCCGAAGCGGTGCGCGTCGTAGAGGGCCACGCGCTCGTCGCTCACCGTCGGCGATCCGATCTCCACGCGCAGCTCGCGCTCGCCGCGGTTGAAGACGCGGCGCTGCGACTTCGAGAGCGGGAAGTCGGCGGGCAGGCGGATGGCCTGGCAGGCCTGGCACTCGGGGCAGGTCGGCCGATAGAAGAGCGCGCCGTGGCGTCGGTCGCCGCGGGCGAGCCGATCGTCGAGCTCGCTGCGGGTCAGGGCGCGCACGGGGAGGCGCAGCGGCATGCGCGCGGTGCGGCCCTCGAGGTAGGGGCAGGCTTCCGTGGCGTCGTGCACCAGCAGCTCGGCGGGCTGCACGTCGACGAGGATGGGAAGCGACTCGAGCCTGTTCACGAGGCGTGCATCATGCCTGAGTTGGCGCGCGTGGGCACGCGTGGGAGGGAAGTAGCGGGGCATCGGGGAGGCGAGCGGCGCGCGGGCCCTCGCGAAGGAAGCGAGAGGGAAGTGAGCGGTCGGCGCGGCGGCGCTCAGCCGGCGGCGGGGGCGGGGAGGAGCGCGGGGGTGTGCGTGGGGAGCATGGCGTGGGTGGTGCGCACGCCGCCGAGCGCGGTCGCGAGCGTGGACTGGCCGGGGAAGACGCTGTCGCCGACCATCCAGAGGTCGGGCAGCAGCGCGCGGGGCCAGAGCCCAGCGTAGCAGCCGAGCCCGGCGCGCCGCGGGATCCCGCCGACGTAGCCGAAGTCGCGGCCCGTGAAGCGCTCGAACGTGCGCGGGCTCGCCGTCATCTCCTCGCGCACGGCGGCGGCGAGCTCCGGGGCGCGCGTGGCGAGGCCCTCGCGCATGCGCTGCTGGATGCGCGCGACGTAGGCGCCCGGGTCCTCTGCGGCGCGAAGCCGCTCCATCGGCACGTGCGTCGAGACCGTCACCGTGCGTCCGCCGCTCTCGCTCCGATCCTCGTCGGCGCCGCTGATGGACGCGAAGAGGTGGTTGCCTTCGACGAAGGGCGCGCCGGGGTCGACGACGAGCTCGAGGTGGTGCGCCTCCGGGCGGAGCTGGGCGCCGGGTTCGAGCACGAGGTAGAGCATGGCCGCGCCCCAGCCGCGCTCCACCCGCTCGGCGAGCGCGTCGAGCCGCGGGTGCGCGCCGACCTCGGCGCCGAGGACGCGCCGGAGTGCGTGGGGCGTGAGGTTGGCGACGACGCGATCGGCGAGGAGCGAGCCCTTCCGCGCGTCGACGCGCCAGCCCTCGGGCGTGCGCGTGAGGGCCTTGACCCGATCGTTCGTGCGGAGCGCCGCGCCGCGCGCCTCCGCGGCGTGGGCGAGGGCCCAGGCGAGCTCGCCGATGCCGCCGTGCACGTGGCCCGTGCCGCGAAAGCAGTAGTCCATGGCGCCGAGGGCGAAGGGCGCCTCGACCTCGCGCGTGCCGGCCTGGACGGTGATCTGGCAGACGGCGTCGAGGTAGGTGCGGAGCGGCGCGCAGCCCTCGAGGCCGTGGCGCCGGAGCATGCGCTCGAGGGGGCGACCGACGTGCCGGAGCAGCGGGAGGTAGCGCGGGGCGCGGGCGAGGTGGCGGGCGAAGGCGCGGGCGGAGAGGGGCGGGAGGAGCGAGGGGTCGTCGAAGAGGGACCAGAGCGCGTCGGCGACGCGGCGCTGCTCCGCGAAGAAGGCGCGGGCGCGCTCGGCGGGCACGTCCGGGAGGGCGGCGACGCGCTCGACGAAGGCGGCGCGGTCCGGCGGGATCGGGAGCGTGAAGCCTGGCGCGCGGAGCTCGATGACCGGGTCGAGCGGCTGGAAGGTGACCGGGAGGCGGAGCCGCTCGATCCACTCGGCGAAGAGCTGCCCCTCGCCGAAGCCGCTGAAGAGCGTCGCGCCCGACTCGAAGCGGGCGCCGCGGCGCGTGAAGGTCGAGGCGCAGCCGCCCGGGTAGCGGAGCTGCTCGAGGAGCGCGACCTTCGCCCCCGCCTCCGCGGCCGTGAGCGCCGCGGCGAGCCCGCCGAAGCCCGCGCCGATCACCGCGACGTCGTAGCGGTCCATGCCGCGGGGTGTAGGGGCGGGAGGCGGAGGCGTGTAGGGGAGGGGGAGGTCGGAGGCGTGGGGCGGAGCTCGAGCGGGAAGCGGGAGGCCCAGCTGCAGCAGCGAGAGCGGAGCCGGAGCCCCAGCCCGAGCCGAAGCCGAGCCCGGGCTCGAGGCCGAACGTGAGCGCGAGCTCGAGCCCAAGCGCGAGCCGACGCCGAGCCCAAGCGCAAGCGCAAGCCCAAGCTCGAGCGAGCAGCCCAAGCTCGAGCGAGCAGCCCGAGCTCGAGCGCGAGCCCAAGCGCGAGACCCTGCGTGAGCGAGCAGCCGGGGCGCCCGAGCTCGAGCGCGAGCCCAACCGCGAGACCCTGCGTGAGCGAGCAGCCGGGGCGCCCGAGCTCGAGCGCGAGTCGGAA
>MDTG01214067.1_pt1 | contig 32318 bp, 29 predicted proteins | sample 811421 | NCBI WGS metagenome assembly MDTG01 (sample SAMN05326645, study PRJNA326480) | marine metagenome | isolation source: seawater | place: Pacific Ocean: South East | collected 2011
AATAATTAAATCATTCTCTAATTTATGAGACTTTGTATCATAAAGTTGAGCTCTTATTCCAGGAGAGTACCAATCATATTTAATATCTTCCAAATTTAAAGAAGTTAACTTTTGAGAAGATTTGATTATATTTTCTTTAAATAAATATTTAAATTCTCGAAAGGCAAGTTCCCTAAATCTAAAAGTATTCTCTATAAAAAGAAATATTTGTAAAGATATAATTTCAGGAGTTAAATTAATATCAAATGCTGCTATATAACTTCAGAAAACGATATTAGATTTTTTAGTATTATTTTTATTGTGATATAATATGAATTTTATAATTTTGGTTAATAAGAGAATTTTAAACAGTATTAAATCTTCATTTAAAGCAGGGAGATTAATACCCGCACTAAAGTCTAGATTTAAAATTTATTTAAAAGTACTCAAATATTTTTTTTATAGTCCAGCCTCAAGGAAAATTAAAATACATGCTCCATTAAAAATTGAACCTTCTCAAAATCAATTTGAGAAAGATTTAGTTCAGAGAATATTTTCATCATATAAAGCGATGAAGAATAATCAAAAAAAATTTCCTGAATATCTACCATCTTCTCTCTGGCAAGATCAGTTAGATAATGCCTACAACGATCTACAGGAATCTGTCCTAGAAAATAATATATATCTTTTCCATAAATTTCTTACGAATTTCGGGACTTCAGATAAATATACTGGTATTGAACATACATCCCTTATGAAAAATGCAGCCAAAAATCCTTTTACAAATATACTAGTTAAGAATATTTATTTAAATAAAAAATTAATCTTTTGGAAATGGTTTTATAATAATAAAAAGAATATCAGAGAATTAAGTTATCCAAGACACGGTAATCAATGTGGTGCATTCATTGAAAATGAATTTATAGGGATTGGATCATTTTTTATGGAGATAAATAGCAACATTATTAAAAACTTAATTGATGATATAAATAAGCCTGTAATATGCGAATTAGGGGCTGGCTATGGCAAATTAGCTTATTTTTTATTAAGAAATCAATCTGATTTCTGTTATCTTGATTTTGATCTCCCTGAATTAATATGTGTTGCATCTTATTATCTGCAATTGTCTTTCCCAGATAAAAAGATTTTTCTTTATGGAGAGAATGAATTTAATCAATCTCAAATCGGAAAATATGATTTTATTTTTATGCCTTCATTTGAATTCTCTAAGTCTAAAGAAAATTCCTTTGACATTTTCCTAAACCAAAATAGCTTAGGTGAAATGAATAGAAATAATGCTACTAATTTGATTAAGAATGCTTGTAATGCAACAAAAAAATATTTTTTTCACTTGAATCATAATAATTACCATAACCATTTTGAAGACAATTCTCTCTCCTTACTTTCAGATGAATACCCAATTAATTCAGAAGACTTTAAATTGATATTTAGATATCCAGATCTAGGCCATTTAATTCATGATGGTTCCGTTGATAAATATCAAGATGTTTTTTTATATCTTTATGAAAAAAGAAAGTAATTTTATATTTTCATCATATATTTTTTTTAGTTTAAATATTATTTTAAAGAGGTTTCGATTCCGCAATCAATATTATTTTTGAAGTCATTTCGTAGTCAAATAATTTTTTAAAGGAAGGGATATAATTACTACATTTATTTCCATGCTCTATAGATTTATCTACCTTTTAGTTCTCTTTTTGCCTTAGAACTTATATCCAAATTATGAGATCTAGCACACAATTTAATGGATTACCTAAAGAAGAGGAAATACTTTTACTGCTTTTGAAATCTTCTGGATATAGCAAAACGATAATCCATATATCCCAAAAATTTTTTTCGTTTTTTCATATCAAATGTACTAGTTAATAAGATGATTCTTCTTTGATTTAAAGGTATTTCCTTATAAACTAATTTTTTAATTGCTTGAGATTCTTCGAAAGTATTAGTAAAAAGATATGAGTTAAATTAACTTTCTCTGAGTATATCCATTAAAAATCTTCCCTAATATAGATATCACCTTCTAGTGGCAAATCTGAAACGTATGAATTTACACCTCTTGTTAATGTTAATATATTTGATTTTAAAAGATCTATTCCAGCGTGATACATGTCTGTACCATACCATTTTGTAATTATTGTATTTCATGGAGGCAAATGCCTTGAAATACTTAAGGCAACTATCCTATCTAATAATCTAATCTTTTCCATAAATATTCTAATAATCTCTATAAAATATCTGCAAATAATCCATTACTAAAAATAATTATTAAAAAATGCTGAATGAATAATTTTTTTTTTTTTCTTTTTTTCTTATAATTAATATTTATGCAAGATAAAAATAAAAATTAATTGTGAAAAACCAAAGGTAATAATTTGCTGAGTAATTAAGTATCTAAAAATCTGATCTTAATAAAATCTATTAAATACATTAAAAGAATTCAACTATATTTCTACAAAAAAATTTATCTTTTTTTAAAGCTATATAGATAATCTCTATTTAATAATTAACGGGCATCTTGAAAGAGCAAAGTATTCATTCGAGTTTAAGGTCCTAAATCTAGGACCTATGGCTCCAAAAGAAAAAAATCTAAATTATTAATTTTATCTAAACCAACTAACCGCATTAAAAATTTTGAATTGTATGCAACTGCAGAATTTAAAGTACAAAATCCAAATTGAATAAATTTTACATTTTTCTAGAACTATATTAAAATTTTCATATATTATGCTTTTCAAATTAAGGTTTTGTTCGATTTTTATCCTCTTAACGAAACTAGAGAATCATCAAGTTTAAAAGCAAAAAGATTTATTAATAATGGTTTGGTAAAAGTAAGTTCTTTTGCTGATATTAATAAAAATCAAATAGTTACAGAAACAAGAAATGAATTAGAAAAAGCTTTCCAAAAAAAAAGATTTCCCAGGCAAATCGACTTACATCAGATAAGAAATCAGGATATACAAGAGCTTGTTTTAAATTTATTTTCGAGCAAAGAAGTTAAAAATTTATTTAAGGAATTATCCCAAAAAAGTGGCAGTGAAGTGACTTTGTTCCCATTTATTGATGTGATGAGAAACTATTTTTCAGGACCTCAATGTGGGTTCCCAGGATGGCATAATGATGCCGGAGGAGAATTGCCTTATTATTTCTGTAGAGAAAAAATGAGAACTGGAAAGTACCTCTTTGGTAAACTTTCAATTTCTTTTCAACCAAATGGCATATATGGTGGGAATATTGATATTGCAAAAGCAACTTATAAGAAATATGAAAAAAAGTCGCTTAGACAAATGATTTCTAATATTTCAATAAAAACATTTTTTAAAATTTATAAAAGAAGTCCTTCATTTCGTTTATTGGGAAAAGATCAATGGGTTTCCGATTACCTATCCATAATTACAAATCCTAAGACCGTAAGTCCTGATCCTCTAGACGTTATAGCATTCGAACACAGGTTATACCATAGAGGGACACCTGCCTCTCCAAATGGATGGAAAGAGCTGAAAAAAAGAATTCCTACATTGTCTATTGAAAACTTTAAAATACCTGGAGATATTAATCTTGATGAAAAAAATAAATATATTATCTACGCACATTTTGGGAATATTTTTGGTCTGCAATCCTATATTTATGATCGCTCAAGAAGAGACTTGTGGAAGCAAGAAAAAAAAAGATGGTTAGAACAATACAAATTTTTAGAATTGTTTAAAAGCGAGTTCCAAAATTCTAGTGTTTTTTTTCAAAAGGTATTGGAAATTAAAGGAATTGAATTAAATAATAATTTCAGAGATTAACCATCATAGGATGTAAGAATTGACTTTTAAGGGCTTTCGTAAATAAAATATTTATAGGTATTTATTCAAGCGAATTTAAGAAAATTTTTAATTTAAAAAAGATAACCAAAGTAAATTCTTTAATAATAAAAATTTTGACTTTCCAAAATTGAAAATTTAATTGATAATCTGTTTATATAAAAAGTTATTTAAACTTTAAAATGCAAAACTATAATCATAATACTCAAATAACAAATGTACTTATTATTGGTTGCGGTGGAGCTGGATTACGCGCAGCAATAGAAGTTAAATTACAAGGTCTAGATGTAAAAATTTTAGGGAAGCGTCCAAAAACTGACGCACATACTGTTCTAGCAGCAGGAGGCATAAATGCTGCTTTAGGTAATTTGGATAGCAAAGATTCATGGGAACAGCATTTTTTTGATACTTATTCAGAAGGGTATGGTATCGGAGATCCAATGCAGGTTGAAATTATGGCAAAGGAATCACCCTCTCTTGTAAGGGAAATAGATAGTTGGGGTGCAAATTTCGCAAAGTTACCAAACGGCAAACTTGATCAAAGATTTTTTGGAGCTCATAAATATAGAAGAACATGTTATTCAGGCGATTTCACAGGATATTCCATATTAAGAACGCTACTCAGAAAAGCGGAAGCTCTCAATATTCCAATATCAGATTCTCAATATGTCACTGACTTGCTTGTCCATGAAGGAGTTTGTTTTGGAGCGATGTCCTTAGATACATCATGCATAGAGAGGAATATTTACTTAGCTGATGCCGTAATTCTATGTACTGGAGGACATACTAGATTATGGAAAAGAAGCTCCTCAAGAAAAAATGAAAATACAGGAGATGGATATCATTTAGCATTAAAAGCTGGTTGTGAACTAATTGATATGGAGATGGTACAATTCCACCCCTCCGGAATTCTAATGCCAGAAGATATTGCTGGGACTTTAGTTACTGAAGCTGTTCGTGGAGAGGGTGGAATGCTTTTTAATAATAACGGAGAAAGATTTATGAGTAATTATGATAAAGAAAGAATGGAGCTCTCAACAAGAGATAAAGTTGCGATGGCAAACTATACCGAAATTGTAGAGGGAAGAGGTACTTCAAATGGAGGGGTTTACTTAGATATAAGTCATAAAAATAAAGAATTCATTATACAAAAGATTCCAAATATTTATAGATTATTTATTGAGAAACAAATGCTTGATATATCTAAAAGACCAATGGAAGTTGCCCCCACAGCTCATTATTCAATGGGCGGAGTATCAACAAACGCCAAAGATCATTCTACATCCGTAAAAGGCTTGTATGTCGCAGGAGAAGTCGCAGGGGGGTTGCATGGCGCTAATCGTTTAGGAGGAAATTCGCTTGCTGAAATCCTTGTTTTTGGTAAGCGAGCAGGATTAGCAAGTGCTAAATATTCAAAAGAATTAAAATTTCAGATTAGGTCTCAAGAAATTATAAAAAAAACACACCTCAATATAAACAAATTCCTGAAAAAAGGATCTGAACTTGCAATACCTATTGATTATGAATTAAGAAATATAATGTGGGAATATTGTGGAGTTGTGAAGAATCAAGAACTATTAGTTGAAGGACTGAAAAAAATAAAAAATATTAAGAATAAAATTAAAAATCTTGATGTGAGGATTGATGAGAATAGTTGTCAGGATTTAATTTTAGCTTTAGATCTAGAATCAGCTATAATTTCTTCAGAAGCCACAATTCTTTCTGCGCTTGAACGAAAGGAGAGTAGAGGAGCACATCAAAGAGACGATTATCCATTAATAGATTTAGGAGAAACTTTTAATATCTTTGTTAGACAAGATCCTGAAACTAAAATTTTATCTATTTCTAAAGTACCTCTTAAGAAATTGAGAAAAGAAATTTTTGATTTGGTTTCAAACAATAGAAAAGAAGAATCTATAAAAGATAAATTATTGGAATAATAGCTGTCGCTAATTATAAATATAAACAATAAATTTTTGAAGAGATTTTATTTTTTATGTAAAACTAATAAATAACTTTTTTAAATCTTTAAATAATAAAGACTAAAAAAATTCAAAGTAAATAATTTTATGTTAAAAATTTTAAAAAAGGATCTTGATTAACAGTTCAAATAAACACATAAGGTAATTCCAAATTAAGAATTTAACTTAAGTTTTTTAATTTTTAGCAGTAAATCTAATAGAAAAATAAAGTAAATATATAACTCCATGTACTCGGGATGAATTGGTATAAAGGTTTTTTCTAAATAAAATATTCTTGTAATGATGAAACCAATTATGAGATTAACTAATACTAAAAAAGAGAATTTTGAAAATGTTTTATCTAAAAAAATTAAATTATAATTTTTTAGATTTGTAAAATATGATCCATAACCTAAAAAAATTAAAATACTAGATTGCAATAAATGTTGAAAAATATATTTTGATTGGAATTTAAGTATATTTTGTATATTTCCTTCTAAAGGAAACAAAGAAAAAAGATTTATATGTCTAAGACTTATCTCTGAAGTCAAAAAAAGATCATTTATTTCAATAAAACCTTCCGTTAAAAAACTTAACTCTTCGAAAAGTAATATTGCAAAAAAAATTATTTTTAACCAAAAAATTGATTTATACTTATCTCTTATAAGATTCTTATATTTTACTATTATTGAAATTGAAAATAGTATTATTAAAATCTGAAAATTTTCGGTATAAGAGTATTCAGTTATTGAAAAATTTAATCTAGAGAGGATCAACAAAAATATTAAAATATAGTATTTAGATTTGCTTAATAAAAATTGCAAAGTTAAATTTATAGTTTTATCGATTTAAATTAAATTTTACTATGTTTCATGAACCTTATATATAATCTTTTAGTTTTAAGTCATTCTATGAACTCCTACTTTGAAAAGAGTTGTAATTTTAGTTTTAAATAAAGGCCAAAAGCAGAATTTATATATTAAGTGCGATTTTAAACCAATCAATATTGAGATAATTAATAAATCCTTTTTTGGAATCTACTTTTGATTATTTTATAAATAATTAAAAGTCATTTTTATTTAATATTGGACTGTTATAATTAAGTAAATATAATTTTAAATAATTTAGTAGTAGGATAGCTCTTAATAATTATGGAAAATATATCTCAAGATTTTGATACTAATGATATCCTAGATTACCCTCAAATATTTGAGGCTATTAAGAGGAAAAAGTTACTAATAACAATAATAACAGTTTCAAGTTTTCTTTTAGGAGCTCTATTTGTCACTACCCGAAGACCTACCTGGGAAGGTCAATTTCAAATAGTTATTTCTCAAAAAACAAAATATCCAAAAGATGAGTTAAAAAATACGTTAGTTTCACCTTTAGCTCAACTCGGAACTAAATCTATATTAAAAACAGAAGTAGAGATTTTAAAAAGCCCCTCTGTACTGATGCCAATATTTAATGATTATAAGATCAAAAAAATAGCTGATGGGGAAAAAAAGATGTCGGAATTGAGTTATGGTGATTGGCTTAATGATTACTTTGAAATCAAATTAATAAAAGGCTCAGAGGTTCTAAATATTTCTTTTATTGACACTGATAAAGATTTAATCTTGTCAACCTTAAATAAGGTTTCAAAAGCTTATCAAAGCTATTCCAATAGTAAAAGAAATAGAGAAATAGAATTGGGACTTGATTATTTAAGTAAACAAGTAAAGATTTTTCAGGAAAGAAGCCTTGTCTCTTTTAGAGAGGTTCAGAATTATGCAATCAAACATTCATTGCCAATGAGGGTTTCTTTAGATCCTAAAACTTTTCAAAAAGATATAGATAGAGTAACTTTAAATAAAAATATAAAATACTTTGATAATATTTTAAAAAAGATTAATATTTTAGAAGATCCTTTAGAAAGATTAAATTATTTAATATCCTTTTCTGTAAATTCTAGAGATAGTCGATTAGACAGGTTTATTCGAAGCTTAGATAAACTTGAAAGAGAAATAACTCTAGCGGAAATAACTTATAGGCCAAATGATATAAAATTAGTCAATTTAAGAAGTAGACAAAATGAATTAATAAATCTATTTCAAGATTCTGTAATAAGATATATTAAATCAGAGTTATCAAGAACACAGTTATTTCTTGACAGCATTAATGTCCCTGAGGAGGTTTTATTGAAATATAAAGAATTAGTAAGAAAATCTGAAAGAGATAATACTCTTTTACTAAATCTTGATAAGCAATTTCAAGCGACTGCTCTTATGAAAGCTAAAAGTGTTGATCCTTGGCAATTAATAACTAAACCCACTATTCTCGATAAACCAGTTTCTCCGAGAAAATTAAGAATATTGGCAGGATCTTTATTTTTTGGAATATTTGGTGGAATAGCAACTTCTATCTTTTTAAACAGAATTAGTAAATATGTTTATAGTCAAAATTTTATTACTTATAAATATGGTTGGAAGATTCTTGAAAATATGTCAAATCTTAATGATCAAGAATTTAAAAGTTACTGTGAATTAATAGCATGTTCTTCTTTATTTTCAAAAGAATCTAATTCAGTAATATTTTTGAAAACTGGCCAAGTAGATCAGAATAAATATAAAATTTTTACTAATTTAATGAAGAAAAAATCAAGCAAAATAAGTTTTAAAGATTCTTTTGATATAACCTTTGCAGCAAAAAGTGATTTAATTATATTAGTTGGATCTCTTGGAAATATTAATAAAACTGATTTAAATAAGATCAACAATCAATTATCAATAGTAGGAAAAAATGTTAATTATTTTATAATAATTTAAAAATGAATAGGCCTATTATTTATAAAAAATTTATTAAAAGAAAAATTCCTTAATCAATGAGAAAATATAGTTTTAAAAAACAAATTAGTGTTGTTTTTTCTTTAATATTAAATATATGGAAAGAAATTAGTTATAAAAGAAAAATTCAATTCATTTTTTTATGTGCTCTATCTATAATTAACAGTCTTGCTGAAATATTATCCTTGAGCATTATTATACCTTTTTTAGGTCTTCTTATAAATAAAAATACTTACTACAATAGTCCACCAATAAAATTTTTAGCATTGAAATTATCTATCAATAATTCTGAAATAATGATGAATTATATGTTGATAATATTTATTGTGATAATACTTGCTAGTACTATTATAAAACTTTTAAATGTTTATTATAATTGTAAATTTTCTGCTTTATTAGGAGTAGATATTAGTTCAAAAGCTTTTTATAAAATTGTTGGTCAAAGATATAAGTTTCATCAACATGTAAATAGTAGTAGCCTCATTTCTTCTTTGACCTCCAAAGTTGATTTGGCTGTAATAGTTATAGGAGATATTTTGCAATTAATAACTTCTGGATTTGTAGCTTTTGGAATAATTATTACTTTAATAATTGTTGAACCTAAATTTACACTGTTAACTGGAGGTATTATTTTATTTTTTTATTTTCTCATTTCTTATAAATTCTCATTAAAAAAGTTAAATGTAAATTCTAAAATTATTGATGGTACCTTAGATAATCAGATCAAGCTTTTGCAGGAAGCATTTGGTTCAATTATTGAAATAATACTAAATTCTAATCAAAATGAATTTTTAAAATTACATCATAAAAATGAATATAGGTTAAGAGACTCAAAGGCTAAATCTTTTTTTCTTGCAAGATTCCCAAGGTACTTCATAGAAGGATTCATAATAATATTCATTGGAATTTATGGATATATACTGGTTAGAAACAATGTATCGGGAGCTTACGTATTTACTTTATTAGGAGGTTTAGCTATTTCAGTTCAGAAAGTACTTCCAAATTTACAGCTAATATATTTATCTTATGCAACAATTTTATCATATTTTGACTCTGTAAAAGATTTAATGGAATTGAATAATCTTGATTTGCCTGAAGAATCTAGCTATCAGAATAATAAAAAATCTAATCTTATTATTAAAGAAAAAATTGAATTTAAAAATATAAGTTTCAAATATGAAAATAAAAAAATAAACGATTTATCTAATTTGAACTTTGAGATTAATAAGGGAGAAAAAATAGGCATTGTTGGTGAAACTGGATCTGGTAAAAGTACCCTACTTAAAATAATTATGGGACTAATCTTTCCAGAAAAGGGTTCTATTATATTAGATAAAAGAAATATTTTTGAATATAAATTTCCTGAACATTTTTTAGCTTGGCGTGCTTCTATTGCATATGTACCACAATCAATATATTTAAAGGATGCAAGTATTGCAGAAAACATAGCAATCTCACATTTAAATCAAGAAATTAATTATGAATTAGTAAAAGAATGTGCAAAAATTGCTAATATAGACAAATTTATTAATACTCAATCTAACAATTATAATCATTTTGTTGGAGAAAGAGGCACAAAGCTTAGTGGAGGACAATTGCAAAGAATTGGTATTGCCAGGGCTCTTTATAAAAGGAATACTAATATAATTATTTTAGATGAAGCTACAAGTGCCTTAGACTCAGCAACTGAAGAAAAAATAATACAATCCATTAACAACAACTTTAAAAATAAAGTAATAGTGATTGTTAGTCACAAATTAAATACGTTAAAGTTTTGTGATAGGATTTTTAAAATAAGTAATGGCAAATTAGAAGAATTTAATAACAAGAATGATAATACAAAAAAGTTTAAACAATAAATTTTTATTAATGGAAAAAATTAATAATCTAATTTCTGAAGAAATTAATCAACTTTCTAATTTAATAAACGAGAATCAAATTTATATATATAATTCCGCACTAGAAATTTCTCGAATTCTTTCAGAAGCTATAAATAATAATAAAACAATTTTTATTTGTGGAAATGGAGGCAGTGCATCTCAAGGAGAGCATTTTAGTGGAGAATTAATTGGCAGATTTGAGAAAAAGAGACCTCCCTTTAAAGCAATTTCATTAACATCAGATTCTTCTGCGATTACGTGTATATCAAATGATTTTGGATTTAAAGAAATTTTTGCTCGCCAGTTAAATTCTCTTGCTTCTGAATCTGATGTCTTGATATGTTTATCTACTTCAGGAAAAAGTGAAAATATAATAAATGCTTTGATTGAAGCAAAAAAGAAAAAAATGATTAAAATTGGCTTTTTTGGAAGTAAAGTCGAAAAGGCGAAAAGTCTTACAGATTTAAACTTTATAGTGAATTCTTGTTCCACCGCAAGAATTCAAGAAATTCATTTATTAGCTATCCATTGTATTTGTAAAATAATAGATTTTGAATTTAGTAAATGAAAAAATATTGTCTACCAAAATACGATACATTTCATACTATAATTTTTGATTTTGATGGAATTTTTACTAACAATAAAGTATTTGTTTCAGAACATGGTATTGAATCAGTAATGTGTGATAGGTCTGATGGATTAGGTTTAGATTTATTAAGAATATTTAAAGAGAAATATGAATGGGATTTGGATCTTTTTGTTATTTCAACTGAAAAAAATGTTGTAGTAAAGAAAAGAACCGAAAAATTAAAAATAGCTTGTTTTTATGGTATTGGTAATAAATTGTCATTTTTGAAAAATTATTTAAAGAAATCAAAGAATAAAGATGTTAAAGGAATTATTTATTTGGGAAATGATTTAAATGACTTGCATATTATGCGATATGTTGGATGTTCAATTGCTCCTTGTGATGCTCATCAAATAATAAAATCGGAAGCAAATTATGTTCTTCCTAAAAAAGGAGGCTCAGGATTTGTTCGTTACTTTATTGAAAAGCTTTTAAGAATTGATGAAAATAAAAGTTTTCTTGATGAACTTTTAAATTAATTTACAGTTAATATTCAATTAATTTTAATATATAATTAAAGAAATATATTTTGAAGAGCTAATAGTCCAAAAAATGTCATCAATTTTCTTTATAGCCGAAATAGGAATTAACCATAATGGAGATTTAAATATCTGCAAAAAGCTAATAGATTTGGCAAAAGATACTGGTTGTAACGCAGTAAAATTTCAAAAGAGAAATATAGATAGTGTTTATACCGAAAGTTTTTTAAATTCTTATAGAGAAAGTCCTTGGGGACTTTCTCAACGTGATCAAAAAGAAGGACTGGAATTTAGTATGGAACAATATAAAGAAATAGATAAATATTGTTTAGAAAAAAATATTACTTGGTTCGCATCAGCTTGGGATGAGAAAAGTCAAGAATTTCTCTCAAAATTAAATTTTAAATACAATAAAATTGCTTCACCAATGATAGTTAATACAAGTTTATTAAAGCAAATTGCCAAAGAAAAAAAATATACTTTTATTTCAACTGGCATGTGTTCATATAATGATATTGATAAAGCGGTAGAAATTTTTAAAGCAGAATCTTGTCCTTATGAATTAATGCATTGCGTATCTACTTATCCTATGAAAGATGAAGATGCTAATTTGAGAATGATTTCTACTTTAAAAAATAAGTATTCATGCAAAGTGGGTTACAGTGGCCACGAAACTGGATTAGCTATATCTTTAGCTGCTGCCGCTTTAGGAGCGACTTCCATTGAAAGGCATATTACTTTAGATAGAGGTATGTATGGTTCAGATCAATCTGCATCTCTAGAACCAGCTGGCTTGAGGCAATTATTAGGTGGGATTAGAAAAATCGAATTGTCTCTAGGTGATGGGGTCAAGAAATTTACCGATGAGGAGAAGAAAGTAGCTAAAAAATTAAGGGAACATCTACAAATAAACTAATTATGAAAGGATAAAATTTCATTAAATGATTTTTACATTTAAATTAATAAAATCATATGAATACTTTTTATATTAAAACCTTATGAAGGTAGATCTGATTATTCAAGCAAGGATTGGCTCAAAAAGGCTGCCCGGAAAAAGTTTGATGCCTCTTGCTGGAGAGCCACTAGTTGGTAGGATAATTGAACGTGTAAAAAGATGTAAAAATATATCTGAAATTATACTTGCTATTCCAGATACAAAAGAAAATTTAGAATTAAAAATGTATCTCGAGAAATTTAATGTCTATATATTTTGCGGTTCAGAAGATGATCTTGTAGAAAGATATTATTTGGCTGCGAAAGAGAGAAAATCTGATTTAATTTGTAGATTACCTGCTGATAATGCGACACCTGAACCATCTGAAATAGATAAAATAGTTGAATTTCATAAGAATCTACGATGTCCAGGTTTTTCATCTAATCTCTCCCAAATTTATAATTCAGGCTATCCAGATGGAATTGGTGCTGAAATATTTGATTTCTCTAAATTAAAGGAAGCTAGATCTTTATCAAGAGAACCATCTAAAAGAGAGCATGTACATTTAAATTTTTTTGATTACGAGAGTCAAAAACCTGTGGATAATGATTGGTGTCCTGTTAATACTATAAATTGTCCAATAGAATATAGAAGACCAGACATAGTTCTTGATGTCAATACTTACGATGAATATTTATATATGGATAAACTTTATCAATCTTTATATTATAAAAATAAAGATTTTACGATTTTAGATATCATCGAATGGCATGATAGAGAACTATGTAAAAGAAAAAAAGAAAAATAATCAATGTCATCTAAAATCTATTATATTTAACCAATAATTTGATAAAAAATATGGGAAAGACAGAAAGAAAAGTCTATTTTAATGGCAAATTTATTAATGAATCCGATGCAAGAATATCTATTTATGACTCGGCTTTAATGTTTGGAGATATGGTTTTTGAAATGACAAGATCTTTCAACAAAAAGCAATTTAAACTCGAAGAACATATTGATAGATTATTTAAAGGTCTCAAAATTTTAGAAATTAATCCAAATCTTGATGAAAAAGAATTATTAAATATTTGCGCGAAAGTACAAGAAATAAATGATCCTATCTTTGATGAAAATGATGAACATAGATTAATGATAAATGTTAGTAGAGGGCCTTTAGGAATATATGGTGGCCTTGTATCAGGTCTACTTACTGAACCTACTGTGGTAGTGGCAGATTTTCCTCTTAAATGGACTGTTGTTGGAATGTCAAAATTTTATAAAACTGGTATTAATTGCGTAATTCCTAGTCAAAGAGCAATACCTTCATATTTAATGGACCCAAAAATTAAAAATAGAAGTAGGATGTGGTATCAAATGGCAAATATTGAAACTTCAAAACTAAAGGGTGAAAACAATTGGCCATTACTTTTAGATACTGATGGTTATATTGCAGAAGGGACAGGTAACAACTTTTTTATCATAAAAAATGATGTAATATACACCTCTGAAGCAAGAAATATTTTAAGAGGAACAAGAAGAGATTATATATTTAATTTGGCTGAAGAAATTGGTTTAAAATGTATCGAAAAGAATATTGAACCTTATGATGTTTATGATGCTGATGAAGCATTTGTGACTGGAACACCTTTTTGTATTTTGCCAGTGACCAGTTTTCAATTTAAGTCAATAGGAAAAGGATATTATGGTGAAACTACAAAAGCTTTATTATTAAAATGGTCAGAAAATGTAAGTTTGGATATCGAACAGCAAATTAAAGATTTCAATTTAGAGCATAACTTAAGTATTGAGGCCTCAACTCCTTACCAACATAAAAGTCATAAAAAATGATTAATGTTTGCTTAAAAAATTTAAAAAAAAATAAAGAGCATTTGGATAAAAATGGATTTTGTGTTTTCAAACAAGCACTTTCTGGAGAATTTTTAAGTTCCGTTGAGAAAGAAGTATTAAAATTTTCTTGGTCAAATATAGGTAAAGCGGAAGTAAATGTAATCAAAACTGAAAATAGATGTATTTTATCTTCATCACATAATTTGGTTGACAAAATTAGAATTTTTAACCTTTTGTACGAAAATGACTATTTTCTTAATTTCTTTGAGTACGCATTAGGAAAGAAGCCAAATTTGAATAATAAGATAAATTCAAGTTATTTTTTTAAGTCGAAGCAATCTAAAGAAATAAAACTACATCAAGATAATGCTTACTTTAATTTAGAAGATGGTATAAATTGTTTGACTTTTTATATCCCTGTTCATAAACAAAATAAAAAGCATGGTACTATTTTTTATTTTTCAGGTTCACACTTTCTAGGTAATTTAGACCATATTCCAGAGGGTAACATTGGTGCATCTATGTGTCTTGAGAATTTAAAAGATTTGAAAAATTTAAGGAAGCATAAATTAATATATTTAGATTTAGCTCCCGGGGATATAGTAGTACATAATGCTCTTGTAGTGCATGGTACTTTGGGAAATCCACTCAATGTATTATGTGAGGCTTTTAATTTCACTCTCTTTGGAGAATCTAATAAGCAGAATATTATCAAACATAAAAAATATAAAAGTAATTTAAAAAAATTTCTTTCTAAAAAATCATAAGATAATATTAATTTTAATGATTTGTATTTTCTATTTATCTTAAGATTTACCTAAATTCGATTATTAACTTTAAAAATAAGTGTAGATTTTAGATATGAATAATTATCATGATATCGTAATAAAAAACTGTAAATTTATTGGTAAATTTGAAAAAAATGTACCAATTTTTTAATGATCCTTGGCATCAAAGTGGTCCTAGTTATTTTGATGATTTATCGAGACAAATGGTTATAAATTTAAAAAAAAATAAAATCAAGAATTGCGTTGAATTTGTTTGTGGCCTTGGGGAAACCATGTATTATATATATTCCATACCTTTTTTATATGTCTGAGATTAATAATTACATTGGAACACTTCAAGAAAGTTGTATTCTAGAAAATCAAATTTTAATAAATAAATCAAATAGTAAAGGATACTGGTCCAATTTAAATAAATCTGAGAATAGAGAATTAATAAATGAGGTTTTAGAAACAAATCCTGTAGATGCAATAAAGAAAAAGCAACCTTGGCTTTTTAATGTAATCTTTTCAAGTAAAAGAGAAGCAGGATTAGAATTACTTAATCTTAGAGGAGATGAAATTTGTATAGATTTTGGATGTATGTGGGGAGCTATTAGCGTCCCACTATCCAAAAGGTGTAAATTAGTTATTGCAGCTGATCAAACAGTTGAATCTTTGGAGTTTTTACGCGAAAGAATAAAATACGAAAAAATCTCTAATCTAATTCTTCTTAATACTGATATTAAAAAGTTTCCTTCATTAAATAATTTAAAAATTGATATAGCTATAGTAAATGGAGTGTTGGAATGGATTCCAGAACAAGGGACTATTGAATTAAAAAAATATCTTGGTAAAAAAATAAATAAGAAATACCTTAATTTGCAAACCCCTCTGAACCAGCAAAAAGATTTTCTTAGGGATATTAAAAAAAAGCTCAAAAAAAAGGGAAAATTATACTTAGCTATTGAAAATAGATATGACTTCAAAATGTTTTTTGGGGAATATGATCCACATGCAAATCTTTTGTTAACAACTGTTTTACCAAAAAGAATTGCAAATATTATTTCAAAATTATTCTTAGGAAGACCTTATGTAAATTGGATATATTCCAAAAAAGAATTAGAAAATATTCTTAAGAGTATTGGTTATAAAAATATTCAAATATATTTTGCTTTCCCTGATTATAGATTCCCAGAAAGAATAATCCATTCTTCAAACAGTTTAAAAAATTTTTATCCAACGATTGAGTTAAGAGATTGGAAAAGAAAAATAAAATTGAAAAGATTACTTGGATTTATTTGCGAATTTATTATTTTTAAAATTTTAAGATTGAAGGGACTTGCTCCATCATTTATAGTAATTGCAGAGGCATAGATGAAATATGAATTGCTTAGAAATTGTTCTCATGGAAGTAAGATATATACACTTTTTGTAGAAGAATCTAAAAAAAAATATTATTTAAAGTCTTCATCTTTTGAAGAGGGATTAAAAAATATTAGTCAAGAATATGAAGGGTGGAAGTGGTATTCTGAAAATAATAAAGATTTGAAAGAAAATCCAACTAATTATGAAATTCTCAAAGAAAACTATGTAAGATTAAAAATTTTAGCTTTGGAAGGCAAAAAAATTTCTTTTAAAGATGGTATTAAAAAAAATTATGTTTATTTTATCAACGTAATTAAGCACTATAAGGAGATTTGGAGATTAAATAAAAATAAACAATTCGCTATACATGGAGATTTATCTCTAGAGAATATACTATTTAGAAATAATGAAGTAATTTTTATTGATTGGGAGCATTACACAAATAGTTGTGCTTATTGGGGATTTGATATTTACTATCTGCTTTATGAAACTTTATGGTTTAACTGGAGAAGCATAAGAAATCCTAGAAATCATGAAATTCTTTACATATCAAAATTAATTAAAATTTTACATTCCAATTCTCCTAAAAGTGGAAATAATAACTATACACTCTCTCATCTAATAGGATTTATTGAGAAAAATAAATATTTATGGTCTAGTCAACTTTTAAATAATATTAACAAACTTCCTTTATTGAATTTTAACAATGCCGATGTAGATTATATAGATAAATTAATTAATAATTTTCTCGAAAATTAGATGCTCAAAATCTACCAGAAATCATGGCATTCAATAAATTTCAGTGAGCTAAAAAGTCCTATATCCTTCAAAAATTTGCCTGGTGAAAATTTTTATATAGAGTTTTATGAAAAATTTAATGAAAAATATGAAAATTTAAATCAATTAGATAAAAAATGGCTTTTGTTAAAAAATAAAGCTGCTGATGAAATTAATAAAAATTTAAATAATTCAAAAAATAGCTCAATACTTTCATTAGGAGCAGGTCTTGGCGTAATTGAAAAAAAACTATATGATTTTGGATATAAAAATTTATACATTCAAGAGGTCTCAAAAAAAGCAACTATTTACTCAAGAGAATTCTTAGAAGAGGAAAGATTTTTTATAGGAACATTCCCTGATTGTATAAATAATAATTATAAATTCGATTATATTTTATTAAGTGCAATTGAATATCTTTTTAATGATAAAGAGCTTGAGAACCTTCTCTTTAATGTTAGAAGATTTATGCATAAGAAATCAAAGCTAATTATTTTAAGTACTAGTATTGATGAAGAAAGTGCAGTTTTTCAGATTAAAGCTATTATTAAACGTGTTTTAATAAAAATTAGATTATTTGATCCTGGACAATTTTGGGGATATGCCAGAAAATTAAAAGAGTTAAAAAGAATATCAAAAAAAATAGGATTTAAAATTAGAATTGCCAAATTAGATAAAACAATAAAGCCTTGGACTACTGGATTTCTTTTCCTTGATAACTAATTAAATTAAAATATTCATATATAAGGATTAAAAGTTTTAATAACTGGATATATATTGAACATGATCTAACTGAAACGGATAAAATAATTAATAAAAATAAATACAAATAGGATAAAAATTGATGAAAGTTATCATTTTGGCAGGAGGCTTTGGTACAAGACTATCGGAGTACACTGAATTAGTTCCAAAACCTATGGTGGAAATTGGAGGAATACCTATAATTTGGCATATAATGCAAAGATATTCATCTTTTGGGCATAAAGATTTCTATATAGCTTTGGGATATAAATCTGATGTAGTTAAGAAATATTTTTTGAATTACTGTAACAGCAACTCTGATTTATCAATAGACTTTAAAAATCGAAAGATTTCTTATTTGAATGATAATGACCAGGATTGGAAGACTACTCTTATTGATACAGGGAACAAGACACTTACTGGTGGAAGGTTAAAGAGACTTGAAAAGTATATTGATGATGATACTTTTATGTTTACTTATGGTGACGGTTTATCTAATGTCAATTTAGATAAACTTTTAGATTTTCATTATTCACACGGGAAAATCGCAACTATTACAGCAGTCCATCCTACTGCTAGATTTGGTGAACTTATTCTTGAGAATGAAAAGGTCTTAAGTTTTAAAGAAAAGCCTCAGATGAATAATGGATGGATAAATGGCGGTTTCTTTATTTTTAATAAATCAATATTTTCCTTTTTGGAGAATGATGAATGTGTCTTGGAAGGATCGCCCTTGGAAGAATTAGCTCAAAAAGAAGAATTGATGGCCTTTAAGCACGAAGGCTTTTGGCAGTGTATGGATACTAAAAGAGATTTAGATTATTTAAATAAATTATGGTATTCTAATAGAATATTATGGGATGAATGAACGTAATAAGATTATCTAAATCTTGCATAAGTAACAAGGAAAAAGAAGCCGTAATCAAGGTTATGGAGAATGAGTTTCTTGGCATGGGTAAAGAAGTTGCTAGCTTTGAAAAAGATCTAACTAATTTTCTTGGAAGGAACGTAGTTTGTGTTACTAACGGAACTGCGGCTCTCCAGCTTTCTTTGCAGGCGGCAGGGGTAGGAATAGGTGATGAAGTATTAGTTCAATCACTTACTTATTTGGCCACCTTTCAAGCGATCACTGCAACTGGAGCTATTCCTATACCATGCGACATTGATTTAAATACATTTACAATTGATATTAATGATGCAAAAGAAAAATTATCAGAAAGAACTGCTGCTGTAGTTCCTGTACATTATGCTGGAGGAGTAGGAAATCTTGAAAATATATATCAATTTGCTGATTTAAATAATATTCGAGTGATTGAAGACGCTGCTCATGCTTTTGGGACAAAATATAAAAAAAAATTCGTGGGAAGCTTTGGTGATATTACTTGTTTTAGTTTTGATGGGATAAAAAATATTACTTCTGGAGAAGGAGGTTGTATTTGCTCAGATGATGAAATTTTAATTAATAAAGTGAAGGATCTTAGATTATTAGGTGTTATTAAAGATTCAGAAAATAGATATTCCAATAAAAGAACATGGGTTCCTAAAGTACAAGATCAAGGTTGGAGATATCATATGAGTGACATAATGGCTGCTATAGGAAAAGTGCAGTTGGAAAGATTTGAAGAATTAAGTTCTAAACGTAAAGAAATAGCACTAAGATATGATGATTATTTTTCTAATCAAAAAGATATTTATATCCTTAAACATAATTATCAAGATGTGAATCCACATATATATCCAATAATTTTAGGCAGTAATATTTCTAGAGATTTAGTTAGAGAGGAAATGAATTCACTTGGAATTCAAACCGGGATTCATTATTATCCAAATCATCTTCTTGATTATTTCAATAAAGGGGAGGAAATAAAACTTAAAAATACACAAGAAATTTATCAAAAAATTTTGACTATGCCTTTACATCCCGATTTATCCTCTTCAGATACAGAATATGTTTGTAATAGTTTAATTTCCACAATAAAAAAGCTGAATGGAGAGTAAATCAAACAAAAACAATTTAGTTAGTGTGATAATGAATTGTTTTAATTCAGAAAAATATATTGAGCTTTCAATTAAAAGTGTTTTAGAACAGACTTATACAAATTGGGAATTAATTATCTGGGATAATTGCTCTACAGATAATACATCAAAAGTTGTTGAAAAATTTAATGATAAAAGAATTTTATATTTTTCTGCAAATAAACATACCTCTTTAGGTTTTGCTAGAAATGAAGCCTTAAAAAGAACTAATGGTAAATTTATAAGCTTTATTGATTCTGATGATATATGGCTATCAAAAAAGTTGGAAATCCAAATCAATTTTATTGAAAAAAATAAAGAAATTAATTTTGTTTATTCAAATCATTATGTAATTGATGAAAATGGCAAAAGGGTATTTAGGTTTGATCTTTGGAAAAAACCAATAGGAAAAATATTTCATAGTATCTTGAGAAGAAATAATACCTATATTTTGACAGTTTTATTCGAATCAAGTTTTATTAAATTAGAGAGTAATCTTTTTGATACTAATTTAGAGTTAATAGAGGAACTTGAATTTTTTACAAGATTATTAAGAAAATATAATGCTGGATATATAGCTACACCTCTTGCAGAATATAGAGTTCATCCTAATATGACCACTAAATTAAAATATTCAAAATTACCTGATGAAATTGATTATTTAGTCAGAAAATTAAGAAGAAATTGTTCACCTCAAGATCGTGAAACCCTTTCTTCAATAAGATATCTAGAATGTAAAAATATTTACTATAGAGCTAATCTATTAATGAAATCTGGGAAAAGATCTGCAGCATCAAAACTTTTATATAAAATAAAATTTTATTCCATAACCTTTTTATTACTTTATTTTTTAAGTTTGTTTAATTATAGGATTTGGATAAATTTTCATAGGTTAATGAATAGATTTTAAATGTGAATAATATTTTTTGGAAAATACATATTTTTTCGAATTTATTTTTTTACTCTATAGTGCCAATACTTTTCGTAAATTTCAGTAGTTTTTTAAGTTCGATTGATACAATTAAATATGAAAATCTTTTAGCTAAAAATTTTTTTCTAAGATATATTCCTGATCAAAATTTATTTTATGGCAATTTGTACACAATTATTGCTTCTATTATATACACAATAATAGCTATTCTTTATTCTCCCAAAAGTAGCATTAGAGAAAAAATTATAATAAATTCAAGAAAAATATATATTCAATATGGTAATTTACTTTATCAAATATCAATTATTTCATTAACTATTGGTCTTGCCTTGGCAATAATATTTGGACCTATTGATGATAATTTAGTCTCTCAAAAACCAAAATTGGCATTATATATTGCGTATATTGTGCGTTTATTAGACCCTGCAATAATGTCCTACTTGATTTTATTTATATTTACGCTTAAGAAAATAAATTATAAATTTTATTTAATAATAATCCTATATGGTTTAAAGTTTGTTTTTTTGGGATCTAGATCTTTTATCTTTACATTAGTATTTACTTTGCTTATGCCTTTGGGTTTTGTTCGAAGAAATATAAAACTTGATATGTCAATACTCAATTTTGCATTTATTGGATTTATTACAGCTTTTTTGGGTAATCTCGTCAGGACATTTAATCAACAAGGAGATTCTCTAGATTCTTTTGCTGATACTTTAAGTTCAGTAATGGGAAGGTTATTTATTAATAACTCTATTATCTATATCGCTCAATCAAAGTTTGAACAATTAAATAGCATTTTACTTGAGAATCAACCTAGAGGTATTTTTGAAAATATTTTTTCTTTTTTAATAAATAGGACTCATATAAATTCACAATATAGGGTTCTTGAGCTTATTGGTATAAACGAGCTGAATTTAACATCAAGAGCTGGAGGTGAACATCTAGTATCATATTCATTCGGATGGTTAGGATTAAGTTTTGGTTTGGCTTCATGGTATGGATTAATAATAATTTTTATTTTTTATCTATTGATATATGAACTTCAAAAAAGGTTATTAAAAAATTTAAATTTATTTTCATTGCTAATCTACAATTTATTAATTTATATTTTTTTCGAATCATTTTGGAACCTAGGTTTAGATTCAATTTCTAATAAAATCGCAAAGGGAATTTATTCAACATTATTTTTTTATGTTTTTATTATTTTATTAAAAAGAATAATTCCGTTAAAAAAATATTCAATAAGAAAATAGTATTGTAAAATAAATCTTAAATCTTTTTGTTAAAAAATATATGGGTAAGATTCTTGTTGCTACAGGATTAGAATCTAAAAAAAAAATTGAATTAAAGGAGTTATTATTTTTAGGTGATTGGTGTTTAAATAATAATATCGATACTAATAGATTTGATGTAGTTAATTATCATTGGAATGATAGAAAAAAATTATTTCAAGATTATAAGAAATTAGAAAGAGTTTACGAATTATTCCTTCAGATATTATCAGACTCGTTAAATAAGTATCATTGTAAAAATTTACCTATATCATATTGGAGAATATTAATTGGCCCTTGGCTGGAAACCTTTATTCATACAATTTTTGATAGATGGGAAATGATGAATAAAGCAAATAAAGAATATAAGATTAATAGTATGCTGAGCTTTATTAATCCTAAAATGGAATACTTTATTCCATATGATTTTGATGATTACTATTTAAAGATAAAATCTCATAATTGGAATCAATTTATTTATACCTATATAGGAGAATTCATAAATATAAATCAAATTGAATCTATAGAACTTTCATTAGATAATTTTAAAAAGAGAAATTATAAAAATGATTTTATTAAGCTTTGCAATGTTATTTCAAATAAAATTAATTCAAAGAAAAATATATTTATCTACTCGAGAAGTATTGATTTTAAAAGTTATCTACAAATGCAGTTTTTGCTAAAACAATTCCCCACCATTTGGAATAAGGTTTTAAGTCCAAGAATATTTCCTAATATGAACTCAAGATCTAAATTATTAAAAGGTATAAAATTTGACCAAGATTCTTTTTGTAAATTATTAGTTAATTTAATACCAATACAAATTCCTACAATTTATTTAGAAGGTTTTTTAGAGCTTAATGAATACTCAAGAATTTTTTTGCCAAGTTCCTCAAAACTAGTAGTTGATTCTATTGCATGGTTTACAGATGATGTTTTTAAGAATTGGATAGCACTAAAAAAGATTAGTAGTAATACGAAGTATATAATTTCTCAACATGGTGGAAACTACGGAACTTCGCTATTTAATTCTACAGAGGAGCATCAAATTTCCATCTCTGATTCTTTTCTTTCATGGGGGTGGAAGGATAAAAGATCAAAAGTTTTGAATTTAGGTACTTTTAATTATCAAAAACAAAAGATTCTTAAAAAACAAAAAAAAATAAAACTAAAAATTATACTAATACAAGGCCTGAATCCAAAATATAGCAACTTCATTTTTGCTTCTCCCATTTCTACCTGCCAATGGCGATCATATCTTAATGACCAAGAAAGGTTCATAAAACTTTTAGATAAAGATATTAAAAAGTCACTAACTATAAAACTTTATAAAAATAATTTTCAATATGATGAAGAATCATTCTTTAGGAAATCTTTCCCAAATGTCAAAATTTATTCTAAGCCTAAATCTTTATTAAATATCATAAATTCTTTTTCTATAGTTGTAGCAACTTATAATGCTACAACTTTTTTAGAGACTCTGATGATAAATTTTCCAACTATTATCTTTTGGAATAATAATCATTGGGAATTGAGAGATGAATCGAAATCATTTTTTAATAAATTAAGGCAAGTAGGAATTTTTCACGATTCAAGTGATTCTGCTGCAGAATTTATTAATAGAGTTTCAAATGATATTTCTGGTTGGTGGTTTTCAAAAGAATTACAAATTGTTAGAGAAGAATTTGTCAAAAATTATGCAAAAAAAATTACACTTAAAGAACTATCTGACCATTTAAAGAATTATGTTGAATATAAAAAAAAATAAAAAAATATTAAAGTTGTTAAATATAATAATTTTAAAGGATAATTTACAATTTCTATAAGTCTTTATTTAGTTTAATGAAGCATTTAGTTTTAACAGCGAATTCTTTAAACTTTATTTTAGATTATAAATTGGATCTTATTTCCTCTCTTATAAAAGAAAATAAAGAAGTTAAACTATATATTCTAATACCAAATAATAATTTTCCTTCTTATCAAAAAGTTAACTATGCAGAATTCAAAGCGTTAATTGATAAAAATAATTTTTATTATGGTTTAAATAAAGGGGTTTCACTTTCAGCATTATTAACAAATATTTTTAAATTTGTATCTCTTACTAAAAAAATCCCAAATAATGAAAAATGTTATTTTGTTTCTCATACGGCAACTATTAATCTTGCCTTGTTTTTCTTTTCTCTAATAAATCATAGAAATGAAAATTTCTTATATAGATTTTTTATTACTGGTTTTGGACCATCTCGAATTAGAAGGGGTATTAGATCAAGATTTATTGGCAGAATTTATATAAAGACTATGCAAATTAGTTCTGCCCTAAAGAGACATAAAGTATTTGTTTTAAATACACAAGATAGAGAAATAATACAAGACTATAAAACATTTAGAAAAGTTTTTTTAATTAGAGAATCAAACTTATTAAGAAAGAATTTAATTAGTTCAAATTTTAATTTTATTCAAAAGCCACCTCTAGATAAAATTAAAATTGTTTACCTAGGTAGATATCTTCTAGAAAAAGGTATTTGTGATTTGCCAATTATTTCTTTTTATTTGAATATTGCTGGAATTAAACATTCAATAGATGCTTATGGAAGTCATGATCCAAATAATTCATCTTCTTTGACTTTAGAAGAACTAAAAAAATTAGAAACTCCTAACCTTAAATTCAGACCCTCAAAGCCTTTTCAAGAAGTTTTCCGAGATTCTCATGTGTTTTTATTTCCAAGCGCTCGAGAAGGGCATCCTAGATTTGTTCTTGAAGCAATTTTTTATCAATGTATACCAATAGTATCCCCAAATCCAGGACTTGATGTTGATGTGGTTCATCTCTACAATGGTTTAATCTCAGCAACTTCTTCACCTTCTTCTTTGGCTGCTTCAATAATTGAGATTACTAAAAATGAGAATCTATACAATAAGCTTAAATCTGGATGCAGATTATATACTCAGGAAATAGCTAAATTATCTAAAACTAAGTCTTACTATAAAGAGATTTTCTCAGAATAATATGTTTTCTTATCTTTTTATAGGAGCCATTTGTTTCATATCTTCGTATTCTTTAACTCCAATTGTGATTAATTTTGCAAATAGAAGAAAAATATTTGATACTCCTAATCATAGGAAGAAACATATTACTCCTATCCCAAGGATTGGAGGGATTTCTTTGATCGCTTCGATGTCTATATGCCTATTTATTTTATTAATCTTTCTAAAAAATGATTTCGCCCTAAATCCTTTAGAAGTTCTCACTATTTATATTTGCTATTTATCTTTTTTCTTTATTGGAATATTTGATGATTTAAGGTCTTTATCACCTTTTATTAGATTATTTTTTCAATTTATCATATCAACTATTTCATTTTATGGTATTGCTAAATTTCAAGGTTTTTATTTTTCTCTTAATTATTCAAATTATTTTTTACCTTTAGGTCATAATTTGATTTCTTTCTTCTTTACTGTGATATGGACAGTTGGAGTAATTAATGCAATAAACTGGATAGATGGCGTTGATGGTTTATTAATAGGTTTAACTTGTATCTATTCTTTTACCTTTGCTTTAATATCATTTTTAAATAATAATTACTTTGAATTAATATTATCTACTGGAATGTTATCTGCATGTTTAGGAATAATTAAATATAATAAAAATCCTGCAAAAATTATGTTGGGAGATGGCGGTTCTTATCTTATAGGAATTTATTTATCTTCTACTATCTTAAATATTGGACAAGATAAAGGAATTGTTAATCCTTTTTTATTGGTAAGTTTAGTATTTATTCCTGTGATCGATATGTTCAGGGTTATTTGTTTAAGAATTTGGAATGGCTTTTCTCCTTTTTATCCAGATAGAAAACATTTGCATTATGTTTTGATAGATAATGGAATTAGTAAAAAAAATTGTCTATTAATATTCTTTTTTATATCATTTCTTTTTTCAATTTTTAACTTGATTATTAATTTATAGAAATTGAACTCCATATCTATATTTTGTAGAATTCTTTCACTTTATAAAAGAATTCTCTAGTATCTATTTTTTTTCTATTGTGGTTTTTGAAAAGTTTATTGGTTTTGTTACCTAATCCAAGATAAATGCCTTCCTTGCAATGGTAACCTGTACCAATATCTCTTTGTATAAATTCAATATCTAAATCTTTAGCTTCAATTATTTTTTCATCAATTAAAAATTCTTTTGTTTCAAATGCCTTTAAAGAATGTTTTATTGAAATATTAACACAATTACCATTATCAATATATTTAGGTACAAAAATCAATTTACCATCATTATCTTTAATTTTTTTTAAATTCTCAACAAGATTTGATCTAGATTTTTTATCAATACAACTTAAGCATAAATCAGGTTGCATAGCAGGTAATAATGAATAGTTTTTCTCATTTAAACCAATAGATTTGATAACTTTCTTGATATTTCCTACGTAAATTTCAGGAAAATTATTTTCTCTTTTAACTGCTTTTTGACCCATACTACTTAAAATCCATAGATCATAATTATTAGAATTGCAAAATTTTATTAATTTGCCAACTTGATTATCTGCAATATGCATCGCTTTATTTATTGATTCCAAATGGAAATTATCCTTATTATTTTTATCTCCGAAATCCTCTGGGAATGTATATCTCCAATATCTATGCATTATGCCAGCAACATGATTAGTAAAAAAAGTACTAAATTCAGGTTTCTTTTTTTTAAGTATTTTTAAATAAATGTCAAAACCTAAAATAGGTTGAATAAGAGATCTAAGTGTTTTACTCTTTTTGTTAACAATTTCTAAAAAAACCTGCTTTAAAACTTTAATTAATGTTTTTTTGCTAAATGTTCCTAAAATAATTAATTTTAAAAATTTATATATTTGCTTAAAAGAGAATGATCTCGAGATGGCTTTATTTTTCTCAGTTAAATATAAATTAAAATCTTGGAAGACTTCAAGAATTTTTGGAAAAGCACTAATATCAGGAGCGAAAGTATCAGGTAAATAAAATGATACAAATTTATTTTTAATGGGAGGATAAGATTGTAAAGAACCAAAAATACCTATCGTTTTTTTATTTTGGATAAGGACTTCCCAAATTGGAGGCCATTTTTTTGCACTATCCAAATCTTGATTTATAAATCTTATTTGATGAATCTTATTATTTACTCCTCTATGGACAGTAGGCCAAGTACTCCAAGGATGTAATTCTCCATCATCAGTAGTATATGTTTTATGAAAAATTCCATTTTTGTAAATATATGAAAGATTTGAATTTGGAAAATTATTTATGTATTTCTTTAGAACCTTTACTGGGACTTCATTTAATTCATAAATAATTAATTTCTGTGTACTTTTTTTAATCATATTAATAAATTACTAAAAAAATTTAAACTAATTAAGAAATTAGTAAAAAGGTTTAAAAGTTATAAACATTTTAATTTATTCTAAAAAAAACTTCAATTTACAAAAAAGATAATTATATTTTTTTAATTTTATAAAATTAGTTTAGAATATAAGAGTTTGGATTCACAAGTTTTTAAGAATTTAAAATATTAACTGATTTATTTAAGTAAAGTAATTTTTATCTGATTTTACAAAATTATTTTCAACTATATTAAGTGTAGTATCTAGTCTAAAGTTTGATATAAATATTACTTAAACTGTCTCTAATATGGAACCACTTAAATATCTCTAAATTTCTTAATAACAACTACTTCAATATTCTTCTTTAATTTATTAATGTAACTCTTTTAGGAAGAATTGATAATTTGGCCTTATTAGAGTACTTCTTGCAGCCTCTCTTTCCGTCGCAATTGATTTAAGTGGAACAATAAAACCTCTTTAAGGAAAAATTATATTGATTAGATATAATAATGATGGAACTATTATCAAGAAAAAAATTCCTTATTCGGCTATAGCTAATAGCAGAAAGAGGATCTAAAGGAAATCCCTCCTTAGGGAAAATGATTTAATTACAGTGAAAACTAGTTTTATTGCAAAATCGACTGATCTTATAAGAGAAATAACATCACCATTTATAGGCATTTACTCAACTAAAGAGGTTATTGACAGTTTCAGTGACTAGTAAATGAGAGATAATTACAATTCAGTTAAGAAAAATCTTTATTTATAACTTTCTTTAATTTTACGAGTAGTTAGTAACGATCAAAAAACTATTATTTAGCATTAACTATTCAATTCTGATTGAATGGACAATAAAAGAATACTTTTAGATTAATTAAAATTCTAAATTAATATTTAGTGATAATTTATAAATTCATCATAATAATTAAAAATGACATTTATCATGATTATTTTTTTAATAAATTGTTCTAAGAAATGAAATTTATAAAATAAATAAAAAAAAATTTTTCAAATAAAAATTTACTACAGGTAGTTTCTAAAAGAAAAATAATTTAAAAGTTAATACTAGAAATATAAGAAAATAAAGTTATTGACAGAAATAATAATCGAGTTTCTTGATAATTTACAAAATTATTTAACTTATGCTAGTTTGTTTTTTAGTGAAATTTATAAAAATCTTTCATGCATATTCCCTTATTTGAATTTTTATCAAGTAGAAAATTTAAATTATTCATATTTCATAAATTAATGCCAGTTTATAATTCTGTTTTAAAAATAATACTGCCTAAATCTTTTTTATTGAAAAATTATGGACTATTGGCGATAGGAGAGAAAATGAGGATTTATAAAAATCCAAGATGGGTAACTTTAGACTTGATAGGAAATCCTGATATCAAATTAAATCTTGAAGATATTTCAAAAGGCCTTCCTTTTCAAAGTAATAGCCTTATGAGTATTTATAGTTCTCATAACTTAGAACATATTTCAATTACTAGTTCGATTTCTTTTTTTCGGGAAGCAAAAAGGATTTTAAGAATTGGAGGTGAGCTGTTGTTAGATGTTCCATGCGCGGAAACTATTTATAAATTAATTGGAACATCAATATATGATCCTCATAATTTAAAATTAAAAAGATTTCTGAAAGAATTTGAAATTTATGATGAACTTTTAAAACTTACATATGAAACTTGTCCATCAAATAAAAATGTTCCAATTGAATGGATTAACCATCCAATAAACCAATTATCACAGATTATTGCCTGTTATATGAACAAAATTGATCATATACATTTGCCAGTTATCAATAACCCAGAAAAAGTAATAAAGGCATATAAAAATCTAAGCATGGATGATTTTTTTGAATATTTATTTAATAAATTGCCTAAAAAAATGAGATATTCTGGAGGGCATTGCGAGGCATGGTATCCTCAAAAAGTAAAAAAAATTCTAGATAAAGAAGGTTTTGTTACAAACTTCAGATTTCCTGGTGAATCTGAGAGACTTAAAAGAAGTATGATTCCTGATAGGCTGTCTCAAATCAGAGATGCCTATTCTTTCAAGATATCTGCAATTAAAATTTCTTAAAATTTTTAAAATACTATATATGCCTTTATTAATAAATGGTTTTTTTATTTGCAAAAAATTAAATTAAAAGGAGAGTCATGCAAAACTTTAAAAGAGATATATTTGAAATTAAATATTAAATATAATTTGTTAATCTTAAATCTCAGACTAAGCACTAATAAAAATAATAATGAAATACAAATTTAAAAATATTTATAGGATATTTTTTAATCTTAAGCACTTTTGATTATTTGTTAATTAATATCAGCATTGTTTAAAAAAGATTAATTAGATATTATTTGTAATATTTTTAAAGATCATATGCATTAGAAAAGTTTTTCTTGCTTTAAAGTATTTTTTATATGATTGCAAACAAAAATTAATTAATATAAAATTTAAAAAATGTTTCCTGAATTAATTTTGTAATTTAATTATGAAATTTTATTTAAAAAGAATATACTCAATTACTTGTTTAATCTATTCAAGAGTTATAGAAATTCTTGAAAATAATTTCTTAAGGAGAAATTTTAAAACTAAAGGCACATTGGATAAAAATGGATTTCTCAAGATAAATAAAAATAGTGATCTAGGTATCTCAAAACGAAATTTTGATTTTATTTTAAATGATAATCAGGAAAGTTTTTACCAAAATAAATATCATAAGAGATATATTTTAAGTAGAGATAATTTGATTTCAGTCATAAGTTTGATTTTTGATAAACAATTTTGTGATTTCTTGACCTCTCAAACTGGATTTAAATATAGCATTGATTATTTTTGCGCTTATCAGAATTTTGCTATTTCCGAAGATGAAAAAGAACAACCTTGGTTTGCCAATCATTATCATTTAGATAAACCTTATAGTAAGAATATGTTAAAGGTATTTATTCCTATGTCAGAAATTAAAATGAGTGATGGACCTTTAGAATTAATTGATATTAATCAAACAAGACAATATTTATCAAATAAAAAAAAGATTGAAGATGCAAAAAAATCTTATTTGGTTGGTGGAATAGGTGATGTCTTCTTATGTAAATTAAATGTATGTCTTCATAAAGCAAGAATACCTCTTCATGGCCATAGAACTAATCTAATAATGATTCAGTTAAATCCATCGAGAAAATGGAACTTAAGTGAAAATATTTATCAAAGGCAGTTTAAGTTAGAACCAAAATTTACTTCTTTGAGGAATAAATTTGTAAGGAGAATGGTTTTGAGATGAAATATTAATATAGATAATAATCAAAATAGATTATTCATATTTATGCCTTAATTTTCTTTTTTTTGATAAAGTAATATCAGATAGTTAGTAGGAATTAAAATTATCAAATAATTATCAATTTGCAACTTTTGATCAGTTAAAGTTATTCTCAGAAATGTTTAAAGCATCTATATGAAAAGAAATCATCCAAAGTTTCGTATCGGCAACGGTTATGATATACATCGATTAAAGAAAGGAAGGGATCTGATCATTGGGGGCGTAAAATTGGAACATCCTAATAATTTAGGACTTGACGGACATAGCGATGCAGATGTACTTAGTCATTCAATTATGGATGCACTTTTAGGCGCGCTTTCCTTAGGTGATATTGGAAAGTATTTTCCACCAACTGATGAGAAATGGAAAGATGCAGATAGTTTAAAGTTGCTCTCAAAAGTAGTCGAATTGATAAAAAAACAAGGTTGGTTAATTAATAATATTGATAGTGTTATCGTTGCAGAAAGGCCAAAATTTCTTCCTCATATAGATTTAATGAAAGAAAATATTTGTAGAGTAATAAGTCTAGAAAAAGATTTAGTAGGTATAAAAGCTACAACGAATGAAACTTTAGGACCAGAGGGACGAGAAGAGGGAATTAGTTGTCATTCAGTAGTTTTATTAGAGAAAGAATAATGAAAGTAATATCTTTATTGAAGAATGTAATAAAAAAGTTTTTTGTATTATTATTATTATTCATTATTTTTTATACAAACTCTACAAATGCTTTTGATCTTCCTATGAATAAAATCGATGCAAATATTATTGAAGAATTAAGACTAAACGTTCCCTTAAAATATAAGGAAACTTGGCTTAGAGCAGAGGAAGAGGTTTGGGAACCCTGGCTTTCAAAACAAGATGGTTTTTTAGGAAGGCATATTTTTTATAATCAAAAATCAGAAGAAGCTTTATTACTTGTTAAATGGAAAAATAGAAAATTATGGAAAAATATTTCTGATGAAGAAGTAAATAAAATTCAAAAAATTTATGAGGAAACTATAAAAAGCTCTTTAGGGATAGAATCAAATCCTTTTGTATTTATTTATGAAGGCGAATTATTTGAGCAAAAATGATTTTAGATATTAGATTCGATTTTGATAGACAAAATCGTCTGGGATTTATTGAAGCAATATGGGGTGAACATAAAAATGATGAACAATTAAAAAAAGTTGTTAAAGAGGTTTTAATAAAAGGTGAATTTGTCTTTATTACAAGAATTAATGAAAGAAAAGCTAAATGCCTTCAAGATATTTATTCAAATGCAATTTATATTAGAGATGCAAATTGTTTAATTATTGGTGAGAATAAAAATAAAGTTGAATCAAAAAAAACTATTGCTATCGTTTCTGGAGGTTCTAGTGACTTGAAAGTATCTCTAGAAGTTAAAACAGCTTTAGAAATTTATGGTGT
>MDTG01024718.1_pt1 | contig 32309 bp, 29 predicted proteins | sample 811421 | NCBI WGS metagenome assembly MDTG01 (sample SAMN05326645, study PRJNA326480) | marine metagenome | isolation source: seawater | place: Pacific Ocean: South East | collected 2011
AGGTATCGGCCACGTCGAAGCCGTCGCCAGGCTTGTCGATGCGCCGGCCCTGCGCGCCGGCCTTCAGCCACAGAAGCGGCGCGATGGCCTCGAACGATCGATGATGTGCGACCGGGCGTGGCGCTTCGTAGGTCAGGTCGAAGAACTCGACGTTCTCCTCGAAGCCGTCAGCCATGGGGAATTCGTCGGTGAATTTATAATCGCCCTTGATCGGCTCGCCCTCTGGGGTCTTACCGGTAATCGCGGCCTCGATGCGCGGCTTGGTGATGTATTCGCAGATGCCCAGCGCCTCCCATTCCGGATCGCCGGGGCGCAGCTTCTTTTCGCGCAACGCCTTCTGCTCGTCGGCTGAGACTTCGTTGTTGGTGACGCTGATGCACTGGCGGCGGCCGGCGTCCTGCTTGTTCAGGCGCATTGCGGCGTGGGCGGTGGTGCCGGAGCCGGAGAAGAAGTCCAAAACTGTTGCGCTTGTCTTGTCCTGAATCACCGCGCGGAGAGCATCTTCGACAGCATACAGCGATTTCGGATACGGGAAGCGTCGACTTGGCATCAATGCTTTTAGTACACCTGTACCTCCATGTTCAGCACTATGGGATGTGAAGTCCCATTGTGTAGTCACATTCTTTGATGAAGATTCTGCGTACTTCGCGATTACTGCCCCATCCTCGCGTTTTCCTTCCACTACAACGATGCCGCTTTCAATCTCCTTCCGAGTCTTGTTCGCTAGATTCTGGATAACGTACGACTGGGGCTCATCCTTTTTTCCATTAGCTCTTATATATCCCGCCGGCCACCATTTGTCGAACGCTTCGTCTCGATATTCCCAGTTCATCTCCGTGCCATCAGGTCGAACCGGAAACACTGCTACCGCGCCGGTTGGTGCTCGTACAGATTTTCTATCAACGTCAGGAGGCAGCGGATCGCCTCGCCCGATGATTGCTCCTGTTTCAACATCGACGAATATCGGGTAAAACTGATTTGGACCGCAGGCACCTTTGCCTTTACGCCCGCGTCTCGAAGCTAGGTTTCGACGCCGCATCGTTGCCCATTGGACATCTTTACCAAGATTTGAATCATCTGGGCGACCGCCGACCTTACAGTCACCGAAACGAGCAAAAAATAGAAATTCGTTTGTCCTGGCAAAGTCACCGGACCGCCCGGTTCCTTTTGGATTAATGATCGACGAAACCATTTCAATTTTGGCCGAAGGCATCTCTTGTTCGAGCAACAACCCCAAGCGAAGATATTCTTTCTCGTCAATCGTGACAATCAACACCGAATCATCCGGATTCAGCAACCTCTTCGCCAGCTTCAGCCGCCGCTCCATCATCGCCAGCCACTTCGAGTGCCGGTAGGCGTCGTCGCTGTCGACGTAGTCGTTGTTGTATTTCCAGTCCTTTGCGCCGGTGTTGTAGGGCGGGTCTATATAGATGGCGTCGACCTTGCCTTCGTGGGTGTAGAGCAGCGCCTGCAGGGCGTGATAGTTCTCGGCGTTGATCACGGTATGAAACGGTTTGTCGCCGCCGCGCTCAACCTTGCCGGTGGACTTGAGGCCGGGGTATATCGGATCGCGGAACTCGGCGACCACGACCAGGTCATCGACGGCGCGGGAGGCTTTTTCGATCTCGGCTTCGGGGCTGTCGCGGCGAACCAGCTCGGCGACGCGTTTTGCTTTCCTACCGCTGCCCTCGGTGACTATGGATGCGACCAGCCAAATCCTGTGGTCGACGCTGCCGGGTGCGTTCCCGCGCTCGGCCAGAAAGCGCACTTTGTCGCCCTTGCGCACTGTGCGGCCGGGCAGTTCCACTGTCTCGGGCACGTGGCGCTCGAAATTCAGTCCGAACGCGCGCCGCTTGCGCAGCTGGTCGAACTCGCGCCGAAGGTCGGCCGCAAGCTGACTGTCCTTGCCCTCGACCTGGCGCAAAAGATCGCTCAGCCGCGACATCGGCACCCGCCCGCAGCCCGGCCGATGCCGGCATTTTCATTCATTCGCATCAGAACCGTCCCTTGAAGCCCATGCGCTGCCAATGCATTGAAAATCATATTTTTTATTTTCGTGTTGGGCGGCACGCCAACATCGAGCCGCGTTGTCCACGCACGCTTTCGAGTCTAGCACGGGCCCGAAAGCGGATACGGGGCCGAGTGCATTACCCTGCAAGCACGACCTGGCGAGGTATTGCGGCGGAGAACAGGTCGAGCGTCGCCGATCATCCTGCGAAGCGCGAGCCGTAGAGAATTGCACCGGCGCCGGCCAGGCAGAGCAGTGCGCCCAGTACATCCGTGGCGATCAGGCGCTCGCCTTCGACCCAACGGAGCCAGGCCAACGAACTGACGATCTAAAACCCCGCCGTACGCGGCGAAGGCACGGCCGGCGAACTGCACTTCGGCGCGCGTCAGGAAGAACGCGAACAAGGCGAGCGATGCAATGCCGGGTACAAGCCACCATCCGCTGTGCTCCGAGCGCAGCCAGAGCCAGAACGCGAAACAGCCCCCGATCTCGGCCAGCGCGGCAGCAAGAAACCATAGCCAGGTCATTTCTGCATCTCCGTTTCGAATCAGTCTCCGACCGTACCCGAATACGATGATGCTTTGGAAACCCGTCAGGTGCGACGGGGCGGGGAGCGTCCGGCATCGCGATCATCGGGCAGATAGCGGTCTGCGGTCGGGACCGGGATCAAGAAAATGCCGGCCGACCGTTTCGGCATCGGCCATTCGAGCCTCGATTTTGAACATTCCGATCGCGTACACGACGGCGCTGCCTGGATCGAGCACGCCACCTAGATATTTTGATGCTTTGATGCTCAAAAAAGCTGTGATATGATGCCCTCATGCGCACGACACTGACAATCGATGACTCGCTGGCCGAACTGCTGAAGAAGCAGGCCTACGAGACCGGCAAGCCGTTCAAGCAGGTGGTCAACGAGACACTGAGAGCCGGACTGGAGCACGCGGGGACTGCACGCACGCCGCGGGAATATCGGATCGAGCCTGCCGCGATGGGGTCTGTGCGCCCCGGCGTCGATCTGGACAGGGCACTGACCCTGGCATCGGAACTGGAAGATGCCGAGCTATTGCACAAGATGGAACTGCGCAAGTGATTCTGCCCGATGCCAACCTGCTGATCTACGCGGTCAACCGTGACGCGCCGCATCATCGCCAGGCCAGGCTCTGGCTGGAGAGGACGCTTTCCGGTCATGAATCGGTCGGCCTGGCCTGGATCGTTGTGCTGGCATTCCTTCGGATCACTACCCATCCCAGGGTGTTCGACAGGCCGCTTGCCGCCGAACAGGCGCTCGATTACGTCGAAGGCTGGCTCAGCCAACCGTACGTGCGCGCGCTCGCGCCCGGCGAAAAGCACTGGCTGATCCTGAGCCGCCTGCTGCGCACCAGCGGCAGCGCGGGCAACCTCACCAGCGACGCCCATCTGGCCGCGATCGCACTGGAGCAGGGTGGCATCGTCCATTCGGCGGACCACGATTTCAGACGGTTCGACGGCCTGGAATGCGTCAACCCGATGGCTGCCGTCCACGAAGGCGTGGCGAAATACGGTGCTGATTGACTGGCCGGCAGACCGGCTTCGTCGGAGATGATGAAGCAGGAGATACGTTTTTCGCAGAGGTCAAGTCCTTGTGCGCAGTCGAGGGTTGACCTTGCGGACACATGAGGTTGGCCGTGCTCGGGCCCACTGGTGGATCAGTCTGAACCGGTCAGGGACCGTCGGGTGCATGGGGGGCTTCCAGCGTCGCGATCATTGGGCACCGGGCCGTTTTTCGGTCGCGACACTGTTCGAGTAGCGAATCAAGCGTCGCCTGGATGCGCTCGAGATGCTCGATGCGCTGCTGGATCCGGGCCCGTTTTTCCCCTGCGATGCGCTGGGCCTGTTCGCACTCGACGCCGTCGTCGAGCTGCAGGAGCTCGCCGGCTTCGACCAGCGAGAAGCCCAGGTCGCGAGCGTGGCGGATGAATCGCAGGCGGCGCAGGTCGGGCTCGCAGTAGCGACGAATGCCGCCGTATGGCCGCTCCGGTTCGTTGATCAGTCCTCTTCGCTGGTAGTAGCGAACGGTTTCCACGCCGACCTCGGCCGCCCGCGCCAGGGCGCCTATGGTCATGCCATCGCGAGTTTCGGACATCGGGGTTGACTCCGTAGTCGGGTACGGATGTAACTTTAGCAGAACCCCACGACCCGGCCCGGAAAATTGATCGAGAATTTGCCATCCGAATCTGAAGAAGTGCCGACTTCGGCCGACCGTGCCGGCAAGGGCTTGCTGGCGCTGGGCGGGCTTGGTGCCGTTCTCGTCTCGGCCTGCTGCGTGCTGCCGTTCGTGCTGGTGATGCTGGGCCTGGGCGGCGCCTGGCTGGCCAATCTTCATGCGCTGTATCCGTATCGATGGCTGTTCATCGGCATCAGCGCGGTCGTGCTGTTTCTTGCCTGGCGCCGGCTTTACCGAACCCAGCCTGACTGCGGCGACGGCGAGGTCTGCGCGGTCACGGCCGTCAAGCGGGCCTACCGCGTGCTGTTCTGGGTCATCGCCGGCCTGGTGGCGCTGTCGGCGGTCGCGCCGTATCTGCTCGGCGTAGTACTGAACTGAACCCATCCGAATTGATCTGGAGATTCGCAACGTGAATACGAAAATACTTGCGGCCATGGCCCTATCCATGACACTGGTGGTCGGGCTGCTGGCCGGCTGCGGCGGTGAAACTGTTGCCGGAGGCACCGAAACCAACGACGCGGTCGAGACCGGAACGCAATCTGAAAAGCACGAAGTCGTGCTGTCGGTGCCGGACATGAACTGCCCGATGTGCCCGATCACGGTTCGCCAGGCGCTGGCCGGCGTCGACGGCGTGTACGAGGCCGACGCGTCGCTGGCAGGAAAGGAGGCCCGCGTGGTGTTCGACCCGGCGCGCACCGACACCGAAGCGCTGATCGCGGCGGTGGCCGAGACCGGGTTCAGCGCAAGACTCAAGGAGCCACACGATGAATGACGATCCGCACACGGAACTGCACATCGCCATCATCGGCAGCGGGTCCGGGGCATTCGCCGCCGCCATCCGCGCGGTCGAGGAAGGCGCCCGGGTAACCATGATCGAACACGGCACGCTGGGCGGGACCTGCGTCAACGTCGGCTGCGTGCCGTCGAAGATCATGATCCGGGCCGCCGAAGTCGCGCACACGCGCACAACCAGCCCGTTCGACGACGGGATCACCAGCGCCCGACCCAGGATCGACCGTCAGAAGCTCGTCGGCCAGCAGCAAGCCCGGGTCGAGGAACTGCGCCGGTCGAAGTACCAGTCGATTCTCGACAGCCACGACGATATCGAGCTGGTGCGCGGCAAGGCGCGGTTTCTTAATCCGAGGCGGATTGCGATAACGGGGGAGGGCGGCGACGAACGTCGGCTGGCGTTCGACCGTTGCCTGGTCGCGACCGGTGCATCGCCCGCGATCCCGCAGGTGCCCGGGCTTGCAGAAAGCCCATACTGGACTTCGACCACGGCACTCGAAAGCGAGGACCTGCCGGATCGCCTGATCGTGATCGGCGCCTCGTTCGTGGCCTGCGAGCTGGCCCAGGCATTCGCCCGGCTCGGTTCCTGCGTGACGATGCTGGCGCGAAGCACCATCCTGTCGCGCGAAGACCCGGAAATCGGCCGGGCCGTCACCGAGCGTTTCCGTGCCGAGGGGATCGACGTGCGCGAACACAGCGAAGCAGAGCGCGTGGATTATCGCGAAGGCGAGTTCCGCGCGGACATGGGCGATGAAACGCTGACTGCCGACCGGCTGCTGGTGGCGACCGGGCGCGCGCCGAACACCGCCGCGCTAGATCTCGGGCGGGCCGGGGTCGAAACGGGACCTGGCGGCGCGATCGAAGTCGATTCCCGGATGCGCACCAGCAGCGAGCACATCTTTGCGGTCGGCGACTGCACCGACATGCCCGAGTTCGTCTACGTCGCCGCCGCAGCCGGCACCCGCGCGGCAGTCAACATGACCGGCGGCCACGCCGAACTGGATCTGCGCGCGATGCCGGCGGTCTTGTTCACCGATCCGCAGGTCGCCACGGTCGGCCTGTCCGAACACCAGGCGAAGCGGCAGGGCATTGGCGTCGAGACGCGTGTACTCGACCTGGAACACGTGCCACGCGCACTCGCCAATTTCGATACGCATGGCTTCATCAAGCTGGTTGCCGACGCCCAAACAAAGCAGCTGCTTGGCGTACAGGCGGTGGCCCACAACGCCGGCGAACTGATCCAGTCCGCGGCACTGGCCGTGCACCAGCGAATGACGGTCAACGAACTCGCCGGGCTGCTGTTTCCATACCTGACCATGGTCGAGGGCCTGAAGCTGGCCGCCCAGACCTTCGACAAGGACGTCAGCCAGTTGTCGTGCTGTGCGGGATGATCGACAGAATGGCTTCAGTCGCGACCAGGCGGCCGCGATACACTTTTTCTGGACCGTGATATACTTTCCGAATGAAGTCGTGGATCTGCCTCGTGTTGTCCATTTCCGTACTCGTCGCCGGACTGGCGTGGAGTTCGGACGGGCATGCGTTGACGGGTGAAGAGCACGATCACGAAGCGTCGTTCAGCATCCAGATCGATGACCAGGACAATGATCACCACGCCGAGCCGAGCTGCGATCATCACTGCCATGCCGGCGCGCATCTGATTGCACTGCCGGCCGGCGGAGTGTCCGAATTCGCCCCGTCTCTTGGCTCATTGTCAGGACAGCCGTCACCCGGCATCAATCTGCTCCACAAGGAATCCCCGTACCGCCCCCCGAGTTCCTGAGGTCATAAACGCCTCCAGGACCGGTTCGTCATGACGCGACAACCGGTTCTTCCGTTCGGAAACAAACAGGAACTCGATCATGACAGACCGATTCATTTCGGGCCGGCGCTTGTCCGGTCCGATGCTGGCGATGCTGGTGTACTGCACACCGTTGCCCGCCCAGACCGACACGACCGACTTTACCGGTCCGATTCAGCCTGACACCACGCTGACGCTGGATCGCGCCGTCGACCTTGCGCTGGAGCGAAATTTCAACATTCGCTCGGCCCGTTCGCGCGTCGTCGAAGCCGGCGGCCGTTTGAAGCACGACAGCCGGCTGGTGCCGTCCAATCCTGAAATTGAATTCTCTACCGCCGATCGCGATCCCGCCGGTCCGGAGCGAAGCACCACCGATCTGGGCATCCGGCTTTCCCAAGAGTTCTGGATCGGCGGACAGGGTGGCCTGAAGCGACGCGCCGCGCGTTCGCGACTGGATGCTGCCCGCGCTGCGGCAGGGTTTCTCGAAATCACAGTCGCGGCCCGAACGCGCAGCGCTTTCCTCGATCTGCTGGTCGCCCGCGAGGCGGTAGAGACCGCCGGGCGCGCCGTAGCTGTGGCCACGGACATCATGCAGACCGCGCGCGCGCGGCTCGATTCCGGCGAAGCGACTCGACTCGAAGTCAATTCAGCCGAGATCGGACTGGGCCGGGCCCGCTCGGAACAGGCCGCAGCAGAAGCCGAACGCAATCTGGCGCGCTCGCGACTGGCCGAGTTGATGGCCGTGGAGTTTCCCGGGCCGGTCCAGCTGAAAGGTGATTTCGAAACGCGTCCGCTGGACCTGCCGCCAAGAGGTGAGCTGCTCAACCGGGTAGCGCAACAGCGCCAGGACCTGGCCGCGGCTGCGGCCGAGGTGGCGGCTGCGCGAGAGGAGCTGCAATTGAGTCGCCGTCAGCTGATTCCCAACCTGACCGTATTCGGCTTTTACGAAGAAGAGGAAAATTCCGAAATCGCCGGTATCGGGGTGTCGCTTCCGATTCCCGTATTGCACCGCTATTCCGGCGAGCGCACCGAAGCCGACGCCCGACTGGAACAGGCCGGCATCGAACGCGATGCGCTGCTGTTGCAGATCCGGCTGGAGGTGGATCGCGCGATTGCCGATTATCGGGCGGCCCGCACGCGAGTCGAGGCGGTCAGCGCGAATGTGCTCCGGGCAGCCGAGCAGAACGTCGAATTGACCTACGAAGCTTTCCGCGCAGGGCAGGTGGGGGTTGCGGCGATTGCCAGCAGCCAGGAGACGCTGTTGCAGGCGCGCCGCGATTTTCTCGACGCCCAGCGCGCACTGGTGCGCGCCGCCGGCGACCTGGAACGCGCCTCCGGCGGTCTGCTGGTGCTGCGTGGTGCGACGCAAAACACTTCAAATGAATTCAAGTCCAATCCGGAGAACCCATCGTGAACCGTATTCTTTTTTCCCTGATGATCGCCTCGTTTCTGGTACTCGGCGGCTGTTTCGACCCGTCCGGCGAATCGGCCGGGCAGCAAGAACCCGGCACGGGTGCCGAATCGCATCGAGACAAAGGCCACGCCGATAACGGCGAGGCGCATGAAGGTGAGGGCCACGCCGAAGACGGCGAGGCACATGAAGGTGAGGGGCACGCCGAAGACGGCGAGGCGCACGCCGACGAAGAGGCCCAGGGCGGTGAATCCGGGCATGTCGAGCTCACCCGTTCGCAACTCGAACGGCTGGACATCGACCTCGGCGATGTTCGCTCGGGTACCGCCGGCGACCTGGTGAGCGCACCCGCCACCCTCAAGTACAACGCCGACCTGATCGCCCGGGTCGGGCCGCGACTGGACGCCAAGATCGTGGAAGTGATCGCCGACCTGGGCCAACCGGTTGCGCCCGGCGATCCGCTGGCGGTACTGGACAGCGTTGCGCTCGGCAAGGCCAAGGCACGCCATCTCACGACCAAGGCTCGTGTCGATACCGTGCGCGCAAACTTCGAGCGCCAGAAGCGGCTGAACGAAAATCAGATCGTCAGCGAGGCCGAATTGCTCGAGGCGCGAGCCCGCCTGGCCGAGGCGCGCGCAGAGCACGATGCGGCCGACGAGGAACTCAAGCTCTACGGCATGACGCCGGAGCAGATCGACGCGGTGCAACCCGACACCGACCAGCCGCTTTCGCGCTACGTTCTGCGCAGCCCGATCGAAGGGGTGGTGCAGCATCGCGATGCGGTGCCTGGGCAAACCATCAGCGCCAACGAAACCCCGTTTCTGGTGGTCGACACCGCATCGATGTGGCTGATGATTCAGGTCGCCGAGAGCGACCTGGCCGGGTTGCAGCCCGGCCAGCGCGTCGACTTGCGCTTGCGCAGCTATCCGGACCGCATATTTTCCGGAACGCTGAACTGGCTTTCGACACAGCTCGACGAGGAGACGCGCACGGCGCGGGTGCGAGCGGTAATCGATAACCCTGACGGTACCTTGCGCGACGGCATGTTCGGCACCGCCTCGATTCAGGTCGAATCAGGCAGTCCGGTCGCCCTGGTGCCGACCGATGCGGTCCAGCGACTGGGACAACGCGATGTGGTGTTCGCGCCCGGCGAAAAGGAAGGCGAGTATCGGGCCGTCCCGGTCACGACCGGAGCCGAGAATGCCGGCTATGTCGAAATCATCGACGGCCTCGAACCCGGTGCGACGGTTGTAGTGTCCGGTGCGTTCGACCTGATGTCGGCGCTTACTGCTTCCACCCGCAGTGCAGCGCACTCGCATTAAGCCCGGAGATTTTTCATGATTTCATCATTGATTCGCACGGCGCTGGCCAATCGCCTGCTCGTGCTGGTATTTCTTGCCGGCGTTGTCGGCGCCGGCTACCTGTCATTTCGCAACGTACCCATCGATTCGTTTCCGGACGTCACGCCGTCGATGGTCCAGGTATTCACATCCAGCCCGGGACTTTCTCCGGTGGATGTCGAAACGCTGATCAGCTACCCGGTCGAGATTTCGATGTATGGCCTCCCGAACCTCGAGCGTGTGCAGAGCACGTCGATCTTCGGCTTGTCCCGGGTGAACATCTATTTCGAGGATGGCACGGACATCTACTTTGCTCGACGGCTGGTCATGGAACGACTGGCCAAGGCGCGCGAGGAAATTCCGCCCGGGCTGGGCAATCCCCAGCTGGGACCGATCACCACGGGCCTGGGACGCGTGTTCATGTACACGCTCGAGAACAAGCCCGGGGCAGACAACTCGGCGATGGCGTTGCGCGAGGCCCAGGACTGGATCGTCAAGCCGCAGCTGCGTACCGTCCCCGGCGTGACCGACGTGCTTTCGATCGGCGGCTACGAGAAACAATACCAGGTCAAGCTGGATCCGGAGGCGCTGGCGGCGCGCAACCTGACGATAGCGGACGTCCGAGGGGCGCTGGCGGCAAACAATCGCAACGTCGGCGCGTCTTTCATTCAGCGCGGCGGCGAAGAATACATCATCCGGGGTTACGGATGGATCGACTCCGGCACCCAGGGGCTCGACGATCTGCGCAACATCCTGGTCGTCCAATACGAGGGCACGCCGGTATACATGCGCGATATCGCAGAAGTGGACTTCGGCCCGGCAGTTCGTCGCGGCGCATTGATGGTCAACGGCAAGGAAGGCGTGGGAGGCTTCGTTTTCAAGCTCATCGGCGCCAATACGCAGGAGCTGCTTGGACAGATTGACGCTAAGGTCGAAACCATCAATCGATCCCTGCCCAAGGGCATGGTGCTGAAACCTTACTACACTCAGGGCGAGCTGGTCGAAAAGGCCGTAGGAACCGTCGAGGCGGCACTTCTGCAAGCGGCAGTGCTGATTCTGGTTTTGCTGTATCTGTTCATGGGTAATGTGCGCTCGACGCTGATAGTAATCGCCAGCCTGCCGGTTTCGGCGTTGGTCGCCTTCATTGCGATGGACTACGTGGGCATGTCGGCCAACCTGATGAGCCTGGGAGGGCTGGCCATAGCCATTGGTCTAATGGTCGATGGATCGATCGTGATGATCGAGAATATTTCCCGGCATATCGAGGAGCGTTCAAACGATAACGTTACCATGCTGCGCCTGGTCAGCGAGGCCGCGCGCGAGGTCGGCCAGCCAATCACCTTTGCCGTGGCGATCATCGTGATCGTGTTTCTGCCGCTGTTCACCCTCGAGGGTGTGGAAGGCAAGATGTTCGCGCCCATGGCGTACACGATCAGCTTTGCACTTGTCGGTTCACTGCTGATGGCGCTTGTGCTGGTGCCGGTATTGGGGTCGCTATTTTTCAAGCGTGGCGTGGCGCATGGCGAACCGCGACTAGTCGGATGGCTGAAGCGGCTCTACCGTCCGATACTTGACGTCGTTCTGCAGTTTCCTGCGAGAGTCGTTGCGATCGCGCTTTTGCTGTTCGCTTCAAGCCTGGCCCTGTTTCCATTGCTTGGCAGCGAATTCGTTCCAACGTTGCGCGAAGGCACCTTCCTGGTGCGATCGACGCTGCCGCCCGGCGCCAACATGGATACGGCAATTGATTACGCCGAACACGTCTCCGAGGTCATGCGCGAGTTCCCGGAAGTCACCGGCGTCTACGCGCGTGTCGGGCGCGCCGAAGTCGGCGGCGACCCTGAACCGGTCAACGTGGTCGCATCGCTGGTGACGCTGAAGCCGCTGGCCGAGTGGCAGAGCGGCCGCGATTACGAAGAGCTGCAGTCGGCGATGGCTGAGCGTTTGACCGAGGAAGTTCCAGGGCTGGCAAGCAACTTTTCCCAGCCAATCCAGCTCAGCACCGACGAGTTGCTCTCGGGAGTCCTGGCAGAGGTTGCGATCAGCATTTACGGAGACGATCTGATCGAATTGCCGAAAATCGGCGAGCAAATCACCGACATTGTCCGCGAGATTCCCGGCGCAGTAGACGTACGGATGCAGCAGCAGGACGGTAAGCCACAGATCGTGATTCGTCCTGATCGTGCTGCGCTGACGCGCTACGGTATCCCGCTGGATGAAGTGCTAGGCGTCATCGAAACCGGCATTGGAGGATCCGCTATCGGCCAGGTGTTCGAAGGGATTCGACGTTTCGATATCTTCACGCGATTGGCCGATGATGCCCGGAACAGCATTTCGAAAATCGAACAGCTCCAGTTTCGCACCAGCGAGGGCGCGCTGATTCCGCTGTCCCGAATTGCCGATTTCGAGGTCTATCGCGGTCCAAAGCAGATATCTCGCGACAAGGCCAGCAGAAGGCTTTACGTACAGCTCAACGTACGTGGACGCGATATGGGTGGCGTGGTCGCCGACATCCAACGACGGGTCCGCTCCGAAGTCGACCTGCCGCCTGGCTACTTCATTGAGTACGGCGGGCAGTTCGAAAACCAGCAGCGCGCAATGGCCAGGCTTTACGTGGTCGTGCCGATCACGCTGGGTTTGATCTTCCTGTTGCTGTTCATGGCGTTTTCCAGTGTGCGGTACGCGGCGCTTATCTTTCTGAACGTTCCTTTTGCGATGACGGGCGGTATTTTTGCTCTCTGGACATCCGGGCTGTCCCTGTCGGTGCCGGGGGCTGTGGGTTTCATTGCGGTGTTTGGTGTCGCAGTGCAAAACGGCGTGGTGATGGTTTCCTACATCAATGAACTGCGTGCCCGTGGTCGGAGCATCGACGACGCGGTGCGCGTCGGCGCCGCACGACGCCTGCGCCCGGTCTTGATGACGGCGACCACCGGCATCTTCGGACTAGTGCCCCTGTTGCTGGCCAATGGCATCGGAGCAAACGTACAGCGGCCGCTGGCTGCGGTCGTGGTCGGTGGCCTGATTACGTCGACGCTGCTCACCCTGCTGGTAGTTCCAGCGGTGTACCGCTGGTTTGCTGAACCACGCGACGACATAGAAGTCGCACCTCCCAAGGAGACAGAATCATGAAGGAAGTCAAAGCGTATATCCGTCCCGAGCTGGTCGACCACGTGGTCGACGTACTCGGGCTCATCCCCGGTCTCGGCGGCATCGCCGTCGTACCGGTCAACGACTACGGGCATGTATTCGACGATCGTGGTCTGAAGCGAACCCGGATGATCAAGCTCGAGATCGATGCCCCGGACGACGAGGTCGAGACCGTGATCCGCGCCATCCTGGACAACGGCCGAACCGGGGAGGGCCATCCGGGCGACGGTTCGGTGCTGGTCATCGATGTCGCTTCCGCCTACAGGATTGCAGACGGAAGCTCGCTCTGATTCGCGGGACCGCCGCCCGTGCTCGCGCGTTGGAGCAAAGCGCCGGCGAGCGTCGCCGGCGCCACGTTCTGCAACTTGTACTGATTATCAGTCATGCGGGACAAACGGCCCTGTGACCTCATGGACCAGGTTGACCCGGAAATTTATCGTCGCGGACAGGCTGTAACAGGGATGGAGAATCAGATGACTCACGATCATGGCCAAACTCACATTGACCCGGCAAACGGCGATCGACGGGTATCGATCGCAATCTGGGCAAACGCACTGCTGACCGTCGCACAGGTCGTCGGTGGCATCGTCTCCGGCAGTCTTGCACTGATTGCCGATGCGCTGCACAATTTTTCCGACATGGCATCGCTGGTAATCGCGTTCGCTGCGCGCAAGATTGCGCGTCGTCCACCCGATGAACGCATGACTTTCGGGTACGCACGCATCGAGGTGGTCGCAGGATTGATCAATTACACGACCTTAATTATCATCGGTCTTTATCTGATCTACGAGGGGAGTTTGCGGCTTGTTGACCCGCCTGAAGTGGCGGGCTGGACGGTTGTTATTCTCGGCACCATCGCACTGCTGATCGATACCTTGACGGCACTGCTGACCTGGTCAATGCAGAAAGGCAGCGTCAATATCCGGGCATTGTTCCTGCACAACCTGTCTGATGCGCTGGCTTCAGTGGGTGTAGTCGCCGGCGGCGCGCTTATCCTGCTTTACGATTGGTGGTTTGTCGATCCGGTCATAACCCTCGTGATCGCTGGCTACATCCTGTATCTGAGCATCACCGAGATCGGAAACCCGATTCGTATGCTGATGCTTGGCAGTCCGCCGCACATCGACGCCGACCAGGTCATTGACACCATCTGCAGGCTCGACGGGGTCAAGAGCGTGCATCATCTGCATCTTTGGCAAATGCAGGAAAACGAGCCGGCGCTGGATTGCCATATAGTGCTCGACGAGCAGGGTTGGGGAACGATGGAAACAGTCAGGGACAGGGTCAAGGAAATGCTGGTCGACCGTTTCGGCATCGGTCACTCAAGCCTTGAATTCGAACACCATGATCGCGCACACGATGGTGCGGCCCGCATCGGCCACGAGGCAAGATGATACCTTGATGTTCTGCACCAGCGAGCTGCAAGGCGGTTTCGTTCTTTCTACTGACCATTAGTTCAAGGGCCTTGAGAGCCTTGAGAGCATCGATCCGTTTTCCGTCGTGGACGCGAGCGAGACTGCGACCGCTAGCCCTAAAGCCGGAGCAGCATTAGCGCGAGCAGTGCAAACAAGAGCCCCAGCGCCAGCGAAAGGTTTCCGGCTGCGCCGTACAGATACCGTCGGATTCTCGCTGCGAGGCGCCCCCTGTCCAGGCTTTCGGTTACCGGCCAGTGATGATGTGCGGGCCTGAATATAAGTGCGCGCAGTTCGTCGCGCCACCTTCTTTGTCTTGCGTGACGGTCGGTCTCGGAAGATCCGGGCAGGGGCGGTAAGACTTTCCGGAGGGACGTCTGCAACTCGTCATCGGTGATTTCGGCGCTGTCACGCCAGGCGACGGCGAGTTGCAGTGCAGAGCGCGCCAGGGCCTCAGTCTGATCCTCGGCTGCCGAGAACCAGTCATTCACGGCCTGCCGGCTGTCGGCACCGGTGAACCAGGCCATGGCTTGTTCGATCATGTTCGTGCACAAGAGACCCGATATCCAGTGCACATCGTTGACAAGTCGCTCTCGGTCATGTCGCGATAGATCATCCGGCTGCGACCGCGCGAGTTCCTCGGCTTCCGTCCTGACCCGATCGCGCAAGGCATCCAGGCGCTTGAAGTCGCGATCCCTGTCCGTGGCTGCCGGTTTTTCATGGCGCTCGAGAAGTGAAATCAACCATTTCAGCGCTTCGGCCGATCTTCGCTGAATGCCGATCCGGCGTCTGGAACTGAATTCTCCAAGGCCGTGGCAGAGGCGCAACAAACCCCGGCCGCCCGCGCGATACCAGTAATCGACGCCCAGCCGATCCGGTGCATGCAGGCCGAAAAGCCCGAACCGCATGCCGGCGATGGATAGCGCAATCGCCGTGATCGTCATCCCGGCGAACGAGCAGAAGTCGGCTGCACTGAACAAGTAGTGAGAAAGGAAATGGCCAACGGGGTCCACGGGGATTGTCAAAACCGAAAGCCCGGGTGCGATCAGCCCTTCCAGCAGCCACTGCGGACGCACGCCGATGACGAGGATCAGCAGCACCATTGCAATCATGGCGGCCAGCATCGCAGGCGGCGGATCACGAACCGAGTCATCCCATTTTGTTCCCGGCTTTTGCAGGAAAACCAGGCCGATGAACTTGACGAAGCACGCAAAGGTCCCCGCGCAGGTCAGCAGGAAGATCCACTCTGCAGCGAGCAGCATGCCGCCGCCTTGCTCGCCGGCCGCGACCAGCCCGTGATGGATCATGCACTTGCTGACGAAACCGTTGAACAGGGGAATGCCGCTGATGCCGGCGGCGGCGATCAGCATGCAGCCGAAAGTGACCGGCATTTTTCTCCAGAGTCCGCCGAGCCGATTCATGTCCGCCGTTCCGGTGCGGAGGACAACCGCGCCGGCGCCAAGGAAAAGGGCACCCTTGAACAGGCCGTGATTGACGACGTGCAGGAGTCCGCCGGCCGAGGCCATCGCGCCTTCGCCGCCGAGGTAGACCCCGGTGCCCAGCCCGGTCAATATGAAGCCCATCTGGCTGACGCTGCTCCAGGCGAGCAGGCGCTTGGCCTGTTGCTGGCCCAGCGCCAGGATCACGCCGAACAGCATCGTGATCAATCCGAGCCAGATGACGACCTGCCCCATATCGGCCGCGATCGTCCAGGGCTCGAACGCATCGCCGGACAGGGTCTCGCCGCCCGATGCGATGTTCAGAACCCGGAAAATGCCGTAAGCGCCAACCTTGATCATGACGCCGGACAGCAACGCGCTGGCCGGTGGGGGCGCGACCGGGTGGGCGTCGGGCAGCCAGACGTGCAGCGGCATCATGCCGGCCTTGACGCCGAAGCCGATCAGCATCAAGGTAAACGCCCACCACATCAGCGGCGATCCGCTGCCGGGCCGTCCCCCGGCGGCGATTTCGAACGAGCCGGTCAGAGCATGAAACAGCAGGATCCCCGCCAGCAGCGAGATGCCGCCGCAAACGGTCATCCAGAAGTACTTGACCCCGGCCCGCCGCGCACCCTCGGTGCCGTCGTGGACGATCAGCAGCAGCGCCCCGAGTCCCAGCACCTCGAAGCACAGGTAAAGCGTCAGCAGGTCGCCGGCCAGCACCACGCCGAGGTTGGCCGAAAGCAACACGAGACTGACCAACTGGAAGCGCACCGTCGCCGGGTCCTCGCGCAGCCAGGCGGTCGCGTAGAGCGTCGCGCAGAACCAGACCAGCGCCGCGGCCAGTGCGAACGTCAGGCCGATCGGGTCGGCGACGAACTCGATCCGCCCGGTCAGAAGGGGAAGGGCACCGACAAGCCGCGATTCGGCAAGCACCGGGCCGATCAATGCGACCACGCCGGCCAGAGTGAGCCCGGCGGCAATCGTCACGAAAACGTCGAAGGCCCGCCGGCTGCAGCCCGTCATTGCCAGCACGCCGGCAATTGCCGCGGCCAGCAGCGGCCAGGCCACCACCAGCGGCAGCAACAGGCTCGTCGAGCCGGGATTCATTTCCATGCGGATACCCCCAGCAGCTGGTCGGCCGCCAATCGGGCAAGTTCCAGCGGGAAGCCGGGCAGCCCGGCCGCGACACCCAGCGCGATCGTGATGCATCCAGCAGCGAGCACGGCGAACAGCATCCATCGGCGTCTTTCGCGTCCAACGTCCGCCGAGGGACCGTCCTGCATCGGATCACCGTCCTCGGGCCGTTGCCATATCCGGTAGATTACCGGCCACAGGTAAACCGCAGCCAGCAGGCTTCCCAGCAGAATGACCGCCAGATGGCCGAACCCGCCCGCCTGGGCCATGCCCGAGCCGAGGGTCCACTTGCCGACGAAGCCCGACAGCGGCGGGATGCCCATCATCGCCAGTGCCAGCAGCGTCAACGTGCCTGCCGTCCAGGGCATTCGCCGGCCCAGTCCGCGCATCCGGCTGATTTTTCGCAACCCGGTCAAGGCAAGTATCGAACCGGCGCAGAAGAACAGGCCGCCCTTGAAGAACGCATGGTGCGTGATGTGAGCCAGGGCCCCTGCAAGGGCAGTGGGATCAAGTAACGTCACCGCCAGCGATACGTAGGCCATCTGGCTGATCGTCGAGTACGCCAGGCGCCGCTTCAGGTCGTCCTCGGCCACGGCCAGGATTGCCGCTGCCACCACGGCAACACCGGCAAACCCGGCCAACCAGGGCAGAACGCCCAGTTCGACGAGCAGGGCGGGGCCGAAAATCTCCAGCAGCACCCGCAGAATCGCGAACACCCCGACTGCGACCATCACGCCCGACAGCACGGCCGAAAACGGCGCAGGTGCGGCCGGGTGCGCGTCCGGCACCCAGCCGTGCAGCGGCATCAACGCGGCCTTGACGCCGAACCCGGCGAGCAGCAGGCAGCAGGCAGCGATCAACCCGCCGCGCGGCAGTTCGTCCAACATCGAATGCGAAAGCAGGCCGCCGGGCATGAACTGCGCGCTGTCGGCCAGCCAATACACCAGTGCGACGCCCGCGAAGACCATCCCACCGCCGGACAGGATATAGACCAGGTACTTGACGCCCGCCCGGAACGCCTCGGGCGTGCGCTCGTGCACGATCAGCGGCCAGGCCAGTAACGAGAACAGCTCGTAGAACAGCAGCAGGGTGACCAGGTTCGCCGACAAGGCGACCCCCGTCATGCAGCCGAGGCTTACCAGCACGAAGCCGTGGAATTTCCACTGGCGCGCGTCGTCGGGCAGGTAACCGACCGCATGTGCCAGGGCAAGGGGGACGAGGGCGGCGATGGTCGCGGCGAACAGGGCGCCCATGGCATCGACCCTCAGTGCGATGTCGATGGGGGGCACGAGTGTGAACAGCACCGACTCGGCCTGGAGGCCGTGGGACGCCTGCCAGGCCATCGCGATTGTCATGACAATCACGATCGCGAACGATCCCAGCGATACAACGCCCACGACGGCCAGGCCGGCCGCGCGGTGATTCCATCTTCCGGCCGTGAACACCAACAGCCCGCCGGTGATCGGCACCAGGACGGCCAGCAGCGCAAGCAGCGACAACGAAGATGCCCCGCTCATTCCAGCGGTACCTCTAGCTCGAACGCAAAGCGCGCCGCGGCCTCGGCAAGCGAAAAGGGCATGGCCGGCGCGCTGGCGCCGGCGCCCAGCAGAATCACGTACGCGGCGCAGACCAGGATCGGGCCGATCATCATCGACGAGACGCGCGGCCGGTTTCGGAGATCGTTGCCCGGTTCACTCGGAAGCGGTTTGAAAAAGGCCTGGTGGATCATCGGAAGCCAGTAGGCGGCGTTCAACAGGCCGCTGATCACCATCACCGCGACATAAATGCCCGCCCCGGCATCCAGCGCGCCGAGCGACAGGTACCACTTGGTCACGAATCCGGCCATCAGCGGCACGCCAATGAAGCTCAACGATGCCAGCGTGAATGCCGCCATGGTCCAGGGCATCAGGCGGCCGACGCCGGCCAGTTCGTCGACGCGCTTCCTGCCGGTCCCGCGCTCGATCGCGCCGGCGACGAAGAACAGCGTGATCTTGGAAAACGCCTGGTTGGCGATGTGAATGATCGCCGCCAGCGCGGCAAGGGGCGTGAGAAGCGCAGCGGCAAGCACGATATAGGAAAGCTGGCTGATGGTCGACCAGGCCAGCCGCGCCTTGATCTCTTTCTGGCGCAACGCCTGGACCGAGGCGACGACCATGATCACGCCGGCCAGCATCGCGAGCCAGTCGGCGTAGCCGAGATCGCGCAACAGGTCGATGCCGAACACGTTGTAGATCGTGCGCAGGATACCGAACACGCCGGCCTTGACCACGGCGACCGCATGCAGGAGGGCGCTGACCGGCGTCGGTGCGACCATCGCCGCCGGCAACCAGGCGTGCAGCGGCATCAGCGCGGCCTTGACCCCGAACCCGGCGATCAGCAGCAGGAAGATCGCCAGCAGCCAGTGATCTCCGACCGATGCGTCCAGAATGCCGGTCTCTGCAAGGCTGAGCGTGCCCGTGACCGAATGAAGCAGCACCATTCCGGCCAGGATCAGCCCGCCCCCGAACAGCGTGTACACCAGGTATTTGCGTGCCGCGCGACGGGCCGCCAGGTCTTCGTTGTGCATGATCAACGGGTAGGTGCATATCGTGAGCAGCTCGTAGAAGACGAACAGCGTCAGCAGGTTTTCCGCAAATGCAATCCCGACCGTGGTCGATATGCACAGGGCGAAGAACCCGAAGAAACGGTGCAGCGAGTGGCTGCCTCGCATGTAGCCCAGCGCATAGATGGTCGTCAGCACCCACAGGGTCGACGACACGAGCGCGAAGAACAGCCCGAGCGCATCCACCCGGAAGCCGAACGCCACCCCGGGCAGCAGCTCGCCGAATTGATACACGTAAACCCGGCCGGCCAGGGCGCCCGGGAGCATCGACCAGACCAGCGCGAACTTGATGCCGGCCGCGGCAAGGCTCCAGAAGGCCCGCCAGCGCGCGCGGTGGCGGACGGCGAACACCGCGCCGGCGCAAGCAAGCGAGACCAGCACCGCAAGCAGCGGCCGGATATCGACCAGTTCGGGCGTCACGGGAGCGTCCCGTAGATGGACTGCGCTGCGGGTCCGACGAACTCGAGCATCGGCGTTCCCGCCAGCCCCAATGCCAACGAGGCGATGGTAAGCATCAGTACCGGAAGCCACATCGACGCCGGCGCCTCGGTTGCCGACGCCACGGCCACGCGCGCCGGCGGCCGAAAATACAGCGCGTTGATCACGCGAATCCCGAACGCCAGAACAACAATCCCGGCGATCACCAGCACCGCGACCAGCGAGGGATGACCCGCCTGCAGCGCGCCCAGGGCGATCTGCCATTTGCCCGTGAAACCGGCCATCGGCGGCGCGCCGGAAAGCGCGATCAGGGTAAACGCCATGCCGAAGGCGGTGACCGGCATCCGCCGGCCCAGCCCGCGAAGGTCGTCGATGTTGCGCAGCCCGGTGCGGTGAATCATCGCCCCGGCGGCGAGAAACAGCGCGGACTTGATGACCGCATGGTTGACCGCATGAACCATCGCGCCACTCACGGCGCTCGCCGTTGCGAGTCCCAGCCCGATGAAGATGTAGCCGATGTTGGCAACCGTCGAATAGGCCAGCATCAGCTTGATGTCGCGCTGGACCAGGGCCATCAGGGCGCCACCGAGCGCGCCCAGCGCACCCAGCCAGACCACCAGGTGCAACAGCGGCTGCAACAGGCTTTCGGCGCCGCCAAACAGTTCCAGCGTGCGCAGCACACCGACGATACCGGCCTTGACCACCAGCGCCGACAATACTGCACTGACCGGCGCGGGGGCCGCGGCGTGCGCGTCGGGCAACCAGAAATGCACAGGGAACAGCGCGGCCTTGACCGCAAATCCGGTGGCCAGCCCGGCCAGTGCCAGTCCCGCCGGCATCGGGCTCGACAAGGCCAGGGCGGCCGCGGCGTCCTCGAGGTTCAGGGTGCCGGTCATCGCAAAGACCACGCCCACCGAGAACAGCACCAGCAGCGACGATGCGGCCCCGAGCAGCAGATACTTGAGTGCGGCCAGCGACGCGATCGGTTCACGCGCCGTCGCGACCAGTGCATAGGCCGAGACCGAGAATATTTCCATGAACACGAACAGGTTGAACAGGTCTCCGGTCACCAGGAAGCCGTTCAGTCCGCCGAGGTTGATCAACACCAGCGCGTAGTAGAAAGAGACCCTTGAGGCATCGACGGCGCGCGCCACGTAGTGCCGGGAAAACACAAGCGAGAGCAGGACCAGCAGGCTTGCCGGAACGGCGAACGCGCCGACTTCGTCCATGCGCAACTCGATGCCGTACTGCGGCAGCCATCCGCCCACGGCGTAGCTGAATCCACCCGAATCGACGAGCCGCAGCAGCAACGCGATGGCAACTACTGACGTGACCGAGGCGACCGAAACGGCCCAGAAGCATGCGGCGGCGGGTCGGTGCCGGAACAGCAGCGGTGTCAAGGCGCCGCCGACCAGCGGCAGCATGGCCAGGATCGGCAACCAGTGCGACCACTCAATCATCCGCGCTTCCGTGGCGCTCGGATTGCTCGGCCGTATCTCCGGCCGCCAGGCTCAAGGCAATCTCGTCGAGTTCAACGCTGCCGAACTCGGCCCTGACGCGCAGGATCAGCACCAGCGCCAGCGACGTGACGCTGACGGCAACGACAATACCGGTCAGGACCAGGGCATGGGGCAGGGGGCTTGCGAAAGGTCCGGGGTCGCCGGGTGCAACAAGCGGCGGCGCTCCTCCGTCGATCATGCCGGTTGTCACGATGAACGCGAACACCGAGGTTTCCATGATATTCAGGCCAATGACTTTTTTGACCAGGTTGCCGCTGGTCAGAAGAATCCACGCGCCGGTCAGAAAAAGCGCGACGGCGACCAGGTAGTCCACGTGGCTCAATGCCGTGGCCGCGATCTTCATGATCGATCCGCCCCGGCAATGGCGAAGAAAAGCCCGGCCAGCACCGCGCCCCCGCCGATGCCGATGCCCAGCTCGAGCGCGACCGTCAACACCTGACGCAGGCCCGGTTCGTCCGGCAGGCCGAAAAGATATCCGGCAAGAGGCAGGCCCATGACCGCGACCATCGCGAAAACCAGGACCCCGGTGGCTCGCAGCCATATCCAGCTCCGTGCCGAAACCGCACGCGCAACCGTCTCGGCGTCCATCACCAGGGAAAGCAGAATCAGCATGGCGCCAAGCAACACGCCGCCTTGGAAGCCGCCGCCGGGCAACACATGTCCGTTGACGATCACGAACAGCGCGAAAATCGCGATGAAAGGCCCCAACAGCCGAATCACGTAGTCGACCACCGGGCTTGGCGGTACCGGGTCGCGCTCGGCATTGCTTGCCGTGCCTGCGACGGCCGCGACGGCCAGCCAGGCGGTGAAGATCACAAGCACCTCGCCGAAGGTATCCAGGGCGCGAAAGTTCAGCAGCACGCCGGTTACCAGGTTTTCCGAGCCACCGAGTTCGGCCCCGCGCTCGATATAGCCGGCCGAAACGTTCGTATGTGCCGGGGCATCGGCGTGGCCCGGCGCAGGCAATTGCACCATGCCGTACATCAGCGGAACGGCCAGTGCCGCGATGAGCACCGCCGTCAATATTCTTCCGGCCCGCCGCCTGTTCATTTCTCCCGCCTCCCGACGCGCGAGATGACGACCAGAAACAGCACCGTGGTGATGCCTGCGCCGACCGCGGCTTCGGTCATCGCAACGTCCGGCGCCCCGCGATGAGCCCAGACCAGGCACAGGATGAAGCTGTAGGCCGAAAACAGGATTGCGCAGGCGGCCAGGTCCTTGAGCCTGGCGATGCCGATGGCACAGGTCAGCAACAACGCAAGCAGCACCAGGTCGAATAGATCAGTCGCGTTCACTCGCATCTCCCGGTATTTCGCCGTCACGCTCCCCGTCATTTCGAGTCCAGGGCTTCAGACCGGTCCTGAACGCGGCGCGCGCCAGCGCATGCCCGGCGGTCGGACTGGAGATCAACAGCAGCGCGATCAAAGCCAGGATGCGGACGCCTTCGCCGTCCGGCCCTCGCCAGATCGCAAGCCCGAGCAGGACCAGCCCGGCACCCAGCGCATCGCACTTGGTCACGGCATGTATCCGGGTATAGAAATCCGGGAAGCGCAGCAGGCCCAGCGTGCCGATGAAGAAAAACGCCGCGCCTGCAATCACGAGAAAACAGACCAGCAAGGCGTGGGCGGCGTCGATCATCATTGCTTCCAGGCGCCTTTGAGGCGACCTGTTTCCAGCAGCCGGCCGGCCACCAGCGTGACGGTGAAGCTCAGGAGCCCGTAGACCAGCGCCACGTCCAGCCAGATGCCTTGTTCGCGTGCCAGTCCCAGCAGCACCAGCACCACCATGGTCTTGGTGCCGATAACGTTCGCGGCAAGAATCCGGTCGGGCAGGGTGGGCCCTGCCAATCCGCGCCACAGGCAGGCAAACGCATTGATCAACAGGAAGATCAGGGTGCCCCAGAACAGCGGTATCAGCGACCACTCATTCATCGCGCTCGACCCCGCCGATCGACGTGGAGATCCGCTTGTCGAGGCTGCCGTCGATGAGCGATGCGGCAAACGACGGCGACAGGCAATGCACGGTGACACGATCGCCGTCGAGGTCCACGCAATGCGTTCCGGGCGTCAACGTGATCGTATTGGCCAGCGTGACCCGCTCGAGATCGTCATCCAGCGGTGTCCGATGAACGATCATTTTCGGATCCAGCGGCAGCGCCGGATCCAGCACCACCCGTGCGACCTGCAGTGCGGCGGGAACGATCTGGCGGACCAGATCGAACGTGTAAAACACGAGTCCCGCCACGCGGCGCGCTCCGATTCCCGGCGACGCCTCGCGCCACAGGAATGCGCCGGCAAGACCGCCTGCCGCAACCGCAGCCGGCAGGCCCCACAACAGGTCGGAAAGGTCCAGCGGCATCGACAGCACGAGCCAGAACACGAACAGGGCAGTCGACAGCTGAACCCATCGATGCACTGCGCTCACTGGACTGCCTCCCGTTCGCTGGCGGAGAGATCCGGGCGACGCCGGATGCGAACTACATTAGAAAATCCTACACCATTGAGACGCGCCGTGGCGAAATGCTCGCATCATCGGCGCGCCTCCAGGCCTTTGCGCCGATACAGGTAGACGAAAGCGCCGACGACGAGCGCAACCCCGGCCGCAAGCAGGTTATTCAGGCTCGTGGCGGCGACGAAGCACAGCGACAGCGCCAGGCCCAGGATCGGCAGCGCCACGTCGCCGGGAAAGCCGAAGGCATCCGGCGCGTCGGCGTAGCGCCGGCGCAGCACCAGCAAGGCGCTGCAGGTGCCGATGTAGGTCGCCAGCCGGGCGATCACCGACAGCATTGCCAGCGCGACGAAGCTGCCGCTGAGCGCCAGCACCAGCGCGATCGCGGTCTGCAGGACGATCGCATTGGCCGGCGTGTGGAAACGCGGGTGCACGTTGGCCAGCCAGGCCGGTCCGTAGCCGTCGTCGGCCAGCGCGTAGGCGTAGCGCGGGCCGATCAGCGTGGTGTTGCCGAGGTTGCCGAAGATCGAGACGACCGCACCGACGCTGAGCAGCAGCATGGCCGCGGGTCCGGCGAACTCACCGGCGGCCCGCGCCAGCGGGGACTCGGCGGTCGCCAGGTCCGGCAGCGTTCCCAGCGCCACGGCCTGCACTGCAATGTAGGTCAGCGTGATGATCGTGATCATCGTCAGCATCGCGAACGGCACGTCGCGCTTTGGATTTCGGTATTCACCGGCCGCGGCCGGCGTGTTCTCGAAACCGGCATAGGCGAACAACAGAAGCAACGCGGCCTCGGTCATGCTGCCGGTCAGTATCGGCTGGCCCTCGGGCATTGCCAGCCGCGACCAGTCGACGTAGAAAACGCCGACCGCGACGAAGAACGCCAGCGGTATCAGTTTGGCAATGGTCAGCGCCACCGCGACCCGCGCACCGGACTTGACGCCAATGATGTTCGCCCACGCCAGCACCGCCAGCGCCGCAACAATGATCAGCCCCCGGGCCCAGCCGGACGCGGCCGCCGGCCACAGCGCCGCCGTTGCCAGCGCCAGCCCATTGGCGAGCGCCGCCACCGACGCGATCCGCGTCAGCCAGGTCATCCAGCCGACCTCGAACCCGATGAAGTCGCCGAACGCTTCGCGCGTATACAGATACGCGCCGCCGGGCTGGTCGAAGTAACTGGCCGCCTGGGCATGGCACAGCACGAGCACGCCCACCGCAAGGCCTGCCAGCAGGATGGCCCACAGGCTGAACGGTCCGAGCAGCGCCGCGGCGGCCGCCGGCAGCAGGTAGATGCCGCTGCCGATGACGTCGTTGATCGAAATGCCGACCAGCTGCCAGCGGCTGATCGCCCGGACCAGTTCGGGTTTCTTGCTCACAGTCGGCTCATGTCCCGATCAGCTGCGCCAGCCGGCCGGTGAGAATGGCCAGGTAATTGCCCACGGCATAGCCGATCAGCGCCATCAGGATCGAGGCCGGCACCAGCGACTGGCGATGGTGCGCAGCGACCACGGGCGCCGACGCCGCACCGCCGATATTCGCGGCCGAGGCGATCGCCAGGGTATGCACGTCGACCTTGAAGAGCTTCGCGCCGGCCAGGATGAAGGCGCCGTGGATGAAGATCCAGACGTAGACGGCCAGCACGAACCAGCCCATCTGCCCGAGATCGGCATTTGCGACGTTTGCCCGCGCGCCGACCGAGGCGACGAACACGTAGATGATGGCCATTGCGATCGGCTGCGCGCCGGGCAGGTCGCGCGCCCGGGTCACAGACAGCAGCAGCGAAATGGACGTCACCAGCAGGATCACCCAGGTGCTTTCGGTGATCACCGGCTGGCCGCCCAGCGCGAGTTCCGGCAGGCGTGCTGCGAGCCAGACGCTGACCGCAGTGGTCGTCAACGCGATCAGCGCCAGGTACAGGATCTGCGTCATGGTCGGTGCGTGATCGGCCTCGGTGACCGCCAGCGCGGCTTCCTCCATGCGCTCGATGCGGTCGTGCGAAACGCCGGCCCAGCGGTTGAAACGCTCGGCGAACGCGCGCGAACCCAGCAGCAGCGGCAGCCAGACGATATAGACCAGGTTGTCGGCCACGGCGGCCATGGTCATGTGCTCCGGGCGCCCCTCCAGCGCGGCCCAGGCGGCGTTCATGTTGCCGGTGCCGCCGATCCATGAGCCGGAAAGCGTGCCGAAGGCCGGCCAGATCGACGGATCGAGCACGCCGGCCCAGACGCCGATCGAATAGGCCGCGACCCCGCCGACGACCACGCCGACAGATCCGATAAGCATCACGAACACGCCCTTGCCCATGATGCGCACGGCGCCGGCCACGTCGACCTTGATCAGCATCAGCGCGATGAACAGGGGCAGGCCGTACTCGCGCAGGCCGGCGTAGGCGGCGCTGGAAAACGGCAGTACGCCGGTATTGCTGAGGATGATGGGCGTGGCGTAGATCCACAACAGCGGCGGCAGGAAATTGAAGATCCGCCATTCGCTGGCCTGTTCCAGCCAGAACCAGAACGCCGCGACGCCGACCAGCAGCGTCATCACGCCCAGCGGCGTCGTGATCTCGACCAGCGGTGACCCGGTAGACGCGCGCACCGCGATCAGAACCACGAACAGCACGGCAACCGCGACCGCCGCGAAGACGCTGAGTGACTTACGGTTCATTGCGCAATCCTCCCTGGTGGCCTTTCAATCCAATAATCACGGGTTGGCAATTCTCGAGCATGTTGCCGGGTTCGGCGTCATTGCACAACCTGGTAAATCATCAGCGCCAGGCCGATGACGATGAACACAGCGGCGCTCAGGCGGTGGAGCAGGGCATGCGGCAGCCTCGACGCGAACCTGTGGCCCAGCCACAGCGCGGGCACGTTGGCCGCGGCCAGGCCGAGCGCGGCGCCGGCGAACACCCACTGGGCCGAGGGCAGGCCGGCGGCCAGCGCAACCGTCGCCAACTGGGTCTTGTCGCCCATTTCCATGATGAAAAACAGCCACAGGGTGGTCAGGAACGCGCCGTGGCCGCTCGCAGGCGGCGGCTCGGCGTCGTCATGCGCATGACCGAACAGCATCCAGGCGCCGATCGCAAGAAAACCGGCCGCGACCAGCCACTCCAGAAAACCCGGCGGCACCAGTTGATCGAGAACGGCGCCACCGGCCACAGCCACACCCGCGTTGGCGGCGGCACCAACGACCAGGCCGGCCAGCACCGCCCACGGCTTTCGAAAGCGCGCCGCAAGGAAAATCACGACCAGCTGGGTCTTGTCGCCGAGTTCGGCCAGCGCGACGGCCGGGAAGGTCAGGAGGAAGCTTTCCATTGTTGTGTTCTTGTTTCAAAAGCGAACCAGAGATTACGCAGATTAACGCAGATTGAAACTTCAAAGGCGATTCCATCTGTGATGTAAGTTATAGAATAAATTCATAACTTATTGAATAGCAGTATTTTAATCTGGAATACTTTAAGTTTGTACAGTGCCCTGGGAACGACGTCGTTGCCCATAGGCAACATCTATATCCACACCTTGAGGGCTGTTGACGGGGGACGCTCGCGCGGAGGCATGAAAGCAGTGTCAGGGACGGCTTTCGACGAGCCATGTTCATCGGTGGGAATCTGTGGACTGCTGGTCGACCGTGCCGGAGGATCCTGCGGGACTCGGGGACGGCGCTACGGTGCGGTGACGCGGATCGACCCGGGTTCGACCAAGGACTCATGACCCGGCAGCCGATAGCCGGCAACACCGGGTTCGATGGGGGCCGGAAGACCCGACTGCGCGAAATGGTCGTGGGCCGGCTTCAGGCTGCGCCAGAACTCGATCCACCGGGATGCGGCGTGCGCGGCCAGGTTTTCCTCGGTCATTCGGAACGGGTAGATTTCAACGCCGATTTCGGGCTGCCCGTTCTTGAGTGCCGCTTCGGCCAGCAGGTAAATCTGCTCCATGTAGTAATCGGTCATGGCGAAGCATCCATTGGAGGCGCAGCCACCGTGAATCATGATGTTGCTGCCGGTTCTGCCCATGGACCTGTCGAACTCGTTCGGGTAGCCCAGGTTGAACGCCAGATGAAATTCGGAGTGCGGATGAAGTCGCTCGGGTACCACGGTGTAAAAACCTTCGGGCGCCTGGAGGTCACCCTCGAACCGCTTGGGTCCGAGCATGCCGGATACGTCGCAGATCGGATAAGTTCGGTAAAGCTCGAATCCGTCGCGACCCTGGAGATAGAGTTCAAGCTCGCGGCTTTGCTTGAAAATTCGGATGTGCACCGGATCGCCGATCCGAAGCCCGCGACCACTCAGGCGATCGAAAAGCCAGTCGCCCTGATTGATCCAGGCCGATTTCGAGCGGTCGCTGGAGGGAAACCGCGGCGGAGGGTCCAAACGCGCGGGATCTGCTGAGCCAGGCTCAGGCGCAGGCTCGAACAGCCAGTCGACATCTTCTTCTGCAGCGAAGGCGCTGACCGCAAACAGGGCGCAGGCAAACAGGGCTTGGGTGGCAAATCGAGACATCCGGCAGAGTCTGCCAAACTCTCGGTCTTTACGCAATCGGCAGGCTGGTCATGCGCGTGGTTTTTTCACGCAGGAGCCGAACGGGGATTCGCGGAAAATTCGTAGCCAGTATTCCGTCCCGGATTAGAGCCCTGGGCCATTCAGATGCCTAAACAAATGCATAGAATCATGTAGATAGCATATCTATCTGGAATCATTCTTAAGACGTGCGGCGAGAGTCCCCGGAGGGATCGCGGGAGATCCCGGCACTCCGATGCATGCTCTATTTAACATAATATACATTATGCGAACTTATATTGGCGCCGATGAGGAGCTGCCGACTGCGCCCGCGTATACCGACCATCGCTGATTTCACGTTGCCATCTGCAGCAAATGCCGCACTACCAATCTGCGGAAATTGGTTCGATCAGGATTTCGATCCTGCGATTGGCCGTACGCGCCCTGGCCGAATCTTCCTCCAAAGCCGGCCTCCGCTGCCCATAGCCGATTCCAGCCAGCCGTTCCGTGGCGACACCTTCTTCGGCCAGGAATCGTGCGACCGAGATCGCCCGCTTTTCGGAGAGCGCCTGGTTGTAGCCCGGATCACCGCGATTGTCCGTATGCCCGAAAACCGACACCAACGTCTTGTCGAACTCGACCAGCACGGCGGCAATGCCGGCCAGTGCGGGCCGCGCCGCATCGATTATGTGAGTCGAATCGGTGTCGAAGCTGAGTCTGCCCGGGATCGTCAGAAGCAGCCGGTCGCCGACGCGCTGTATCCGGATCGACGTACCGGCCAGCGCCTGTCGCAGCCGACCCTCATGAACGTCGGCAAAGTAGCCGATCTCGTCGGGCGACAATGCGTTCTCGGGCCTCGCGAGCGTGGCGTAGCGATTCTTCCGCGCTTCTTCACCTACGGCGATGCCGGTGCTCACTGTCGGCCCGGACGCAGGCGGGACGGCGGTCCCGGCAACGGTCCCGGATTCCGCGTCGGGGCGTGTTTCGGAAAGGGGCTTGTAGCCGCATGCGCCGAGCCAAAGCGCAACCGCCAGTAGCGGAACGGCAAGTAACGTAGATTGTCGTCGCCGATTCGGTTGTTCAGTCACGCGCATTTCAGGTGTCCCGGGAACATTTCGGCTGTCTTCTGCCGGACGCGCCGCGACCGCCCCGAGGCCGGCCGACCCGCTCTCCTGTCGCTCAATCGTCCGAATCGAGATCGTTGCCACGGTCGGTACGATGATAGCTCAGGAATTGGCGAGCGCTCAGCGGTTTGCCGTACAGAAAGCCCTGACCGTGCGCCACGCCCTTCTCGAGCAGCCAGGCGGCCTGGTGGGCGTGCTCGATTCCCTCGGCGACGATATCGAGGTCCAGTGAATGCGCCATCTCGATCACATGAGAGATCACGCTGCTGGTGACGGTCTCGGTTTCGATCGCATCGACGAACGCCTTGTCGATCTTCAACGAGTCGATCTCGAAAGCCTCCAGGTACGACAAGCTGGAATAGCCCGTGCCGAAATCATCGATCGCCACCCGGTGCCCGCGCTTTCGCAGGTCATGAATCGCCCTCAGTGCAGCCTCGCTGCCGACCAGTGCGCGTTCCGTGATCTCGAGGCTGATCGACGAAGGCGCTACCCCGACCGCATCGAGTTCATCGGACAGAACCCTTTCCAGATCACCCTCTTCCAGATCCTGTCGGGAAACGTTCAGACTGATTGCGAAATCAGACTCATCGCGCAACAACCGACCGATGTCGGTCGCCACTGCATGCAATACATAGCGCGTGATCTCGGGCAAGAATCCCTCAGCCTCGGCGACCGGTATGAATATGTCGGGACTGATCGTATGGCCGCTGTCGCGGCGCCAGCGAACCAGGGCTTCGGCGCCGACACACCGACTGTCGGAAAGCTCGACGATGGGCTGATAGCGCACCACCAGGCGCTTCTGTGCGATCGCCTCTCGCAATTCGGAGCCCAGACTCAGCTGGTGACGCGAATAGCGGAGCACAAGGTAGATCCACGAACCGATCAACAACAACCCGAGGACTGTGGCCATTATCACCATTGGCAGGTAGCGATCGCGAAAATTCGCAATCGGCTCCACCGCCACGATATCGATCGGAAAGACAGTGCCCAACGAGAACCGGGATATGACGCGGCCGTGCTCGGCATCGAACGTCACTCCCGGCGGAATCGAGTCCGGCGACGGCAGTTCCGCGTCCGCGGGATAGGCGGCCATCGGCAGGTTTTCCACCCACAGCCCCGCCTGTAACGCCTCGACCACGCCCGTATCCAGAAGCATCGCTGGGTCCATTGCGACGTCGTGCTCGCCGTAGCGCATGAGAAACAACTGAACACCGCCCACTTCGGTTTGCGGACCGGGCCACCACGCGACCACGCCGGACTCGTAGATGCGATCCGCCCGCTGCGGCATCAGCTCTGTTCCGCGCACCAGCCCTACCCCGCATAGCCGCTCCGCGGCCTGCCAATAACCGATCGCCCGAATGTGCGACCTGGCAAATGCGGCATTCTGCATCGCGGCAAGATGAGCATCCGAGCAGGGTTCCAGCCCGAGACCATTGAGCCTGTCCAGCGTATCCCGGGCCGAAATGATGGCGTTTTCCACGGTCACGCCCAGACTTCTGGCCAGACGTTCGAGGCGCTGCTCTTCCGCGGCGAGGGATTCGTTCCGGACATACACGCCCAGGGCGCCAAAAAGCACCAGCACACCGGCGAGAGCAGCCAGCGAGACACGCCAAAGTAGTCTGTCGCGACGAATCACGGATCCGGTTTGGACGGCTGCAGCCGTGAGATGAGGGCCAGCAGAGTATACATTGGGGCCCGAGAGCTCTTTTCTTGCGATTCTCGATGGTGCATCATGAAAGGCGATGTGGGAATGGCCCAACAAACGCCTGGATGACCGGACACTCCGGTTTCATGCGGCTGTCGGCACGCGCCTGCTGTCATGGGGTGAGGTGCTCGCGCTGTGGACCGACGAGCCGAACTTTTCGGATGCATTCGTCGCCGTGCTTGCTGGCACCCCCTGGGACGCCTTCCGCTGGGAAACGCCGCCGCTGCTGCAGAACGATCTCGACGAACCGTTCGAATTCGTCGTAATCGACAGCCCGGAGCTGATCACTTCGCCTGACCCGACGCCCTTTGCCGACCATTTTCGGCGCGCCGACCATCGCCTTGTCGTCGATTTCCCCAATCTCGGCGGCGACGCGCAGTTGCTGGTGCCCTGCCCGCTGGTCGAGGACGATGCCTACACGCACCTGGCCTGTTTCGTTCGCCGTGCTCCAAGAAACCAGCAACGTGCCCTCTGGCACGAGATCGGGCTCGCAATGGAGCGCCGGGCGGGCGACAGTCCCGTGTGGCTCAATACTGCAGGCAGCGGTGTGGCCTGGCTGCACGTTCGCCTGGATGACGAACCCAAGTACTATGCCTATGCGCCATACAGCGAATTCCCGGTCCGGTCGGTTCGCTGACTCGGCCTGCGGCGTTCAAGACATGCTTCCTTATCCGCCGGCCACTGGCTCGGTGCTTTGAAGGATAATCCAGGGTGACCTATGCGCACGAACTCATCCAGACGTGCAGGGAAAATTCAGATGCCGGAACCGGTTGCATTGCCCGAAGACGTTTTGACGCAGATGATGATTCGCCGCCTGGATAGGAGCGGGTCGCTTTCTTCTTTGCCTTTCGAAGCGGTCGACGGCCTCAATCTGGTCATTTCGCCACGTTCCGATGCGCCTGCAGCCGGCGTGCTGCTTGCGCTGGCGCGCAGCCATGGTGCCCGTCAATTCTTCCACGCCGCAACCCTTGGGCCGGATTGTCGCGATCCGGAAGTTTTTCTCTGGCGATTGCTTTCCGACCTCCGACGGCAACTCGAATTCTCCGATCCGGTGCCGGCTGGCCTGGCCGCAATGCAAGATTCCTTGCCTAACTGGCTGGCCCGCGCTGCTGCTTTGGGCGGCCTCTCGATCGCAATCCAGGATGCACACGAGCTCACCCGAGACGGCCTGACCGCCGATTTCGACTGGCTGCCCGACTGGTTGCCCCAGGGCGTGGCCGTGTTGATTTCGGCGCCGCCCGGACCGGCTTCCGAACAGTTTCGCGAGCGATCGGCGGCCGTATTCACTTTGCCCGCCGA
>MDTG01343478.1_pt1 | contig 32303 bp, 36 predicted proteins | sample 811421 | NCBI WGS metagenome assembly MDTG01 (sample SAMN05326645, study PRJNA326480) | marine metagenome | isolation source: seawater | place: Pacific Ocean: South East | collected 2011
ATATATTATATACAAACTCGGGATGTAGCGCAGCCTGGTAGCGCACTACACTGGGGGTGTAGTGGTCGTCGGTTCAAATCCGGCCATCCCGACCAAATAGAAATAACTAAGTTTATATAAATGTGTTAAAAAAATACGTAAATATTTAAAAAAATTGTTCATATGTTAAAAAAACACGTATATAATTGGCAATCTTGGATATTTAATTGTATTATTATCCTAAGTTAAAAGCCTATATTAGAGGAGTTAAGTTATGGCTAAGTTTATAAAATCAAAATTTAAAGTTTTATGGGGAACTGTTTTTGCATTCTTTTATGGTTTCTTCGTTAATGATGTTATTGCTCAGGAAGCTGATGCAGGTTCAGAGGAATCTGAAGAACAGTCAGCTGATGAAAAGCAATTAAGCCCTGGTGCTATTGCTGCTGCAGTTGCTGCGGCTGCTGCTTTAATAGGATCTGATGGTGATGGAGGATCTGCTCCAGCCCCTGTTCCTACTCCAGCGCCAACACCGTCTCCGACTCCATCGCCTACACCGGCTCCGACTCCAGCGCCTACACCGGCTCCTACACCGGCTCCGACTCCAGCGCCAACTCCTGCGCCGGCTACGAACACAACTTCCAGTTCTGGTACTAGCACAAGCACAAGTACAGATACAAGTACAAGTACTGACACAAGCACAAGTACAACTACTACTAGCTCAACAACTACTAGTACTACAACAAGTTCTGGAACAAATACTGCTTCAGGGACATAATTTTTATTTCATAAAAAAAAGAGGGCTAATGCCCTCTTTTTTTTTCTACTGTTTTAATTAAGGAATCCGTTCCATTGATTATTTAATTCATATAAATTTGAATTATATATAAGCCCTCTTAAATCCTTATCATGAATTAATTTTGCGCCGCCATCTCTTGTTAGAGGCGATAATTTAAACGATGAATAATTTCCTTTATATTCACCTGACAAAAGATCCATAGGAAATTGAAAATAAAAACCTTTGTCAAAACTACCTTCACCAAAGAGTGAAGCGGGAACGTCAGTCCTTGTAAAATAAATGCCGGCTTGAAAACCAGAAGAAGTCTTTCTAGATAAATCAAGTGTATAGCCATCATCTTTTGCTAAGTATCTCCCGATACTAAGATTAGCCTCAATACCTAATGGAAGTAGATATCCAAAATTAATATAACCTGTAGAAGTTTTATAATCTCTGAAACTAAATCTTTGTTCAAAAGTTCTCTGCTTAACGTAAAACAAATCGAAGCCTATAAGATAGTTTTTATTAAAAGGTTTATAAAGAAATTCGCCCCCAATTCCACCGTACATTGATTCAAAAATACCACCAGTTATTTTTGAATAAAAATTTTTCTTTGGGGACCAAATATAATCAAGTTGCATTCTTTTAATTCGAAGATCATCTTCTTTTAAATATTGAACTATGTCTGTTCGAACATGCGTCATATTTGATCCAGGTCCTGATATGGTATCTTCAAAATTTTGATAAATAGAATAATTTAGCTCTGTAGTAAAAAGTAAATTCCTTTTAAATTGAACTTCTGAGATATGTTGAAGCACTAAACCTCCATAATATACCTTTTCTGGATTTCCAATATGTGAAACAATAGTTGGAGCTATAGAAGAAAAGATAACAGGGAATTCTATTTTTGGCTTAAATTCATTTTCTTCATATCCTTTTGGATCCCCAGAATCTAGCTCAGTATAATATTTAATTATTTCAATTGGAGTCTTAAAATCTTCTTTAAGATGACTTGAGATATATGAAATATTATTTAGTTCAATTCCTGCGTTGATATTTGAGATATTTATTATAGATAGATCAATTTCATTTAGATCTGCGACATGTTTTGCGATATGAGAGGCGTATGAAGATGATCTTATTGAATTTCTATGGTCTGAAGTAGATATTGCAATATCTAATTTTTTATCTGTAAGAGATGCTGTTTGTAAAAAGAGTCTATTATTGTTTAAATTTTCTAATAAGTCCTCGTAAAAAATCTTTTTATTTTTTGTAACAGGAGATTTTTTTACTATCTCTGGTCTAAAATCTGGTTTGGAAGACAAACGATCATTAAATGTTAAAGCAATTGTGAAGTTTAGATTGAATGTATTTCCTTTTATATAAGATGCATCTATGGTCATATATTTATTAATTGGATAACTAAAGCCATAATTAAAATCACTATTCTTCTGTCGTAATTCAATAGAGGCATCAGGCCTATTATTTGCTGATAAATCAAAATAATTGAAAGGATCATATTCAATTTTAAACTTTAAATTCGAGATTTTTGGGACACTGTATTCAAATCCTCCGAATATAGCAGCATCCCCTCTAAACCATAAATTGTAAGAAGGAGTTCCTCCAAATCCAAGATCTTTTGAAACGTTTGGACGTGTTTTAAATCTTTCAGATAATCCTTGAAAGGGATTTTTAAATGAATCATCACCTACAAATTTACCCCACCCTAATCCGAGAGTAAATTTAGATTTATTTATATTTGTTGTAGATACAATATATTCTCTTGTAAAAAAACCAGTTCCAGCAAAATCATCCAGGCCAATTGCAAGATTTGGCATATATTTGTTCTTGGGTTGATAAATAAATTTTACGTTAAATCCTTTATCAAGATAATCACCAGGTTTGCCTGTGCCATCCCATTTTAAATCAGATGGCCTATAGTAAAAATAACTTGCCTCTAGCCAATTAAATGGAGAAACTGACAAAGTACCAATTTTCCAGATATCATTTCGATTAAAAGTTACAGATACCGTTCCCTCATCTCTTACTTCTGCACTCGGCAACTGAATAATTCCAACTTGTCCAAAAGAATTATAAGAATCTAAATTATTATTTGAATAAACTGAAGAACTAAAAATTATGAAAAAAAAAATCTCATAACTTTTAATTATTTAGTGAGGAAATTGAAGCTATGCTTAAAGCCAAGCTGCTAATGATAGGTGCCCATACAGCAGCAGATTTGAGATTGCTTGAAACAGAAGCTTTTCTTGGAACATAAATTATAGATCCTGGAAAAACTGGAATCTGGTTTCTGTAAGAATTGAACGCTAACTTATTTTGATTTGAAAAACTCTGAGTTTCACCATTTGGATGGACAACAAAAATTATATCTTGATCAGCAGAAGTCAAAAAACCACCTGATCCAGAAATATATTCTGGAATACTTTTACCAGCACCATATCTAATTGCCCCTTGATTATTTACCTCACCATATATATAAACTTGTTGAGTGAAATTCGGTATGATGATTTCGTCTCCATCTTCAAGAACTGTATCAAGTTCTGGTTTAGCATTGATCACATCTATATCAAATTCTGCAATAACTCTTCCAACATCTTCAACTTCCCTTAGCTCTTTGAGAATAACTGGTAGGCTTATGTCGGCAGCTCCTCCCGAAGCCCCAATGCCAGCTGCATTATCAATTAAATATTTAAGAAACTGCTCATAAAGTCTTTCTCGGGCTTCCTTATTAATCTTGATACTAGATGAATTATTTAAAAAGCCACCAAAAGGATAAGCATAATCTTCATAACCACCAGCTCTAATTATTAGTTCGCTCAAAGTATCGCCATTTATAATTTTATAATTACCAGGTATTTTTACGGCGCCTGAAATTTTTACATTCCCGTATTTAAATTCTTTTATACTCAATGAATCGTTATTTTTTACTTGTTTAGAATCTAAATCATCTAATCTTAAGGCAATAACATTGATTTGATTGTTCTCAATTCTTTGAAGTTGAATGACTTCGGTGTCAGCATCTGGAGATATCCCATTTGCAAGTTTAATTAAATCTGAAAATGTTTCTCCTTTCTTCATTTCATATAGAGATGGCCTATTAACACCAGATAAAACATTAACAGTATTAAGTCTTGGAGATACTAATATGCTATCTCCAGTTCTCAATCTAGTATTAACATTATTCATGCCAAATACAAAAAGCTCATATAGATCTAAAGTTTCTAAGACTTGATTGTTTCTAATGAGATCAATTTTTCTATAACTACCATTGTCATCAATTCCACCAGCCATTGTAATTGCATGAAGAATATTTGAATTACCACTCAAAGTATAAATACCTGGGTTATATGCATTGCCTGTAATAACTACTTGAACATCTCTTATATTTGTCAATGTCGTATAAGCATTTGTTCCTATAAAAGTATCAGCAACTTCTTGCTTGATTAAGTTAGATGCTTCCTCTAATGATAAACCAGACAAAACAATCTTTCCTAGGTCTTCTATAGTTATCGAGCCATCTCTCTTTATCTCATAGCTTTCATCTGACATTACCTGACCTATTAACTGAATTTTTAAAACATCACCAAAATCTAAAACATAACTACTGTCAAAATTTGGTTCATTCAATGGCATAAATGTTGTCTGCATTGTATCAAAGAATTTTTTGCCGAAAATTTCGCCATCATATTTATCTTCTGAATCATCCTCACCCATTTCTAAGTCTAGATATTTATAAACATCTTTATCAATCATGGTAGATGCTTTTCTATAAAATGGTTTTTCTGATTCTTTTTTATTCTTCACTCTTTCTGTGACATCTTCTCTAACTCCGTCAGGAAGGCTTTCAAGAAAAGTCTCATCTAATTCATCAAAGTCAAAGTCTTGAGCAAAAATTGAAACCTGAAGAAATAAGATTGAAAATATAAATAGCTTTTTCATTAGTTTATTATTTTTTTAATAGTTTGCGATGCTTTAAAAATTATTTTTTTACGTGGCTTTATTATATAGGATTCTTTAGTTTTTGGGTTTCTTCCAATCCTTTGAGGAGATTTATGAATCATAAAGGTTCCAAATCCGCTTAATTTGACAGTTTTATGCATAGATTGCAATTTAATACAATCTACAAAACTGTTAAGAAATTCAAGACTAAGTTTATTAGATATATTGAGCTCTTTCGAAATGTTCTTAGAAATTGTTGATTTCGTAGTCACTTATTCAGTCCCGGTATACTTATTGATTTAATCTTTAAACAATGTGCAATTATATCATTAATAATTAAATCTACTTCTGAATCTTTAAGCGTTTTTGTTTTCGATTGAAATATAAACCTATAACCAATTTTGATCTCTGAATTCATGGTATTTTTGTAGTAATCAAATATAAAAAAATCTTTCAAAAGAGGGCTGGTATAATTTCCTATAAAACTATCCAGTTCGCTAAATTTAGAGAAGTCTTCAATTGAAAATGATAAATCTCTGACTGACGATGGTAGTTCTGAAATTTGTTCGTATATTTTGAAACTTGATGGAAAATTAGTTTTTGGTACATACTCTTTTATTGAGTTTGGAAGATTTTCTAGGTGTATTTCACAGTAATATATTTTATTTTTTGACTTACTATCAAGATTGTCTCTAGAAATATCTATTACACTTAAATCCTCCTTATCAAAAACTTGATTTAAAGTTTCTAATAGAAATTTATCATCTATTTTTTTTGAAAAATCTTTATAGTTTTTGCCAACTCTTCCACTAACGATAATACCCAATACTTTTCTTTTATTTAAAGGTTGAGAATTAGAATAAATATCTGATATTTCAAATAATTTAATAGAATCTTTTTGCCGTCTTTCATTATATAAAAGGTTTTTAGTAAGAGAATTTCTGAGATTAGTTCTTAAATATTTTTTCTTTGTGTCTAGAGGGTTATCCACTTGAATTGAAGTCGAAGATGATTCTTCGCTAAACGGCTGATTGATTACTTCATAGAATCCTTTGTCGACAAGGAATGATTTTAAGTTATTAATAGGATTTTTTGTAATAGTGGTACTTTTCTCTACAAATATTTCTGAAGGAATTATATTATCGTATCCAATGATTCTAGCTACTTCTTCAGCTAGGTCATTTTGATTTTTAATATCTGCTCTATGAGATGGAATGACTATTTTAGAATCCTCTACTTCAAAACCTAATTTTAAAAGATAAGTTTCATAATCTGCTTTCTTAATATTTGTTCCAAGAATCTTATTTACTATATTAAAATCAGATTTGAGGTGTCTTTTTGATAAATCTTTAAATTCTTTTGATACAAATTCAACTCTATTTATTTTTGTATGGTCTTCAACAATACTAATAAATCTTCTTAAAACTCGTTCATGGATTTGAGGATCAACCCCTCTCTCAAACTTATAAGCTGCATCTGATATTACATCATACTTTACAGTCTTTCCAATTATTAGTTCGGGCTTAAAGTATGCACATTCAATGATTGCTGAAGATGTTGCTGTTGAACAAGCGGTATTTCTGCCGCCCATGACACCGGCTAAATTAATGACTTTTTCATTCATCATAAATACTGCATTATCATCTCTAAGGTCTATAGAATTTCCCAGTAATGTTTCAAAACTAATATCATGACTTAATTTCTTAAAAGAAATTCCTCCATTAATCTTTGTTGCATCATAGCAATGCGTAGGTTGTCCCATCTCATATGAAATATAATTTGATACATCTGTGAAAAAATTAGTTTTATTTATGCCTAAATCTAAAAAATAACTATTTAAATAATCTTTATATGGAGAAATATCATTATTAATCTCTATTTTAAGAAAAGATATTTTTGGACAGGCTTCTTCATATCCATTATAAAAATCAATATTAAGAGGTTTTAATTCGCCCTCATATATATGTGGATTAAAGTCTATATCGTAAAATACTGAAAGGTCTCTTAGAATTCCGTTTATTGATAAGCAATCACCTCTATTTGGAGTAAATTCTATATCTAGAATTTCATTTTGGATCTGATTTTCATGACCTAGTTGAAATAATTTTTCCGATAATTCTGAGATGCTTGGTCTTGAATTGATATATTTTATTAGATGTAGATATGATATTTTCATTTAAATTGACATAAGAAATCTAGGTTAGATTTATAAAAATCTCTAATATCTTGGACATCATGAAGAAGCATCGCAATCCTTTCAATGCCAAGGCCAAATGCCAAACCGCTAAATATTTTTGAATCAATATTACAGTTTTCCAAAACAATTGGATTAATAATGCCGCAACCTAAAATTTCCAGCCATTCACCATCTTTAGATAAAATATCTACCTCGGCAGATGGTTCAGTAAATGGGAAATAAGAAGGTCTAAACCTTAATTCTATTTCATCGCCAAACAAAGTCTTAATAATTTTAAAAATTAGACTTTTTAATTGTGAAAAATTTATATCCTTATCTACTAATATTCCTTCGATTTGATGAAACATGGGTAAATGAGTTGAGTCATCATCTTTTCTATAGACTTTGCCGTTTGAAATGAACGCTAAAGGTGGTTTTTTTTCTAACATCGCTCTGATTTGAACTGGTGATGTATGTGTCCTTAACAGAGATTCTTTTTTATTTAGGTAGAATGTATCATGCATTTGTCTTGCAGGATGTGATTCTTTAATATTCAACATATCAAAATTAAATTTCTCTGATTCAATTTCGGGCCCATGTATTACCTCAAAATTTAGTTCTTGAAGATTTCTAATGATAAATTCCTGCAAAAAATTTATTGGGTGAATTGCTCCAGTATCATAAATAATTTCTGGTGGTTGAATGTCTTTAGAAGATGACATTTATTATGAGTGATTTATTTTATTGCTAACTCAACAATCTTTTTGAATGTAAGACTATCGGAAATAGCAATATCAGAAAGAATTTTTCTATTTATTACAATTTCTTTTTTAGCAAGTGAATTCATAAATAAAGAATATGAAATATTATGTTCTCTTGTTGCGGCATTAAGCCTTGAAATCCATAAAGACCTAAAAGATCTTTTCTTATTTTTACGATCTCTAAAAGCATATTGTAAAGATTTAATATTAGCCTGTTTTACAGTCTTAAATAGTCTACTTCTTGCACCATAGTAACCCTTTGCAGATTTTATTGCTTTTTTATGTTTTGACTTTGCTGTTACAGACTTTGTTACTCTAGGCATATTATTTAATCAATTTGGAGGCCATCTTTAAAACAGTTCCCTGTAATTTATTCATGCCTCTGTTATGTCTTTTTCTTTTCGTAGACTGTTTAGTTAATATATGATTCCTATTAGCACTTTTGCTCTTGACAGATGAACCTGTCTTTTTAAAGCGCTTTGAAGCTCCAGAATGTGTTTTTAACTTATAACCCATAATTTATTTTAATTAATTCTTCTTCTTCAAAGGTGACATTACCATTAGTAATTGCTTTCCTTCAAGCGACGGTTCTTGATCAACCTGAGCCATTTCCTTTAAATCATTTTTAATATTCGATAAAAGATCTAGGCCTAAATTACTATTTAATATCTCCCTACCTCTGAATCGGACTGTTATTTTAGTCTTATCTCCTGAAAGAATAAAGCTTTTAATCTTTTTTAATTTAATATTGTAATCACCAATATCAGTAGATGGTCTGAACTTTATTTCCTTTGTAGTAGTTTTTTTTGGTTTTGATTTTGAAGATGGAGTTTTTTTCTTTTTATTGAAGACATGTTTTCCATAATCCAATAATTTACATACAACTGGGTCAGATCCATCAGCAGATACTTGAACTAAATCAAGTGACTGCTCTTTTGCCATATTTAAAGCATCTTGGGTTGTGATAATACCTTTTTTTGTTCCATCAGGAAGAATGAGCATTACATCATTTGCCATGATATCTGTGTTAATTGGTGGGCCTTTCTTTTTTTGGATATTATTTCGCAAAGGAATTTAATGAATTATAAGAATAGGAATAATTAACAAGGTAATATTGATGAAAAGTAAATATCGTTTGTATGCATAATTTTTGGTTAAATTTTATACTAATTTAGTTTTTTGTAAATATTTAAGTATCTTTAATTTATTTATGGTTGAATAACTTTATGTTTCCAATTTTTATCTTTAAGCTCATATACATTTCTTTGATTTATTCTATTCTTGTGACCTTGCCAAAATTCAAAATAATAGGGCTCAAAAGAAAAACCTCCCCAATATTCCGGCCTAAGTAATGATTTTTTATTCTTAACTATCTTTTCATAATTTTCTATAACTTTATCATAAGATTCGATTTCTTCAGACTGCATGGATGATACAGCCAAAGCGTTTTTTTCTCTCTTCCTGGATCTAAAATGATCATCATTATATAAGTCATCTTTTAGTTTGATATTGGCTTTTATTCGAATCTGAACATTAATACTTGCCCAAAAAATAACAGCCGTTATTTGTTGATGTGATTTAAATTGTTGAGCTTTAGGTGAATTATAGTTTGTAAAAAATATGAACTCGTTTCCATCAACATATTTTAAATTAACAAATCTTGCATCGACCATATCACTATCTCTGGAATAAGAAGAAACTAATATCGCTTCAATATAATCTTGTTTATTTTTTAGAGCTTTATCGTAGTAATCTTTTAATAACTTATATGGGATTGAGTAATTTTGATTAATAAAGCTTATCAACTTAATTATTCCTCATAATACCTTAGTCTTTCTATATCATCCTCAATGGTCTTTTCTCCATACTGAATTTCAACTATGTGACAAGGCTGATCATATGGATTAATAATCTGATGCCAGGCTTCTTTTTTTATAAATAAACTATCTTCGGTTTTGAGACTAATTTCTTTATAGTCATCTGCATTTCCTTCACTATAGTTAACCAAGCACTGTCCTTTACTTACAAACCATATTTCACTTCTATAAAAATGTTTTTGGAAGCTCAAACCCTTTTTTGGATAAATTATTAATTCTTTTACCTTGACATTAGTGTCTCCCTTATCGCTAAATAAATTATAAAATTTGCCCCATAACCTTTTCTCATTAGAATACTGCCAATCTTTAAGCAGCCAGCTTGAAGAATTTATTTTATCGTCTCCGCCAACACCAAATTCAAAACTTATTCCATCAACTTTCATTTCTGGAATGTTATTTTTATCCCTATCACCACCATTGCAAAATATAATTTTGTCATTTGGATGAGCTTTCTTAATCATGTCTAATGCATTGATACAACTACCAATTTCATCGTCTTCAAAACCGATCACATAACTAACCATACTTAAGTTTTCGATAATGCTTTTTCTTTCATCAAAAGGTAAGAAAAATTTATCTTTCTTATTTATAAGCCATTCATCACTATTTAAGGCAACAACTAACTCATCTCCCAATTCAAAGGCAGCATTAAAATAAGCAATATGGCCAGAGTGAATTGGATCAAATCCTCCGCTTACAACAACTATTTTTTTCATGATAATTAAAAAATAATTATATCATTAAGCATCGATAAAAAATTACAATTATGCTCCACAAAAATAAATTATATTAACTATAATTAGATAATCTTAATGACATACAAAGAAGACTTAGTTTCGATAATCATGCCGGCTCATAATTGTGAGCATCATATAAGTCATGCTATTGAGTCAGTCATATCACAGTCATATCTCAATTGGGAATTAATAATTGTTAATGATGCTTCAAATGATAATACTCTATCGAAAATTAAAAAATATCAAAATTTAGAAAAAAAAATCAAACTCATTAATAATTCATCTAATTATGGTGCAGCTATATCAAGAAATATTGCTTTAGAAAATGCAAATGGTAAATATATAGCTTTCTTAGATGCGGATGATTCATGGTCTAGTGAAAAACTTTTGAAACAAATCAAGTTCATGGAAGAAAATGATTATGATTTTACATATACATACTATGAAAATTATCATGAAAAAAATGGATATTTTAAATTTATTCAAAAAGCGCCTTCTAAAGTCAATAGATTTAAGATGTCTTTCATGTGTCCCATTGGATGTCTAACTGTAATTTACAATGCAGAAAAATTATCTAAGATATATGCTCCAAATTTGAAAAGAAGAAATGATTATATTCTTTGGTTAGAGGTTCTTAAAAAGTCAAAGTTTGGTTACTGCCTTGAAGAGAATTTAGCAAGATATAGATTAAATGAAACAGGCTTATCTTCAAACAAATTTTTAAATATCATATATTATTTAAAAGTTATAAAATTATCATACAAATTCTGGTTTATTATCTTTCCAGTAACAATGCCAATATACTTATTATTCATTCTTATTAAGAAAAAGGCACCAATCTTTTATAACAAACTTATAAGATTCTTATAAATACCACTTTATAGTTTCTATTATTCCAGTTTCAAAATTTATTTTTGGTGACCAACCTAAATCTTGTTTAATTTCGTTACAATCAATTGCGTATCTAAAATCATGGCCTTTCCTATCCTCCACAAATTTAATTAAGTTTTCATAATTTTCATGGATTTTTATATTCTTATTAAAGAAATCACATATGTTTGAAACTATCTCTAAATTATTCATTTCACAGTTACCTCCAATGTTATAGGTCTTTCCAATTTTAGAATTCCTTAGTATTAGGTCTATTGCCTCACAATGATCTTGAACATGAAGCCAATCACGAATATTTTTGCCATCGCCATAAATTGGTATTGACGTTTGATTTTTACAAGAATCTATAATGGTTGGTATAAACTTTTCAGCGTGCTGATATGGTCCATAATTATTTGAGCAATTTGAAATAGTTATTGGAATTCTGAAAGTCTCATGCCAGGCTCTTACCAAATGATCTGAACTAGCCTTAGAGGCTGAGTAAGGAGAATTGGGAAAATATTTGTTAGCTTCAGTAAATTTTTGATCATTTTGCTCCAAAGAACCAAAAACTTCATCAGTTGAAATATGATGGAATCTGTATTTATTTTCATAGTTTTCTGATTTGAGATCCCAAACAGTTCTTGCGCTATCAAGAAGAGTGTATGTACCAATAATATTAGTATTTATAAAATCTAAAGCATTTGTAATAGAGTTATCAACATGACTTTCTGCAGCAAAATTTATTATCGTATCTATTTGTTTATTTTTAAGAATTGAAGTAATTAATTCTTTGTCGCATATGTCTCCTTTTTTGTATTCATAATTACTTGAATTGGTGGTGTATTTTTTATTTGCTGCGTATGTATGTTTGTCGATATTGATAATATTTATGTCTGAATATTTTTTTTTAAAATACTCTATAAAATTAGTTCCTATGAAACCCAAGCCACCTGTTATTAAAATATTCTTTGGTTTAAAGTTCATTTTTTTTGTTTTTAATAATTTTATGGAGTGAAGAATCCCATGAATCTAATTTAATATTAAATGTATTCTGAATTTTATTTGAAAACATTCTTGAGTTAAAAGGTCTTTTTGCTTTAGTTAAGTATTCTGAAGAGTTTATATTTTTTATAAGTACCTTTTTATTAATGAGGCCCTCTGAATAAGCCATATCTATAATTTTCCTAGCAAATTCAGACCAAGATGTTGATGGGTATTGAACTAAATGATACACCCCCCAATTATCATTAATTTTTGGAAGTATATCTATTATTATTTTAGAAACTTGATCAGTTGAAGTTGGATTACCAATCTGATCTGAGACAACATTTATAGAGTCTCTAGAGTCTGCTAATTTAAGAATAGAAGATAAGAAATTATTGCCACTTTCTGAGAAAACCCAACTTATCCTAACTATTAAATATTTTTTAGTTATCTCTTTAATAGAATTTTCTCCTTCAAGCTTTGATAACCCGTATAGATTGATAGGATTAGTAGCATCCTCTTCAGAATAAGGGTTTTTATTTTTTCCATCAAAAACATAGTCAGTAGAGAAATGAATTAAAGGGATATCAAAATCATTACAAATTTTAGCAATGTTAAAAACTCCATTTTTATTCACATTAAAGACTTCTTTTTTATTTGATTCAGCATCATCAACTTTTGTGTATGCTGCTGTGTTAATTATAATATTGGGGGAAAATTCTTTTATACACTTCAAAGATTTTTGATAATTCGTGATATCCATCTCTTTTCTAGAAAAAACTTTGAAATCATAAGTTTTTATCTCACCTAAATATTTAGAAAAGGCTTCTGCGAGTTGGCCTCCTCCTCCTGTAATTAAAATTTTCAAGTCAACTCACAAAATTTTAACCCTTTTGCATCTTTCTCTGAGAGTATGGGATTATCAACATTCCAATTAATATTTAAATCCGGGTCATTCCACATAAGAGTATATTCATCATCTGGATTGTAATAGTCAGTACATTTATAAATTATATTAGCGTCTTCTCTCACTACAAAGCCATGAGCTAATCCAGGTGGAACCCATAGTTGATGACCATTTTCAATATTTAAATCAACGCCTATCCAATTCATGTAAGTAGAAGAGTCTTTTCTAATATCTACTACGACATCATAAATACTACCTTTAACAACATATATAAGTTTGCCTTGAGGTTTTTCTTTTTGGAAATGAAGTCCCCTTAAAACATTCTTAGTAGATGAGGAAAAATTATCTTGAACAAATTCAAGATTAATATTCACTTCATGGAGATATCTTTCTTTTTGAAAAGTTTCCATAAAAAAACCTCGTTGATCATTATAAAATTTTGGTTTGATGATGATGCAATCATTGATATTAGTTTTTTCAATTTTCATTATTAAATTATTGTTTTATTCAATTTTTATTTAAAACATCCAATAAATAACTTCCATAGCTATTTTTTGGCAAAGCTTGAGATATATTTTTCAACTGCTCCTTTGATATCCAATCTTTTTTATATGCTATTTCTTCTATACAAGCTACCTTCAATCCTTGTCTTTTTTCAATAGTTTGAATAAAATTTGATGCCTCTAAAAGCGCATCTGGAGTTCCAGTATCAAGCCAAGTAAAACCTCTTCCTAAGTTAATAAGTCTTAATGAGTCACTTTTAAGATATTCTATATTAATATCTGTGATTTCAAGCTCTCCTCTGTCTGATGCTTTAAGATTCTTAGCGATATTTATTACTTCATTGTCATAGAAATAGAGTCCCGTAACTGCTTGATTGGATTTTGGAGATATGGGTTTTTCTTCAATAGAAACTATGCTGTTATTGCCGTCTACCTCAACTACACCAAAATCCTCAGGGTTATTAACAGCACATGAAAAAATTGTGCCTCCTTTTTCGAAAGAAGTTGCTTTTTGAAGTTTTTCAGAAAATGCCTCACCATAAAAAAGATTATCTCCTAATATTAAAGCAACATTATCATTTGACACAAAGTCCTCCCCGATAAGAAATGCTTGTGCAATTCCTTCAGGATTTTCTTGCACTTCATAGGATATATCTATGCCAATCTTATCTCCGCTGCCAAATAGGGACTTATAAAAGGATAGGTGTTCTGGAGATGAAATAATCAAGATATCCTTTATGCCTGCGAGCATTAAAGTTGAAAGAGAATAATAAATCATAGGTTTATCATAAATTGGAATCATTTGCTTTGATAAAGCGATAGTTGAAGGAAATAGTCTTGTTCCTTTTCCTCCAGCTAAAATAATTCCTTTATATTTGATCTTGTTCATAATTGTTATCTTTAGGATTAAACGATAGATACACACCTATTATTTTTTTTGCAATATCGTCCCAACTTTCAAGTTTTAAAGCTTTGTTATTTACATTTTGACTCATTTTTTGTAAATGTGTTTTATTATCGATTATTTTTTTAATTCTTTCAGAAAGTTTTTTTGGATCTTTGGGATTAACTAAATAACCCATTTCATTATTTATAACCAATTCCCTAAAGCCGCCTATATCAGATGCTATTATTGGAAGACTATACTCAAATGCATCTGCCAAAACACCACTACCATCAATATGATAATAGGGCAAAATAATAACATGTGACTCAAATAATAGTTTTTTCTTTGTCGATTCATCAACCCACCCCAATTCCCAATTAATAAAACTATTTATAGTTTTGCTTGTGGTTGAATTTAGAAGATTTTTTTTATTAATTAATAGTTTCCCAGCTATTGTGACCTTTAATTGATTTAAGTATGGCTCATCGAGTAAAGTGATAGCCTTAATTAAAGTATCTACCCCCTTATATTTGTTAATAGTGCCAAAATATAAAATATTTAATTTACCGTTTTTTAAATCATTATATTTTTTATAGTCAGTCTTTTTAATACTATTAAATAATGGATGATTTATTACCAATATTTTATTGCTTTGTATTTGAAAATATTTTTTTAAAATATCCATACTATAAATAGTATGTACCACGTAAAAATCATAATTTTTAATAAGTGATTTAAATCCAAGCCTTTGAAGAAAATTTGCGCCTCCATGAAACGAAGTTGTGTTATGTATAGTTCCTACAATTATTGATTTCTTCTTAAAAATTCCAATGAATAGTCTATCCAACCATGGTAATGGAGAAATCTGAAAATGAATTATATCCACGTTATTTTTTTGGATATATATCGTCAATCTTAATAAACCAATTAGATGATTTATACCTTTCACAAATTTTGTAAAACTTCTAAAGTTGTTTTGTTTTGGTGTTGGTATTAATGAAAATAAATTTAATTTATAGTTTTTTTTAAATTCTGTACTTTTTGAAGAAACTAATTTTAAATTACATCCGTTCTTTATGAGCGCATCGCAAAGTGAATGAGTATATGGAGAGGTAAGATTTGCGCTATCAATAACTAGTACATTCATTGCGGATTAATAAATTGGATGCCTAATTATATATGATAAATTAGCATGTTAACTTTGTAGCTATTTAATAAGATACAACATAAGTATGGTGTTTATATAATCACAAATGTTATTATAGCAAAAAATTTATATAGGAAATTATTGATAATGTCTAAATATTTAATAACTGGTATTACAGGGTTTGCCGGGCCTCATCTGGCTAATTTATTGCATAAAAATAATCATGAAATTTATGGGCTCGTCAGAGGAACAAATGGCATGGAATCTGATATTCGTGATGTGGTTAAGGATGAAGTTTATAATTCCATTCAGTTTTTATATTCTGATCTTACAAACTATAGGACTCTTAGAGGCATTTTTGAAAAACATGAATTTGATGGCGTCTTTCATCTTGCAGCACAGTCACATCCACCATCAAGTTTTGTAGATCCAATAGGAACATTTGAAAATAATATTATGGGCAGTGCAAACTTGATACAAGTGATATCTGATCATCAACCTGAATGCAAGTTAATGTTTTGTTCTACATCTGAGGTTTATGGAAACGTTGGTCAAGACGGCAGAAAAATTCATTGGGATGATTCTATACTTCCATCAAATCCTTATGGCGCATCAAAAGCTGCTACAGATGTATATCTTCAAGAAAGAATGGAAAATGGTTTTATTAAAGGATTCATAACTAGAGCGTTTTCTCATACAGGTCCTAGAAGAGGTATGAACTTTTCAATATCTTCAGACGCATTTCAAGTAGCAAGAATGATGAAAGGAATGCAAGAAAAAAAACTTCTAATAGGAAATCTAAGCACAACAAGAGTTGTTATGGATGTGAGGGATACTGTAAATGCATACTATCTTGCTATGGAACACTCTGATATTAACAAACATGTGTTCAATATCTGTGGTGATACGCCAAGAGAAATGCAATTTTTTACAGATAAACTTATTGAATTATCAGGGTTAGAAGACGTCATTCAGGAAGTTCATAAGCCGTTTTGGCGTCCTCATGAAATATATTATCAACACGGTGACTCAACAAATTTAGTTGAGCTTACTGGTTTTAAAGAAGAATATGACATTGAGACCACTCTTGGTGATCTTCTTAAATATTGGTATGACAAAATTACGTGAATTAAAAATTATTTAAATTCTTGCTTCCATGTCTTAGAAAAATTCTTGAAAAGCTTAGCCTTCACATCATGATCTGCTTTTTGAGATAAATAAAATATTAATTTATATATAAAATACATTTTTATATTATGTAGATATTCTAAAAGTACAAATAAATTCTTACTTGTTCTAGGTGAGTTTAATTTAATAAAAAGTATTTTGCTTCTCACTAAAAGTTCATGAAAGTACTTAGTTTTATTATTAACTTTGGTTGAGCTCCCACCTCTAACATGAAATATGTGTGCTTTAGGCTCAAAGACTATTTTCCATTTATTTTTTTTTAGTCTATATGCAAAATCTGCTTCTTCTGCATAAAAAAAATAATCTTCTTTAAATCCATTTACATCTTTAAAGGCTTCATTTCTTACAAGAATTGCACCACCATCAATATAACTAACATATTTAGCTTTATTATTTCCAAAATATTTAAATTTAAATCTCTTATATAAATTAGTAAAAGAAGTAATAAAAGTTAAATTTAATAGAGCATCTTTCAATCCTGGATAATTGCCATAACTTCTTTGCCATATACCATCACCGTATATTTGTTGGCCTCCTGTAATTCCTATAGTCTGATCTGATTGAATAATATTCTTCAAATTATCTAATGAATTTGATTTAAAAATAGTGTCTGGGTTAGCTATTAAACAATATCTTTCTTTAAGTCTTTTCATCCCAATATTTACCGCTTTTGCATATCCAAGATTCTTGGAATTTTCAATAAAATTTATTTGAGGAAAATTCTTTATAACAATTTCTTTAGTGTTATCTTCAGAATGATTATCTACAACTATAACGCTTGATATATTATTAGAATTATCAATTAATAATGAATTAAGGCAATCATTGATATGATTGCTGCTATTAAAAGTTACAATCACAACGCCAATATCTTTCATTACATGTATTCTTATACTTTTGTTTTTCTGATAGAGGGAAAAACTTTTAAAATTAGAGGAAATATCTTTTTAAAGATAGAATATTTCGAAAGTTTATTTCTTATAAGTAGTAATAAAGCTCTTGAATTTGTTCTTTTTTTAAAAATCATTACGTCATTTGCAAAGAATGTAACTTTATCTATAAAGTAATTATTTTTGTAACAAAACTGATCAAAATCGTTCCTTTTTAGAATTTCATCATATTTTTTAAGCATATCTTTTCTTATAAGGATCATTTTATTAAAACAATATATCCAAGGAACAATATCTTCATTTTCAATAAGAAACCTGCAAACTCCCTCGGAAACACCAGGAAAACCAGAGTTAAAGTAATCATCAATTGCTATCATGCCTTCCTTGGATATAGCATTCTTTGCAGTAACTAAATCAATATAAGTTTCTTCTGAACTATGACCACCGTCAATACTAAAAAAGATACACTCATTTGTTGTGTCATTTAGTGTTAATTTGTTACTAGGCTTAACAATTATTTCTAATCCATTTTCTGTTTTAAAAAACTTTTTAAAATTCTTCTTAAAAATCTGCTCTGAACCAAATCCAGATTTGGAAATATTATGCTCCTGTTGATCAAAAATATCATTAACTATTAGTTTATTGTTATCTGGTTCAATAAACATTCCGAGAAGCAACGACGATTTACCGTGATGTACTCCAATTTCAAAAATATTTCCTGAAATGTTTTCTTTTTTTTGAGTACTGTTGAGATAATAGAAAATTCTTGCAGCATCTATATCAAACCATCCATCAATTTTTTTTGATATTTTTATATAATCATTAAAGTTTTGCATTTTAAAAATTTATATTAATTAGTTTTGTATTTTATCACATCCATTGTTGATAAACTTTCAACTATTTTTTTGAAAATTTTTAATCTTTAAAATGCTTGAGCAACTATTAAAGGCAATGCTATACGTATCTATAATTTGATTATTGTTTATTGAAGAATCGATTAAGCAATACATGGAACTAAAATTAAGTTTTTTTTGGCTCTCTTCATAAATTATTTTTTTCATTGAATTATCATAAAAGATAACTCTTCTTTTCTTATCATTGAATCCATTGCCAGTTAAGATTTTAATTTTTATGTTGGAGTTTGTTTTTAACGATATAAACCATTTTTCTCCATAGAGTGAATCTTTCTTAATAATTTCATTTATTTGAAAGTTTTCAGCAAAATGACTAACAATTCCAAATGAATGTGGACCCCAATCAAAAATAGGACTTATAAATTCTCTATTAGGTCCTTTCCCATAATCATAAATGTGAATTTTATTTATATGTTTAGACTTTAGTTTATTTATAGTTTTTAAAAAATCCTCAGAAAAAAAATGAAAATGATTTACAAAAATTCTACTTTTAATTGATGAGGGAAGATTTTTAAAAAAGTCTTTATCATTCTGCGATGTAAAAAGTGGCTTTTCTAAAATTATACTACCCTTAAATTCTAATAAAAGTTTTAAAATTTTAATTTGTGCACTTGGAATGGCTGACAATATAATAATGTCAATATTATATTTCTCAATAATTGTCTCAAAATATTTTAGATTAATTTTTGAGTCATTGATTGCTGCTCTAGCACTTAGATGAATTGATAAAGAAGCCTTTGGATGCTTATTTATTGTTTCAACGTAATTATGAGACCAATTCCCTTTTCCAATTACGAGGAAATTCACTACTCTTGATAATCCTCTGCCCAATCTATTAACCTAGAAACTCCATCTTTTAGCATAACTTTTGGTGAGTAGTTTAAGTCATTTTTTGCTTTTTTGATCGATGGACACCTTCTGCTTGGTTCATCTTCAGGATAATTGTCCGGATATTCTTTTTTTTCAACAGTAACATTTTTAGGATGAACTTCAGAAAAAATATTTGCTAATTCAAGTGCTGAAAGCTCCGGCTCTGGATTCCCAATATTATAGGCCTCACCAGGTTTTCCAAGAAGAAATACTTTCATAAAACCAGTTATTGCATCAGTAATATAACAATATGTCCTTGTTTGATTTCCTGATCCATAAACCTCAAGAGGCTTACCTTCTTTTGCATTAAATACAAAATTTGGCATTACTCGATAATCTGTTTTTTGCATCCCCGGACCAAAAACATTAAATGGTCTGATTACATTTGTATGAAGGTTTTCATATTGATTATAAACATAAGCTAATGTTTCTCCTGCTCTTTTACTCTCATCATAACAAGCTCTTGGACCCATTGAGCTAACGTATCCCTTGTAGGACTCTTTAACAGGAATATTAAGCTCATCTGGATCACCGTAAATTTCGCTAGAGCTAAAGAAAACATATCTAGAGTTTTTAGACTTTGCTAATTCTAAAAGTAATTTAGATCCATTAATTGCGACATCAAAAGTTTGCATAGGTCTAGATTTATATTGAGCAGGACTTGCGATACCAGCTGCATGAACAACATAATCTATATCATCATTTATATTAAACTGAGTTGGTTTTGAAAGATCTAGTTTATCAAAAGTGAACCAACGATTATCGTATTTATTTATATACTCTCCAAGGACGCCAGAAGAAACAAAATTATCAACACCTATTAGCTTTATTTCTGCATCATACTTATTATTAATATGATTAACTATTTCTACAAAATATCTTCCCAAGAAACCTGCAATGCCGGCAAAAAAAATTGTTTTATGTTTCATAATTTCAATTTCTTCAGATAGGTTTGAGCAAATTTCTTCTATATCAGAATGTAAAAAAAATGATTTCATTATTTTATTTGTTTAGGAGGTATAGGTTGATAATGTGGTATATCAAATTGTTTTGTATACTGATAGATGGATTCAATATATTCATAGGCAAAAACAATAATAGCATCAGGTTTTTCTTCTAAAAGATGTTCCTTATTAACAATAGGTATATGCATACCTGGGCTATATTTACCAGCCTTAAGAGGGCTATCGTCAACTACATAGGATATAAGATCATTATCAATTTTTGCAAAATTAGTAATTGTGGCCAATCTAGCTGGAGCACCATAACCAACTATCTTAATATTATTTTTGTTAAGAAGTTTTTTGAGATCTTCAGCATACTTTTCAATTTCGTGTTGAAATTGAGATATATTTTCGTTTGTAAATTTCTTTTTTTCTAAATCTAAAAATTTGTTAACAGAAGCATCGATTTCATAAGAAGAACTCATTTTTTTAAAAGAAAGTCTTAATGATCCACCATGAGGAGATATCTCTGTAATATTTGTTAAGGCAAGATTTTTTTCTTTAAAAATATTTTGCATTGCAGTAACTGAGTAATAAAAAGGTCTGTCAAAATAAAATCTTTCAAATTGATATTGATCAACTAAATTAACTAAATACTCTATCTCAATGAAAATTTCTCCATCATTTGAAATAAGATACTCCAAGGATTCAATAAAATCCTTCGGATCCTCAAGATGAGTAAAGATACTAGAAGCAACAATTGCATCAGGTTTTCCGTAATTATCTGATATGTATTTTGCTGAATCGATATTAAAAAAATCGATAACTGTCTCTAAGCCCTCTTTGTTAGCTATCTCACCAACATTAATAGAAGGATCAATGCCCAAACATTTAACATTTCTTTCTTTAAGTGGTCTTAATAAAATTCCATCATTCGAACCAACATCTAGTACAAAATTAAAACTAGTAAGCTCATCTGCAAAATCAACAAAATGTTGGTTTAGTTCTTGATTTACTGATGATAAATAATAATAATCTTCAAACATTTGTGATCTATCGATTATCTGATTAAGTTGTCCGCAAAAACAGCTTTCACAAATTAGAGCTTGAAGATGCCAAAAATTTTCATCTGCAAATGCTTCTTTATCCTTTGGGTATTTATTTGCTAGAGGTTGTTTTCCAAGGTCTGCCAGAACATTACAATCAGAATTACAAAGTTTACATTTCATGAGTTACTTGTTTGAAATAATATCAGGAACTATATTCGAATTTAGTACCAAAGTCTATAATTGATATCTTTACGGATTATCAAAAAAATTAAGCACTAATTTATAAACATCATCTGCGTCTATTGAGCAATAACATGGATATTTAATTATATTTTGTGAATATTTTTCTGCGATTTCATCATATTTTTTATTTATATCTTTGAAACATTCATCAGGAGAATAATCTCCCCCATGAACATAAATGTATTTTTCGGTTTGATAACTTTGAGAGTAATATCCACAAAACTTTCTTGGGTTAATAGGAACGGTTATATGTTTCTTTTTAGGATCTTCAATAAATTCATTCTGATAATATTCTGGCATATCCCATTCAGGATTAAATGCACAACTTATGCCTATTGTTGGAATATTTACTGCAACAGCTGCATGCAAATTTGCAGAAATGCCTCCCAAATATAAATCACAGAGTGAAGTTACAGCAGCAGCCTGTCTAATATTTAATTTTTTATTATTAAAAGTCATACTATCTCCTATTTCAACTAAATGAAAATTTTGAATTAGCATTTTCTTAATTTTTTCTACCTCTGTCGCATTCCACTTTCTTGCAAAGTCATCCTGAATCGCAATAATTTTTTTTTTGTTGTCTATTGTTTCTAGATATTTTTTTGCTAAGTTAATGTCTTCATCTGTTAAATAAATCTTTGTTTGATAATTTTTTCTATCTAAATCAATGTCTGACATATAGCTTTGAACCATATTCTTATTTGGCAACCAGTGTTTTAAGTAAAATGCTTTGGTATAAAAAATTTTTATAAACTTAAAATATAGTAACTCAAATCTTTTTGGGAATTTTCTTTCATATGAGAAGTCAATATATGGATTTGTCTCTGTTAGTGCCTTATGAGAGGTTATATAAGTTATAGACGAATTAGGATAGATCTTTTTAAGTTCTTTAGCTGCAGTAGTGCCTAAGATAATATCACCAAACATTCTTGGTTGATAAATTAATATCTTCATAGTGTTTTAGTGAAATGAATCAACATATCCACATATAATATGACCAATTAAGATATGCATTTCTTGAATATGCGCAGTAATGTCTGAAGGGACAACAACTGCGTAATCAATCATTTTTAAAGCTTCACCACCATCATTACCAAGTAGACCAATAACCTTACAATCTAGATTTTTGGCAGCTCTAATAGCGCTAATAATATTCTTACTATTACCGCTCGTTGAGATAACAATTAAAATATCTTCTTTATTTGCAAGTGATTCGATCTGTCTTGAGAAGATATTTTCATATCCATAATCATTTCCTATAGCGGTTAGTGCAGATGTATCAGTATTTAAAGCAATTGAAGGAAGACCTTTCCTTTCTTTTACAAATCTTCCAACAAATTCAGCCGATATATGTTGAGCATCTGAAGCGCTTCCTCCATTTCCACAAATTAATAACTTTCCATTATTTTCAAGACAGTCATTTATTTTGATACATACAGATTCAATATTTGACATTTGATTCTGTAAATTTTTTAAAGCCATGGCATGTCCTTGCAGATGGTTTTCTATTAAATTTTTCATAATTCGTATTATAAAGGTTTACTGATTTAATCTGAAATTTGTGGAGAACATTAAATAAATTACCCAAAAACTAGCTTCTAATACTGTACCTGCGGCTCCAAGGCTTGCTAGAAAAGGTATTGAACCAATAAGAGTTGATGCTCTTATTGTAAAAAAGAAACTTCCTAAGAATAAAAAAAAGCCGACATACCCCGACGCAGCTAAAAAATATAATGGAATATTGATTACAACTGCTTTTTTCAGATCTAGTTGTTCATCTCTTCCAGTTATATAAGATAATTGTCCACCAGATTTCTCAAAAAATACATCAACGTTTCCTAATGAGCTGCCATACAATGGGGATCTTTGAACAATATATCTAGCTGTATCAAGAGATCCATATAGTCGTATTACACTCGATCTATCAGTACCACCAATAACCTCAGAGGTTCTACTTATGATTAATTGATTGAAAATTTTTGAAGGAGCAACAGGTGATAGTTCTGCTATTATAAAAAAACTAACAATTATGATAATAAATGCTCGTATATTTTTTAAACCAAGAAAAAATTTTCTATCTCTAATAAAAATACAAACAAACAGCATGGCTATTAAAAAATATGCTGTTAATGAGACCGTTAACAGTAAGGTTAGAATAATAAAAAAAACTTTATATAAAGATCTTTTAAATAATTCATTATTTTTGATATAAACAAAGGTGAGCATGACTATTTGAAAATTAGCAAATAATGATGGTTCACCAAATTGTCCTCTTAATTTCACTAACATTACATTTCCAATAGTCCATCTATCTAGATCCTCGCCAAGAGTAAGAGGACCATCATGACCTAACCAAAAAAAGTTATATGGAATTTGAATTCCAGTGCTATCTTTAAATAATTGAGCAAATAAGATGTATACACCAATAATAGAGTTAATAAATACTACATTTAACATTATTTTTGACATTATCTTTATATCAATTTTTTTTAGAAAAATTGATATAAAAGATACGCTTAGAAAATAAAACGAATATTTAAAAAAAGATTTGTAAAATTCATCTGATGCAAAAAATATAGAATATTGGTAAGCAAAGAAGGCAGATATGAGGACCCATAAATAAATTAAAAATCCATACAATACCCATGTTGGAATTATAAAAAAATCTTTTGATCTTAAAAAAAGAAATGCTAATGATACAGAACTCAATAATGTAATATCACTTAGGGCAATCCCAGGAGCAATTAAGCTTTTAGTCAGAGAAGGCGTAAAAAATAAAAGATATAAAATAATTTTTACATATTTTATATTTTTTAGCTCATCATTAGGCATGATGAATTATATAAGTGGATTAATTATATTTTTCATATACATCTTTCCAGTTAATAGTAGGCGATATTCCATCTTTATCTAAATGGGTTCCTAGGCTTGGTACTGGTCCCCAAAGTTTGTATTTTTTTCCAAAAAGAATTTGTCTCCAACAAAATAACCAAGATTTGATAATCCTTATTAAATCCCTATCCTGTGATGTTAAGAATCTATAAAAAGATGATAACTGCAAAATATTCGTTTTTGTTAGGCTCATCCATAAACTTGAATCAAAATTATTATTTTTTGACAAGGTCTCAAATACCCACCTATTTTTCTTAAGTAATGTTTTTGAGGTCATAAAAGATCCAGTTGTACAAGAAACCGTTCTCCAGATTGTTTTTGAATGAAATCTAATAACACTTTTATAAGTGTGAAGTTGTTTTTTGTAATAATCCAAGTTGTCATATATTGTTAAAAAATCTACATCATTTGATGAATTATAATATTTATATGCCTCCTCAAGAGCATTAGGTAAGAATAAATAATCATCTTCAGCCAAGTAAACCGTTTCAGCAATATTTTGATTAATTAGAATTTCTATTTGTTTTTCGTAAGTACCATAATTACCTACGCCATTCAAATGTAAGAATTCAATATCATAATTAAAGAGAATTTCTTTAAATAAATTTTCATAACTATCTGGGCAATTGTCTAAAATAATCCAAAATTTAACATTTAATTTTCCTAAAGCATCCTTTAGAGATTTAACTGCAACTTTCGATAATTCAAATTTATCTTCTGGATGAATTATAGGAGTTTTAGAAACTCCAGGATAAATCCTGTAAACAATTGCAAGATCTTTTTTATCTGTCATCATAATATTTATCAGATTCACCCAATAGCAAGTTCGTTACTATATCAAGCCCCTTATTCTTACCTTTTTTCAAATCATCTAAATTATTTATATTAAGATATGCATCTCTGGAAGTATTTTTTCCACTAACAGCTGTTGAAACATAAGGAAAGTCAAAACCTCTTCTAAAATTAAAGTGGTATGCATACTTTCTTGCACGTGCAACTTGTTCTGGAGTATTAGCTTTTACTAAAAATGGTTCTTTTAGTATTTTAAAATAATGTTCTATTGAGTCAGGTTCTTTTGAAAATCCTTTATTTCTGCAGAAAGCCTCACCAACAATTAGCAAGGGATTGGCTCTTAAGGCTATTTCAAGAGAAATATTTGATCCATAAACAACAGACAGATCTGAAATATCAGATAATATATATGAGCTTATGTCACTATCAGGTTCAATTATTTTGATATTTGATGGAATATGATCAAACATTTTTCTTATTTCTTCTGCAATTGGCTGATCTGTTGTAAAGCCTCCTTTAGATTCAGCGGGATGTATTCTTACTGCAAGTTGGATATTGTTGTCCATACTGAATTTTATAGATTGATTTAACCAATCCAAAAGATCATTGAATATAGAAGAGGGATAAAATATTTGAGCATCCCATAAAACATTTGTAAAAAGTGAAATCAGAGGCTTGGTTTGATCAATATCTAGTTTATCAATAATTGTTTGCTTATCAAGAATTGGATTTGGATGATAATTAACATTATCTCTTCCTCCAGCAAGTTTTGATTGCATATATTTATCAAGCTTGATCTTTTTCTTATCATTTAGAACTAAATTTTCCCAAATTGCATCACTCTCGGTTAAAAATGTTCTGTGATAAGTGTCATTAACAGACAATTCTATAGTATCTTGTCTGTATGGAGTTCCCCAAATATATATAGGTATTCCCTCTTTTCTAGCAAAGTCAGTAAGTATGCCATGTTCCAAATAAATTCCATGAATTGCGAAAATGCTCATGGGCTTAAAATCTTTAAGTGATCTTTCAAGAAGATCTATATATTTAATTGAAGATAATAAATATCTGTAATAAATTGCTTTATGGTAATGATCTGTTTCCTCGAGACTGCCTCTAGCCAAAACTCTTAGTGCTGTAGATTTAGAATGTTCAGATATATTAATACTTTTATAATAAATATTTTCTGAAAAAGATATATTTTGTTCTCTTAAAAATGATTCGGCATCTTCTATATCTGAGTGTCTCTCAAAATGTTCTAGTTTAAGTTGATCAAGGCCAAGTTTTGTACAAAATGCATTAATATTTTCATCACTTAACTTACATAGATCTAATTCATTGTAGGCAAACTTTTTAAATTTATTTTCAAAAAAATACGGGTTATTGTTTCCTGCAGGGTCTTTTGCATAAGCAGGCAAAGCATAGCTGCATGACATTATCCTGACATCAGCACCTCTTATTTGGAGAGCTTTAGCAATTAAAGTTTCAATAGCTAGAGGTGCTTCATAAAAACCAGTTACAGGTGCAATTAGAACTTTTTTGTTAATTGGTTTATTTGGAATACATTCAGCACTATTAATAAGCACTCTATCCCATTGATATAAAATAGGATAATGTAAAAAATGCTTTAAAGGACTGCCAATGAGTCTTGAGAACCCAATTTTTTTTAGGGCAGATAAAGTTTTTTTTATAACTGATTTAAAGAACCAATTTAATTTCAGAATAATATCTTTCATGAGAGTTTTAAGAGAATGTTTTTTTAAGCTCCTTAAGGTAATGCTTAATTTTTTTGAAATCACTTAATTTAATTATTGAGATATCTACTAGCTTTTTATTGGAGGTGTTTATGAATTTATACATATATGTAAACCAAACTAGTATTCTTGTTATGCAAATTATAACAGGCATACCCAATATTCCTAATGCTTTTATGGCGGGCACACATAAAATAAAAATTAAACATGAGCCCAAGAAATTAATGAATGTAACAAACCCTGGTCTGTTTATTGATAAAAAGAAAGATTCAAATGAAGTTATTGATGAAACAAAAATTGTCGAAGACATTAATACTATTGTCGGAGCAATTGCCTCACTAAAATCTTGTCCAAAAATTAAGGGGATAAAAAATATTGATAAGATAGATAATAATATAAATAAACATGAAACGATTGCCATCATGACTCTTGATGATTTTGCAGTCAGTTCAACAGCTGAATCAAAATCTTTTCCAGAGATCTCACCAAATAAATATGTACTAATTGACCTGGGAAGAGAATTAAGTCCATTGAATGCGGTCAATGCAACAGAGTATATTCCCAAAGCTTTCAATCCTAGTATTCCCACCAAGAAAATATTTGGTAAGTTATTTATAAATATAGGGAAGATTGAAGATGGATATCTTTTGAGTGAATACCAATATAACTGTCTTATTCTATGAAATCTAATCTTGGATATCTTAGAAAATAAGATTTCTTTGAAAAAAAATATTCCAACTATAGTCGATGTCACATTTGATATTAAAAGTGACAGCGTTGCAGAGAAGCTTGTTAAACTTCCATTCATAAAAAATATAATTACAAATAAAAAATATGAGATTGCATTTATTAAAATAATAGTCGCATACTCTTTTGCCATGCCCTTTCCTAAAAACATGGTATGAAGAAACGTTAAAATAACAGTTACAAATATCAAGCAAATTATCGAAACTAAATAATAATTTGAGATCTTATCTATGTTTAATACTTGGAAAAAGTATTCATTAAAAAAAAGACTTAGTATAGATAAAATAAATATGAAACTTAGTAAGTTAAATATATTTATTAGCGCTATTTGGTTAAGTTTTAAAAAATTCTTTTTGTAAAAAAAAAGTGATCCAGTTGGTAAAGATAAGGAAGTTAGTGCAGCAGCCATAGTAGCAACTGTTATCATTAGAACATATAAACCTCTATCTTCTGGCCCGAGAAGTCTTATAACAATAATGTTTGTAACTATCCCAATCGGAATTTGCAATGAATTAGCTAAGAAAATTTTAAAAAATTTATCTAATAGTTTCATGTATTACCATTTTTAATCTTTTTTATTTGATTTGATCCCATTTTGATGCTACTTCATTCAAATCATTAAAAGTTTCAAAAGATTCATCATTATCTAAATGCGAATTAACTAAAAAGAATTTCTTGAGTTTGCTTTTTTGTGAGGCAAGCATATCTGAATATTTATCTCCAATAAAATATGATATTTTTCTATCAATTTTATATTCTTTAATTGCCTTTTCTATTAAATAATTTTTTGGTTTTCTGCATTTACAATTATCATTTGGATGATGAGGGCAATAATAAATGCTATTAATATGAATAGAATCATTTTTAAAGATTTTTAACATATGTGAATTAATTTCTTGAAATTCTTGTTCGGTAAAAAAACCTCTGCCAATGCCAGATTGATTGGTTACAATGATAAGTAAGTATTTCTTAAGTTGAAAAAACTTGAGGGCATCAGTAACTCCATCAATTAATCTAAAATCTGAAATTTTATGGACATAGCCAAAATCATGATTTATTACTCCATCTCTATCCAAAAATATTGCTTTGTTCATTTAGCTATTAATGATTTCATTAATTATTCTAGTTGAAGATTGATTGGGGATAAGATCAATCAGAACTACCTTACCTCCATATGAATTAACAAAATCATTTCCAATTACCTTGTCGATTGAATAGTCTGATCCTTTTACAAGAATATCTGGTTTTATTTCTTTGATTAAATTAAGTGGATCGGTTTCTTCAAAAATTATAACCTCATCAACAAATTTAATAGCTTTGAGAACTGTTAATCTATTTTCTTGAGAATTTACAGGCCTATCAAGACCCTTGATTTTTTTTACAGAAGTGTCTGAATTTAGTCCGACAATTAATTTATCTCCCATTTTTTTTGCTTCTTTTAAAAGATGGATATGACCTGAATGTATGATGTCAAAACATCCATTGGTAAAAACAATTTTTTCTGTTTTTTTCAAAATATTTTAAGGTTTAATTTCATCTTGACTAACAGTAGAGGTTCCAAATTTTGAAACTACAATTGATGCACACTTACTGGCAAAATTCATTGAATCTTCGTGACTCATTCCCATTGCTAAACAGGCAGAAAAGGCTGCAACAACAGTGTCCCCTGCACCAGTTACATCATAAACTTCTTTTGAAGTTGTGGACTCATGAAATATTTCTTTATTTTTATATAAAGTCATCCCCTCACTACCCCTAGTTATTAATAATGCATCAAGATTTATATCATCTATTAACTTAAATGCTTTTTTATTAAAATCATCTTGATCTTTAAATTCTCCAGTCATTTTTTTAAACTCCAGAACATTTGGTGTTAACACGGATGCCCCAAAATACGAAGACAAATCATATCTTTTAGGATCAACAATTACTCTTTTGTTTGCTTTTTTTATTATTTTTATCAGAGCTTGTGGATCATAGATAAACCCTTTAGCATAATCTGATACAACAATGATATCAGCTTTAGTGATTAAATCTTCATAAGAATTATAATTTCCTGGATTGTGGGCTTCTGGTTTTGATTCGAAATCTACTCTCATTAATTGTTGAGAATTTGAAATTAATCTTAATTTTTTTGTTGAAATCGCGTCGTTTACTTTATTAAAAATTGGCATAATATTAGCTTCACCTAATAAATTTTCTATAACTATAGAGTCTTGGTCATCTCCAACAGAAGAGATAAGGTCTACTTGTGATCCTAAAGATTTTAAATTAAGAGCAACATTTGCGGCTCCACCAAGACGAAACTCTTTGGATTTCATATTTATTACTGGTACTGGTGCTTCAGGTGAAATTCGATGGCTCTCACCATACCAATATTCATCTAACATTACATCGCCAAAAACAAGAACTTTTGTGGACGAAAAATCTATTTCATTAGTCATTTTTTAAAGGCCTTGATATTAAATTTAGATATGGATAAAAGTATTGTTTTGGGGTTCCAAAATTAATAAATAAATTTGGGAAAAGACTAATACCGATAAAAGACTGTCTTCCGAAGAAATTAAAATTTTTTCCTAGTCTGTGAACTGGTGGACACTTTTCTAGACTTGGGTAAATATACTCATCGGGAAGATAATCTAATTGGAAGTTATGCTTATTAAACACTTTTTTAATCTCATTTAAATACCTGTAATAAACATCCCATTCTCCTGACCTTGATATAGAATATTTATATTTTTCACCTCTTAAGCTTATATATCTTATTGCAAGCCATCTAGGCATGTGTCCAAGAAATGCAAGTCCTGTATGGTCATCAATTGGTTTAATAGGATTAGGTACTAAAGTGAAAACACAGCCACGACATACTCTAAATATTTCTGGAAGCATCCATTCTAAAACTTCGTCTTCAAGATGTTCAAAAACAGAAAATGAAGTTATCAAATCAAATGCATTATCTTTAAATGGAAGAGACTTTTTGTCATTAAATATAAAGGTCGATTCATCCATATTATTTTCTTTTGCTAATATATTAGCTAACTCGAGATGCTCAGTATGTAGATCAATGCCGGTTGCATCATGGCCAAGAGCGTTCATTAAAACAACAAATTCTCCCGTTCCACTACCAATATCTAAAATTTTTAGCTTTCCATTGTTTAATTTATTGTTGCATTCATTTACCGACATGTAATCAAGAACACTCTTCATCCAATCAGCATAACCAAGTTCATTGGTATGATTAAGTTTCTCATGATGTTCTTTCAGATGAGCATTCACTCTAGACTTATTAATTCCTTCCTTTAAATAATATTTATCCAAAGCGGTTATAAAATTCTTACATTCAATCATTTGGAAACCTCTGCTGCGACAACAAAAGTATCATCTCTGCCAGGCATCTTATCAATCACTAAACAAATTTTACAATTTAGATATTTAAGAAGACTCACTATTTGATCTTGAGTCCAAACATGATAATGAAAGCATCCATTATCTATTATCCATTTTCTATTCCAAGTTCCATCAGAATTTTTTGCATCTTTTTCCCATGGGTGATTGAATGGATCACAAGTAATTTTCAAAAATTCATCCATTACATAAGAATATCTTCCTTCTTTCTTAATATAATCATCTTCATTGACACCATTTTCAAAATCATAAATATGCTTATCAAGTTTTGATATCTCTCTTCCTTGATCAAAGGTTCTTTCACAATGAGGTAACATAATGAAAATTATTCCACCATCTTTAGTCACTCTGATAAATTCATTTATAGTTTTTATTGAATTAATACAATGCTCAATGCAATGAGCTGTAACTAAAAAATCAAATTCACTATCATTTACTGGAATATCATCAGCATCACCAGATAAATACTTGTACTGATTTTTTCTTGATTCTGTATATTTGTCTAACATAATGGTATTTTTTGATGTAGAGAAGGGAAAGTCTCCTGGGCCAATTTCTAGTCCATTACCAGTTAAGTATTTTTTATTAATATAATATTTAAATAACTGAAGTTTAGGATGATTATGTTCATTGAGAACTTTAAGGATAATTTGCTTTAACTTATTTGGTAATATCTTTTTTAGAAAATTCATATGCTTTTAATTATTTGCTTCTAAAACATCCATTAATGTAATAATTGAAATTATTTTTTTTGAGGAATCTACAACAGGAACAGCGTGAATCTTATTGGATAAAAGCACCTTTTTAGCTTCTTCAAAGCATCTGTCACTTTCTTCTACAAATGTTGGATTTAGTTCAGCGATATCCTTGGATTGAACTTTCAAAGATGCTCCATCAATCAAGGCTCTAATAATATCACCCTGGCTAATACATCCAGTTAGTTGTCCCTTCTCATTTGTTAAAAATGTTATTCTAGTATTGCTTGTGTCTATAACTTCGAGCATTTCTTTTATACTAATATTTTCGTCAATTATCATTATCTTCCTCCGA
>MDTG01010745.1_pt1 | contig 32302 bp, 26 predicted proteins | sample 811421 | NCBI WGS metagenome assembly MDTG01 (sample SAMN05326645, study PRJNA326480) | marine metagenome | isolation source: seawater | place: Pacific Ocean: South East | collected 2011
TATTCTTTATATATCAAAAATTACTAATGTATCTAATAAAAAGTTCAGAATATTAATTTCTGTTTTATTATCAAATTTCTCAGTTTTAGCTGACATACTTGTAATCGTAGTTTTTTCTTCACTTATAACTAATGAAATTACAACTGAAAATTTCGTAGTAGAGTTTTTTGTTGTCAATAAATATCTTCTACCGATTGTCGTTGTAGTAAGGTTTTTATCAATTTATATAGAAAAAATGAATTTACAATCTCTACAGTTAAGTGTGAGAGAAAATCTCAGAGTACACTTACTTAAGGAAGTTTATAATAAAGGTAACTATTCTTTATCAGACGCAACTTTTTATATAAACGAATTAACAACTCACGTTTCTTATTTTTATGGAGCATTAACTTTATTTATTAGTGCTGTAATTCAACTCCTCGTTTATGGATCTTTTTTGATCTACTCAAGCCTTAATATTGTTACGATATTTTTATTTGGAGGAGTAGTGCTTTTTTTCCCTACAAGATACTTTCTTAGATTAAGTAGAAAATATATTCACATTTCTTATGAAAACTCAATAGAAATAGCTAAAGATATACAAAGAGTTGTAGACAATCTATTTTTAATAAAAATATTAAGAACAAACAAAATGGAGATTAAAAATTTTAGTAAAGTTGCAAACAGCTTTACTAAAGCACAATTAAATAATTATAAATATGGAACAATTAATAGTATTTTCCCAAATTTTCTAGTTGTTTTTGCGTTTGCAATATTAATTGTTTTTTTCGATTTGTTAGAATATTTAACTTTAGAATTTATTGGTGTAACTTTAAGGTTTGTTCAAACTTTAGGAATATTTAATACATCCTTAAATTCAATTGTAAATTCTCATGTTCATCTGGATAAGTTAAATAGCCTTGAAAGAAATAAAAGAAAATCAAATCCAATCCAAATAAACAACAATTTAAAAAATGATGTCGCAGTCTCTTTAAAAGACGTTTCTTTTAAATATTATGGTTCAGAGCAAAAATTATTTAACAAAATATCCATCGACATATTAAAAGAAAAACACACTATTTTGACTGGATCAAACGGCTCAGGTAAAAGTACGTTGCTTGGATTGTTTTCAGGAGTTCTAGAGCCAGATGAAGGAGAAGTAACTTGTTTTTCTAAACACATATCATATGTTGGTGCGAACCCTTTAATAGTTCCAGGAACACTCAGAGAAAACTTAGTATATGGTAACGCAAATATTGTTGAAGATAAAACAATGGAAACAGAATTAAATAATTTTGATCTTGATATAGATTTAAATAATACAGTAACTAATTTATCATTATCATCTGGACAAATGCAAAAGATAGCTTTTATTAGGGCTCTTCTTCATAAATCAGAAATATTATTTTTAGATGAGTCCACGTCAAATCTCGATGAACAAACAAAAAAATTGATAACCACGATTATTAACAGGAAAAAACTTACAATTTTGAACTCTACTCACAATCCTGAAGATTTTGATTATGATGAACACCTCAAAATTACAATTAATAATGATAAAAGAATTATTAATCTAGTAACTTCTTAAAGTCTTCTATTTCTAGATCTATTAAATTTGAAATGTTATTATTCTCAAATACTTTTTTCATGGCATTTTTAGAAATATTTTTCTGTGAAGAAATATTATTATCAATTTGTTTTAATAATTTATTAAGCTCATCTGTATTTTTATATAGATATCCATCAATTGAACTAGTTATTAGTTCTTTGTTATTGTCTATATTTTTGGCAATAACAATGCAGCCCGAACTCATAGCTTCTAAAATTGCTTTTGAATTTCCTTCAAAGCTTGACGAAGAAACAAAAATTTTATGGTTTTGATATACACTTAATAATTCTGAATAGGGTATTACATCTTTAATTTCTAAATTAACATTGTTTTCTTTAGCAAGGGTTATTAGTTTTTCTCTTTCTCTTCCTTCACCATAAATAACAAGAGAGTAGTTTGTGTTTACTAATGCCATAATTATTTCATCAAAATTTTTCTGCTTCTCTAACCTCCCAACTGTTAAAACTTCTAAATTGTTACGATTTTCTAATTTGTTATAATTTAATTCCTTTACCCAATTAGGCCGAAGAATGATATTGCCTTTATTAAATTTTTCTTTTAAATAATTTAAGTCACTCAAACTCGAGACCGAATAAAGGTCTGAAAAAAATAAAGAAAAACGGGTCAATATTTTGTATAGAAATTTGATTGTTGTTGATTTTTCTTCAAGGACACTAAATCTATACATATCATATCCGGTTCTTAAGAAAAGTTTTTTATTAGTTAAAAGCTTTAGACCAATTGCTACCCATGATCCAAGTAATTGATTTTGTTTAATAATGTCAAAATTATGAATATTTTTTTTAATTAGGAACGGATAATAGAACGACTGTAAGTACTCTAGTTTTTTAGATTTTCTTTTTTTTATGAAATTATAAATTGGAAAAACTTCAATATCTTCTTCAAATTTAATCTCTTCTTCATCTCCATATGTAACAAATGTAAATTTTATATTGTTATCTTTTGACAGTTTTTTGTAGAATTCTAGCTCTCTATCAAGAGACCCGCTTTCTTTCCATAACCTAAGCGAATATCCAAAAGTAAATAAAAGAATGATGTGCATTAGCATTATAATAACTCATGAATATGATTAATAACCTGTCTTAAAATGAAAAAAATACTAGTTGTACATAATACATATCAAAATATAGGAGGTGAAGATATCGCCGTCAAAAATGAAGTTGAATTTTTAAAAAAACATTTTGAAATGGACGAATTATATTTTTCAAATAAAATCGAAAATTTTTTCGAATTTTTAAAAATTATTATCTTTAATTCAAATTCGAATGCAGTAAATAAATTTAAAAAAAAGGTCAATGAATTTAATCCAGATATAGTTTATGTTCACAATACTTGGTTTAATGCTTCTTTAGGAATATTAAATTACATGATAAAAAATAATGTAAAGTTTGTTTTAAAGATTCACAACTTTAGATATTATTGCACCAAGAGTATTTTTCTTAAGAGTCATCTAGAAAATAAAAATTTTTGTGAGGCGTGTGGTAAAAACCGTTCAGATAATTTATTTTTTAATAAATATTTTCAAGAATCCTATCTTAAGTCATTAATGGTAATTAGATATGGTACAAAATATTTTAGAATAATTAAAAATAACAGTTTTCCGATATTTGTTTTAACTAATTTTCACAAAAAATTTCTTGAAACACTTGGTATAGACAGTTCTCGTATAAGAGTTTTGAGTAATTATTTACAAATAACAAACTCAAAATTATCTAATAAAAGAGAAAATTATTTAGTTTACGCAGGCAGGGTCTCTGAAGAAAAGGGTGTAAAAGAATTGATAAATTCTTTTCTTAATTCGGAACTAAAAGATTATAAATTAAAAATAATTGGTGAAGGGCCAATTCTTGCAGAGTTAAAAAATTCAAACTCCTCTAAAAGAATTGAATTTTTAGGATCTTTAACTAATTCAGAAACACACAAAATAATAGAAAAATCACTTTGTGTTGTTAGCTCAACAAAGCTATATGAAGGACAGCCAACAGTACTTTGCGAAGCATCGTACCTTGGTGTCGCATCTGTTTTTCCAAATAGCGAGGGTATATTAGAATTTTTTCCTGATAATACGAAGCTCTCGTTTAAGCAATATAACTATAGTGATCTTGTAAGCAAATTAAATTTATTAAAAGACCAAAGCCTATGTATAAATGAAGGTAAAAAAAATCAAGACTTTATTATTAAATTTTTAAATGAAGATGCTTTACTTAGTAAGTATAAAATTTAAAGGGTGAAAAATGGATCGTAAAATTTCTGTTTTGCTAAGTGTATATAATGGAGAAACTTATTTACCTTCAGCTTTAAATAGTATTTGTAGTCAAACATATGAAAATTTTGAATTTTTAATTATGGATGATTGTTCTAACGACAATTCATATGAAGTTTTAAATGAATTTAAAAAAATAGATTCAAGAATTAAATTATTTAAAAACAAAAATAATTTAGGCCTTACAAAATCATTAAATATTTTAATTTCAGAAGCTACAGGAGAATATTATGCAAGACAGGATGTAGATGATATTAGTTTGGTTCAGAGATTTGAAAAACAGATTGATATACTAATAAATGAAAATTATGCTGCATGTACCACAAGAGCCATAATCAGAGAAGATACAAGAATTACTCCGAACAAATCATTTTACTTACCAAAATTTTTTGTTATGAATTTAAAAAATCCTTTTGTACACGGTTCATTAATGATAACTAAAGAAGCTCTAATTAGTGTAGGTGGATACAACGAATTATTTTATTACGCTCAAGACTATAAACTTATGTCAGATCTTCTTGAAGCTAACCAAAAAATAAAAATTATAAAAGATCCTCATTATATTTTGAATATAAAAGATAATATTTCAACAAATTATAAAGAGCAGCAACAATATTATGCGGATTGTGTGAGAAAAAAAATACAACCTGAGAAAATAAAATGAAGGTTGCTATTGGCTCACTAATAAAAAAAGGACCTTGGGGTGGTGGGAATTTATTTATTTCTAATTTAAGTGAATATCTTGAAAGTAACGATGTAAATGTTTATTTTGATTTAAAAAGAAAAGACCTAGACATAGTGCTTCTAATTGATCCAAGAAAAGATTCTTTAAATTCAACATTTAATCATAAAGATATTAGGAAATATTTGAATTTAGTTAATGATGAGGCAGTAGTAATTCATAGAATTAATGAGTGTGATGAAAGAAAGGATACAAACCACATAAATCAGTTTTATCTAGAAGCAAACCAGGTAGCAAATTATACAATCTTTGTAAGTGAGTGGATTAAATCTATTTATGAATCTTTATCATCAGAAAAAATTGAATCTAGTGTGATTATGACAGGAGCAAATCAAAAGATATTTAATTCTAGAAATTTACCTAAATGGGATAAAAACTCAAAATTAAAAATTGTAACCCACCATTGGGGAAATAATTGGAATAAAGGCTTTAACGTTTATAAAAAACTTGATGAAATGTTAGTTACAGATGAATGGAAAAATTTGATTGACTTTACTTACATAGGAAACTTGCCAACCAACTTCTCTTTTAAAAATTCTAATTATATTGCTCCTCTTAGCGGTCAAAGCTTAGCAGATGAATTAAAGAAGCATAATTTATATATTACTGCATCATTAAATGAGCCATCCGGGAACCATCACATAGAAGGTTCACAATGTGGCTTGCCATTAATGTACATTAATAGTGGAGGAATTCCAGAATTTGCTAATGGCTTTGGAGTTGAGTATGAATTCGAAAATATCGAAAAAGTGCTCAATACTATAATTGCAAATTATGATATTTATTTTGAACAAATGAAAAGCTATCCATTTAATTCTATAAAAATGTCCGAAGATTATTTAACTCTTTTTAAGAAATTATTAAATGAAAATAAAAAAGAAAATAAATTAATAAAAAGAAATAAAATTAAAAAAATAATCTTTGTATTAAGTTATAACATCAAAATCTTTGCAAAAACTAACAATTTTGCATTTTTTTTCTATAAGAAATTAATTCATATTTATAATGTTTTAAATGAAAAGTATGCAAAATAATTTAATAAAAATATACATAAACATTTATGCTGCTTTCTTAATAATGTATATGCTATTTGGTAGGTCATTTTCTGGAATTCAACTAGTTAGTTTTAAAATAGGAGAGTTGTTAGTTGGTTTCTGTCTGCTATTTGGAATATTGTTTTTTCCGTATTCAAAATACAAAACATTTACACAAAAGTTTATATTTAATTATAAGATATTTATTTTGAGTAAAGTTTTTATTTTATCATTTATCTTGTCTTTAATATTCAACAGTGGGTCGTTTTTCAACCTTTACAGTTATAGAAGCAGTTCCATAATATGGACAATTAATTTTATTTTTTTAGGGTATTTTGTTTTTAATATTTTAGATGAGGATAGTTATTTTTTTAAACTTTTACCATCAATTCCAATTATTGTATATATCTTAAGCACGGTTCATTTCCCAGAAATTCTAATTAAGTTTTTTAATGATTATTCTGACAAATTTGACTTTGTTAAAGGCTCTGACCTGTTGCTAACATTTGTAGTTACAACTTTGTTTGTTAGAAATAAATATAAAGATTCATTATTTGGTTTTACTTACTTTTTATCTATAAGCTCACTTTTTGTTCCTTTGTTTATATATAAAAGTAAAGGAGCTTTTTTTCCAGGTTTACTTTTTATAATTTTTAATATTTTTTATTACAGAAATTTTATTTTTACTAATAAATTAAAGTCAACTCTTGTTTTATTTTTATGTATTCCTGTATTTTTAGTATCTACTTTTAATTCATATGGAAATCTTACATTCAAGAAAATGGGGATGGATCAATACTCCCAAGAAGAAAATATAGCTAGTGCAGTCCCAGATGCATTAAGCACAATACTTTCTGAAAAGAATACTCCTGAAATTTTCGCATCTTTTTTTATTATGGATGGTAGATTGTATTCGCAAGAGCAGATGGCTAATTGGAGGCTGCAAATTTGGCAAGACACTGTTAGAGACTTATTTTGGAATGCAAGATATTACCAAGATGAAATAACTTATGGCCTTGTACGAGATCAAGGAGGTTTAAGAAACGACTTAACATACTTATTTGGATTTGGATACAATGAAATTTTGCCATCCATGAATCATTGGGAAAGACAAGGCACTGATGGATCAAATCAAAACCCTCATAATTTTCTTATTTATGCACTAGGACGGGGAGGGTTTATTTTAGGTTTTCTTGTAATTTTGTTCAATATTTCATTAATTGTTTTTTGGTACAAAAAACACAAAAACTTTTTAATCTTGTTATATATTTTACCAATTTTATTTGCTGCATCTTTTGATGCAGCCCTTGAGAGCGTTAGGTATCCTTTAATATACTTCTCTTTTTATGCATATTTCATTAAAAATAATATTGAAAAAGTGAATAAAAATAATTAATTAGTTTTAAAATATCAAAAGATATGAAAAAAGCATTCATTACTGGCATCACAGGTCAAGATGGGTATTATCTTGCTAAATTATTATTGTTAGAAGGATATATTGTTCATGGGGCTATTAGAAGGTCTTCAAATATAAACACAGTAAGAATAGACCCTTTAATTTCAGAGTATGCAGATTCTGAGAATTTTAATTTACACTACTCAGACTTATTAGATTCAGCTTCACTTAGTAATATAATTAATACTGTAAGACCAGATGAAATATATAATTTAGGAGCTCAATCCCACGTAGCTGTTTCTTTTCAAAATCCTGTATTTACTTCTCAAGTTGGAACACTTGGATCTATATCTATATTAGAAGCAATAAGAACACTTGATTACGATGTAAAGTTCTATCAAGCCTCTTCTTCAGAAATGTTTGGCGGAGAAGGGGAAGTTACACTTTCTGAAAAATCATCATTTGATCCAAAAAGTCCTTATGCAGCATCAAAAGTTTTTGCTCATAATATAACAAAAATTTATAGAGAATCATACAACATGTTTTGTGTAAATGGAATCTTGTTTAATCATGAATCACCCTTAAGAGGTGAAACATTTGTTACTAGAAAAATTACAAAAGCTGTTGGAAGAATATCTCAAGGAATACAATCTCAGCTTACTCTTGGTAATTTGGAAGCCTCAAGAGATTGGGGTTTTGCCGGAGATTATGTTGAAGCTATGTATTTGATGATGCAACATTCAAGTCCAGAAGATTGGGTTATTGCAACTGGTGAAACACACACAGTAAAAGAATTTTTAAAGATAGCTTTTGAAATAGTTGAGTTAGACTATAAAGACTTTGTTAAAACTTCTGAAAAATATTATAGACCAAACGAAGTCGACTACCTTCTAGGTGATCCATCAAAAGCTAAAAAAGAGTTAAATTGGAATCCAAAAGTTAGCTTTGAAGAGTTGGTAAAAATGATGGTTGAAAGTGATATAGAGAATGCTAAACAAGAAAAAGTTTTAATTGATAACGGGTTATTAAAACCAACATGGGAGAATCCAGTTTAAACATTTTGTTTATACCATTCATAAGTCTTTACAAGACCATCCTCTAGACCTGTATCTGGAACCCAGCCATATTTTTTAATAATACTACTGTCAAGCAGCTTTCTAGGGTTACCATCTGGTTTTGAAAGGTCAAAATTTAATTCACCTTCAAAGCCAACCACTTTCTTTATAAGAATTGCTAATTCTTTTATACTAATTTCCTCAGAACTACCTACGTTGATTAAATCTTCTGAAACATTTTTTTCTATAACTGTTTGTATACTTTTAGCTAAATCGTCTACATAGAGAAATTCTCTCAATGGTTCACCACTTCCCCAAATACTATATTCAGATTCATTGTTATTTTTTGCTAAATGTATTTTATGAATTAAAGATGGTATTACATGGCTATCCATCTCAGAAAAGTAATCATTTGGCCCATATAAATTTGTAGGCATAAGATTTATAACTTTATGACCATACTGAAGCGCAAGTGACCTTCCTAATTCTATAGCTGTAAGTTTAGCCATTGCATATGGAGAATTCGTAGGCTCAAGCTTACCTTCCATGAAATTAGATTCTTTTATTGGGTCCTTTGCATTTAGTGGATAAATACAACTACTACCTAAATTTATAATTGTTATATTCGAATAATCTAAACAAGCTTCAAGAACATTAGTGTTAATTTTTAAATTTTCAATTAAGAACTCAACTCTTTGAGTATTATTTGCATGGATACCTCCTACCTTAGCTGCTGCATTGATTAGTATGTCAGGTTTCGTATCCTTTATTAATTTTTTTGTTTCATCAAAATTAAATAAGTTCGTATCGTGCCTAGTAGATTTTATTACCTCATATGAATCTAAATTACTAAACTTTCTTACACAAGAAGATCCTACAAGTCCATTTGAACCAAGTACTAAAATTTTTTGAGGGGCAACCATAAATTAACTATAGCTTGTTTTTCTTATCAAAAATAATATTTTCAAGTTTTGTATTAAATAAATTCAAAGAATATTCTTTCTGAACTTTGCTCTTAGCATTTTTAGTAACATAATTTAATTTTTCTCTATTTTCTGACAGGTAGATAATTTTTTTCTTCCATAAATCAATTTCATTTTTTTCAAGGAAAAAAATGGATTCTTCGTCTTTAAAACTATCACTGTCCCAAAAACCTTTAGTTTTAGTTATAAGTAGACCTGTGCCTGCTGCCATAGACTGAAGAGAAACGCTCTGTCCAGATGGTTGGTAAGTTTCTAGTAAAGGATTTATAACTAATAAACTACTTTGATAATATAATCTTATTTCTTCATCATCTAATTCATAATTATTCCAGCTACCATTGAGAAGTTTTACATTATCTGGCAGGTTAATGTTATTGATATTTTTAGTTATGAAAACAAAATTAAAATTGTTCATATTTTTTGCTAAATTTATTAAAAATTCGTAATCCCTATTTCCATCGTTTCCAATGAACAAAATTTGTGAATTATTTTTTTCTACATTTACACTTTTAGACCAGAAATCATAATCAACAGAAAATGGTAAGAATACAAATTTATTTGCTAGATTTTTTTTAACTTTATTTATGCTATTTTTATATTCACCCTTTCCAAGAAAAATTAAGTTTTTGGATAATTTTATTAGGATTCTGATAAATAATTTTTGAAAAAAAGTAACAACAACGTTTCCTTTTTTCTTACTAAATAATCCCATAATTATTATGTAAATATCAATATTTTTAAAAACTTTTATATAAATAAGAAATGGCAACAATGAAATTGCTAATCGGTCATTTGTTATTATTACTTTATTTGAATTAAGTAAGATATTAAGATTTTTCTTATTTAATATTTCACAGAAATAAAAAGGCAAATTAGATAACTTTCTTAAAATTTTATCAATTACTTTTAGAAAAACTTTTATCCCACTTGGATTGAAATTTTCTGACTCCATCTCAATTAATTTAATATTTTTATTTTTTTCAGAAAAGTAAAATAATGAATAAAAAAATTCTTTAGCTTTGTAATTATTTTCTTTTATTTTTCTAGTCCGACCCGACCCAAAAACATAAGTTAAATTATTTTTATTCATTGAAAACAATTCTATGATAGCTTTTTTTAAATAAAAAAATCAATTTTTTTTAAATTACAACATTAATCTTAAGTATTGTATGTGTGGATTTGTAGGAATACTGTCAAATAACTCAATAAATGAAAATTATTTAGAAAAATCTAATGAGCATTTAATTTGTAGAGGGCCAGATAATAAGACAATATTAAATTCAAACCTTCCAGAGTTGTTTGATGTAAATATTGATTTAAATTTATCAGCAATTTTTAATCGATTATCAATTATCGATTTGACTGATTCAGCAAATCAACCAATGATCTCAAAAGAATATGGAACTATGGTTTTATTCAATGGTGAAATTTATAATCATAAAGAACTCAGAACAGCGCTTGAAAGTAAAGGAGTAAAATTTTACTCTAACCATTCAGATTCTGAAGTTGTATTAAATGGTCTTTCTGTAGAAGGTATAAGTTTTATTAATAAACTAATAGGGCAATTCTCCATATTTTTTTTAGATAGTAAAAAAATTAAATGTTACTTGATAAGGGATAGGCTTGGTCAAAAACCATTATTTTATTATCTTGATAATAAAAGTTTAAAATTTAGTTCTAATCTTAAATCACTTTACCATAATCAAAATTCAACAATAGACGAAGGCAATGTACTAAAATATTTAAGCTTTGGAGTTGTCCCATCTCCAGGAACAATTTTTAAAAATATATTTAAAGTAAATCCTGCGAGTTACATTGAAGTAAATTTAGATACATTCAACTATATTGAAAAAAAATATTGGAATATTGAAAATTATGTAAATAAAAACAAATTTAGTAAAGAGGATTTTTTTGATAAGTTTTCACAATCTGTCGACTATCGCCTAATATCAGATGTACCAATTGCGAATTTTCTTTCGGGAGGTCTAGATTCAAGCTCAATAGTTAAGAACATGTTTGACAATGGGAAAACAGATATAAATACTTTTACAGTAGAGGTTGAGAATGAAAAATATGATGAATCAAAATGGGCAAATAAAGTTGTAGAGAAGTATTCGACAAATCATTATTCAGAAATCATAAGTAGTAAAATTGAAAATGATTTAGTTATAGAGTCGCTACATGCATTAGACGAACCTTACAGCGATCCTTCAACAATACCTTCTTACCTAATAAGCAAAGCCATCTCAAGTAGGTATAAAGTTGCAATTTCTGGGGATGGCGGAGATGAACTATTAGGAGGATATCTTAGAACTTTTCAAATGATGCATAGTCAGAAGATTCCAGATTATATTGCAACTACTCTTTATGGAATTTATCCAAAATCGTTTGGAACAGGCCAGAAAATACTTTCAAAATCAAATAATTTTAAAAATGCATATAGTTCATATTTCGAAGATGGAAAGCTTTTAAATTTACTTAATCTAAAAATAAACTATAAAAATGATGAATTTTATCAACAATCTTATGACAAATACAAAAATTTAATATTATCCGATTATAAGCTTTACCTACCAGAGATGATGATGCTAAAAGTTGACAGAACTTCAATGGCGAATTCAGTTGAAGTTAGATCCCCATTTGTAGATCATAAACTAATTGAATACATATTAAGTGTCGACTCAGAACATTTTGTTAGCAATTCTCCAAAAGCAATTTTAAAACAGTATTTGTCTCAGGATTTTGAAAATGAATTCTTGAACAGAAATAAGCAAGGTTTTGTATTTGATCTAGAAAATTGGGTTTATAATAATTTGAGTGTTGTAAGTGAGGAAATAAATAAAGGAAATATTGTTAATAATCTAAATTCAAATATTATTAGTAGTTTAAAACAAAGAAAATCAAGAATAAATGCTCTTAGAATCTGGAGATTATTTGTAATTGAGAATTATTTGTCAGATTTAAAGTAGTATGAAAAAATTTGTTCAAGAAATATTGAGGTTAATACACAAGTCAATTTTAAAATTTAATTTTCCTGATAAGATCTCTATATATTTCCATGATATTTATCAAAACGAAATATCTTCTATAAAAAATATTATTCTGTTTTTTCAAAATCTTGATTATGAGTTTGTATGTGTTTCGGAATTTTCAAATAACTTTAGGTCAAATAAAAAACAAATAGCACTGACGTTTGATGACGGATTTAAAAATTGGACTAATTTGATGGAAATGTTTGAAGAGCATAATATTAAAGCTACATTTTTTTTGAACTCTATATTTCTAACAGATGAAAAAAAAGATAGATTTTTAAAAAATATTAATTTAGATGATGAGTCGAAATTAATTAACCTAAGCGATATTAAAAAAATATATAGTAAAGGTCATGAAATAGGGGCACATACGCACTCTCACTTCACAATCTCACGGTTAAGTTTAGAAGAATTAATTAAAGAAGACACTAAAAACTTTGATATCTTGTCACAGTATTTTAAAATTATATCTTTTGCAGTTCCTTATGGTATGAGAAGATATGTTACCAATGACCAGTTAGATTATTTGAAATCAAAATATAAAACAATATGCTTTGGTGAGTCTGGTATGCAATTTAAACAAAATGAATATTTCATACAAAGATATCCATGGCAATGTGATAAACCTTTTTTGTACAATTTAGAAAACATATGTACTGATACCTCCTACTTCAATGATTTAACTTTAAGAAGCGGTCTTGGCTAGGATGTTAAATAAGATACTCCAATAAATAGTGGTGAAAAAAAGTTTTTTTTGTCAACAAAAGTTAATATGTCGGTGGTATAACGTTTGTTATTATTCACAAAATTAAAATAATCGGAATCAGGTTTAGAATTATCAGAAATTATTACAAGAGGGAATAGTTTATTTTCACTTAAAAAATTAAATATAAACTCTTCACTTCTCTTTTCATGAGTAGAGCATACTAAAATACTTTCTTCAATAGTTTTAAAATTTTCTGTTTGGAAGTATTCTTCAACAGGTCTTCTACATAAATCAAACTGGGTGTCTCCAGTATAAATTTCAACAAGTCCAGCCTTTCTCTCATTTTTTTCTACACCTATATATTGTTTAAAAGAAGGTAATAAGTTTTTATTTGAGTAAATTAAGTGTCCTAATCTACCGTGGCTTACACCAAGTTCGACTAAAAATTTAATATCAGTAAGAGTAAATAATATAAATGGTAGTAATCGGTAATCCCAATGATTTCCTAAGTCCAGATCATTTTTTTTCGAATAAGGCAAATTAATAGTATGGCTTTTTTTTATTTTTGTTTGAAGTGCATGCTCAACAACATCATTAATTTCATTAATATCAAATCCAAAATTATTTTTTAGGTAATACTTGAGGGACAATAAACTTCTAGCATTTATTTCAAAACTAAAATTTGTATGCTCTTTAGATTTCATCAACCAAAAAAGATTTAATAAAAGCGATTTCCAGAATTTTTTAAGGACTATTTTTAATCTTTTGAAAAAAATAAAAACAATTAGAAAATTACTTTTTCTTAAGTAGTTTTTTAAAGCTTTTACCATAATTTATTTCCAATTGATTTATATTAAAAAGTTCTTTAAACAGGATACCAAAGCAAGATAAATAAATTATTAAAGAAGTCCAGGGACTCCTGTTTTCATTAAAGTCAGTATAACTTGCTTCTTGAATCCAAAAAATTCTACAAAGCTTTGTATTAGATTTTTCTTGAATAAGTTTTTGGTTATTCTTACATGACTCTTCATTATTTTCTGTATATTTAGACAAACTATCTTTAAAAATTATATTGGAAGTAGAATAATTTTTACAATCTGATTTGTAATTGAAAATATTACCTGATTTATGTATGTTTTTTAATATTGTATTTTCAAACATAAGGATATTATTAACTTCACAAAATACACTATATTCATTTGAAGCCACCATTCTCTCTGACATTTGCTGGTTGTTTTCCTTAGGATGTCCTGCAATAAAAATTACTGAACCTACAAAAACTAAAGATAAAAGAATATTTATGTATTTTTTATTTCTCTTAAAAAAATATGATATAAAAAAGAGAATGAAACAATCAAAAGAAAACCATAGTAGAAAGACTTAAAAGTATCACCCTTGTATGGATTAAAGTTATTAGATGGAAATCCTATAGCATTAAAATACAAAATCATTATGCCTACGAAGGGTCCTAAGTAAAACTTTCTTAAACTTTTACTTTTAAATGATAAGTAGATAATGCAAGTAAAAAAAACAATACTAATTAATACAGATAAAATCTTCCTGAGATGATCTAATTTATTTACAACAAATCCAGCAAAAGGCCCACTGTAATTAATCTCTCTTTTTGTCGTCAAGAAAGTTTCCGAATCTGTAACAAAAATATCTTTTCTATTTTTTGAAAAATAATTTCCAGAAAAATCAAACATCTGATTAAAGTGATCACCGAATGTATCAAGTAAAGTTAAATTTATAACTGATTTTGCGTGTATACTATAGAAATCTTCTTGATAATCATATTCAAAAAAAGGATTTTTAAAAATTTCAACAAGGTTGACTTTAAATAATATTAAAGGGCTAGCTTTGTAGTCAAACTCTTCTTCATAGACTCTGTCAAAAGGAGTGAGGCCTGTAATTATATAATTCTCAAATTGAATAACAGAAAAAACTAATACAAAAACAATCACTAATATAATTAAAGTTTTTTTTGTTATATTTCTAAAAACTTCAAAATAAAATATTAACAAATATAGTAATGTCATTGCACCAAGAGAAGCTTTTGAATTTATAATTAAAACTAAAAATGGAATTGATTGATATAAAAATTTATTATTTTTTGATTCTAAAAATTTTTCAATTAAATATAAACACCATGTAAATAGCGAGAATGCAAATATCTCAGGTTTCATTACAGCTCTAGAATATAACGCCTGTGGAAAGAAGTTTAGAACTATAAGGGCTCCTAGTGCTGTGTTGCTGTTAAATTCATAAATACGTAAAATTTTATATAACCCAATTAATCCTATAACAAATAAGAATAAATTTAATTCTTGTACTGCCGAACTAATTATTGATTCTTGATTTCCAATATTGATAATTTCTAAGTGTCTTTTTAGAGAAATTGAGACAAGAAAATAATATATTGTCCCCTGCCCGTAATCTATAAGTACATCTAGTCCTATAAAATAGTTAACATAATCGAAATATTTTGAAAAGTCTACATTATTTCCTGAGTAATAAAAAAAATTTAACCAATTATGAGTTAGATAAATACAGAAAATTAAAACAAATAATAGAAGTTTGTTAAGATTTATTTTTAACATTTTTTGAACTATTAAATATTATTAACGAATTTATGAAATAAAAAAGTAGTTTAACTCCATCACTAAATCTAGATATTTGGGTTGATCCATATACTCTTGCTTTATAATGAACAGGGTATTCCAATATTTTTTTTCCACAATAAGCAGCACTAAATATAAAGTCAAAATCACCAAATGGATCTTTAATTAATAATTGATTGTTCCACTCATACATTTTGTTAATCATGTCTTTTTTAAACACTTTAGTCCCACAAAGCGAATCTGTTAATTTTGTTGAAATTACAATAGATATAATAAATTGAAAAAATAAATTACCAATGTTATTTAATCTTCGCATCGCACCTTTTTCCATTTTATAAACAAATCGTGTTCCATTTATAAAATCAGCCCTACCTTCTTCAATGATTTCAAAAAAATCATTCAAAGTTTCTGGATCAACACTAAGGTCAGAATCTAATATAGTAATTAATTCATATCGAGATTCTTTAATAGCTTCAAGAACTCCAGGCCCTTTGCCTTTAGAGTGTTGCTCTATAACTCTGATAGGTAAGTTACCAAATTTCTCTTTCACGTTTAATGAAGCACTTAAAGTGTTATCTTTTGATTGGCCACATATAATAATAATTTCATATTCTGAATTAAAAATAGGAATTCTTTCAATTAACGGTTCAATGTTTTTTTCTTCATTTTTTGCTGGAACAATTATAGTTTTTGAATAAGTTTGTTTAAGTTTATTTTTTTTTGTGAGCAATAAGTAGTTATTTATACCTAAATTAAATTTAAAGAAAATAATTTCTAGTAATTTATTAATTAAATCCCCAAGTTTAAATAATTTAAATGGAAAAATTTGCCTTGTAAAGCTTCTAACGATTTCAAAACCGGATGACTCAGATATAGAGTATATTTTTTTCAAATGTATATATGATCTTGCTCTTGATATTTTTTTAAATTTTAGAGTTTCAAAAGTCAGTAAGAATAAGTTCCACTTAGTATTTATAGAATTTATAAGAATTTTACCGTCATTTGTAAGCATTTCATTTAAGGTGCCTAGTAAGTTGTATATATCATCTGTAACTTCAAAAATGTCAGTAATTACTATTAATTCGTATTTTTGATTTTTAATATTCTCTAATTGATCGTCAAGATTACTATTTAAATCTAGATTGAAAATATTTTTTTTATATGCCGTATAATTTTTAAACGCATTGTCCTGGTTAATTAAATGAATCCAGTTAGTCTTCTCATAAACAAATCTTTGAATTTCATAATCATGCCTTAGGTAATAAGACTTTGGATTTAATTTAAACATCTTTTTAATTATATGACTTTTAAATTAATTAACTTATAGTTAAATATTATAATTTATAAACCAGTGTTACTATATAGATAATTAATGGCATATCAGAATCAAAACTTAAAAACAGCTAATTTTTTCTGGGGAGGCAGGCTAACTGCTTATGAAGTTTCTAATATGTTTTCTTTTTTTGAAAAAGGCTTCAGTGTTAATGTGTGGTCTTATGAAAATTTAAGCTTACCTCAGGAGTTTACTTTAAAAAATGCTGAACTTATCTTGCCATATGAAGAACTCAACAAATTTAAACAAAATTTTCAAAAATCAAATATGTCGTCGTTCTCAAATCTTTTTAGATATGAACTATTAATGAAAGAGTCAGGATGGTGGTTCGATTCCGACTGTATTTGTATAAAAACTGCCGAAGAGTTTGCAAATTTAGCAAGTAACAAACCTTTTGTGCTTGGCCTAGAAAATGACACCCTAGTTGGCAGTTCTGTAATGTACATTAATGAAAAAAAAATAGTTAAATTTTTATTAGACGAGATAAATCAAAGAATTAGGGATAATAATTATAATTTTTACTGGGGAGAAATTGGACCATATTTGATAACAGATGTGTTTGTCAAGAATAACCTTTTTGATAAAGCGATTAATAGGAACTACTTTTTTTCAATTGAACCAGAAAATTTTTATAAATTATTCGATCCAAAATCCAAGCAATATGTAGAAGAGCAATTAATTAATTCGTTTGTGTGTCACTCATGGAATGAAATGTTTAGAAAATTTGATATTTCAAAAGAAAAACTACCTCCCAAAAATAGTTATTTATATAATCATATTAAACAATTTCTACCAAACAATAATTCTTCAGTTTATGGCTCGTTATTTAATATAAGATTCCTACCAATTATAAAATATTTCTATAAAACTTCATCCAGAATTAAAACACTTATATAGAATTTAATTATTTATGTTCAGAGAAGCAGTATTTACGAGATATTTAACATACTTTCTGGGTGCACTCACCACGGCAGTAAATATATTTTTACTAACATATTTTCTTGAAGTGAATGAATTTGCAGTTTGGGGAATATCAATGTCTCTTATTTACTTAATTTCACAAGTTGGCCAGCTCACATATGTTCAATATATTGATAAGTATTTTCCTAATATTTCAATAAATGAAATGAAAATCAAAATATATCAATTCATAAAAACTATAATAATTTTTTCCCCAGTTTGGTATTGTTTACTGTTTCTTCTAAATTCTTTGAATTATTTTGACAAATTTTATATAGAAAATATACATATATTATTTCTCTTGATTAGTTCGTTGTGTGTGCTCGAATCATGTATTGAGGTTGTTTCAAAATTTATGCTGGCTTCTAGAAACACAAAAAATTTTGATGTTAAAGAATTATTCATAATAAAAATATTTCGAATTGTCTTGTTTTATTTTTTATTGGTAACTGGCTATAGTATTTATCATTTATTGTTTGCGTCAATCTTGGTTAGGGGATTTTTCCTAATTTTTATTCTGAAAATTAATGAGCCAAAAATATTTTTGATAATTAAAAATATATTGTCTGCTAATATTTTTGACGAAAATTTTAAAAATTTTAAATATACTTCTTATGCTTTTTTGATCAAAGTTTTACAAACATCTTTTCTAAATTTAATATTTTTGATTTTTTCTAATTTTTCTTCAAGCGATACTATAGCAATTTACTCAATTGGGATCATTATTGTAAATAATTTAAGACCAATTGTTTCATCATTTACGTCACTCTTAACACCCAGCATTTCTGAAAAAGCAAACAATAATGAGTCACCTACTTTATTTTTGAGAAATTCAGCGTTTCTTATATCTTTCATTAGTGGTTTTTTTGTTCTAGGAATATTGATATTCGTAGAGTTTAAAGGTGTATATTCTAGATTATTTATACAGTATGATCAGAGCTTCTATGACATAGTTTGCTTAGCTGTTCTTTCATCAACGATTAATCCTATATTTCAACCAGCTTTTAATTTAATTAAATTTTCAAATCAAGAAAAGCAGCTATTTTCAAGGCTATCTTTTAACTATTTTATATTTCTTATTTTGTCTTTTTTCACAACAAATTTTCAAAATAGTTTAATTATTATTTATATATTATTTGAATTAGTAAATCTACTTATAACTCAATATCTATATAGTAAACATTTTGAAAAAACTTATATTTATTTATGGTCAAAATTTTACTTATTAACTACAAGCTTTTTAATAATTGATGTTCTTGTCTTTGACCTTCCTTTGAATTACTTTACATTTTTTATTATTTTTGTTATTTATTTAGAATTAAGAAAAATATTTTCAAGTAAGTACAATTTTTTAAAACTTTTTGATTAATAATATAAAAACTTAGGACTTCAATTAACTTTTTTAGATATTATTCTTTTTAATATGAATTTATTGTATTGTTTGGATTCAAATTATAACATTCAAGGTCTAAATTCTATAAACTCAATTCTTGATAAGGTTAATAAAAAATTAAATTTTTATATAATTCATAATTCACCATATAAGTTTGAACAAATGGTTAAAAAATTGACATCTTATAAGGAACATAATTTTAACTTTTATCAATTTGATAATCAAAGAAAAAACTTTCCTAAAGTTAAAAACTCACATGTTTCAGATGCGACTTATTACAGATTATTTATTTCAGACTATCTTCCAAATAATCTCGAATTTATTACATACATTGATGCAGATATATTATGTTTTAAAGATCCTGTTGATGAAATACAAAAACAAATAAATGGAATGCAAGAAGCAGGCAATCCAATTTCAGTAGTTACTGAAATGGTTGGGAATGAAGAATATATTGAGAACCTTTCTTTGAAACAAGATAAATACTTTAATGCAGGAGTTATGGTTATAGACTATAAAAAATGGTTGGCAATCTCTAATAACAATTTATTTATTCAAAATATGCATTTGCTTGAAGATAAAATAATTTGGTGGGATCAAGATGTTTTAAATCACACTTTTGATGGTGACTATTTTGAATTAAATGATTTGTTAAATTACAAAATAGAATTCACTAAAAAATTTAATTACAAAAAAATAAACGAAGATGTATTTTTTTTGCACTACCAAGGAAAAACAAAGCCCTGGGATATCACTACTTTTAGCAGCGAATATTCTAAGCCTTATATTGAAAAATATAGAAACTTAGATTTTGGACCTTATCATTTAGTGATTAAAAAACCCTTAAAAGATTTTTTTATTTTTATATTGATATTTTTTAGAGATTTTTCAAAAATAGATTACAAAACCGCATTGTTAAAAGTTTTTTTCAGATCATTACTGAATTTAGAGAAATAATTTTTTTTTATAATGCCTTAAGTATTCTAATTTTGACTTTTTAATAGTCTTTTTTAATCCAAATGCATCAAATCCAAATTGATTATATTTTAAATTTTTAATTTTTTCTTGGATATAAGTAGGATGATCGCTAATTGATAAATTAAAAATATGTTTTGCATATCTTTTTTCAATCATTTTAAACCATGCTTCAAAAGCTAGCTCATTAGTATCTCCACCTCTCTCACCCCATTCTTCAAACTCTCTAAACCACGCCCTTGCAAACCGAGCCCTATCTTTTGAAATTACATCTTTAGTTTTGAAAACAGAATCATAGTTCCAAATAGGTACGTTAACAAAGGGAAAGTTTTCAGGAAGTAATAGCTCAGAGTTTAAAGTAGGTTGGCATAAGTCTCCACCGCCATCCATTTTTAAATTTGGATATTTCTTCTTGTTTAAAGCTATACACATATTTGCTTTAATGTGATACCTGTCAGGAGTAAAAATTTGATACTTAGGAAAAGTTATTGTAGGAAGATTTTCGTATCTAGACAAAGCTTCTTTTAATATACTAATTGAATTTTCATGAAAAAAATTATCTATATCCATATGTATTACCCAATCACCATTTGATTTATCTAAACCTTCTTGAAATACTTCCCCTATATAGCTAAAAGAAAATTCATCAGGCCAATCTTCTCCAACAACAACAACCTCATCAGCAAAATCTTCATAACACCTCAAAGCTTCTTGCCAAGCATCCATTCTTTTGTCTGGATCAGTCATTGAGGTAAATATTGATATTTTCATATTTGATAAAATATTATACTTGCTTGGGAAATCATAAAGATAAAAATTATAAATCTAGAATTTAAATCTTTTTCCCTATCATTGCTATTCATAAATATTTTTTCTATTATCAAAAAAATATTTAAATAAATTGGGACGAAAATTAGTATAGTAAATCTTGGAATAGGTGCAATAACGTGATACCAAGCAGCTCCAATGAATATAAGTAAAAATAAGAAAATTAAATAATAAAAATTAAAAGAATCTATTTCAAATACTTTCTTTCTATTTTTTGCTAACACTAAAGAAAGTAGTAATAAAGTAAGGTTTATTGCTCCTGTAAACTCATTTAAAGAGAAATAGTATATTGTTATATTTTTAAAACCAGAAAAAAACCTATTTACAATTTCAACACGAGTGTGTTCTGATAAATACTTGCTTAAAGAAGGAAGTTCATCTTTTTCCATATTTGGCCAGCCAATTCTATCATTATAATTTTTTGTTCCGAGCTCAACTTCATCCCATGAGTCATACCAAATATAAAAAGTTGTATTTACATTATAAAAAATATGTTTGTTGTAGTTTATATAATTTTCAATTAGATATGGACTACAAATAATAAAGAATGTAATAATAGAAATGAATAAATTTCTGATTTTCTTCACTGTCAATATATTTTTATAAATATAAAAAAATATGAAAAAGACAATAGAAGCAAAAAATATTGATAATCCTGAGGCTTTTAAAAGGTATAGGGTGGATGAGATTCCTCCAAAAATCAATCCATTTTTTTTGTTTGGATTTTTAAAGAATTCAACTCCATAAATATAAAATAACCCAAAAGTTATATAAAAAAGAGGTTCAACTACAACATCGTGAATATATGCAAAGATGGGAAAAAAAAGTGTGAATATTGAACAAAAAAGCATGCTTACTTTTGAAAGAAAAATAGTATTTAATTTTCTGAAGTAAAGATAGCTTAGAATGCCAACATAAATTATATTCTTAAACTGGAATGATCTGTAAATCAAATTTTCTGACAAGCTGTCAGAAAAAAATATAAAAAGTAAATAGTTAAAAAGAGGCATTCTGTTTCTGTCACCTAAGTACCAAAAGTAATCACTATTTGAAATGTCCTTAACATGCTCGATGTAAGCCAACTCATCATATTGTGGGAAAGGACTGATTGTTAATGATAAAAATATAGCTCCAAAAAAATAAGCACAGAAAATTAAAATTTTTGTAATTTTAAAATATAATTCTTCATTTTCTATAGCTTTAATTAAATTATTTAATCTAAACATTTAATTTAAGTAATTCGATTCTATAAATTGATATCACAACTATCTTATATTAGATGGGTAAATACAAATTTTTACAACCTACTTTTACTTTTTTTCTTATAAATTCTTTTTTTATAAATTTGGTTGTATATATTTCTCAATTTATCCTCTTAAAAGATAAAGTTAATTATTTTTTGTGTACTGAAATTATTGAATACCAAGTACTTATTTTCTCTAGAGACTTTACATTTATATATCCAGAGAGTTGCGACCTAGCTATTTATACGGATGGAATAGTGAATTTTTTAAATTTATTTACTCTTGAAAATTATGTTTATATTAATCGCCCACTATTTGTAATGTATATATTCATTTTTTACAAATTTCTTTCAACAATATTAATTTCATTTACTCTAAGTGATTTAGTTCTTGTAAAAGCAAGTTTTTATTTGGGACAATTATTTTTAACTAGTTTTGCATCAATTTCAGTTTATAAACTCTTTTCAAATTTAAATTTTCAAGTTAAAAATAAATATTATTATTTTCCACTTATTATTTCACTGTCTCCAATCTTTAAGTGGCACATTTTTGAGTCTGCTTCTATGACATTTACATTTTTAATTTTTGTTATTGGTCTAAATCTTTTATTAAATTTTGAGAATATAAATTCTTATAAGCCGTTCTTATTTTCAGGCTTTCTATTTTTGATTCACAGATCAGCCATAGTAATTCCTGTATTGCTATTATTTTATATTTTGATATCGAAAAAATTTAAATTAAAAAATATATACAGAATTCTAAGTTTTTTTATTCCTTCAATTGCTTACTATTCTTTAATTAATATTTTTTCAAATTATACCGACCATCAAGCTGAAGGCTACAAACAGTTCACATGGATATTAGATTATTTTCAAGGTAGGGAAGTAAACAGTGGTGGATATTTTTGTCAGACTCCAAAGCTAGCTTTGAGTTGCTATTTAAATGACGTAATCAGTCTTTTACAATACCTTACTATCCCATCACTTTTTGTTTTAGCTTTTATTCTCTTTAGAAAAAAATTTAACTTTAAGGAAATTGAGCTTATTAAATATTCAGTAATTTTTGCATTGTTAATTAATTTATTCTGGCTATTCATTGGTTGGTATCCTCCTATAAGATTTTCTTACTATGGCTATGGAAATTTAGTAATTTTTATGATGATTTTTATACTGCTGTTAATTGATGACAAATTTTCATTAATACTATTTTTATTAGGCTATATTTCATACTTTCTCAATTTAAATCATTGGAACTTACCTGAAGTAATAGCTTACACAGGGCTTATTAAAACTTCGATACTATTTTTCTTTTCAGCAATATTTGTTGAAACTTCATCAAAAAACGAAACTTAGAAATTATTGATTAAAATATTCAGCAATTGAATCAGTAACATAAACCAACTCATCACTACTTATGCCAGGCCATATGGGTAAAGATATAATTTCATCACAAATTTTTTCTGATATTGGAAATTTTTCTGAGGAATTATGTGCAGGCAAGGAGGGTAAGGTTTTTGGATAATAAATAGCATTAGCAATGTTTTTTTCACTAAGATAATTTTTAAAAAGGTCTCTTTTATTTTCGAGAATATAAATCGAGTAATAATTAAATGTTGAGTTTGAATTATCAATCAATTTTAGACCTTCTATATTCGAGAGTTTTTCATCATAATACTTGCCTGCTAAAATTCTTTTTTCTATCCAAGTATCAATATGATCTAATTTCAAACTTAAAACGGAAGCTTGAATCGAGTCTAATCTTGAATTGAATCCAAAAACCTCATTAATATATTTTTGTTTTGATCCATGGTTTTTTAACATTCTTGCATATTCAGCTATTTCATCATTATTAGTCGCTATTGCACCACCATCACCATAAGCTCCAAGAGTTTTTGTTGGAAAAAAAGAAAAACATCCAACATCACCAAGTGTCCCTAAATGTTTGTTGTTGTATTTTGTACCAAAAGACTGAGCAACATCTTCTAAAATCATTAAATCATATTTTTCTGCTATCGAAATTATTGAGTTCATATCTGAAGAGTTTCCAAATAAGTGAACAGGAAGTATAGCTCCAGTATTTTCAGTTATTTTATTTTCTATTTTACTTACATCAATATTGCAATCCTTATAGTCAATATCTACAAATATGGGTACTAAGCCAGCTTGTACAATAGCTTCGGAGGTTGCAAAAAAAGAAAAAGAAGGAACTATGACTTCCTTTTTTTTAAGTTTTAAAGACAATAAGCCAATGATTAAGGCGTCAGTACCATTGCCAACACTTATAATATTTTTTGTTCCCAAATAGGTCGATAAAGAATTTTCAAAAGAAGTGACACTATCTCCTCCAATAAATTCACCTCTATGAATATGTTCTAAGAATAATTTTTCATATTTAGAACCTAGAGTTTCCATTTCGTAGTCAAAATTGATAAATGGAACCTTCATTGTTTTATCTCGTTATATCTATTCTCTTGAACATCAAATAATATTCCAAAAAGAAAGAATATAAAGAATAGAATGATTCCTGTTGTTAATGAAATGAATGTTATTTGAGGAATTTCATCAAGACTAATATATCTTGAGATAGTTCTATAAGTAATTGGTGGCAAGGCAAAAAAGAAAATTATAAAAGAAAACAAATAGCTTATTCCTGCAGGAGAAAGATTTTGTACTATTAATTTTTTAAAAACTCTTGAAAAAAATAATCTGATCAGTAAATAAATTAATTTTGGAATAAAGGTAAACAATCTTATTCCACTTTTTTCCTCACCATAATGTGGTTTTACATCTATATCCATTACCTTTGCATCAGCCATATTCAGCAGATATAGAAGATGACCTGGGTATCCATATCTTTTAATTAATTGTTCCAAGTTTAATTTAGGAACTATTTTTAGATTTAATGCTGTGTAGCCCATCTGGGGATCCATGATGTGATAGTATCCTGAAGCAAATTTTGTTAATAAAGTTAATAAAGTGTTACCGAAGAATCTATGTTTTGGCATTATGTTAGAAACGCCTTTATATTTTAATCTGTTACCTTTTGTATAGTCTACAGTTCCGTTTAATACTGGAGTTACTAAGTTTTCAAAATCTTCTGGCAATGCTTGGGCATCTCCAGGCATTACAACGCCTACATCATAATTTTTTTCGTAAGCCACTTCATATCCTTTTACAATAGCAGAACCAACCCCAGAATTTTTATCTAGATTTATCAAAGTAATTTTTTTATTATTTTTCATTTCATCTGTAATTATTTTTTCAGTATTGTCAGTTGAACAATCGTTAATTATTATTATTTCATTAACCATCTCGGGCATAGAATCAATTGTTTTTTTAATTAAGAGCTCCTCATTGTAAGCAGGAACAATTACAGCAATTTTTTTATCCATTATTTGACTTTTCTTTAATTTTTTTTGTACTCTCTTCAAGTACTGAAACAACATTATAAGCATGTTGTGAGTCGTTTAAGTTAATTTTTCTACTTTCGATACATTCTAAAAAGTATTTTGCTTGTTCTTTTAGTGGCTCCAATGAGGCCAATTCAATATTAGTTAATGAGTGCTTTTCAATATTTCCGTCATCTAAAATGGATGTTTTAAATAGTTTTAATTTATTTACTTCTTCAGTATCTGAAAAAACCAGAGAGCCATTGCTTCCAACTATTACAAACCTTTGTTCTTTAAATGGATGAATCCATGAAACAAAGATATGAGTCTTTATATTGTTTTTAAAATTTAATAAGGTCAGAGTTGTATCTTCAATATTATTATTAAGAATTTTTGTAGCCTGCACATCAATACTCTCAATTTCATCATTTATGAATTCAAGAATAAGAGAGATATCATGTGGAGCAAATGACCATAGTACATTTTCATAAGGTCTAATTTTTCCTAAATTTAACCTATTTGAATAAATCCATTTAATATCTCCAATTGCACCATCTTTTATTAGTTCTTTCATTTTTTTGATCGCTGGATGAAAATGTAGTTGATGGCCTACCATGACTATTCTTTTTTTTCTTTTTTCTATTTCTATAATTTTTTTAACTTGTGACAAGTTCATAGCTATTGGTTTCTCAACCAATATATCAACACTCTCCTCTAGTGCTGTACAAGCTATTTCGAAATGTGTTTCTGCAGGAGTACATATGACAAGTCCATCCACTTCTTTAAGCATTGCTTCCAAAGTATCAAAAAAGAAGTACTCATTTTCGTTATATTCGATTAGGTTTGGATTTTTTTCGTAAATTCCCTTCAAGGTGCCTAATTCATTAAAAACTCTAGCTTGGTTTTTGCCCCAATAGCCAAATCCAACCACACCAATTTTAAAATTAGTCATAAATACAATTATATATTATTACTATTATTGAATATATAAATTATGACTTATATACATCCAACAGCAATCATTGACGACGGATCTGAAGTTGGTGACAATACAAAAATTTGGCATTTTACTCACGTTATGTCTTCCGCAAAGATAGGAAGCAATTGTTCAATCGGTCAAAATTGTTTCATAGGTGAGAATGTTATTATTGGAAATAATGTAAAAATTCAAAATAATGTGTCTATTTATGATGGCGTAATAATTGAAGATGATGTATTTATAGGACCAAGTGTAGTTTTTACTAATGTGAAATTCCCAAAAAGTAGTAGTCCAGTAAATAAAAATTATGACAAAACATTGGTTAAAAAGTCTGCAAGTATTGGAGCAAATTCAACAATTGTATGTGGGAATAGCTTAGGAAAAAACTGTTTTGTTGGTGCTGGTTCCGTAGTTACAAAAAATTTAGAAGAAAATTCCTTATACTACGGCAATCCAGCACGATTTATTAAAAAATTAGAAAATTAATTTGTTAATTTTAAATTTCTATAAAAGTTTGTTAACAAAACAGAAATTATAATCTTATTAATGAGTAGTTTATTTTTACAACTTACAGGAATATTTTATTTAGTATCAGTTTTTTTTGTCGCAAGAATTTTTAAATTAAAATTCAAGAAATTTAAAACAATCTTAATCTTTATTATTGGAATTTTATATACCGAAATAATCCTACTTTCTATATTTAAGTATTTAGAACCTAAGTATTTTTTGCCACTTATTCTTTTTCACATGTATTTAATAGTTAAAAATAAAAGTTATATCAATCCTTCTATAAATTTTAATTTTTTGAATTTAAATATATCACTAATATATGGTCTCTGTACTTACTTACTAAGTTTATCTAGTTACAACCAAGATGATTATTTAAGCATATATCTTCCCCGAACTTTGCTTTGGATAAAGGAAAAAACGGTTTTTATCAATTATGATCTCAGTCCAATTTACCAACATATATTAAATTATCCTATTACAGGTCACATAGATATATTTTTATTTAAATTCTTTAATTTTCCATATTTTATAAATGTGATAATTTTTCTATTTGTAATTAATGAAATATATTTAAGCTTTATTAAAAATCTTGATTTAAATGAGAATGATACTGTTTTATTTAAGATTTTTATATTCTTTTGTCCAATAATATTTTTCAGTTTTTTAAACTTTCTTCATGAAGTATTGTTTACCTATTTTGTAATCAATTCTTTATTAACTTTACTGAATTGTTACAGGCAAAAGAGTTTTGATGATTATTCTTTAGTTATAATTTATGCAATTTTTGCAGTTGGTACAAGAATTTCCGGAATCTATTTATTAATTACTATATTTTTATTTTCTTTAAGTAAATTCAAAGAATTTAATTTTATAAAGTATGTTTTTAGAGCAAAATATTTCCTATCTTTAACTGGTCTTTTTATAACAGTTAATATGATCAATTATATTTGGAACTTACTTAACAGTGTTGAGACATTCAAAGTTGAGTATATTACAAGGCACCTACCTATCGGGCAGGGTGGAGGATTAAGTGTCATTGATTTATTTATAAATATAAAAAATTCCATATTATTAGTATCTATAAATTCTTTGATTGCAGATTTACCATTTATATTTTTTTTAGACAAAGATTTTATAAATTACACTTCTATTACCAATTTAAATATTATTAAATTAAGCAATACTCTAACAAAATATAATATATTTGAAAATGCACATCATGCAAGAACTATAGGCCCATACATTTTCTTTTCTATTTTGCTGTTAACTTTAAAATTTAAGTTTAAAAACAAAAATGTAAATAACGCTTTATTTATTTCCGTGTTGTATTTTCTGCTAATCTCAATAAGACCTTATAACGATTCAAATATAAGATATACATTCCCTATTTTATTATTTTATTTTGGAGTTTTGTATTTTTCCACAAATATGAAATTCTTAAAAAATTTAAAAATTAAAACACTTTTAATAATTTTGTTAAACATAACAATTATTCAGGGGATGACTTTATCTACTCGGTTATTTGAAACGCCGATACCATATCTAGAGTTAGAAAATGAAACAAAGCTTTCAGAAACAAGAGGTTTTCACTTTCATGGAGAAAGAAGAAATATTTATGACAGCACACTAAAACTAATTAACACTTCAAATCTAAATATAATATTTTCTATGGATTCAAAGTATCCACTTGGTTTAATTGAAAACTTTAACAACATTAAATTTATTACTTTTGATAATTTACCTTTATGTATCGATAGATTATTTTTTAATAGTTTAAGTTTTAACTTCAACTCCAATTCAAATTTATTAATTGTAGATAAAAAAATTAATATCTGTGATAATAATGACATAATTTACATTGAAAATGACAATTTTAAAGAAAAATTTAATCCAAACAATATTTATATACTTGATTTAAGTGAAAAATAAATATTTAACCTTTTTAATTATATTATTTTCTCTCTTACTGTTTCTAAAAATAGACTTTAGATATCAGACAGATTGGCTATGTTGTTCTGACGAATTTGATTATTACTCACATATTAAAACTGTTGTAAATGACCAGGATTTTGATTATGAAAATCAATTTGGAATATATCAAGAAACAAGAAATACAATTAATGGAAAACCGGCTCCACTTGGTTTTTTTGGTACTAGCCTTCTCGCAATTCCGTTCTATGTGGTAGGTAAATTTTTTAATTCGTTTGTTATGGATAATCAAACTGACCTAAATAACTTTGAAATTGTATTTACTTCACTATCATCAATTTTTTATCTATTTTTATCATTAATTTTATTGTTAAAAACCAAGAATTTATTAAATAAAACTCTAAATACTAATGTTATTTTGTATTCCCTTTTAGGGTCTGGCATTACGTATTACGCATTTGAAAGATATTTGATGCCCCATGTTTTTGAAGTTTTTAGTATCTCACTAATTATTTTTTACTTAGTAAAGCTTTATAGCTCAAATGAGAAAAAGTACATGATAATTATTCCTTATTTATTTTTATTAGCATTTTTAGTTAGATGGACTAATTATCATATTTTATTGCTACCAATAATTGTTAAAACTTTATTTTTTAAACACTCAAATTTAAAAATTTTTAATTTAAATTTTGCTATACATTCATTAATTTCCACAGCAATCTTTTTCTTTTTATCAAAGGCTATTTATGGTGTATACACTATTAACCCACTTTCAATTTATTCTTTAAACTCAAACAAGGTCTCTTCATTTTTTGATGACTTAAGATCTGATTTTTTTGGGTCTATTATTGAAATTCTAAGATCACTATTTTTAATTAATTTTGGACCTGAATTTGGAATATTTTGGTTTTCTCCAGTTTTAATTATTGGATTTTATTTTGCTATAAATTTATTTTTTAAAAATTTTAGACTTTCAATATTTGTTATTCTTACATATCTGTACCAATTTGGAATAGTGGTGATGTGGAGATCAGCAGGTTCTTCATATGGATTTAGGTATCTTTTATCTTTAATCCCGATTTCTATTTTATTAATTGTATATTTTGGATTGAGTAAATATATGAGGTACTATTTCTTTGGGATGTCAGCCTTTGCTTTTCTATCAACATTATTGTTTGAAACAACTAATTTAACCCAGTTAAGTCTTGATATGGTAGAAAATAGTTTTAATAACATAGTTAGATATGCTCAGCCAAAATATTTAAATGGGGTATTTAGTTCATTAATCAATGTAGAAGCCTGGATGATAATTTTCTCCACAAGTATTTTGTTTAGTATATTTTTAAAAATTTCTTTTTTAATTATTGGAAAGACTACACTTTTAAACTTCTTAATTTCTGCAGGATTACCAGCTAACAATGAAGATTTTCAAAGCCTTTTAATTAATGTTGAAAACACTAGTACATTAATTTATTTAATATATATTGTATTTTTTACTATTTTAATAATTTATTATCAATCACAAAAATTTGACTCTAATGAAAGTAAATATTGAAAAAATTTAGCTTAATTGGCTCTGTACAGTTAACCTCAGTAACTTATGTTTTAACATCTTTCGCAGGGGTAATTCTTTATTTAATGATTTATTCACTTTTTGACATATCAACAATAGGAAAGTTTTCAATTTACCAAACAATGATTTTTTTTGGATCAAGAATTATTAGTCTCGGAACACAGTTTTCTTTGATGAAGCATAATTCACAGAACTTTAATGAGCGAGTAAATTTAAGCTATCTATTGTCTACGATATTTATAATTTCAACATTTTTTGTTTTAAATATTTCTCTTTATCAAATCCCTATCTTTAGAAAATTAGCCTTACAGGTTCCATACATTGATATTGCAGCTGATGTTTCTTTTGCAATTTTACTTTTTGCTATCAATGGTTTATTTAAAACATTTTTTAATTCATACAAGGATTTTTTATTTTACAACACAAGTTATATTTCAAGAACTCTTTTTTCTATTTTGTTTGTTTACATATATTATTTGAATGAATTTTCACAATTTTATCTAATATTTGTCCTTACAGAACTATGTTTATTTTTTATAAATATTTTGTTAGTAGTAATTAGATTTAAAATGTATTTTATTAAAGATTTCAAATCTATATGTTCTCAACACATAGATTTTATAAAAAACTCTTTTATATCAAGTTTCCTAACTGAAATTAGCTTTAGAGTTGATATTTACTGTGTTGCGGTATTTTTAGGGGAGTACTATGCAGGAATTTATGCATTGATTGCTGTTATTGGTGAAGGATTTCAAGGCCTGTTGTATATGGTAAGAAATATTGTAACTCCAAATATTAATATAGAATTTTTGACAAAAAATTCAGATGATTTTCAAAAGTTTATAAAAAAAATTTTTAAAACTATAAATGCTATTGCTTTTACATCAAGCTTGTTACTGTTAGCGTTTATTCTTCTACTTTCAAATAACATTCCTATTATTAACGAACTTGGCTTTGATGGAAAGAGATCTGTTGGAATTATCCTTATTGGTTTTTCTTTTTTATCAATATTTAAAGCATTTGAAAGCATACTATTACAAGTTGGCCTTCAGGGCCTGCATACAATATGTTTGCTTATCTTGGTATTATCAAACATATCATTAAACATTGCTTTTTTAAACGCTGGTGTGGTTGGGGTAGCATTAGCGACTGTGTTAAGTCATTTAATTTTTTATATGTCTATCTTTTTTTATGTAAATCAAAAGTTTCAATTTAATTTTTTCAAAAAAATAATTTATTGATATTTAAAACTTCAAAGGAAAATGAGACAAGTAAGCAGAAAAGTTATGTGCGTACACTAGTAATAAAAATGAAATAATTAATAAATAATATTTACTACTTTTTTCTTTGAGGTCTTCTAGATAACTAGCACATATAATTACAGCTAAATGAAATAATTGAATTATATAAGTAGCCTTAATAGTATCTCCAGTTGGTATTTCTGGATACTTAATTAAAAACCATAAAAAACCCAGAAAAGAAAAAATAATGCCAAAAAATAACAACTTATGAAAAGTATTTCCGCCTTTCAATTTATTGAATTGAATCAAACTAAAAATAATCAGAACAGAAGGAATCAATGAGAATATATTTACTCGTGCTAAATAATTACCGATAAACATCTGGTTTTTTCCTGATACCAAATCATTGCTTGTAAATACAAAATAACCCCAATAGTCGCCCCATGTATCAGAATATAGAATTGGAAGTAATTGATTAGAAAAATTTGGCCTAATAGGTTTTGTGAAA